>Ga0307380_10004869_pt1 | contig 17968 bp, 24 predicted proteins | sample UN3MG_FD_202239 | JGI IMG/M metagenome (GOLD analysis project Ga0307380, IMG submission 202239) | Soil microbial communities from Risofladan, Vaasa, Finland - UN-3 | ecosystem: Environmental > Terrestrial > Soil > Coastal area > Acid sulfate soil | place: Finland: Risofladan, Vaasa | collected...
TATTATATAATTAAACTGTGAATAAATGTTTTTGCAGGATTATTTTACGTTCCCCGTTATCACCACCTGAGCCAGGATATGAATAATCAAGAACATAAACATGATCAACCTCGCTCCCCATCATAGTTTCAACATCCTTGTCAATCTCAATTTTCAGCCCCATAAGCCGCAAGTTTTTAATCCCGCGCTTTACGTCATTAATTCCTCTTTTTAATTTCTTGTCAAAATCAGTCATGGTGTTAAATCCTTTCCTATCCTATAAAATTGACGTTATTTAGTTTTGATTTCCGGGTGCTATTTTTTATAACTGTTTCCGGTTCACAATTTGTATAACCTGTTAAATCGTTATAGACTTTTATAACAGCGCTTTTAAGCTCCAGGTATGTTGACACGTGTTGACCGTTTTTTGACACGTCAAACAAAGTACTGTTACTTAGACTTGCATGTCTTGATATTATCTTGTAAGTAGTCATTATTTTATTCCTTAATCAGTTATTGTTTATTTTTATTGTTTTTCCCATTGTTGTTTTATATCCGATCCCGCCATATTGCAAAAACAGAACTGGATAACCAGGCGCGGCCTTCGGAAAGTCAAAAACCTCCATATCGCTAAAAACTATCAAGCCGCTTATGTTCCCGCCTGAACTGTTGACATGATCAAAAACCGGTTGAATTCTGGTTCCGCCCGTTTCCGTGATATTGATTTTTATATCCTGATATTTATTGAAGTTTTCAATTTTGTAAACCTCTCCATGAAAGTACAAAAGTTCAACTTCGGTTTGAAAGTTCCGGCGTAAAGAGTTGATCTCGCTTTGAAAACTTTCGACGGCTCCAGTGTAGTTGACAACACTCGCGCTTGTATCAATGGCAATTATAAGTTTACCAATATTTTCGTTATACAGCCCAGGCATGATATAATTGCCGGTTTCGCGGCGGGCCGGTCTTGAAAAACTAAAATCTGTTTTATCATTGCATGACAACCAGTTTTGAAGTAGCTGTTTCCAATTAGTACGCGGCGCTATAAGATTTTTAACTAAGTTTTGAATTGTAATACCAGGCATATTTCCAGCTTTTTTTGCATAATTCAAGGCACTGTTTAAGCTTTCCTTGAGTTCACTTTCAAGCGCCGCCGGTTCAATATCTTCCGGCGCGTCAATCACGCCGCCGCATGGATCGGATATTGTATCAGTATCAGTTTGACTGTCTTGACTGTCTTGACTTTGATCCTGTAGTATTTTATAAACTGTTTCACTTGACATGTTATCAAACTGAATATCATACAAGGCGCCTTTTATCATGGCCCCGATTTTTTCAGTTGATAAAAGTAAATTTATAACATGATCACCGGCCATATTCCAAGCTTGCGGATCACGGCCCGCGCGCCTTGTATGATGTTTAAAAAGTATATGGCCTAATTCGTGAGCTAACAAAAAAACTATATTATTATGAGATAAAGAATTGATATAGTCAGAATTATAATAAATTGCCTTGCCATTAGTTGCCGCTGTTTCGATATTAAACCGGCCAACTTTATTAGCTGGTATCAAGTCAAGTCTAAGCGCAAGCGCGCCGTAAAAAGGAAAGTCTAAAAGTAACCGCGCCCGCGCTTTTTGCATTGCAGATATTGCAATTTTTTCAGTTTCCATAATTAAAAAATCCCTTGTATATTGTTTAAAATTGATTCCGCTTTTTTTGCTGTTTCCTGCCTTGTAAATTCTGAAGACCGTAAAACTTCCGGTTCGATTCCTGCAAGGTTATTTTCAAGTTCCTGCCTTGCTGTTTCAAGCGCCGGATCATCAAGAATATTCAAGCCCGGAAGTAATTCGACAAGCTCTCTTATATTTCCGATAATACTATCTCTAAAAATAGGTGTTACGTCTTGACCTTTTACTTGACGTTTTTCGTTCATTTTTTCAGACAGGGCCTTCACTGCCGAGTATATGCGGGCCCAAAGGCCAGCGGTGGCCTGTTCTTGCATTGTAGTATAGTTTTTTTGTGCATTGTTTTTTATCTCCTCAACTTCACTTTGCGCCATGTCTAAGATAAAATTATCAATTACAGGATAGGGCGTTAAATCTATATTCCAGCCGAATTTTTTTCTAATTTTATCAACAGTCTTATAGTCGGCCCTGTTAAACAGACCATTTAATTGATTTTTGGCTTGATCAATATAATCAAGATAATTGTTACAATATTCGTTTACAAGCTCCACATGCTTTGTGCTTGCCTTGCGTTCAAGCTCCATGATTATTTGATAAAATTTTGTCGGCAGTATCAAGGCACCTTTGTGATTATGCGGCAAAGTATATTTATAAAGTGAGGTTTGGAATTCATTTTTATTTTGCATAATTTTTTCAGTGCATTGCTTTGCTATAGCTTGTTTACTATCACTTATAAGCTTTTGATCCGCACCATATTTTTCTGCAATTGTTTCCTTGATCCGTGCATCTTTTATTTTACCCGAATCGCATTTAAAAGAAAAATGAATGATCATGGCTTTTTTTTGCAGTATGTTTTCTTTTGTTTGCATTGTTTTTACTCCTTATTTATTATAGGTTAGTTTAAAATATCACTGTTTGAATTATGCCATGCGATATAAGCCGGCAGGCTTGCAAGGTCCTTATCCTTATTTATAGCTGATGTTAAAAGATAAACCTGAAGTTCAGGCGCAAGTCTATTTGCATATACGATAACACTTGCAAAGTTAGTTCTATTTGACTTATAAACAAGCGCCGTGCAAAGTGCATGTAATATTCCAAGGTCTTGCGGGATTACGCCGTTTATAGGATCGCTTATAATAGCGTCTATAGAAGGTATTTTTTGGGATAACTTATAAAAAGAAAAGAATTCCGTTCCTGTTTCCGGCCCTATAGTTCCGATTATCAATTCATGTAAAAGACTATCAGGGATTGAATAAACTTCTAAAATTTTTGATAACATCTCAAAAGTTCTTGGGATCGCTTGATAATTGTAAAGTCTATGCGGAAAGCTCTTAATAAATGCTATAATAAACGGGTTTAAATTTTCTGAAAGCGCCCAGTTAATCCAGGCAGCCGGATCGACTTCCGCGCTTTCCGGCAGGTAGTTCGTAAAATCTGGTATTTGGCAACTAACTCCAATATGAACTAATCTTGATATAAGCGCGCTTGGTAACATATTTGACCCGGATCCGTCTTGCGGCCTGTTTCCGGCTGCTATTACATGCCACTGATCCGCAAGTTTATGGCCGTTGCAAGTCTTTTCTAATATTAAACTATACAACATTTTCTGAATTGACTGCATTCCATCAGTGATCTCATCTAATAACAAAAAACCCTTGCCAACTTCAGGTATGTTAGCAGGTCTTGAAAAAATCATCCGGCCGTGATCGTTATAAGGAATTCCGGTCAAATGATCCAGCATGAGTAAATTTGTTGTAAGCGCCGCAAAATCAACTTCATGTTTTTTTGCTAACTGTCTTGATAAAGTAGTTTTTCCTATTCCAGGCGGGCCCCATAACATTGGAGTTAAGCCTGCCTTGATAATTATCTCGCTTGCTTTTTTTGCATTTTCAATGTTCATTTTTCAATATCCTTTTAATTACTGGTTAGTTCCTCATACGCTTTTTGACTCATATCATATATATTTGTATATTCTTTAGATAAATTAAACATTGCAATGCTTGCCTCTTTCAAGGTTTTATAGTATGGAGTTCCTGGGAGCATACCTTTAGCACGGCCATCGGCCCCGCAAGTGTTATTCATCAAGAAAAATCCCTTATCGCTTCTATTTACTGATATGTGCTGTTTCATTGTTCAATTCCTCCTTAGTTAGTGTTTAATCTCTCACGTCCGCCCTGGATACTCAATCGAGAGCGGGATCAAAGATTAATCCTCAAAAGCCTGTGCGATATAATCAGCCGCCTCTTGATCTGTCAGATCACATTCAACTTGCAATCGTAATTGAAAATCAAGCACTTCTCCTGAGTCCATTTTTTCTATTTCTTCTTTTTGCGATTTTGGCATTATGTTCTTTCTTGTTTTCATTTTACCCCTTTTCCCGCTTTGAGCGGATTAAAATTGGTCATTAATTTTTAAAAAATACAGCAATATCAGCGCCATCAATTCTGTTTTTGTCGGCTGTGCAATATGTTTTCATTTTCCCACCTTATATCTTTTCAATCACGCATAAATTGCCATCGATATCATACTCAGCCCATATCTTCCCGCGTGTGGCCGCATCGTACATTTTTAAGCTGCTATTACAAATTAACGGGTTGCCAAAAACTTTGCGATTGTGCAATTTTGTGATTACATCATCTGTATTTTGCCCATTGTAATGATATTGCTTCCCTCTCAAAGTTGCTACATATTTAGTTTTTCTTGTTTTCATTTTCCCACCTTTCGTGGTTCGGGTACACCTATAAAATTTAAAAGCTGTACTGTTCGCAACGGCCCGAATGGCTTATCATCCTTTAAATATTTTATAACAGCTTCTCTGCCTTCATCCCCGTAATCATACACAACTGCGAGCTTCCCTGTCTTTTTATTTTTAATTAATACTCTCATATATCCCCCCCCCCACTATTTTAAAGGTTTTTATTTATTATCTTATGCAATATGCCAGCCATACTTACTGATAATCTTAAAATAAAATAACTATTTGTATAACTACTTAATAATATTATATATATTTTAACAAAAGCAACGTCCGAATAAGTTTATAAAAGTTTACCATAATCTTTTAGTGTATGATAATCGAACAGTGTGTATTGTACACTAACAATATAACAAGTAATATTAATAACTTATAAGTTATTTGTTAAATCGTACAGTGTTGGACACTATTTGTAAAAGTTTTGTAAAAGTTTAAAGGTATATCTTAGCTTGGCATGATACTTGCTTTATAACTCAATTGTAAAAGAAATGTAAAAGTTTAAATAAACTTAAAAACTGGCATGATACTTGCTTGGGATTAAAGAGGGGTGTGATAGGTAGGCAGTATCATAGAGTGTAACTATTAAGTTACAGTGAAACTTTTAGGAGACAGTAGTGAAACTTTTAGGAGACACCTACTGTCTCTTTTAAGTTACACCTATGTTATAGGAAAAACCGATAGGTATTATCGGATGTTTTTTATCAGGTATTGGTTACTTAATCTAATCGGTATGTGCGATAATGCGATAACCGGCTAATCTTTCTAATACCCGTTTGGTTTTTGTCAAATTAGCATGAAATTTGAGTGGCTGTACCCCTTTAAGTTTCTCCAATTTTTCAAAAATCTACTTATAGTTAAGATAAGGTATTGTTTTTATTTTCTTTTTTTAAAAAAATAACCCCCTTTTTTTTTAGGTAAAAGACACAAGGTGTAGTCAAGATACATTCACCACTCAAGTTTTTTGTAAGTTGTTGTTTTTATTAAAGATAATTACCCTTTTTTAATATACTAAGCTATTATAATATTATATATAGATATTATATATATAGTATTTCGGATTATCAAATTAATTCGGTAGTTTAACCCCTGTTTTGTGTTGACTATCGAGTTGACTACGATTTTACTGTTTTATAGGTTATATTATTGTAATCTTTATATATATTCCGTTTTTTCTTTAGAATATCCATTTTTAAAAATGAGTTTTTCAGAGCATTTTTAACCAAAATTGAAGGTAAAAGCAGCCTTTTCAGGGATGATTTAGGTCTTTTAGAGGACTAAAAAGGTCTTTTTTAACCTGTTTTTTTGTTTTGAGGCTATTTTGAGGGTATTTTAGGCTTAAAACAGGGTGTTTTTGGGGTTAAAAGTATGTTTTTGGACTCAAAAAGTGCGTATTTTGGGAAAAAAGGTATGAAAAAAGGGCTATTTTGAACATCGTTGATTGATAGGGGTTTACGATAGGTTGAGTTATGTAAGTAGTTGTTTTTTTACGTAGATAAAGATTTGAGAAAAAACGAGGTATTGTAGTCAGTTTTTGTTATGGTTTAGTCAGGGGTATATTTGGGTGTTTTTGGGGTTAAAAAGGTAGAGTTTTAATATTAAGAAGGCGATATTGGGAAAAGTTGTGTTATGGTATCAGGTTTTAATATTAAAGATGGTATAGTTGTGTTATAAAATTTTAAAAGTCAAAATAGTTTTGTTTTAAACGGTTTAATCCGATATTGATATAATCTTTATTTAATTCGATTCCAATGGAATTTCTATTAAGTTGTTGTGATACCATTAAAGTTGTTAAAGCACCTGTAAACGGGTCGAGGATAGTATCACCTTTTTTACTGCCAGCCAGAATACAGGTTCTTGGAAGTTCTGGAGAAAATGTAGCGAAATGAGCTTCTTTATATGGTTTGGTTGCTATTGACCAGACGGAGCGTTTATTGCGAAAATTAGTATCCCAAACATCTTCTTCCCTTTCATACCTATGGGAGTTTAAACTTTGCCCAGGGACTAAATTATCAGGTTTACTTGAGTTTTTACGTTTAAAAGAATCTCTTTGTGATCTTAAAACCTTTTGTTTAGAGTTATAATTATAATCTCTATCTCGTACAATTCCGTTTGGTCTATTTTCGTTTGTAATAGACTGTTCTTTTATCGCATCAGTATTATAATAATATTTACTTGATTTTGTTAATAAAAATATATATTCGTGCGATTTTGTGCATCGGTCTGTTACTGATTCCGGCATCGGGTTGGGCTTGTGCCAGATGATGTCCTGGCGTAGATACCAACCATCGGCCTGTAATGCAAATGCCACGCGCCACGGTATCCCTACAAGGTCTTTGGGTTTTAGATTGATACAGTTACGGCCTGGATACTTCGGTTGCCCTTCCTTCAATCCACCTTTCGCATAATCCCCTCCTGCCCCCCCAGAGCCGTTGTAACTATCCCCAAGGTTCAGCCATAGCGTTCCATCTTTCCGAAGTATCCGTTTAACTTCTCTAAATATCTGCACAAGATGGTCAACGAAAAGTTCTGGTGTTGGCTCAAGGCCAAGAGAACCTTTCCACGCTTTGCATTTTTGGCAGAATGCATATTTATTGTTTTTATTTAAACCAGTTCCTTTGGTTTTTTTTTCTATACTTTCTTTAGAGCAAGAAAGACCAGAGGATTCGATACCACCAGAATGCCCGCCAACTATTTTTTTTATTTCTTCAACCCACTCATGCTCGCAATTTTCATCCCCATCCCAAATTAATGATTCGGTTGAATAATCTCTGAGGCCAAAATACGGCGGCGAAGTTACACAACACTGAACAGAATTTTCTGGCAGGCTTTTTAATATTTCTAAAGCATGGCCATTATAAATTTTAATATTGGCAGAATCGTAATATGGTTTCATACAACCTTTTCAATTTCAAGTTTAAGTTCTGGTTTTAAAGATACGTTTTTTAATAGCCAAGCAAGATAATATTTGGGTATTCTGTTTATAGCAGTATCTTTATATTTACCAAAAGGCATTTTAATAATATCTTTTCCATAATAAACATTAGTAAGTTGTCTTTCTTTACTACTTATAAAATACAAACCTTTGTTTTCGTTAAAAGTCAGGTCTTCGATTTTACCAAATCTGTTATAGTTATCACACAAGTCGATTATAAGTGCCTTGTCTTTATCAGGATGTGGTCTTATGGCTCTGCCTATTCTTTGATAGTATGCAGCCAAACTCATTGTGGGGCTTGCCAATACTATAGTATCGAGTTCAGGGTAATCAAAACCGATCCCAAGAATGTTTACGTTTAAGATAACTTTAAGATTACCGTTTCTGAAATATTTTATAATCTGAGTTCTATCTTTTTTCTTTGTGGTTGCTGTTAATATTTCGGCGTTGTTATTACCAAGCCTGTCTTTTATATCCTGGGCTTCTTTTACAAATCTGTTAAAGACTATAATACCTTTTCTTGGATGAGATTTATTGTTAAGCAGGTCTTTCACAACTTCTGTAACTCGGTCGGTATGATTAATAATATTAAAGTATCGTTTTAAAGAGTTATCATCGAAATCAGCACCAGTTGTGTTAAGTTTAACTTGGGATATATCAAAACCACCGATATTAACATATTCTAATGGTGACAGATAACCGGCATCGAAAAGAGTTTTGTTTTGAATGTAATAAATAACATCTTTAAATATACGGGGTCTGGTACGGGTTAGGAACTTTAACATTGAACCGCCGTATCCATCGGTCACAAGTCTATAGGGGGTTGCGGTATTATGAACCAAAAATCCAGATGCAACAAAAGAGGGATGCCCACCCATTTCTAAATCGTAAACGTAATTAGTTTGGTTAAAAACTATATTGCTTTTGACATTCAACTCTGAAAACTTATTTTGGTCATGCACAAATTTTTTACGTAGACCCTTACAACTATTATTATTGATTCCTGAATTACCAGACCAAACAACAGAGAAACCATCTCTTTTACCTATAATTTGTCTGCCATTTATAATCCCTCCCAATCTTCCCTTGTTTTGTTTTCTAAGATGCTTACCACCAGTTATTCCTAAAGACCTTAGTAGAGACAATAATGAATCTACTAATAATGGGCTTGTGGTGGTATAAAAACAACCTTTTTTATTTCGTTTATTTTCTTTTTGTATATATCCATCCGAATCAATTAATCCTTCAAGTAATTTTAAACGGGCATATCTTGGCCAACTAATAATCCATTCTCCTGGAATATATTTTTTATAACAAGGATTGTTCCCACAGACATGTTTTATTAATTCGTACAAAAAAATATTATTAGCTCTTAATTCAGTTGAACCAAACTTTATTTTTTTACAGCTTTGTTTTTTTATTTTCCAACTTATCCCATGTATTGATTTTAATTCACGCATAACTTTATCTACTATAGAATTTTTTATAGAAAAGCCTATTCGGCCCATAGAGACAGAACTATTACAAAGCCATCCATTGCCTAAGTAAAAACCTAAAATATAAGCCCATTTACTCATATAAATAATAGGGCTTATGGTCGATTTAGAACCTTCAACGCATATTAATTCTGGAGCATGGCTTGTGCTATCTAATAAACTTAATTCCTTGTAAAGTTTAAGAGGTATAGACCTATTTTTTATCCATCTTAGAGCCATCGCATTAGGTCTATTGCCATAAGTTGGTAGGTTTGATAATGGTATAGCTCCTATATCACAAACTACACGAGTTCGTGAATTGGGCATATATTTATAAGCAAAATCAACCATATTATATGGTTTTTCAGTAGAACACTCCCATTGATTCCCATTATCTCCTATTGCAACATCTCCAACTCTAACATTCTTTGATTTTGGGCAAATAATTTTTGGACGATATTTTATTTTAATGTTTTTAACACGTTTACCACAAACAACATGTACTTTTTCATCTTTAGTAGCCATATATATAGAATGATTTTCGGTTAAGACTATATTGTTTGAATGTGCAGTAATTTTGTGTAATGGGCTTTTGCTAACATGTCTTATTATTTTTTTACATGGCCCCCAGCTAAATGTTTTACCGTTCCATCCACGAGCCATAACATTATCAAAATTTATCATCTCAATACCATCTATTTTATAAACTGGTAATTGATTTTCTACAGCTATGGTAAATGCTGTTTCTATTGAACCAACAAAACCAGATTTAAATGGCCCTCCAAATAATTCGACATAGGAATTAGGGCCAACTGAAAGGCCAAGAACCTTAACATCAAGATAATTGATTAATTCTTCGTACATACCACCTTTAGCATTGGTAAAATGGCATTCGTCAACTATAATATATTTAAAATCTTTAAACAGTTCTTTCTTGCGAATGATGCTTCCTATTGTGGCGTATGTAACCTGGCTTATGTTTTTCTGATTGAAAGATGCACTATAGATTGTGGCAATACCACCAAAGTTACGAAACTTTTCTATATTTTGTTCCAAAATTTCTTTGGTCGGCTGCAACACCAAACATGGTTCTGGAAAAAGCTGTTTTGCAATACCGGCAATAATCAGTGCTTTTCCTCCGCCTGTAGGAACGACTATAATTGAGTTGTGTTTGGCCTTGGATTTAAAGAAGTTAGTTCCAATCCAAACAGCTTCTTCCTGATATGGCCTTAAAATATACATTTACTATCCCCATCCCATTTCTTAATTATCTTTGGCAAATGATATGCGTAACACAAAGAACATCCTGTTTTTTCAGATATCTCTTTTTGGTTTAGTTTCTCTGGATTTTCGATTTTACGATATGCTATCTGATATTTGGATTGTCCACGGTGTCCTTTGGGCTTTCTCGGCAAGCCTTCTTTTCTCATTTTCTCACCAACTGATTGTCCAGAGACTCCAAGAACTTCTCCTATATGTTCTAAGACTGGATCGGCGGCATACATTTTAGATATCATTTCTTCAGGTGTTTTATAATTGGTATGATAAATACGGTTATATCCCAAACGTAAATCTTCCCAGTCTATTTTGTTATTCACAATAGGATTTCCTTATTACTTTAATAGTGTTGTTTAAATTTAAAACAGCTTCCTCTAAATTTCTTACAATATCTTTTTCAGGAAGACCAGAACTAATTTCTTTAATTCTATCCTTAATTCGGTCTTTATAATCCCAACTTAACTTTTTACTATCAAAACCAAGTTCTTTTAATATTGTTTCTACGTTTTCAAGTCTTTCAATTTGACCCTCAAGACGGTCTTGTTTCTTTTCAACTTCTGTTACTTTTTCAGCATAAAGCTCTCTGATTCTTTTTGATACATGATATCCAAACTCTCGCTTCTCTTTTTTCTCTGTTAGCCACTTTTCCCAATATGTCCGCATATTAAAACTGCTATTACTGTTATTAGTATAAGCACTTGCAACTATCTTGGCTCTACTCATTACAATATAAGTTAAAAGAGACGCTGGTATCGCGGTTGGTCTATGCGGCGATTTTTTCTTGCAATATAGCATAGTTCCATTTTTAGAAGTTAAAAACAATCCAGCTTGCCCAGGAACTTCAGTAGGGTCTATAATGCCTGCCGGTGCTACAAAATAAAAGTCTGTACAATATGGTAGATACTCTTGCCACTTATCGTCTCTAAGAAAGTCCTGTCGAGACACCTTGATTTCGTATGCGATTGTCTGTGGCTGTGTATATGATTTTTTCATTACCCAAAGGTCAATTTTATGCATTGCTTTATTATCCCACGATTTTCCTGTTTTGCATTCGGGAACACAAATACTATCTGAATGTTTATTTAAGAGTAGTTTTAGTATTGTGCCTGCTGTAATAATAATTGGAGTTTTATCCATTTTTATTTCCTATTATAAGTATGTTCTTTTTTGCCATGCCAGATATTAGACATAATATCTTTAAAACCGGTTTGGCCAAGATGACTATTGTTTTCTTCTTTATTGGCTGGAGATATATCTGGGTTTGGTTTAAAAAAAGAACACAACTCACCTTCAAAGCAATTCTCAGGACGATCGCAGTCAAAAAAGTAAGTGCAATATCTGGTTTTCTTTTCACGATATTTTCTTGTCATTTTTTTATTATTCCATTGCTCTTTTTGCCATGCCTTCTAAGAAATCTTCTTCGTTTTCGTATGCAGGACAGTCTGGATTCCAAGATTCGCCCCAGTTGCAATATCCCCGTCCGGCTAAACCAGAACCACTGATACATTCCAGCCAGTTGCATTTTGGTCTAATGGCTTTGTATTTTTCCAGTGTCCATTCAGCCATTATAGGTGCCATTAATTCGGTTTCTTCTTTTAAGATAGCCTCTGTGGTTTCCGGTGTTAAAATCTTAGGGCAAAGGAAGGTAAAATAATCCATATTGCAATCGTAGCACCAGATATGTTCTTGAAACTCAGAAAATGTAATTCTGTGTGTCTTATCTTTAGGACACACCCACCCAAGTTCTTGGGGTTCAAATAGTGCTGTGCCTTCTGGCCTTTTGCCAAACAGTGTTCCTAATTCCATATCATCGTAAATGTTATTCATGGTTTATCTCCTTGTTACCATTAACCGTTTTAAGTTAGATTTAATTTTGACTTTAGTAAAGGTACTTAATCTGTCTATTAAAGCCGTGACTTTTTCTGGAGATGGCTCTGTAAGTTTTACCTTGTTATTGGTGTTGGCACCGATGTTCACCCAACTTGGTGAGCAGGTTTCTATTAAATCTGCAAGACTATCAATATCAAAATCCATGACCGGCTCGATTGTAAGGCATGTTTTATATAAACGGCTTAATTTTAACATTGCAACAGCTCTATCTATTACGTCAGGAGCATTACACATTTCTTTAAATGTTCTGTTTGATTCGATGGTAGTCCCAACTATTGAAATTTCTGGCAAGTTATGTCTCCACGTCCAAATATTTTCTGGATTCTTTGATTGGAATAAATATTTATTATCAAATCCTTTGCAATGTTCCAATGTATCGTAAATCCATTCAGAAGGAATTGCTGTGGCAAAGAGGTCACAAGAAGAACCAGTAAAGACAAAGTTGCCTGTTCCAAGATTTGTCTTGAGTTCCTTTTCGTCAAAATGTAATTCCGGTTGCTCACCCCATTTTTTCATATAGCAATAGCCATATTCTGTATCGTGTGGGCACTTTCCTTTTACGGTGTTCCATGTGTGCGTACAAAAGGAGTACATATTACTATTAGGATTTACTTTATTTAGTGGCATCTTTTTTCTTTCGCTCCCAATGTTTTTTATATTCCAATCCTATTTTATCTAACATGATTCTGGTATAACAACATGAAAAACCAATTTTACTTGCGACTTCTAAACAGAACATGCCTTTTATAAAGTTTAAATTAACTTTTCTAATTGCGATTTCGCATCTTGACATTCCGCGCCAGCCTTTAGATTTTAATTTCAACTCATCTTTTTTCATTTTTGTATGAACGGCATTTGGAGAAACCAACAATTCAATATCGGCTATTTTATTACAGGCACCATGCTTATCGTACAAGACCTTTAACATGGCTTTTGGAGTCTTGAAATCGGTTTTATTATATTTGTTATAGCATCCAGTTATGTAATCCCAGTCTATTGTCATGGTTTTTTAATATATCTCCTCATCCAAGCGTTTTATTAAATGTGTTATAAAAGACTCTAACAGATCGCAATTATTTATGACGCAATGTCCGCCGAGCTTTCCCTCAACCGGTTCCAAAACAGGTCTTACAAACTGCCCCATGCCAAGTTCGGTATAGCCTTTATTGTATTCTTTATTCCAGTTGGTATAAACTTCTTCAAACGGCACGTTAAGTTGTCTGCAAAGATCAGCAACTTCTTTGCAAAAGACAATGTTCCAGCCATAATAAGTAGTACACAGTATTTTGGATAGCTCAGAGGCTTCAGGGCTTGAAACTATTTTAGTGGGTATGCCAGCCATTTCAAGATATCGCCTTGTTAGATAAACCCTGCCAACATTTTCACCCCCAACATATTTTGTGAAGGTTTTAATGCCATCGGCTAAGTTTGGATGCTTGCCATGTATAGGGGAATGAACACAGGCATCACCACACTTTCGGGTTGTGCCAACTGGAACAGTACTATGGATAATTGTAGTTGTTGGATGATATTGTTTTATATACGCCTTTGTATCTTCGACAAACGAATCTGAATAAGGATAGCAGATGTTTAAAAAAGGTAATGAATCTTCTATAATCCCAAAATCTGGTTGTTTATCTCTTATTGCGATATCTTGTTTGTATGTGGCTTCTAAAACCTTATAAAGTGATTTGCCTACTTCACCAGCACCGATTATTAAACTTTTCATTTATTTGTAGCCTCCTCTATCTTTTTGTTTTTCAACCTAATATTTTTATTTCTCATCCATTGCCGTTGATAACACTTTTTACATTCACCTTTAATTTCTGCCGGTCGGATACATTTTTTATTTTTACATTTAGGTGGCTTTATTTCCGGCCAGTTTCCTTTTTTTCTGCGAAGATATAATGTTTTGTGGCTTACATTAAACTTCTTAACAAAAACCTCAATCGTCATTTTTTTAGGTACGACAAGCTTAATGTATTCAGATTTTATTAAATCCCAATCAATAACAGGAATAACAACAATAATATCCAAAGGCACTTCTTTTACTGGTTTCTGAACAGTAACTTTATCTGTTGATAATATCAACCATTCACCGTTAAAAGATGGATGGACATTATCCATTCTTTCGTCAATAAAATCGTTATATGCAATTCGCTTTTCGCATTTACGGCACAGGGTACAATCTTTTGATTCCCCAGTTTTATGGTAATCACATTCGTTACAAGGGGCTTTTACTGCGTCCAAGAATCTGTTAATATTTTCTTTGTTGATGCCATTGTTGGCTTCGTCTTTTATCACTTAGTTTGTCCTTGTAATTATTATATTGTTCAGTATAAGTTTACAACAACAGTCCAGAGACCAGTCTTATTGTTAAAAGCAACTTCGTTGGCATCCATTAGGTTCTTTTTTGCCATATTGTAAAAATGCAAGCCAGTTCGGTTTGCATTTGTGTATTGTTTTAATTTATTATCGGTTAATTCAATATATCTTCCAGTTTTCTTATCTATTCGAGTTAAAACACGTCTAATTTTTTCTTCCATTTTAGCCATTGTATTATCGGCATCAATAGGGTCGTAAATCCTTCTGACTTCAAGCTGCCAATCCATTAATTCAATTGTGTTGTTTACAATAACAGGGTCAATGATTTTTGACCTTTTATTTGCCGCAAGCAATTCCATAAACCGCAAGGCATATCCATCTAATCTTTTTGAATGTATTGATGGCGGTCTATTCATATACCATTCGTCATATATTTTTCTGGCTTTTGAACTGATAGTTATTTCACGAAAATTTCCAACAAAATCTAAGATTTTACGCAAGTCTATTGTTAAAGATATCTTTTGCTGATCTGGGATTTTAAGGGGAATAGGATGTTCTCTTTTCCCACTACCAGGGACAATAAAGAGTCTATTGTTAAAGCCAATGGCAGTAAAGCTCTTGTCCCATGCGGCCTCGTATGTTTCTACTGTTGATGCGGCTAATAAAGACAGCAACCCGTTTTTTATTATTACTTCGGCTTTACTTGTCTGGTTTTCGTAACTATTGGATTCAAATAGGCTATTTACACATTGGAGGAGTGTGCTACTTTGGATTTTTGCTTTTGAGATAAAAGACTTGAATTCATCGTAGCATAATAATACATTGCCACGTTGATTTAGTTTTTTTGCAAGCCCTTCAGCAGAACCAGTCCCTCGACAAATATTTAGCTGGAGCTTGTCTTTAGAGTTGTTGTCGCCAAGAGCGAATTCAAAAAACTCGATTGTTTTGTCTATTGCAGTAGATTTATGGTCGTCTGCACTTTCTCCGAGCAACAAAACGTAAAATCTTGGCTGGGGTTTAATTTCAGTTGAAATAGTAAGTTTTCTGGCAAGAACAGAACCAAGGCAGGTTAGGAAAGATATATACATGAATTCGAGTGGTACTTCCAGCCGCTTACAATAAGCATCAGCAAATTTACCGGCTACACCATCTATAATAACGTATGGGAATTTAATTTGACCCTTACTATGAGATGGTTGTATGTCTTTTGGTATTTCGGGCAATAAAGGTGATGATAGCAACATATTTTTTTGAATACCTTATAAGTGTGTTATATTGTTACGCTTAGGCTAATAAAAAAAACGATTATCTTTTTATCAATCCTTTTTCTAATGCCAGCAGAATTATCTGTTCTATAACACTTGATGTTGGAATGCCTTCTCGTTTTGCAATTCTTATAAGGTCTTCTCTGAGGGTTTTATCTATACTGATACTCATTGTGGGTCTTCGCTCTGTCTTTTTAAATTTTAGTTTTTCCATATATATAACGCAACTCCTTTTTTAAATGTGATTTTTTAAACGTAATTAGTTGTATATGAAAAATTATTGCAAAAGTCAACAATTATTTTAAGAAATATGTTGACAATCTTAAAAGATGGTGGTAAGAGTGTTATCACAAATTATGGAAACAAACAAAAACAATAAAATTATAGGTGGTGAAGAATTTGGATACTTCATTGGCGAAAAAACCAAATTCGTTTGTTCCCCTATAAACATTTTGCCGATGGCGAAAGATTCAGTTACTTCCCGTTAAGAAGAGCCACTGAATCTGCTTTTTCCTCGGCATTAACTTTTATGCTGCTGGTGAATATTTCTGATACTTCAATTGGTGAAAATCTCAGTAATAGCTTGTTCCGCAGTATAAACACCTTAAAATAAGAAAGGAGATAACGATGGCGAAACTTAATATTCCTCAAAAACCTATTTTTACACACGAAGGCGGTAGAGCCAAACACATAAATCCAGAATTACAGTTAAGACGGTCTGTAATGTCTTTTTTATTATGGGAAAAAGAATTTTATGAAGAAGGCGAAACAATAGCCAATAGAATAATTTCCTTGATTCCAAAAGTTGCACCTGAAAAAGTTGCAAAGATGGCAATTGAAGCAAGAGAACAGATGAAGTTAAGACATGTTCCGTTATTAATTGTTCGTGAAATGGCACGACTTTCTACGCACAAACATCTTGTGGCAGACACACTTTCAAAGATTATTCAAAGAGCTGATGAGCTTGCTGAATTTTTGGCTATCTATTGGAAAGATGGGCGGCAACCATTATCGGCACAAGTTAAAAAAGGACTTGCTTCTGCTTTTACAAAATTCAATGCATATCAACTTGCAAAATATAACAGAGACGGAGCTATAAAACTTCGTGATATTTTATTTTTATGCCATGCCAAGCCAAACGATAAAGAACAAGAAGATGTATGGAAAAAGTTAGTTGATGGGACTCTTGAGGCTCCTGATACATGGGAGGTTGCTTTGTCTTCTGGGGGAGATAAAAAGGCTCATTGGGAAAGACTGTTAGCTGAAAACAAACTCGGAGCTTTGGCATTATTGCGTAATTTGCGTAATTTCCAAAATTCAAGTGTAGAAGAAAGTCTTGTTTTATCAGCACTTGAAAATATTAAAGTTGAAAGAGTGTTACCTTTTAGATTTATTTCTGCTGCAAGATACGCTCCACAATGGGAACCAAACCTTGAAGAAGCTATGTTGAAATGTTTATCGGTTCAAGAAAAACTTTCAGGGCATACCGTTCTCTTGGTTGATGTTTCTGGCTCTATGAATAGTATGGTTTCTGGAAAATCAGAAATATTTCGCCTTGATGCCGCTTGTGGAGTTGCTATGTTATTGAGAGAAATATGTGAGAAAGTAACTATCCTTACGTTTTCTATGAAACTTATATTAATTCCTGCAAGGCATGGATTTGCGTTAAGAGATGGTATTGTAACAAGTCAAGAACATGGCGGAACTCCATTGGGACTTGCTGTGCAATGTGTTTATGCTGACAAATCTTTTAAGCAAGCCAATGCTCTGTTTGGTGGATATGGTTCTCATGACATTGATTATAGCGGGCAGGGATTAAAACCAGATAGGCTGATTGTAATTACCGACGAACAGTCAAGTGACAACATCCCAAATCCAATAGGCAAGGGCTATATGATTAATGTTGCTTCGGCTAAAAATGGAGTTGGATATGGAGCATGGAACCATATTGATGGGTGGAGTGAGTCTGTAGTTACTTATTTAAGAGAATATGAAAAATTAAATTAAAGGAAAATACATGGACGTAAGAATTAATGGTAGAAAATATATAGAAGCTGATTCTGAACCTTTTGAAATTATTACTATTGAGGAAGTTAGACCTCAATATCAGCAAAACTTTAAATGGCTGTATCTTGGTTTTGAGATGCCACTAATGCAATTCAGGCCAGGTGATAAAATAAAGATTGTTAAAGTTAGTGAATGATGAAAATTTTTAGAAAGTTTCTTTGCTGGATACTTGGTCACAGGTCTATATGTATCCATCGGCATGTTTACATACATAATCCAGAACATACTAATGGCCGGATCTCTTCACTAACTGGCTGGAAATGTGAAAGATGTAACTACCAGTTTACAGAAGGCTGGGATGAATAAAATACACGTTTATT
>Ga0307380_10004870_pt1 | contig 17968 bp, 30 predicted proteins | sample UN3MG_FD_202239 | JGI IMG/M metagenome (GOLD analysis project Ga0307380, IMG submission 202239) | Soil microbial communities from Risofladan, Vaasa, Finland - UN-3 | ecosystem: Environmental > Terrestrial > Soil > Coastal area > Acid sulfate soil | place: Finland: Risofladan, Vaasa | collected...
GACAGTATCATGTGACCATTGTAGACGAGTGTCATGGTGTATCAGGGTCTGTCTTACGAGAGATACTAAACACCCACGGTGCTAACTGTAGGGTTCGTATGGGACTCACTGGTACACTTCCAGAAGAACCTATTGACCAGATGGCTGTCAGAATAACGATGGGTCACGTCGTAGAGTGTGTCGAAGCGTCTGAACTCATAGCTAGTGGTTGGCTTGCGGAGTTGAAATTATATTGCTATGAACTTACCGAGGATGTAAAAAAGCAGTACGAAACATTCTGTAGAGAAGAACCGGATAAGGCAGTTGGGCTAACTTACAAAAAATTCAAGACTAATTTCTTTAAGGATTATGTAGCAGAGAAGAAGTTTATCCAACGAAGGCCAGAACGATTGGATTTTTTGGCTAAGTTAATATTTAAGCCTGTTAAAAATACACTGGTATTGGTGCCTAACATTGCGTTTGGTAGAGCCCTAGCGAAACTTATACCCGGTGCTGTATTCTTTTACGGGAAGGATTCCACCGCTGTACGTAAGGAACTGTACAAGTCATTTGATGACAATGATGATATAACAGCCATAACAACATATTCGCTTGGATCAACTGGATTGAACATCAAACGTATATTTTACCTGTTTTTAATAGACGCTGGTAAGAGTTATATACAAATAATCCAAAGTATTGGTAGGGGATTGCGAAAAGCTATTGACAAAGACAAGGTTTCCGTGTATGATGTGCACAGTGATTTTAAATTTTCTAAACGGCACGCTTCTCGTAGGAAAAAGCACTACGATAAGAAAAATTATCCATATAAACCGAGTAGTGTAGATTATATGGCGTTGTTGAAGTAGTAACGGAGAATAATAATAATAATGGTAATATCGGATGAAAATTCATTCCCTATTCTAATTGAGAACATTGAAACCCCCACACTTACGAACTATTTTTGGGTGCTTCAGCTATCCCTACAGGGTGAGATTGACTTTACCCTTCAGGGATTAGAGATGTTGGAGGAGCAATCAACCCCCACTCTCGAATTCCTTATTGGCGGTTATTTAGTAGAAGCCCCTACAAATTGGAACATTCTGGTTTATTCAGAAGAAACTGCTCAACTTGATGTTGCGGAGATATCTGATTTAACACGATCACGGTTTACAGCAGTTGTTTATCTACATAAAACCGGTAAAGTAGTCCCCGGGCCTGTTAAAGTGATAGATTATCACCGAGAGGCTCACATCAGATGCCCGACACTAAATAAACATACAATGCTATGCCATCATGTGGGTCCATCGGGCTGGGTTTGTCTAGCCCCAACGGACAATTATAATAAGTATTTGAAAGATACTTTGGTTGGCGACTTAATGTATTAAAGGTGATTAAAATGGCTAGAGCTAAGAAAGTAAAAAAGATAACAATATCTGAATTAAAATCGTACCTCACAGGTGCTAAAGAATTTAATGATAAGGATTGGTTCCCAAATAAAGTACAATGGGAAAAGATTGTTGACATGATTATGCATGTGCAACCGGATGCTGATACTCCAGCACAGGTAGGAGTATCACGTACATTGAACGATACCCACCAAACTTCGGATTGGCAAGCATCAAAGGGTTCTTCACTGGATGGGGGGAATGATTACCCGGTTGCGGTGGATACCCAGTTGGGAGAACCCCAATTGAAAGTTTCAAATGCCCCGAAAATAGATTTAAGAAAGCCTATTTCCGACGACTCGGGAATGGGGTCGAAGGATGAAGCTACGGGTGCTTTTCAGTCTGGTAAGCGATTTAAGTCATTTGCTAAAGAAGCGGATGATACTGATAGTGATTTCGATTAATTATGGATGCAGTAGAGTTTAAAACGGAGTTGAGCAACAGAGTCATACACGGTGATGGGGATTCTGTTGTCAGTTTAGAGTTTTTGTATGATCATTTATTAGATGGTAAGAAAGCGTCTCAAGTGTTTGTTTCTAAAGAAGATTTAGATTCCGATGAAGTTACAAATTACAATAAACGTTTCTACAATGATCAGATATCTCAAAAGGTCGAGACTAATCCAATATCTACTGAATGGATAATTCCAGAAAGTTACGCAACTATTGATTTATCCAATTACATAATTGAGTTATTGAAGAAAGAAATTGAATTAATGGATTTCTCTGATGAGGATATAAAAACCAGATATTATCGTACTCGGATGGAATATAGAATATGGGAACAAAGAAACCTGCTTGGTATGTTACGTACCCTAATCTATGTAGTAAATACATTCAACGAGAATAATATTATTTGGGGCACCGGACGCGGAAGTTCTTGTGCATCATATATATTATACCTTATTGGATTACATCAAGTAGATAGTGTTGCGTATGACCTTGATATTGGTGATTTTTTCCGCTAAAGGTGTTTTATAAATAATAAGTACTACATATGAGGTTATAACATGGCAAATAATAAGAATAGAACACAAAGTATAAAGGGTGAGACAGTCGATTTCGATTTAATGCGTATTAAAAACAGCATGGAAAATCGTGATAAGCCCGATAGTGCGGAGTTGCGTGAAAAGTATATCGACATTCGACGTAGGCGTAATCCTCGTAGAAATGTCGCTGATTTGGTTAATGAACAACGTCTAAACCAAGAAGACGCAAGAGCAAAAATTGAACTTGGTAGAAAACGAGCAGCGGCTGCGGCTGCGGCTGCGGTTACCGAACCGTATGATCCCCAGTCAGAAACCGTTGACTTTGACTTTCCTAACAAAAGTGGTACGAAAGGAATGGAATCAAGCGTAGAAACTCTTCCAGAAGCAAACGACGTTGAACCTGTAACAGTACCCGATGTTGTTGATAAGGCAGAAGATAAAGCATCTCTTGATGCCCCGAAGACTAAAAAGATTGCAAAGAGAAGTAAGGCTGAAGACTAACAAGGAAATTGTATGAATGCTGTAACATGTGAATTAGAAGCAATACGTAATCAAATGGTCTTTGAATTTTTAGAAGATACTACACACGGCCATTTTAATAGAACAACAGGCTCTGGCATCTTAGTCGTCGAGCATAACGATAAGCAGGTGGAATTTTCTAGATGGATTAGAATATTAGCCATCGGCCCAGAGGTTGAGACTTTCGGCCCGGGTGATATAGTTCTCGTTGAGAATTTACGTTGGACGAACATGTTTAAAATAACAGAACGGGAATATTGGATCACCTCTGATACCGAGATATTAGCTGTTTGGGATGATAAAGACAATCTCCCACGGGAATGATATACCCCTCCAGTAGAGGTATCATATAAATATCATAATGAAAGCGTATATTTTCCCTACTATAGTTATGATAACAGCACTGGCAATCGCTGTCGGTGCTGCTTTGTTTACGATACTTGGTTTTCGTGAACTGTTTGAACCTTCCATTAAAATTACATATATGGCTGCATCCATTGAGGTGGGTAAGGTCGTTGCTGTGTCTGTGTTGTACCAATTTAGAGAAATCCTTAACTGGATGTGGAAGGGAACATTACTCATTCTTATTTTAATAGCCATGGCAGTTACATCCATGGGTGTGTATGGTTACTTATCCAGCTCATACCAGAAGGATATACTATCAGTTTCCCAGAACGATGCCCGCCTAGGACTATTAGATGAACGTAAGACCGTCTTAGAGAACCGTGTAGCCGATATAGATGCCCAGATAGCAGCAGTTCCAGACACCCATGGAACTAACCGTAGGAAGCTTATAGCCACTTACGACGCCGACCGTGATATTGCATCCGAAAAAATAGCGGCATTGGATGATGAGAAACTTAAACTTACATTGGAACGAATAGACAAGGAAACAGAATTTGGTGCTGTTTTATTACTATCCAAGTCAATTGAAGGTCTTGATTCCACTAAAGCCATGATGTATTTCATTTTAGCTGTTATTTTTATCTTTGATCCCATGGCTATTGCCTTGACATATGCCGCCAATGTGGGGTATGCTAAGGCCATCATAAAACGAGAAGATGATTATACAGCACCGGTTGATATTGAAATTCCAGATAGTGTTGTTGAGAGTATGGCCCAAATAGATAAACTACAAAAACGATTAGATGAACGAAATAGTAATGACGATATAATGCATGAACTTAGCAGTACATTACAGGAAATGAAAGAAGATAGAGAAGAAACCGGAAAGACACTGGCCAAGGTATCTAAGAATGTAGATAAGGTTTCTTTAGAAATAGCCAATCTAAAAAAACAGAAACCATCCAGCCCCCGCAGTGACGTAATAGATTCAATGCGTCAAAAGACTTGATTTTTAAAATTCTATACTGTATAATCCCCGCTTAGAGTACGATAAGGATAAAAATATGCTAAAGAAATTATGGGTGGAAGAGTTTCGCCCAAATTCCATTGACGATTATGTGTTCCAGAATGAAACGCATAAAGAACAGTTTACCAAGTATATCAAAGAACAATCAATACCCCACCTGTTACTTAAAGGTCATAAGGGAAGTGGTAAAACTACTATGGCATTTATCCTACAGAAAGCTCTAGGTATCGAGGATGGTGACTTCAAAGTAATAAATGCATCCGACGATAATGGTGTTGATGTGGTTCGCAACAGTGTTAAGGTGTTTTGTCAATCTATGCCACTGGGTGACTTTAAGATTGTATTTCTGGATGAAGCAGACTTCTTAACGGTAGAGGCACAAAAAGCCTTATGCCGTATCATGGAACAGTATTCAGACTCTGTTAGATTCATACTAACATGCAACCGTCCTCACAAAATTCTGGATGAGGTTAAGTCTCGTTGTACTGAGTTCGAGTTCAAGTCCTTCGATAAAAAAGACATGGCTAGGCATGTATTTGCGATACTTCAGTCACAGAACGTTAAGGTTAATGGATATGACCTTCTCATGAAGTATGTAGAAGAATCTTACCCTGATATGCGTAAGTTAATAAACAACCTAGAGAACAATGTATTTGAGGGAACACTGAGAGAAGCCAACTCGGTTGACGACCAAACCCGTGTTATGGTGGAGATTATTGAACAGCTTAACAAAGGTAAATGGCTTGATGTCAGGGCGAGTCTGGTATCTAACATAGTTGGTGATGAATGGGACGAAGTTTACCGATTCATGTATGACAACTTAGATCAGATAACTGGATTCGATGACACATTGAAATGGAAGCAGGGTATAGTGATTATAGCAGATCATCTACGTTTTCATGCACAGGTAGCAGACCCTGAAATAAACTTCAGTGCCTGTATGATACGATTATCAAATATTTCGGAGAGTAAATAAAATGATATTATCTAGTACAATGTATTGCCCCGACTGTAAAATGTACAGAGATGTATTAATTCATGATGGTAAGTTCCCCCGACGTTGTGATGAATGTGAAGAGGTAGCATCGCAACGCCTTGAAGACGAGCATTTGATTGCACTGGGGGTATTAACTATAGAGGAACGACTAGCGAAAATTGAAAAACGCTTATATCGTGATAGTCGGGGTAATGCCTTTTATACAGGCCCATTTTTAGTTGGAGATAATTCATGAATCCTACAAAAATAGAACAAGAAGCATTTGATTTGTACACACCACCGTTTGTGTACGATGATAGTGGTTACATATTCGATGCCAACGGTGAAATGGTAGCAGATGACCCTGATGCGTTTGTTCGGGTTCGTGGGTGGGGGCGTTTAATGCACATGTATGATAACGTTGATGCCGCCACCATACAAGATAAAATTGGTGAGATGATAGCATTAGCTTTGACTGAGTATTGGGAAAAGCATTTGAAATCTAAATTAGAAAAATAATTCAATGAGAGGCGTTAGACAATGGGTAGAAGGAAATTACTAGACGAAGACCAAGCTAAAAAAGAACTCGATTCTATCACGAAATTTTCTGATAAGAATCAACGGCTGGCGTGGCGTCGAAAGAGGAATAGAATGGATGATCTTCTTAAGAAGATGGAACCTCTCAATGAAGAGGCTCTTAAGGTAATACTGGCAAAGCAACCTATCATGGACGAGATAGAACATGTTCGCCAGCAAATGATTAAGGAATGTGTTCATCCAAGGGATTACCTTGTTCATAAAGGGACTCACGTGTTGTGTAAGTTTTGCAGATCTAAGATAAAAGTAAAGTCGTAAATGTCCACTATAATGATCATCAATGTCCCTAGTGTGCATTATAATGACCATTACTGTTGACATTTTGAGGGAATTTAAGGTAAATGACAAATAGAATTGACATCTTTGAAGTACTTAAAAAGGTAGATTCGTTTGACCTAGCTTATTTCAATGGCCTAACACCCGAAGAAAGGAAAGGTATCTCACCGTACACCCTGATGCTATGGATGGGTGGGTGCAAATCTCCAATTCAGTTACGACAACTCAATGTCTTCATGAATTCAATGGTATTTGATTTACCGGCGGGTCACCATAACCTATTACTCAAACTGGCATGTATTTCGAGTGATGGTAAGCAGAAGAAGTATCACTGGGTTAAAAAGAGCACAAACAGCAAAAAATTTACGACCACTGTTGGGGTTTTGAAACGTTTTTATAAATGCAGCACGGAGCGGGCATTAAGTTACGTCCCCCTTATTGACTATGCTTTTGTGGAAAACATTGCCATGGACTTAGGGGAGCAACCAGATACTTTGGCAACTATAAAAAAAGAATTGAAATGAGTTATATGGAATGTGAGTTCTGTCTTAAGAAGTTTGTTAGGGAGAGCTACTACAAGAAACATGAATGTGAGGAAATGAGACGCCATGGCGTACTGCGTACAACCCACGGCATATCTGCATTCAATGATTATAAAACATGGTTTGAAATTAAGGGATTCACACCATACGGAAAAGATCAATTTGTTGATTCCCGACATTTCACATCATTTGTTAATTTTTCTAAATTCGCAACAAAGAAAGCATTACCGCATAAACGTAGATTTATGGAGTGTATGGTTAAGTTAGAAATACAACCAAAGGATTGGTGTAACAAGATTGTTTATGAATATTACATAAAACAGTTTGAAGCTCTATTGACACCAGAAGAACAAGCGGCTGTTAGTGTGGATACTATATTCGAATTATCTCGTATATTTGAGTGTGAGGCTAATGAGATATTTTTACATATTCATCCTAAATCGTTGCTTATGGTAGTTCAAGCCAAAAAACTATCCCCGTGGTTTTTAATGTTTTCACCAAAATTCCATGGATTTGTTGCGAATGTAATGAGTCGAGAGGAACAAATCATGTTAGAAATACATATTAATCCAGATGCTTGGAAAAAGGTTTTTGATAGGAATCCCAAAAAAGTCGAAAAAATGAAAAAATACGTAATAGCGTTGGGGCTTTAAATACTGTACAGGAATAAACATGATTAAACCCGATGACAACATAAGACTTACTAGAGATATAATGCTAACACGGTCAGACTGGACCCAGTTACCAGATGCTGGCTTGTCTGAGAAATGTGTTCTTGAGTGGCGTAAATGGCGTCAGGAATTACGCGGGGTGAATATAGAAAGTGAGTCAGCACGTTTACCAACCATTGCATTACTAAATAAACTAGCAGAATCTCACCCTAAAACAGTATACGATGACCCGGATCTTAAGGTAATAGACGCCAATATTTTAGGATCACCACCCCCCGTAGAGCCTGTGGGGGTGCCTATACTTGATACCATAACTGACATCAAGGTAGCCCGGAAATACGCCCAGAAGCAACTTGAGGATGTGTATAAACGCAAAATAGGGGCAAAATCACCACCACCCGAACTACATACCCTATACACGGAGCGTTTGAACCAAGCAGTAGACTTTTTATCCCATGCCGGGACATCCTTTCCTTTACTAGAAATATTAGCTGAGGGCTTGGATAAACCTATCAAGGAAGTTGCAATCAGCATTTTAAACACACACCGAACAACCATCAATAATTATATGGTTATAGAGCAGAGTTACATTGATGCGTTGAAATATATCAAAGAATCAAGTATAATAGCAGATATTAAACAGACACTAGAGGACTTCGATGGATATTGATATTGATATTGCACCAGATGTTGATTTACATTCGTTGTTTGGTACGGCTATACGGGCATCAATGGTAACAGACGGTGAGTTGAAGAGCCACCCGGTTGGTTATTACTTTCAGGATATACCAGTTGACTCTATAACCGGTCTTGCTGCCATTCCCTATGACCGCAGTGAAGAATTCGGATTCTTTAAAATGGACCTATTGACCGTCCATATACTGAAACACTTCAAATCCAAAGAGGAAATGCGTACCCTTCAACGAAAGGAACCTAATTGGAAATTATTAGATGATGAGGAAGTTGTTAAGACCCTTTTCCATTTGGGTAAACACTTCGATGTGATATCTAAAGTTAAGCCCACTTCCATTCAAGAAATTGCCGATGTGTTTGCCCTCATTCGTCCAAATAAAAGACCACTTTTGCATAAATACCTTGAGAACCCTAATTTTTTTAGGACTGAGCTGTTTACTAAAAGAGACCCTATGGATATGAGGAAGGCACACGCTATTCCATATGCCATCTTGATTGTACTCCAGCTACACTTAATAGAGCAAGGTAGAATATGAGAAAATTAACTGAACTGTTACAGGGTAGACCTAATTTAGACCAAACAGAAATTGGGATGATTGCATATATGTCTCAAGCGGCTACACCTAAAATGGCGTACTCTGGCACAACGAGTGCTAGAAATACTGTTTCATCCCGGGAATCCCTTGTGAAATATGGATTTGTCACTGTCAATGATACAAACAAAACCGCCCAATTGACCCCGACTGGTGAGGAAGTTCTTACGTCTGAGAACATAGTCGATGAAGCGGGGGAATTAACCGAGCGAGGTCTAGAACTAATTAAGCATTATAAAACACAAAAGGCGGAATGGCAACAGCTCGAATCGTTCAAATATCTCTCTTCAAAAGCTTTCGAGTAATTTCAATACCCTTGGATATTTCCTTTTTCTTTCGTTTCCTAACTTTAGTTGGGCCACCCATATTAAAATGTGGTAGGGGGCCTATAACACGGGTTACATAATCCAGTGGGAAAGCACGGAGAATAGTCTCCGCTTGTCCAAGGATACCACGCTTTGAAAATTCAATTGAGATAGGATAACGGTCACCGTTGGTGTAAAACCAGTCATACGCCACCCGTATTAGCAGTTCTTCATCGAACTGTTCAGGGCCACACAAGTCGATTACATAACCATAAATGTATTTCTTACTCACATTGTCTACTATATTTAGAAAACTTTCATCGTTGTATCGAATGAGTGTAATGAAGTCGTATCCTTCATAATCACTTGGGTGGGGTTCTACTACTAATGGAAATTTTTTGCTCATTGGATACCCTTATGTGTATTATACTTAATATCTATGCCACTTATAACTAAATGTCGTATTTACGGTAATGTAAAATAGAGTGATTTATTTATATATCGTGCTGTTCAGTCACATTGATATAAATAATAGATATATTAGGGGCAATTCTTTATGAAACGAACAAGACTTTTTGATTTACTGAAAAATAGGAAATTTGAACTAGGTAACAAACCCGGTTCAAACGCTGAACCTAATCCCTTTTTCAGTGGGAAGACCGGTAAAATGGATGTGTCACTTGATCTTAGCCAAGATGATGAAGAAGGTATGGATGATTTCGTCAGAGGAATGGGTGCCCGTAGAGGTCTTAATACCGTAGCTCGTTCATTCAAAGGAAGTAACTCCGGTGTAAACGCTAGTCGTTTTGATGATATGGTACGGAAGATAGGTGATGGGGACGACGATTACGATGATATGGTTCGTGATATAGATGATCTGGACTTCGGTGACGACAATATCCCTGTAACTCAAAATAGCGCCGAGGATATGTTCAGCGGCCACTATGACGGAAAAGACGATTTGTATTTAACTCGCCGTAACCGTTCGTATGATCGTAATGAATTCAATGATGACGGAGATGTGGATGATTTCGATGCCGAAACTGGGTGGGCGTTTATGCGTCAACTTGCTAATGATACCGATGATGAGAATGAAATGGACCCCGATGACGATGACTTCATGTTAAATTATGGTGGTGAAAAGATTGGCGAAGATGATTTTGATCCAGACGATGGCGGTGATGGCATATCCGATATGGGTAATGACGATGAAATGCACGGTGTTGACGGTGAAGATGAAGATGAAGATGAAGATGAAGATGAAGTGAAAGGCTTTGACGACGACGATGAAATGGGCAGTATGGCAGAACCGGAACCCGACAAATATGAAGGTATTGTTCGATCCATTAAGGGTGCATACCTAGTTAGTAAAAAACGTCAACCAGATGAAACATATACAGAGGTATGGATTTATAATGTTGGTGGACAGTTCGAAGATGAATCTAATATACGCCGGGGTATTTTAGCTGGCACCGACATTGACCCAACTAAGAGTTTCTCGGAAGATGGTTCACAGGAAGCCGTTATTAAAACAGTCGGTAATGTACAGTTTTTAACTCTGGTTGGATTACCAGATTAACTTGATTTTTTCTCTATAGTATGCTATCATGTCTCCTTTCAGGAGAGTGAAGTATGTTAACAATAATAATAAACTGGATAGTAGGGTTATTCTTTTCCCTAAAAAAACTAGTTATTAGGAACCCACCAATACCCGTTTCAGATGCAGACTCCTTTAGGTTGTTGTTTTTACTGACATCTAGGAGTATGTCAGCATACGCAGTGGAGGCTACCAAATATCAACGTAGCATGGCCGAGGCCAAAACAACCCATAAGAAAGACTTCTATCAAAGGAAGTTTAACAAAGTTAAGCCAAAATTTCAAGATGAACTTAAACGTTTATATCAATTACACCACATAATGAGTCTCAATGGAATAGAAGTGGGTGATGTGGAAAATGATATCATACCGCTTAAGGAAATGGCTGAAGCTGCCCGGAGGGGTGAGAGTGACATAGATTCTAGTATGAAAACCCACCTAGAAGAAATTTTAGGACGACCGCTCACAGATGAAGAGATGGGCAAATGATGCCATCTGATTTTATTAAGCCCCCGTTTCTAATTACCGATGAAATGAAAACAGAGCTAAAAAGCATGTTTCGTCTCGATTTGAAAGAAGAACTGGAAGAAATAGCAGGAAGACCACTAACAAAAGAAGAAATGGGAGAAAAAGAATGATAATAGGTATATCAGGGGCTCAAGGCCAAGGTAAGTCAACACTAATTAAAGCAGCATTGGGATCAACTGAGTATAACTTTCGTGATGGTGAACTACAGACAGCGAGAACTCTGTTATCCGATATGGGATATACTCTCACAGAGGTAAATAAGTATATGCCCCTTAAAGTTAAATTTCAAGAACAACTTTTATCCAATCACAGTGCAAACATACAGTCACTAATACAAGTTTCCCATGACCGTGATGATATTTATTTGGTGGAGCGTACCTTTGCTGATATTTTTAACTACGCCCTACTGTCACTAGGACCCTTTAATGAATATAGTGAATGGTTAAATGAATATTATGAACAGTGTAAAAAAGCACAAGACGAATGCTTTGATTCGGTAGTATTTTTATCAGGTAGGGATTATACACCGGAGGAAGATGGGGTACGTTCAATAAACTCACATTTCTCCGCCCTTACCGACTTTTTGATACGAAAATATACCATGGCGTTTATCAACACTACATATGGTGTTGAGATTACAGAGCCGTCGGTTCATGGACGTTTGAAGGCACTAACTATGATAGCAACTAGACTTATAAGAATAAAGGAGAATACAAATGATTGAAGAGCAAATATGTATACATTGTGGTAAAACAGAAGAAGCACACTCACACGCTGGAAGTCCAGCTATAGATAGCACAAAAGTTTATGGATTTGAAATATCCGTTAATGATTGCGTCCTATTAACTGGGTTTGAATGGACAAGTACAGACTTTGGTGGTATTTCAACAAGTGAAGAAGAATAATGTCGGCGGGAACTTATATTGATAAAATCTTAGCCATGGATTGTGAAACTAGTGGAATAAATTGGGACGCTGGTAAATCTCATTCTATGTCTACTGTAGCCACGGGGCAGCAAGCTGTATCATGGGGGCTAGTAATATCGGATACGGAAACATACAAACCCATTGATGAACTATATGTGGAAATTAAATGGAATGGTATCTCCCATTGGGACACCAAGGCTCAAGAGGTACATGGTCTCTCTAAAGAACATCTTGAAGAGCATGGACTTGCAGAGGAAGATGCACTTTACGATATGATTGAGTTTATCATGAAGCACCTCAATATTAAAAAGCCCATCTACTGCCTTGGCCATAACGTTGCATCGTTTGATATTCCATTTTTCAAAGACCTTTTATTTCGCCACAGTATTAAAGGATTGAAGTTTGGACATAGACATTTTGACACATTTGCCCTATCTATGGGTACTGTGAAGCAATATGATTCTCCTACATTGTTCAATAAGGTTGGTTTATCTGAAAGAACTACACATAACGCACTAGATGACGCTAAAATGGCTCTAGAGAGCTACAGACGTATACATCTCGCGTGGACAAAAATGTTAGAATCAGCCTAATAATTGTAAATACCATTAGAGGGCTATCTATGGAACCAGATGTTAAAAAAGAATTAGATGCATTACGGGATGAATTGAAAAATTTAAAACTGCAACACTCCCGTGTCATAAACGAAAACAGAAGATTAATAAATAAGGCTCTCAAACAGGTAAGAACGGCTAAGGTGGATATACGAGGTGCCAAGCATGACATTTCTGCCATGAAAATCCGCCAATAACAGGAGAGCATTATGCCATTTTCATTATTATTTAGTAACCCCAAACTTTTAGCCGGGGGTGTCGTGATAGCCCTTGCTTTAGGGTATGTCGGTTGGCTCAAGTTCGATAATTGGGGACTTGAAAATAAAATAGAAAAACTCGAAGTCCACATAACCGCGTTAAAGGCCGATGTCGTTTTCGCTGAAAATGAAACCGCTAAATGTGGAATACAAATTGATGAATCCAATGTTCGTATTATTGATTTGAAAGAATCAAGGGTTGATCGTGCCGAAATTCTCGATATGTTAGCTGATAATATTAAAACAATCACAGAGATCACGGCGTCTAATGTTAAAGACATAGAAGACATGCCTACCCCGGAGAACTGTGCGGAAGCTATGGAATTATTACGTCAGGGGGTTAAACCATGAGAATCTTTATAATATTGATGTTATCATTAGTCTTAATTAGTGGTTGTACTGTACTAAAGCGAGAGCCGCGTGTAGAGGTTAAATACCAGAAGGTATATGTGCCAGTATCTAATGTACCGGTGCCCCCGAATACCGAGTGCCCCCTAGATGCCTTAGAAAATATAACCATCGACAAGGCAGCAAATGATGGGGAATTAGCCAAGGCATATAGGATTGCTGTGCTACAGTTGAGAGATTGTTCCAAACTCAGACAGAAAGTTATTGATAAGTATAGGGATATGTCAAAGCACGATGCAGCTAAAATAGAGGATTTACAACCCAGCAGTTCAGCTCCGTTTGGTGCTGCTGGTCCCGTAGTTAACCCCGCATCACAGGGTGTTGTGTACCCAGATAATGAAGTGGGGGATGCTCTACGTGAATTTGATAAGGCTCTAGCTGAATTCAATTCATTAGTTGGTGATGCCAGTAAATCACTCAGAAGCAAGGTACTTGATAAATATAATGAGGGAGAAGTTCCTAATACCACTAATACCACTGATGATGGTTTCGGTAGTTCTCCATTTGGTGCTGCTGCCCCGGTAGTTAATCCGGCATCAGTCAAACCAAATACCGGTTTTAATGACCTAGAATCGGAATTTAGTGATTTATCCGCAAAGGAATATGAAATAGAATGAGTGCGTTTTTACAAGAATATAATGAGGAAGATGGACTAACAGTTTTAGCTGAATATGCTGATCCTCAAGGAAATAAGTACTATTTCTTAATGAATGAAGCCTTGGGGCAGGTATCATTTGTAACTAAAAGCAAAAGTGCTATAAAGGGATTCAAGGATTTCCTTGGTAAACACCCTTATATGACTGGTATGGCCATTGGTGTTGGTATAAATGCCATTGATTCATATAGAACAAATAAGAGATTGACCACACGGTTCTTTGCTACCAATCAGATTGAACGTAATTTATACAGGAAGATTGCAGATGACTTGGTTAAAACTGGTCAGTATAAAATGATAAAGAAAGGAAAGCGTATCAAAAACGGCTGGCTGTGGGAACTCAAACGTAATGGGTAATAGTATGAGAAAGCTAACCACCATAATGGAGAACAAGAAAGAAGATGAGCATAGGGCAGTTTTCAAGGAAACTGATCCCGATGCTCCATTTCCTAAAGATACAATGACAGCCCTGAAGAGAGAAATTAACAAGGGTGCCAAAGATTTAGAAACTGAGTGGGAAAATGCCATTGCATTGGTAGATCATGCGTTTAGCACACTGGATGTCCCCAGACCCCGCCCAAACCAGAAGAAAAGATGGGACCAATATAATGTTCTGATCGCAGATTCGGTTAAACAGTTATATGAAGCACGCGGATTAGAAGGTTCGTGGCGTACAACTAATAAATAGATTAAAGAGGGTTTTAAACCATGAAGAATAACAGAGAATTACGTAGAATACTTGAATTATCCGGTCAAATTTCTAAAAATGCGGTTGTAACTAACTTGTATGAGAACTGGAATGAAGAGAATGCCCCTGCTTATGCGGGCATCCCCGCTGATCTTGAGGGACCATTTAAGATGAAGAACGGTCGAAGCGTTCATTATAATCCTAAGAGTAGGAAATATTTTGACAGCTATACAGAGACTTATCTTTCAGTTAAAGAAGAAACACAGTTACATGAAGATACGCAATTTGATAATGGTCTTATAATCCACGCAACCCGTGGCGATGAATCTATTCATATGCGTGTTGAAGGTATGATGGGTATAGTAGGTGTTAAACCTATGGTATCCGCATTGCGAAACAATGGCTACGGCTCATTTCAGATGACAGATGAGGACGGTGACCGGGTTGATCTGGAAATTGATGATGAAGAGCCTGATATGGACCCCGATATGGACGGTGAGCCCGATATGGACGGTGATGTAGATGTTGATGTTGATGCTGATCCGGATATGGATGGAGCTGATATGGATTACAAAGATGGATTCGCGGGTGATGAAGAAGAAGCCCATAGTCACGAAGAGAAAATGGACACTGTTGCTGCAAAGGCACAAGAACTGGCAGACTTAGCTACTGATTTAGCTGGTGGTGATGAGCATGATCATGATGACGATGACGGTGACATGGACGACGGTGAGATGGATGTGGACATGGATGTGGACATGGACGTTGATGCCCGTCCCGATATGGATGACGGCGAAATGGATGATGATCCAGAAATGGAAATGCGTCGTATGGAAGGTCAAGACCCAGCCACAGTTAATAATGCGGATAATGATACTGATACTGTCGATGATGGTAAAAAGGAAAAGGGTGGAAAGTTTAAAATAATCGCATCATTGAACCCTAAAACTAGAAATAAGAATGAAGTTACCGAAGACGCCGAGCAAGCTAAAATCAATGAGATTGCAGCTAGGGTGATGGGTGAGGCTGCAAAAAAGTCTGAAAAGGACGAGGAAAAAGAAGAGAAAGAAGAGAAAGAAGAGAAAGAAGAGAAAGAAGAGGAAAAAGAAGAAAAGGGAGAGAAGGGTGAAAAGGAAGAGAAGGGCGAGAAAGATGAAAAGGAGTGTGAGTGCAAGTGCGAAGGTGAGTGTGAGTGTGAAAAAGTAGACGAAACCACAGAGCATAAGACTGGTAGTAAGCATACCAGTGCGTGGAAGCCCACTTCAAAAGAAGATAAGAAATTATCAAATAAAGGTAATCGTAAAGATGCCAAAAAGGATATACGTAAGCAGGTTGGAGAAGCTGCGGTTGAAGCTAACCTCTTTGTTAATGCCGACGAACCATTCGATGCTGTAGATAGTCAAGCACTGAAGGACAAGCGTACAGGGCGTGCCCAACGTACAAGTGCTAAGAATGCAGTTCCAAAGGAAATAGTTGCTTCTATTAATAAGCGTATTTCAGAATTGAAAGCATCTATTGCTAGATACGACGAGAACGGTTATAATGACAAGAGTGTTAAACACAACTCAATAGAATGCCTCGAACAGATTAGAGATAGTCTAGGGTATGGTGATCACGAAGGGTTAATGGCAGCTCAAGTTTTTTATGGTACTTTGATGAGCCCGATTACTGATATGATCCCGGGGGATGTTATCAATTACATCCATAAGGGTTCTGGTTCAGGAACAGACAAGTAACCATAGTTCTTTAACAATTTAGAAGTAGGAACAGGTTTAAAAACTAAGGGGACTTTTGTCCCCTTTTTTATTTCTTCTTGGCATTCCTGATAACGTCTTTGATTTTTCTATTGGCTTTTCGTTGTTCGTTAAGTTTTCTCATCTTATTAACTTCTTCGAAGAATTTACCCGGCTCTTGCGTTTCCGTAACCCCTACCTTTGCCACCGGCACCGGGGCCAGATCTATACTAGGGGTGGCTGTTTTATTCATTGATGATAAAATAGATCTAACCTTCTCATTTGGATCATCTTGAATATTCGTAATATCTTCTATTACTACTTTTTCTTTCGGAATAGGTTCTTTCACGATATAACTACTGAGAGCTTTCTTAGCCTCTTTCAGTGTGGTTGTTGCTGTAATTGTTGGTGTTGGTGTCGGCTTAGTAGCCTTCAAGCTTATTTTTCTAGCAGCTTTCTTCTTAGCAACCGTTACTTCTGGTGTTTCTGTTATTTCAGGTTCCACAACTTCAGGTTTCGCAACTTCCGTTGCTTTAGGTTCCTCAGTTACAGTTACTTCGGGGTTAGCTGTCTTAGGATCATCTTTCTTTCTAGTGCTCTGGGGTTTTGTTTTGGCCAGTAGTTTAGCTGCCATCGACTCATTATCCTTGTCCCCCTGCATCTTAACTTCAAATGCTGCCTTATTTACCAAGTTGAATGACCCAGAATCAGCCTCGAATCTAGCATTGCCATAATATACATATAGCTTATAGTCATGAGTTTCATTCATAAACTTATCGAGTATACCGGTAAGTACGAAAACGAATTTATTATCGGTTACCATTTTAGCTGGGAAGTTGAAGCTGACATCATTTTTCGGAATACAGAATTCCACCTTCGATTGGTGTATAGGTATGCCGGTAGCGGTTATTTCCACCTCATATGGTACGTCAACCGCTATAATTAAACTCATTTCTTCCATTTGACACCAAATTTATCTTTAAAGTCTGAGTACTTAACTTTGAACCCATCTTTAAAATTAGTATAGTTTACATTAAATTTCTCATTAAACGTATTTATTTGATTTATCCGATTCACTATGACATTTGCCCATTTCTTCTCAAAAACGAACTTCATTCTTTTATGTTCTTTCATAAACGGCCATTTAAATGAGATGTATACATCAACTATATTGTAATCTGTTGTATCTTCAGGATAATCTATTCGGACTGGAATGGGACCAGCAATACCACCCGGTCGCCTAGTGTCTCTACAATCAATTCTAAGTTGATGGTGGAAGTATCCTACAATTAGCCCGGGCCCCGGTCCAGCCATACCGTTTAGTATGACACCACCAGCACCACCAAAGCATGTACCAATTCCACACCCGGTTGTAGTAGTATTCATTATACAGGACGCCTTTCGTAAACACACTCGGAATTAGGTGTGCCGGTATCATCGTATAGGTTAAATACCTGCAAGATGCTTATACCATCATCATCATAAATAGTGAGTGTATTCGCCACGGGGTCCACTTTAGTCCTGTTTGATTGATATTTCAATAGTATATCCAGCACAGTTAAAGCTGTTGATACATTGATATTTATATCATTGACTGCTTCACC
>Ga0307380_10004871_pt1 | contig 17967 bp, 12 predicted proteins | sample UN3MG_FD_202239 | JGI IMG/M metagenome (GOLD analysis project Ga0307380, IMG submission 202239) | Soil microbial communities from Risofladan, Vaasa, Finland - UN-3 | ecosystem: Environmental > Terrestrial > Soil > Coastal area > Acid sulfate soil | place: Finland: Risofladan, Vaasa | collected...
GCAACGGCGGCCTGGTGGAGATGACCGATCCGAGCGAGCAGTACGACGGCTGCGGTGAGGACGAATGTCCGTACGAGGATCCGAACGCGCCGTGGATGTCGGAGATCTGCTACTGCCAGTTGGTCATCGGTCAGACCTACTATCTGGAGGTGATCACGGCCCTGGGTACTCCGGGGCAGTACCAGTTGGACCTGGCGTGCCCGTGCATCGACTGCTTGCCGGGTGCCTGCTGTGAGACACTGGGTAACCGGTGCTTCGACTACTACGAAGGGAACCCGGAGAACTACGAGCCGGTGCCCGGGTCGGTGGAATGTACGTCGGACGCGGAATGTGTGGGCCTGTACGGGGCGGGTAAAATCTGTCTGCCGTACTTCAGTTGCACCAATGCGACCGAGCCGCTGGACTGCCCGATCGATCCGGAGGCGCTGGCCTACCGCTACGGCGGCAACGGGACCGTCTGTGAGATCGTGGAGCCCGGGGACATCCCCATCGATCCTCCGTGCGGCAAGGGGGCCTGCTGTTACGGCGGCGTGTGCAGCTCGGACACCAACCCGCTGGAGTGCCTGGGCGACATCGGCCAGGGTGACTCGTGGAACGGTGAAGGTTCGACGTGTCTGGACCCCGGTGGTCCGCTGGAGGACGACGAGTGCCCGAAGGCGTGCACCATGGCTGGGTACGGTCACCCGAACGACGGCAGCTTGCTGTACGTGTCCGACGTCTCGTCGAACGGGATCTGCCGTCTGAACCTGACTCCGTGCGTCATCGACGACGACTGTCTGGGCAGCGACACCTGTGCGTCCGGTGACACGCAGGCCATGGCGGACAGCTTCCTGGCGACGCAGACCGGCGTCACCGAGCTGTGCTGGTGGGGCACCTTCCGCGATGGAGACAACGTCGATTGCGCCGCGGACGTGGACGCTCAGGGCACGATGAAGTTCGATATCGTGTTCTGGGAGGACACGGACTGCAACGGGCTGCCGGACGCCGTGATTGCCCAATACCTCAAACACACGGTAACCAAGTCCACCACGGGCATGCCCGGGTTCATCTCGGCCGAGTGGGAGTTCCACGCGACGTTCGCGCAGGTGGCTCTGACACCGGGGAAGTGCTACTTCCTGGAGATCGCGGCGGCCAACAGCCCGGACGACTGCGATTTCCTCTGGGAGACCTCGACGGTCGGTGACGGGACCTCCGTCGTGGACCTCAACGTTGTGAACGGCATCTGGGACGGCCAGGCGAACAACGACATGGCCTGGTTGATGGACGTCCCGGTCGGGCCGATCGACTGCCTGCCGGCCAACGACCAGTGCGTTGACGTGGTTGCCCTGGGCACTGTCCTGAGCAACGGCGCGAGCGTGCCGTTCGACACCACGACTGCCAGCACCGATGGCCCGGCACACCCGAAGGCCACGTGCGGCGTGCCCGGTCTGGGCAACTGGCGGATTGGGGCCGACATCTGGTACCTGTACACCGCCGAGTGCTCGGGCACGCTGACCGTTGACATCTGCACCTCGGGCTTCGACACCGGGTTGGCCGTGTACAACTACGGCAGCGACCCCTGGGTCTGCCCGACGCTGACCGTGGATCCGCACCTGCTCGGCTGCAACAATGACAGTGCCGCGTGTGGCGTTGGCAGTGTGCAATCGCAGATCGTGAAGCCGGTCAGCCAGGGCGACCATATCCTCATCCGTGTCGGCGGGAACGCCACCGCGGTGGGGTGCGGTCTGCTGAAGGTGGACCTGACGCTGGGTCCGAACGGATGCTTCGACGACTCGGATTGCCCGGACGACACGCTGTGGTGCAACGGCGACGAGTTCTGCAACGCGGCCTGTGAGTGCGATCACACCGGCGATCCGTGCGATCCGCTTCCCTGCAACGAGGATGACGACACGTGCGGCGGCGACGTGGGCATCGACACCGCCGAGACGTGCTTCGATCACGGCGGCGGGTGTCCGGACCAGTGTCTGCCGCTGGAGTGCGACGTTGACAGTCCGTACGACAACGTCGAGCCGCGTCTGCAGCTCGGTGTTCCGCCGACCGTGAAGTTGCACTGCGACGGCGTGCCCACGGGCGGGACGTGTACGGTGACCGACTGCAGCTACGGCGGCACGTGCACCGTCAACACGGACGCTACGACGACCGCTACCGTGACGTTCAGCACGACGCTGCCGAATACGGAGTGCTGCACACTGACCTTCACGAACGGCATCGACGGCGTGCGGACCATCATCATACTGGAGGGTGACGTCAACAAGGACGGTGCGGTCAACACGGCGGATTCGTCGTCGGTGAAGGCGCGTCTCGGACAGTCGGGAGCGGGGGCCAACGTCCCGTACGATATCGACCGCGATTGCAGCATCACGACGGCCGACCAGTCGTCGGTGAAGGCCCGTCTGGGGGCCGTCGGCTCGGCACCGTGTCCCTGTCCGTAGACGGACCGGGTAACACCGGCCATTGAATAGGCTCTAACCCCGCCCGCGTGTTCGCCCCTAGCGGACACGCGGGCGGTTTTTATGCGCGCAGGGCGGGCGGCCCTGGGCGGGGTGCGGCCTGGGCAAGTGCGGGAATGAGTCGAGATGATGTGGTCCGATAACGTCGTGGGCGGGCGGTCGGTGCGGGGTCGGCTGGGCGGCCGGCCCGAATGGTGACGCCGACGGACTCGGCGGGGGCCGCTCGCGGGCGCCGCGGGGCTGCAATGGCCGGCGGCGTGGGGCGTTTGCGATGTTTGTTACAGGTTTTGCTTGCATTGGCGACACAAGGGGTATAGAGTAGAACGACCCTATCGGTTGGGGGAATGGAGAGAGAGGCCGTGCGGAGAGAGCGGGTAGGGCATCAGCTCCAGGGCGTTCCCATACTAAACCCGAGGGCTGCCACGCGAGGTTGAAGTGCAGCCACGGGGCAGTGAGAGCCGCAGGCGAGCGTTTCGCGCCGCGCTGCGGGGCAGGGTCCCGCTGAGACGTTCGGGCGGCGGCCCGCGGCGTTTCTTTGATGGGCGACGCTCAGGACGGGAGAGAGAGGATTGCAGTGGGAGGAGAGAGCCCATGAAGGGATGGTGTGGTTGCGTGCTGGTCGGCTTGCTGGCGCTGTCGACCATGGTGGAACGGGCGCGGGCGGCTCCGGTTACGACTTGGGGACCGGCCGTTGAGGCTGAATACAGCCGGGGTCAGGTCCGGATGCCGGGTGAGCAGGACCTGTTGGCCCTGATCAACAATGCGGGCCCCGAGGGACCGCCCCTGGAGGGCTTTGGCAGGTGGTGGGCGGCACCTGACCCCACGTTCACCGTGTTCACGGACCCGGCCCTGTACCAGGCGGCGGTGGGCGATCAGGAGATCATCAGCTTCACGGAAGACGTGGTCAGCCCGGGCGAGATTCTCTTCGCCCAGTACGTCGACGTGGGCGTGGTCTTCGCCGACGGGGAGATCACCGGCGGCGGTGACGACGACGTGGTCATGGTGGACGGCAGCTTCGTTTCCGACGGGGTGGGAGTGAACCCGAACGGGACGATGGAGATCGAGTTCCTTGCGCCGCAAACCCACATGGGCGTCGACTTCCCGGGTGGGCTGCGGGTCGAGTTGTTCAGCGGGCCGGATCTGGTCTGGAGCAGCGCGGGGGACTTAGGGGGCACGGGCACCGGCTTCTTTGCCGGCGTGGTGGCCTCGGAGGGATCCTTCGACCGGGCGGTCCTCAGCGATCCGGTGGACGGCTTCGCGTTCGTCGACGACCTGCGGTACGACCGGATTCCGGAACCGGGCACGTTCCTCGTGCTGGGAACGGGTGGTCTTGCCTTGCTGGTGTGGCGTAAGCGAAAGAGGAGAGCCGGGTAGCGCGGATGAGCGTGCTCTGCGGAGCACGACCGCGGCCTGGGGTCCGTGGGGCGTTGCCGGTCGTCGGGGTCGGCGTGTGGAGCGTCTCGAGGTGAGCCCAGGAGAGGGTGCTTCCGGGGAGTATCCCGGGTCCGGAATGCCCGGACGCCTACGACCGAACGTCGGGCCGGGCTCGAGCGGGCAGGGGCCATTCACCGAGGGGCCGGTGGTGCCGTGAGCCCGGACGGACGTCTGGATCACCCCTGTTCGAATCGGAGAGAGAGGGTTGTAGCAATGGTAGCTAGGTACGATCTTCAGCATCGCGGCCGCAGGAAACAGCGGTGCGGGGCCGCACTGGGCGTGATGGGTCTGCTGGTCTCGCTCATGGGTTTTCCGGCGGCGGTCGAGGCGGCCTTTCCCATCCCGTGCGATCCGGCATCGACGAGCGGTTGTCCCGGTGGCACGTTCTGCCATGAGTCGGGCTGGTGCGCCTGCGTCGGAGACGATGTCTGCTACCTGGACATCTGGGACGCCATGACCAATCAGTGCCTTGACTGCGCGGAGTTGGACGTCTCGGTGTGCGGACAGGTTGCAGGGGTGTGCGAGTGGGTCGACGATGGAGCGCCCGGGGCGGGCGCTGAGGTCTGCGGTCGGTGCGCCTCGCCGCTGAGGCCGGAGTGTGACTGCAACGAGAACAAGGTTCCCGATTACGAGGATATCCGCGACGAGCCGCCCGGTGGAAGCGAGGACTGCAACACCAACGGCATTCCCGACGAATGCGAGATCGACGAGGAGAGCAACGCACCGGGCGGGCCGTTCTTCTGCACCGAGAACTGCGATCCGGACTGCAACACGAACGGCATTCCGGACGAGTGCGATATCGACGCGGGCACGAGCGAGGACGCGAACACGGACGGCATCCCGGACGAGTGCTGCTTCCCATGTCGGGACCTTGCCGAGCAGTGCACGACGCCGGCCGGCGCCTGGGTGCTGATCGACCCGGTGGTGAACGCGGGCTGCGCCTTCAGTTGTGTGGACGGTGTGGACGGACCCAGGCCCGAGTACTCCGACTGCCGGATCGAGTGTTATAGTCCCAGCGTCGGAGAGTTCACAGCGCCGGTGACCAAACAGTTTCCCATCGGCGAGCATGCAGTGTCGTGCGAGGCGTTCTTCGGCACCAACGGTGGGGACGTCGGGATCGACGGAGCCGAGCAGCGGAACGACAACGGCGGCTACGAGCCGGTCGACTCCTGTGAATTCACCGTGACGGTGAGCGGCGGCTGTATCCCGCCGCCCTGTCGGGACATGGACCACGACGGCGTGTGCGACAGCGATGACGATTGTCCCGACACGCCCTTCGGCGAAACGGTGAACCGGCACGGCTGTTCGTGCAGCCAGCTCGACGACGACAACGACGGTGTGAACAACTGCGATGACCTGTGTCCGGCAACGCCGGCCGGCGAGGATGTGGACCCGACCGGATGCTCCTGCAGTGAGCAGGACAGCGACGGCGACGGGGTCGACGACTGCGACGATCAATGTCCCGAGGCCGACGACACGATCGACCGGGACGGCGACGGCGTGCCGGACTGCCTGGACAACTGTCCGACGGAGCCGAACGCGGACCAGGCCGACGGCGACGGTGACGGCATGGGCGACGCCTGCGACAACTGCCCCGGAGTGGTCAACCCGATCAACCCGCTGACCGGGGAGCAGAACGACGACGACGGCGACGGGGTGGGCGACGCCTGCGACAATTGCCCGGTCAGCGCCAACGACGACCAGAGTGACAGCGACGGCGACGGTCTGGGCGACATCTGCGACGACTGCGATCTGGGTCCGAACGAGGACGCCGACGGCGACGGGGTGTTCGATCCCTGCGATCTGTGCCCAAGCGTGCCGGACTCGACGAACGCCGATACCGACGGCGATCTGGTGGGTGACGTCTGCGACAACTGTCCGACGGAGCCCAACCCGGATCAGGCCGACCGCGACGGCGACCTGATCGGAGACGATTGTGATAACTGCCCGGATGCGCCGAACCCGGACCAGGCCGACGGCGATGCCGACGGCGTCGGCGACGAGTGCGACAATTGCACCGAGGCGGCCAACGCCGATCAGGCGGACGGCGACGGTGACGGTGTGGGCGACGCCTGTGACGTCTGCCCCACGATTGCCGGCGAGGATCAACTCGACGCCGACGCGGACGGGCTGGGCGATGCGTGCGACAACTGCCCGGCCAAGGCCAACGCCGATCAGGCCGACGGCGACGGCGACGGTGTCGGCGACGCGTGCGACAACTGTCCGGAGGACGCCAACGCGGACCAGACTGATGCGGACGGCGACGGAATCGGGAGGGTGTGTGACGCCGACGAAGCCGGCGCGCCGGTACCTCCGGGTGACGGCGACGAGCCCGGTCAGGACGTGACGCCGGTCGGACCGGGGGCCGCCACCGGTGGTCGCCTGCCGTGCGGGATCTTCAACGGTGTGGCGTTGATCGCCCTGCCGCTGTGGATGCTCGGCTGGGTGGGCGTGCGGCGGTACCGGCGGCTCGAGCGGTAGGGCCCGGTCGGCTGCGGCGGCTGATCGATCGGGCGGCGTTGGTCCGTAAGGTCGGGAAAAAGTGAAATCAACCCACGGGGCGGTCGCTTCGGCCGCCCCTGGTCTTATGTCACAAGAACCTTTGAATCGAGGAAGCTGGATTGGTAGCACGGATGGTCGGTCGTTCGGGCACGGCCCACTTGGGAAATGTCGGTTGATGGCATTCTTCTGAGGCTCCCGCGGGCTTTTGCGGGAAGGAGCTCATCCCGGCCAACAGGAGTTGTCCGCTCTCGCTTGCGGGGGAGCCGTGACGCAAGTAACCTCGTCACCACCAGGCGGCAAGAAGGGAACAGCAGGGGAGGGTACCCATGATCCAAAGACGGCCGGAATACAGGGCTCAGACCTCTCACCCGGTCTGGAGGAGTGCGTGCCCTGCCACCGCCGCCGTCTCGACAGGCCTAAGAGGGATCAAAGTACGCGGTTTTGGGGCCTAGGCGCACGTGGATCAGATGCCAAACAAAGACTCAGTCGGGAGGGCTCCCACGAGGGTCGCCCAGCTCCTCCGCGAGGCCGACTCCCGTATCCGGGAGCATCTGGAGCAGCAGCGCGGCCACGGTCGGGGATTCGTGGCCAGTGACTTCGCGCTGGTCAACACGGCCCTCGAGCGGATCGCCGAGGAGAACCTTGCGCGAGGCCCTCTGTTTTGCGAATGGGGCAGCGGGTTCGGCGTGGTCGCCATGCTGGCTTCCATGCACGGCTTCGACGCCTGCGGCATCGAAGTGCAATCCGAGCTCGTGCTCGCCGCCGAAGAGCTCGCTGACTTCTTCGGGTGTGACGTGCGCTTCGCCCAGGGCTCGTTCCTGGCTTCCTGCGACGAGGATCTGATCCAATCGGCCGAGCGTTCGTGGTGGCGCACCACCGAGGGCAGGGCATACGAAGATCTCGGCCTCGAACCCGAGGATTTCGACCTGTTCTTTGCGTACCCCTGGCCGGGAGAGGAATACCTCTTCGAGGCACTCTTTGCGCGTTATGCATCCGTCGGGGCTCTGTTGTTGACGTATCACGATGCCCCCGGTGTTCTCGTCCAGCGCAAGACGAGCCCCTCAGGTGTTCCTGCCGTGATCGGTTGGTACTGACCGGCGGGTCCGGCGTCACTTCTCCACCAGGCTTCTTCAACTTCTTCAACGCCTGGGCAGTCGAGTTCCACCACGTTGATCTTCGGTGATCCAGTGGTGGCCCGTGTGTACCGGGGCACTAGTGCCGGTCAGGTCTTGGGGCCGGCGGCGCGGATCTTGTCGTCCACGGCGTCGAACTGCTTGAAGTTCTCGTGGAAGAGCCCGGCGAGGTGCCGGGCCTTCTGGTCGTAGGCCGCGGGATCGGCCCAGGTGGTGCGCGGGTCGAGGACGTTGTCCGGCACGCCCGCACAGGTGGTCGGAACCGAGAGCCCGAAGATGGGATCGATGCGTTTTGGGGCGTCGTCCAGGGCGCCGGACAGGGCGGCGCTGACCATGGCCCGGGTGTGCCCGATGCTGATGCGGTGTCCCACGCCAAACGGGCCGCCGCTCCATCCGGTGTTGATGAGCCAACATCTGGCGCCGTGAGCGGCGGTCTTGCGGCCCAGGAGTTCGGCGTAGGTGCGGGGGGGCAGCGGCAGGAAGGGGGCTCCGAAGCAGGCGCTGAAGGTGGCGGAGGGCTCGGTGACGCCGCGCTCGGTGCCGGCCACCTTCGCGGTGTAGCCGCTGAGGAAGTGATACATGGCCTGCTCGGGGTTGAGCCTGGAGACCGGGGGCAGCACGCCGAAGGCGTCGCAGGTCAGGAAGACGACGTCGCGGGGGTGTCCGGCGACGCTGGGGATGACGGCGTTGTCGATGTAGCTGAGCGGATAGGCGGCCCGGGTGTTCTCGGTGTTGGAGTCGTCATCGTAGTCACACCTGCGCGGCTCGTCGTGCAACACGACGTTCTCCAGCACGGAGCCGAAGCGGATGGCGCTGTAGATCTGGGGCTCGGCGTCGGGCGAGAGGCGGATGGCCTTGGCGTAGCAGCCGCCCTCAAAATTGAACACGCCGGTGTCGCCCCAGCCGTGCTCGTCATCGCCGACCAGGCGCCGATTCGGATCGGCCGACAGCGAGGTCTTGCCCGTCCCGCTGAGCCCGAAGAACAGGGCCACGCTGTCATCGGCGCCGACGTTGGCCGCACAGTGCATGCTCAGGACGCCGCGCAGGGGCAGCAGATAGTTCAAGATCGAGAAGATGCTCTTCTTGATCTCGCCGGCGTAGCTGGTCCCGCCGATGATGACCAGCCGACGCTCGAAGTGCACGATGACGAAGGCCTCGGAGTCCGTCTGGTCCTCGTCGGGAGCGGCGTGGAACTTGGGGGCGTCGATGACGGTGAACTCCGGGACGTGGGAGCCGGTGGTGCCCGGCTGGGGCCTGATAAACAAGGCCCGGGCGAAGAGACTGTGCCAGGCGTACTCGGTGATGACCCGGATGGGGATGCGGTGTTCGGGGTCGGCCCCGGCGAAGCAGTCCTGGACGTAGAGGTCGGCGCCCTGCAGGTATCCGGTGAGGTGGCGATAGAGGCGGGTGAATGCTTCGGGGTCGTAGGGGCGGTTGACCTCGCTCCAGTCGATGTGCTGGCAGCTCGGCTCGCACCGGACGATGAACTTGTCCTTGGGAGATCGGCCGGTGCGCTGTCCGGTGCGGACGACGACGGCCCCTTTGTTGGTCAGCTTGCCCTCGCGCCGGCGCAGGACCTCCTCGATCAGGGCGGCCGTGCCGAGGTTCCAGGCCACGACGCCGACGTTTCGGATGCCGTGGTTGTCAAGCCCGTAGTGGCTGGGGTCTACGCCCGTGTTCATGGTGGTGCTCCTGGTTCTGTATGGCCCGATTCCGCGCCGACCGGGGCCCTCACCGAAAGGTCTCCCGGCAAGGCGGCGTTCCCTAGTGGCGCAACCGCCTGATTACGCGTCGGCTCGGGGGCGCAGCCCGATAAGCGCCCGCCGGATTCAACGTAGCACGGCTGTTCGGCTGTGGCAAGCGGACAACGGTCGCATGGGCCGGGTCGTGGAGCCCGCTGGAAAGTGCCCCGGCCGCACCGCCGGGCGTCGTGCCGGGCCGGGCGCGCCGCTGGGGTGATGGGCCCGGCGTGTGGTCCGAGGAGGCCGGCGGCAGGGTCTCCTCCGGCGGAGGCTCTTGTCGTCGCAGGAAAGGGGCGTACAATAGGGTGGAGTTGGGACTGGTCCCGTCCAGCTACGGGGGCGATTGGGTTCGACCGGGCGAGTAGACGGGAGAGCGGCGTGCCGAGGTTGTCAGTTGGCCTCGTTAAACAACTGACGCAACCTTTATATGCCAACTCACAGTTGCGCATGGCAGCCTAAGTAAGGTTGCCCGTCAATCCGGAGACGCCCGCTATCCGGTGCGACGTCGCTAGCGGGCTGGTCCCCTGACGTTGTCTGGCCGTTGGGGGGCGAGAAACCAGCCGGGCTGGCCAACCCCGGAGCCTGTCGATCGGCGCCGGGTGCGGCGAGATACAAAAGACCGACTACGCACGTAGAAACTCTTTCTGAACCGTCGCGGGACGGGGGTTCGATTCCCCCCGCCTCCATTGGGCTTGTTTGCCCAAGAAGGGCGATTTACATTTAGTCTTACATTTGCTATGCTCCTCAGTCAGCGGTCTGGGACCGCCAGAAGGAGCTTGATGTGTCCAAACGGGCCAACGGCGAATCACCACGCAAACGTATTCCACAACAGAACAGCAAGCCGATTCTTGTGGTTGCTGACGACGACGATTCGCCCGTAATGGACGGTCGCCACTACCTGAGCTTGGCATAAACCGACCGGGATGTTCTACGTGGGTGGGACAGGGGAGTCCTGGAACAAAACGAACCTGAAGACCCGAGATCGCCTGCTTGCGATCTTCCGATTTCGAGATTGGGTCAGACAGCAGTCACCCGACGTGGTCACCCTCGTTGACCGCCAGCCCCCGACGCTTGACGGGAAGCCGTTGGAGTACAACGACGCGAGCGGAAGCTACGTGCTACCGCCTGACGCGTTCCCCGATGGCGGTGGTACCTCTACCGCCACCTTACCCAACACGGCCTGGTCCGTCAGTTTCTCCACGGCGGCGAGCCGGACATCGGAGTCCCGGTCCCGGACCGCGACCTCGGCTAGGACCGCTTGATCTGTGGTTTGCATAACTGCCCTCTTGCGTTCTTCCGCGTCAGTACTATCCAAGCTCGGCTGGCAGCCAGACAGCAGGAGTAAAACCGATAGGACGGCCATTCTGCAGTGCTGGGAGATGTCATGGTTGACTGGCATCGCGAGAGTCCTCCACTCGTGAGTGTCGCGTTCGCCAGCATGCGCCGGAATACTGAGTCGGCCGCTGCTGCCTTTATGTGCAGCGCGATCGCCATGGGGCAAACATGATACCGCGCACCCCGCACGGTGCCACCCGCCCGCGACGGTGAGCGGGGGCCACTTGGTATCTAAGCCCATCACCCTGACCATCAGCCCACCGGCAAGGGCTGAAGCTCGCGCCCCCAGCAGCTGGCCTGAGTTGCCCCCCTTCCTACACCGAACAGACTCTCCCCGACCGCTTCGGACAGCCCACCACCTTGGGTTTGTCAGTGACCCACGACCCTTCAAGCGGCAGAAAGGAGAGAACGTATGTCCCACTTCGTCGAATGCCAGACCGAGTTCCGCGACCGGCGGGCTCTGGTCGCTGCGCTCATCGAGTGCGGTTTTACTGCCGACCAGATCGAGGTCCACGCGGAGGCCGTTCCCTTGTACGGCTACCAAGGGCGATGCCCGGCCCCAGCAGGCCCACGTCGTGATCCGCCGTCAGCACGTGGGAACTGCTGCGAACGATGTCGGCTGGGAACGCCTGCCGGACGGCACCTACCGGTCGTGGATCAGCGAGTACGACCAGCAGCACCGGTTCAACCCGGCGATGCAGAACCGGATCAAGCAGGAGTACGCCTACCAGGTGATCGCCCGGCAGCAGCGAGCCTGCGGCCGATCCGTCGAGCGCCAGCGCCTGCCCGGCGGCGAGATCGAGGTTCTGATCGGCGGGTACCGGTAGGCGGATGCCTGATGGCTAAAAACAGGAGTTGGCCCATGTTCCGAGGCAAACACATCAAGCTCATCATCGGCGTCGACGGCACGTGCCAGATCGACGCCGTCAACTTCTCCGGGCCGTCGTGCAAAGTGGCCACGGAGGAGATCGCCGCCGCGCTGGGGGGTCGCGTTGACCACCAACACGACAAGCCCGAGGCCCGAATCCGGGAGCGGTGTGGAGACAGGGAACGGGAGGGGGCCAGATGATCAGGCTGCGAATCGCACCTGATGGCACCGTCCGGAGCTTGTGGACCGACGAGATCGACTGGCCGGCACTCGGCCGATCATCGGTCCGCCGGGCCTCCCACGTCGAGTTCTGCGACGACAAGCAGCTGTGGTACATCCGGGCCGGCAAGCCCAGGAGTCGGCTGGGCCGCATCCTACAGCTGGTGCTCCGCCGACCATTCGGCGAGATCCTGCACTGGGCCAGGAGCCGCACAGAGGCTCTGGCCTGGGAACGAGAGCACTACGAACCAGGCGCAGCGGGGTGGCCCCTTGATTAGGTTCTGTTGACCAGTCAGGTATCCTGATCGGCGTCGGCCGAGGCCGGGCAGGAGACGAGACGCAGCTGGAGCGACCGCGCGGAGTGCAAGGGAGGAACAACATGGCACTGACCGAGGAAACCAAACAGCAGTATCTGAACGCCAATGGCGTCAACTGCCCGTTCTGTGGGAGCAACCAGACGAAGGGCGGTTTCGTGGAGATCGACGCCGGCCACGCCCACCAGCCCATCAGCTGCCTGGAGTGCGACAAGCGGTGGAACGACGTGTACACGCTCCATGGCCTGGAGGAGGTCGAGCCCTGAGACGCATCCAGGAACGGCTGGCCGTTTGGCCGCCCCCCCGCTGCTGGCCGGTTCTGCCCACCTGCTGACATTTCGGGCGTGCGCCCTGCGCGTTCCAGAGGCCCTGTAACGCCGCCGGGCTGGACGCACACCATCGTCCCAGCGGCCGTCTACGGACCGCTTCCGGACGGAGGTGCCGATGGAGGTTCATCCCATGAGACTTACTGAATCCTGCGTCGTCAATGCAACGATGGTTTGGGCTACAGCGGCCCGGCGGGCGAAGCGAGAGGGCGCCTTCCACCGCGTTGGCGGCAGATTCCGGCTCCGCGGGTAGATCGACAGCCGTTGCATTGGCCATACAGGCTTCAGTAGCTTGCCCACTCGGCTCGGAAGGCAATATGAGGAGCAGTCTTGGCAGGCGGCCCGGACTGCTCCGAGCGGCTGAACGCGGCCGTTCCCCGCCACTCGCTCAACCGCAAGCGGGACGGCTGTCAGAAGGCTCACTGGGCCTCCTCGACACAGTCACCCGAACCCGCGGGCAACCGGCCGGGCAAGCCGTGACGCCGACGTTGGCAGCCTTCCGCTGAAGATCGTAGACGGCGAAACAGGAAACGAACTCATCCGGTGGCCCCGTCGGTGGCAGCCTGTCGACCAACGTGGTCCGTTGCATGGCGGCCAGCAGGTCGCACCGAGGTCGCGGAAGCGGCCTGGGGCGGGGCAAGGGCCTACCGTGTATCCGCAGGTCGAGCCACCGCTCCCATAGCCACCGGTTCTCAATCTCTGCGTCGAGAACCTCCGCCGGAACAAAGCTGACGGTCTCGCCGGGCACCTTGATCTGGCGGCCATCGAGGAACCGGACGATCGGATCATCGCCCGTAGCGACCACAACGCCGAGCCCGAAGTGACGCGATTTGATGCACTCGCCCTTGTGGAACACTCGGTTTTCTCCGGCGCTGGTGTTGGCCAACACGACGTCATCAGCCTACCTGACCGCAATCGAGTGTGCCAAGTTTCCCATCCTGCCCACCAGGATCGTGGGCTGCACCGTGCTGCCCGTTGTCGCCGTCCGACCTCACAGAAGCGCGCAGAAGCGCGAGGATTGACCGCTGTGGCGCTCAACAGGACGACAGGTCCCGCAGGTCACCCGAGACCGACAGGGGGCGATTCTGGGGGAAGTTTCAGCCCGGATATCGATTTTCGTTTTACGCTGAAGGGCAGTAGTGGCTGGCTAATCCGACTACCGACGGCCTGCAATTGCTATCAGACTGCCGCCCACGCGGGGTCAACGGCCCCGCCCGCCCGGCTTCCCTGTTGAGAACTCGCGGGTTACGATGCAGCGGCTGCCCAGAACCGTGTGGAACGCAGCCTGGGCGGCCTCCGGACGGGGCGGGCACGCCGGACCAGGACTCCGGCCGGCAAGACGTCCCACCATTGCCCTCCGATGGCCTCGGCCGGACCTTTGGAATCAGCCGCCATGGGCGAGTCGATCGACAGGCAGACAGAAGAAGTCATTCTGAACTCGATCGCCGACGGCGTCTTCACTGTCGATCCGCAGTGGCGAATCACCTCCTTCAACCGAGCCGCCGAACGGATCACCGGAGTGCTGCGCGAGGAGGCCGTCGGACAAAGGTGCTGCGACGTCTTCCGGGCGAGTATCTGCGAAAACGAGTGCGCCCTGAGGGAGACGCTGGACACCGGGCGACCGACGGTGAACAAGACGATCTACATCGTCAACGCAAATGGTCGTCGCGTTCCCATCAGTATCTCGGCAGCGGTGTTGAAAGACACCAAGGGCAACTCGATCGGCGGCGTGGAGACGTTTCGTGACCTCAGCCTGGTGGAGGAGCTGCGCAAGGAACTGGAGGGCAAGTACACGTTTGCGGATATCGTCGGCCGGAGCCCCGGCATGCGGCAGCTCTTCGATCTGCTGCCCCAGGTTGCCGAGAGCAACAGCACTGTGCTGATCGAAGGCCCGAGCGGCACGGGCAAGGAACTGTTCGCCCGGGCGATACACAACCTCTCGGCCCGTCGGGACAAGCCCTTCGTAGCGATCAACTGCGGCGCCCTTCCTGATACGCTGCTGGAATCTGAGCTGTTCGGGTACAAGGCCGGGGCGTTCACCGACGCCCGTCGCGACCGGCCTGGACGGTTCGCGGTCGCCAACGGCGGCACCATCCTGCTGGACGAGATCGGCGATGTTTCACCCGCCATGCAGGCTCGCCTGCTGCGCGTGCTGCAGGAGAGAACCTTCGAGCCGCTGGGCTCCACCGAACCGGTCGAGGTGGATGTACGGGTTGTGGCCGCCACCAATCAGGATTTGGGCGCGTTGGTCAAGAAAGGCGTTTTCCGGGAGGACCTTTACTACCGGGTCAACGTGATCAGGCTCAAGCTTCCCGAGCTGCGCGACCGTCGGGAGGACGTTCCGCTTCTGGTGGAGCGTTTCATCAGCAAGTTCAATCGCCTCCAGAACAAGGATGTGGCTGGAGCTTCCGACGCAACGATGGCCCTGCTGATGGAGCACAATTACCCGGGGAATGTGCGTGAATTGGAGAACATCATCGAGCACGCGTTTGTGCTCTGCCGGAACGGCCTTATCGAGCCGCACCATCTGCCGCCCGCGATCCGTGGCAACACCGCCGTCAAGCCTCGGCGCGGCAGGGGCGCCCTGACGCTGAAAGCACTCGAGGCCATACACATCGCAGATGCCCTCCGGCGGCACGGTGGCAACCGGACGGCCGCCGCCAAGGAGCTGGGTGTCAATCCCAGCACCCTGTATCGCAAGATCAAGTCTCTGGCGATTGAGCCTTAGGATCCGCCCCGACAAAAGCGGAATAGTCGATATTGCATTATGCAAGGTCACCGGCCCGTCCAGCATTGCATAATGCAAGACTTGCGTTTTGAGGCCACGCAGGCTGGGCGATGTAAACCACTTTCAAACAATAAGATAAGGACATTGGTGCAGTCTGGCGTTCAGCTGGAACGGCTCCTGCCCTCAGCTCAGGCATGAGGGTCGCCGTTCCAATGTGGTCTGGCCGGGTCTCGCCCGTTTTTGACGTCGCCAAACGCCTGGTCGTGGCTGACATCGAGGACGGCCGGGAGGCCCGCCGGGAAGAGGCGGACATCGACGAAACCGACCTGGCGCGTCGAGTTGAGCGTGTGGCTGAACTGGGCGTGGAGGTGCTCATCTGCGGGGCGATCTCCATACCGCTGGAGACCATGCTGTTGTCGGCGGGAGTGCGGGTCATCCCGCACACGTGCGGGTCCGCGGAAGAAGTGCTCCGGGCGTTCGCGTCCGGCCGGTTCACGGATGCGGCTTTCCTGATGCCAGGCTGTTGCGGGCGGCGGCGGCGAGGCCGGCGTCGCGGCGGCCAAAGGAGGCTGGACACTTTGGGAAACCCGCCCTGAGCGCCACGGCTTCATGCGCGGGGGCCGGAATCGGCCCCCGAGGCAAACGTGGAGCACACTGGATGCAGGTGACTGGGGAACGAAGCCTTCTCTCGAGTAGAGAGTCGTGAAAGGAGGTAGTTCAAATGCCGGCAGGTGATGGAACAGGCCCTCCCGAGCAAGGACGCAGGCGTATGGACGGACCGAAAGCAGCCGGTCCCGGCGGACAATGCGTTTGTCCACAATGCGGGAAGACTTTCGAGCATGTTGCCGGCCGTCCGTGCAACCAACAGCAGTGTCCACAATGCGGTGTGACGCTGGAGCGAAGGTAGGGACCGACGCGTGATGATAAACGCCGCAACGCTTATTCCGGCGGCGACCACGACCAAAGCCACAACTTCGAACGCGGACAAACAGAATAGGATCACTCAGTCAGGCTCTTACAGATGAGGAGTAGCATCATGCCAGGTGGAGATACAACAGGACCGATGGGCTTCGGCCCAATGACCGGACGAGGGGCCGGTTACTGCGCCGGGTTTTCGATGCCTGGTTACGTGAACCCGACGCCCGGACTGGGTCGGGGCATGGGGCGAGGATGGGGCCGAGGGCGCGGCTGGGGTCGCGGGCGCGGCGGGCGGCACGGGTATTATCCGATGCCCGTTCCCGGCATCCCCCCCGCTTATGGAGTGGCGCCTGAGTTTGCACCACGCACGGCCGAGCATGAGAGGCAGGCTCTCCGCGCTCAGGCGGAGCACCTTCAAGGCACGCTCGACGAAATCAGGAAACGCATCGCCGAACTCGAAGCGGCCCGCGAGAAAGAGGCTTGATCGTGCCACAGGGCGACGGAACGGGACCAGGAAGAGGTGGCAGGCGCGGACGCGGTCGTGGTGTCGGGCGGGGGATGGGCCTCGGCCGAGGCCGAGGACAAGGCCAATCTGCCAAGCAACGCCATCGAGCCGGCGGTGGTGGTCCAGCAGTCCGACCAGTCAACTCCCGCGGTCCGCCTCCGCCGGCAAGGGTGGAAACACTCGAACGCATGGCAAGGCAGGTGGTCGACGTGCGGCGGAGTCCGCCTTTGGCCGGGAGCGGCGGCGCCGACCTCCAGGCCCCCATGACGATCCCGGTGGCTCGCGTCGATGAGGAAGCCTGTACGCCGTGCGCTGCCTGCCAGGCGGTCTGTCCCACCGAAGCGATCACGTTGTGTGAGACCGCCGTCAGAGTGAACGCCCAATTGTGCCGCGGCTGCGGGGCCTGCGTGGCCGTCTGCCCGAGCGGAGCCATCAGGCTGAACTGACCCACCTGGCGCCAATCGGAGCGCCGGTCAGGAAGTGGCATTCGGCGAGAAGTCCGCGCCTTACGGCTGACGCGGAACAACAACGACGGAAGTGACGCATGGGGCTTCTGGCCAGACTTTTTCGCCGCAAACCACCACAAGCGGCCGCCCAGCTCGGGCGCAACGATCCATGCTCGTGCGGCAGCGGCAGGAAATACAAGCGGTGTCACTACGAGGCGGACCAGAAGTACTTCAGTCGTTCTTTGAGAAGTGCCTGTAATGCTCCGACACGAAGCCTTCCGAAGAGGTGAGTTTCACCTCCAGGAAAGGAACGGTCACGAAGAATGCGAACCCACCTCGAGTGCGTACCGTGCTTTTTGCGTCAGGCGCTGGATGCCTGCCGCATGATTACGGACGATCGGGCGACGCACGAGCGGGCAATGCGCCGGACGCTTCGGCTGGTGGCAGGCATGCCCTTCGACTGTTCGCCCCCCTGGATGGGGCAGCGGATTCACCGGCTTCTGCGCGAGGAAACGGGCAATTCCGATCCATACCGCGGAGTGAAACGGCACTCGAATACGCTTGCCCTAGGTTTGTACCCGACCCTGAGGCGGCGCGTACGCGATTCGGTGGATTCGCTCACGACCGCGGTTCGCTTGGCCATCGCAGGGAACGTGATCGACTTCGGATGCAGGACCCACGTCGGCGACGGCGAGATCCACCAGGCCATCGAAGACGCCCTCCAGGAAACATCGGATGAAGCCGTGGTCGAAGACCTGCGCCGCAGGGTCGAGGAGGCGAAGGACATCCTGTACCTGACAGACAACGCCGGGGAGATCGTTCTCGATCGGCTACTGATTGAACAGATGCAGACCGACCGGGTTACGGCCGTGGTAAGGGGCGGCCCGGTGATCAACGATGCGACCCGAGAGGACGCGGAAACCACCGGGCTGACTTCCCTGGTAACCGTGATGGACAACGGCAGCGACGCCCCGGGCACGATCCTGGACACGTGTTCCGCAGAGTTCCGGGATCGTTTCGCGAGAAGCGACCTGGTGATCGCCAAAG
>Ga0307380_10004874_pt1 | contig 17965 bp, 17 predicted proteins | sample UN3MG_FD_202239 | JGI IMG/M metagenome (GOLD analysis project Ga0307380, IMG submission 202239) | Soil microbial communities from Risofladan, Vaasa, Finland - UN-3 | ecosystem: Environmental > Terrestrial > Soil > Coastal area > Acid sulfate soil | place: Finland: Risofladan, Vaasa | collected...
TCCGCGATCGTCGGACCGGTGATCGGCGGGTTCCTCTACTCAGTCGGGCCGAGCGAGGCCTACGCGCTCGCCGCGGTACTCGAGTTCGCGGCGATCATCCCGATCCTGATGATCGTGTACGCCCGTGAGCCGGAGCGGATCACCGACCGTCCGACGCTGCACTCGGCGCTCGAGGGCCTTCGATTCGTCCGGCGCACCCCCGTGGTGCTGGGCACGATCTCGCTCGACCTGTTCGCCGTGCTCTTCGGAGGGGCGATCGCGCTCATCCCCGCCGTCGCGAGCGAGCAGCTCGGTGTCGGTGACATCGCGTACGGCTGGCTGCGCGCGGCACCGGGAATCGGGGCCGCACTGATGGCGGTCTGGCTTGCGACCCGACCGATCACGCGACGTGTCGGCCCGACGCTGCTGGTGGTGGTCGCAATCTTCGGGCTCGGCACGATGGTGTTCGGCCTCACCCACAACTACGCGGTCGCGTTCGTCGCGCTGGTGGTCATCTCGGCAGCCGACATGGTGTCGATGTTCATCCGGGGCTCGATCGTTCCGCTCGTCACACCCGACGAGCAACTCGGACGCGTCAGCGCGGTCGAGGGCGTGTTCATCGGAGCGTCGAACGAACTCGGGGCCTTCGAGAGCGGGGTCGCGGCCAGGATGTTCGGCGTGCCCTGGGCGATTGCGGGTGGCGGGTTGATCACCGTGGCGATCGCTGCGAGCTTCGCCGTCGTCTTCCCCTCGATCCGCAAGATCGACACGTTCGAAGAACTGCGCCGGGTCGATGTAACGGTTGGTGTCTGACACCAATTGTCACATGCGGGTGTAGAGGAGGTCGGTGGGGGAGCGGCCGGCGTCGAGGCCGCGTTGCTCGAACCTGGTGAGCGGACGCCAGTCGGGTCGGTCGATCACGCCGCCCGATAGACGCGGCTCGGCGTCGCACACCACTTGCATCGATGCCGCGTAGTCCGCGATGTCGGTGGCCAGGTGCAGCGTCCCGCCGATGCGGAGGCGATCGGTGAGCGCCGACACGACATCGGGCGCGACCAGTCGCCGATGGAAGTTGCGACGCTTGGTCCACGGGTCCGGGAAGTAGATCCGCACGGCGGCGAGTGACTCGGGGGGTATCCGGTCGAGGAACGGCAGCAGATCGCCGTGGACGACGCGGATGTGATGGAGCCCGCGGTGCTCGATCGCGTCGAGCACGGTCACCACACCAGGGGTGTGGACCTCGACACCGACGACGTCGAGGTCGGGCTCGGCTGCGGCCATCTCGATCGTCGACTCGCCGTGGCCGAACCCGACATCGAGCACGACATCCGATCTCCGTTCGAAGACCTCGGCCCAGTCGAGCCTCGGACCCTCGACGTCGAGGCCCCATCGTCGGATCCACTCGTCGAACTCCGCCTGGCGCTTGGATGACAGCGATCGCCGCCGCACCTTGAACGACGCTGTCGGGCGCCGGACCGAGCGAGCACTGCCACCACCCGTCAGGACCACGTCGCCCGACGCTACCGGCGCCAGACTGCGCCTCGTGAACGACGTCGACGAGGCCGCTCTCAAGCGGGCGATCCACCGGCAGGCGGCCTCGATCGTCGCTGCTGTCGCACCGTTCGGCATCGTGTTCGGCGCGGCTGCGGCGACTGCGGGACTCTCGCTCGTCCAGGCGACGGGATTCTCGTTGCTCGTCTTCGGCGGCAGCTCACAGTTCGCGGCGGTCGAGATCCTCGGCGACGGCGGCTCGGTCGCATCGGCGGCGATCGCCGGCCTCTTGCTCAACGTCCGCTCGCTGGCATTCGGGGTGATCATGGCCCCGGCGCTCGTCGGGACGTGGTGGCAACGAGCGGCGATGTCGCAGTTGATGATCGACGAGTCGACCGCCGTCGGTGCCGCTCAGCACGAGCGGCGTTGGCGCCGATACGGCTACCTCGTCGCAGGTGTCGGCGTCTATGTCGTCTGGAACGTCACGACGGCCCTGGGCTACGTGGCATTCGCCGGCGCCGGCGACCTGATCACCCAGCTCGGCCTCGACGCCGCTGGACCCGCCGCCTTTCTCGCCCTGCTCTGGCCACGCTTGTCGTCGATGCCCCAGCGGCGCACGGCGATCGTCGGCGCCCTGATCGCGCTGACGTTGATCCCGTTCGCCCCGCCCGGCGTTCCGATCCTGGCGTCGATGTTCGGCGTTGCGGCCGGTCGGATCGGTGTGCGGCGGGTCGATGAGGAGCCGTCGTCATGAGCGACGCAACCCTCGTGCTGATCCTGATGACGCTTGGGACGTTCGCATTGAAGTCGGCCGGTCCGCTCGTGCTCGGCGACCGTGCACTTCCGCTGCGTGTCCAGCAGCTGGTCGACCTGCTCCCCGCAGCGCTGCTGGCAGCGCTCGCGATCGTGTCGACGGTGGGGGACGGCCGGGCGATCGTCCTCGACGCACGGGTCGTCGGACTGCTCGTCGCAGGACTCGCGCTGTGGCGCCGTGCGCCGTTCGTCGTGGTGGTCGTGGCGGCTTCCGCGGCGACGGCTCTGGTGCGCTTCGCCGCTTGACGGAGGCGGCGGGAGCGCTACAGTTCGCCCATGCTCGGCTCCGACATCGAATTGATGCCCGGCGAGAAGATGATCCTCGCCTCCAACCCGCATTGGTTCTACTTCTGGAAGCAGGTCGCGGCTGCTGCCGGCATCATCGGCCTGCTGCTCTTGTTGACGGCCGTCGATGCCAGTTGGGCCGACACGTTCCTCGGCTGGGTGATCTGGGCTGCGGTCATCGTCCTGGTCATCGACGTGATCTTCGAGTTCTTCCAGTGGAAGACGACGCGGTTCGCGATCACCGATCAACGGGTGGCCTACCAGAGCGGCATGTTCCGGCGTCGAGGTGTGTCGATCCCCCTCAACCGGATCAACAACGTCAACTTCGACCAGTCGCTGATCGGTCGGATGACCAACAACGGCGTCGTCACGATCGAGTCGGCCGGCGAGACCGGCGACTCGGTGTTCGAGAACATCCCCGATCCGGAGAACGTGAGGACCTTGATCTTCGCCCAGGTCGAGGCGGACGAACAGCGCGACTCCGACCGTGACGCTGCCGCGCTCGCCAAGGCGATGCAGGACCGCGTTCCGCCTCCACCCGGGGCGTCCGCGAAGTCGCCGCAGCAGCGTCTCGCCGACCTCGACGACCTCAAGGCGCAGGGCCTCGTCAACGACGCCGAGTACGCCACCAAGCGCCAGCAGATCCTCGACGAGCTCTGACGGAGGCCGGCGTCAGCGCCGCGCCGTCACCGACCCCGCCCAGCTGTCGACGAACTCGACGAACGCGTCGACGTCGGCGTCGGTGATCTCGATCGACAGGGCGATGAAGCCTCGGCGGGCGAGGTAGAACCCGGCATCGAGCGCGTCGAAGAACAGCAACTCCTTCCACCGGTCGTCCGCGACGCGGAGATCGGCAGTCGAGGTGACCGGCCCGACGGTGCCGTGGACGTTCATCAGCGAGCCCGAACCGGTGACGCACATCGCAACGCCGTGGCGGGTGAAGGTCGCGTTCAACTCGGATCGGAGTCGATCGCCGCGTGCGTTGGTCGCCGCCAGGACCTCCGGCGTGAGCACCTCGGTGAGCGTCGCGACGCCGGCGGCCATCGACACGACGTTGTTGTTGAACGTGCCGGCATGGCCGAGCCGCCCGCCGGCGCTCGCGTCGAAGGCGGCCATCACGTCGCGCCGCCCACCGAACGCTCCGAACGTGAAGCCGCCGGCGAGGTACTTGCCGAGCGTGGTCAGATCGGGGGTGATTCCGAGCAACTCCTGGGCGCCACCGGGCGAAAGTCGCGACGTCATCACCTCGTCGAAGATCAGCATCGCTCCGGCCGCGTCGCAGTGGCGTCGCAACGACTGCAAGAAGACCGGGTCGCCAGGGATGCAGCCCGCCGAACCCTGCAGCGGCTCGACCAGCACCGCGGCGATCGAGCTGCCGTGCTCGGCGAACACGGCTTCCACCGCGCTGACGTCGTTGTAGGTCGACACGATCCAGTCGTGGGGCACGTTGACGTCGCGGTGACCTGCGAAGGTGATCACCCCGCCGTGGTAGCCGCCGTCGAACACGAGGACCCGGGAACGTCCGGTGTGGTTCGTCGCCAGCGCGAGTGCCATCAGGTTCGCTTCGGTTCCCGAGTTGGTGAAGCGGACCTGCTCGATTGCGGGGAACCGCCCGGCGATCAACTCGGCCAGCCGGACCTCGTTGGGATGGACGGCGCCGAGCGCCCAACCGCCGTCGATCGCCGAATGCGCGGCAGCGCGTACGGGTTCGGGCGAGTGGCCGAGCAGGCCAGCGGTGTAGTTGCCGAGAAGGTCAACGTAACGGTGCCCATCGACGTCGACGAGATGCTTTCCCTCCGCCGACGCGACCCGGAACGGGAACGGATCGAACTGCAGCACCGATCGTGTGTTGCCCCCGGGAAGCACTTCTGTGGCGCGCTGCGCCCACGACGCGCTGGTCGGGTTGGCATCGACGTAGCGCTGTCGAGCGTCGACCAGCGCCGAGTCGAGCGTGTCGGCCGCCGATCGACCGTCGGTCGGTTGCGGATCGAGGGCTGTCCGGTCGTCAGGCACGGGTTCGGCGCGAGCCCCAGTGTGCCATTGCGCCGGCGCGCTGGAAGCGGGCGGGACGGTCGTCAGGGCCGAGGATGTCGGTCGCCAACCACAGTCGCTTGAGCCAACGGACCCGACCGGTATCGGTGTCGTCGACGTACCGACGCCGTCCGTGCAGGACGTGGAAGTTGTTGACGAACTGGATGTCGCCGGGCCGCAACGCCATCTCGACCTGGTTGTCAGGGTCGTTGATCAGCGCGTCGTAGGCATCCATCGCCTCGACCTGGAGGTCGGTGAGGCGTGGCGCGTGGGTATGGCGCTGGGACGCCTGGATGAACGGGCGGATGTACCGCACGAAGAGCCGGTCGCCCGTCGGACCCGTGTGGCGCGTGAACGCCGGAACCGAATAGAACGGCTGCGCGCCCGCCCGCTGTTCGCCGCGGAAGTCGTAGGGCAGCGGTTCGTAGAGCACGGCTGCGAGATCCGACCGGGTGCGCACGAGCGCGTTGTAGGCGCCGACGGCATTTGCGACCAGGCTCTCGCCACCGCTGACGCCGCTGTCGATGCACAGCAGCCCGACGAGATCGGAGCCGTCGCTGTGGAAACCGAGCGGGTGGCCGCCGATCTCGTTGCCACGCGCGGTCGGATCGTCGGGCGCCTTGCCCTGGTCCTTCACGTCGCCGAGCAGGTGACCCTTCGCGTTCTGCGGCCACGGCTCGCCGAGGTGCATGCCGATGCCCCAGTAGATCCACGAGGCGTCCTCGGCGCCGAGCCGGTCGACATCGAGGGCGGCGATCCTCGCAAACCCTCGACCGTTGACCAGCTCAGCGGCCATCGCCGCGACCAGCGGTCCGAGGGTCGGTAACGGGAAGTCTTCGGCGGTGACGTCGAGGAGGTCGCCGGTCCTCGAGCGTGCAGACGCCAGCGCGTCGTCGAGTTCGGCGTGGTGGGCGTCGGTGAGTCGCAGGGTCCAGTCGTCGGGATCGCCGATCTGCGCGGCCGTCCAGTTTGCGTGGGTCTCCAGTTCGACGACCTCTCGCAGCGAGCCCGGTGTGTCGGTCGTGGTCATCGTGAACCTCCCGTGGGTGGCGGGCCCGATGGTGCGGGCTTGGCACCGCGGACGAGGCGGCCGGGCAGCGCGTCGGTGGCGACCCCGTCGTGGTAGGTCTCGTGGCCGGCCACGATCGTGTGGCGCCAGCCATCTGCTCGCTGCAGCAGCCGCCGCCCGTTCGCCGGGAGGTCGTGGACGATCTCTGGCTTGTGCAGCCGTAGCCGATCGAAGTCGATCACGTTGAGATCGGCGCGATAGCCCGGCGCGATCACGCCACGATCGAGCAGCCCGACGGTGCGCGCAGTGTCGCGGCAGTGGCGTTGCACGAGGAAGGGAAGTGGGATCCGGTCGTGGTCCCGGTCGCGACCCCAGTACGCGAGCAGGGTGGTGGGGAAGCTTCCGTCGCAGATCGTGCCTACGTGAGCGCCACCGTCGCCGAGGCCGGGCACGGTGTACGGGTGCACGAGCATCTCGTGGCACCCGTCGAGGTTCCCGTCGACGTAGTTGAGGAACGGGAGGTACAGCAGACCGTGGCCGTCCTCGGCGAGCATCGCGTCGAGCGTCACTTCCTCGGCGCTGCGACCCGAGCGGGCGGCGATCGCCCCGATCGAGGACTCCAGCGACGGCTCGTAGTCGGGTTCGTCGCCCATCTCGAACAGCAGGTCGAACCTGCCGATCAGGTTCCCGCCGAGCTTGTCGCGTGAGCGCTCGGCTGCCTCCGAGAGGAGCCGCTGGCGGAACCCGGCATCGCGGAGCGCGGACACCTTCTCGGCGAGCGTGCGGTCGGCGACTTCGCGGTACACGGGGTTGGTGAGGAACGGGTTCAGGGTGCATTCCAAGCCGAGGATCAGGCCGACCGCCCGCGGCGCCACCTGGCCCGTCATCACCAGGCCGTCGGCGTTGGCGGCGCTGATGTGGTCGAGGAGGCCACGGAATGCGCCGGGCATCATCGGGTTGCGGGCGATCGAGATCGACATCGGCCGACCCGACGTGGCGACCATCTCGCGCAGCATCGCGAACTCGCCGTCGGGATCGAGGAAGTCGGACACCACCTGCAGGACTCCGGTGCCGGTGGCGCCCACACCCTGCGCGATGCCGATCAGTTCGTCGGGGGCTGCGGTGAGCGTCGGGGTGTACGCGCCCGTCGAGGTCTTGTGGTTGCGGGTCCGGCTGGTGCTGAACCCGAGCGCTCCAGCCTCGATGCCCTGCCGTGCGAGTTCGGCCATCGCGGCGATGTCGGAAGGTGTCGCCTCCTCGTGATCGGCGCCGCGCTGGCCCATCACGTTCAGGCGCAGCGCGCCGTGCGGGACCTGCATGGCGACGTCGATGTCGTGGGGGATCGAGTCGACGGCGTCGAGGAACTCGCCGAACGAGTTCCAGTTCCATCGCAGGCCCTCGTGCAACGCGGCGCCCGGGATGTCCTCGACGCCCTCCATCAACTCGATCAGCTTGTCGTGGTCGGCGTCGTGCACCGGCGCGAACCCGACCCCGCAGTTCCCGGTGACCACCGTGGTCACGCCGTGCCACGACGAGGGCTGCAACCGTTGGTCCCAGGTGGCCTGGCCGTCGTAGTGCGAGTGGATGTCGACGATGCCGGGGATCACGAGCGCGCCGTCAGCGTCGATCGTGCGACGCGCGTTCCCGACGATGGCGCCCACCTCGACGATCACGCCGTCGGCGACCGCCACATCGGCAGTGCGGGCTGCTTCGCCGGTGCCGTCGATGACGGAACCACCCCGGATGATCAGGTCGTAGTCGGCCATGCGCAAGTCTCGCGCCCTTCTGTGCTCGTTCGAGACCCGGACGCAGACGGACCCCGACGGACAGGTGGGGCGACGCGCATCGTGTACCAGCGGCTCGGGCGGTCCCTAGGATCGGGCCCGTGGTGCACCCTCGTGGCTTCTCCGGCCCGACCGGCTTCGAAGGCGCCGGAATGGAGTCCGAGGAGCCGCACGTCGGTGCGGAGTCGGATGTCTTGACCGATGACCCGAGTCTCGGAGTCCACCGACGGGCTGCTCGGCGGTGGTGGCACCGGCACTTGAACTCCGAGGAACGCCAGCGGGTGATGGCGGAGTTGGGGATCAAGCGCCAGGAGCACTGGGCCTATCGGTTCACCGTGATGATCACGCTGTCGGTGATCGTCGCCGTGATGGGCCTGTCGGCGGACTCCGCTGCCGTGGTGATCGGAGCGATGCTGCTCGCCCCGCTCATGCAGCCGGTGCTCGCCACGGCGGCGTGCATCGCGATGGCGCTGTTCCGCAAGTCGCTGCGATCGTTCGCTGTCGTGGCACTGGCCACGCTGTGGGCCATCGTGCTGTCGTACGTGCTCGCCGCGTTGTTCGTCAACGGTGAACTCCCGAACGAGGTGACCAGTCGCACCGCACCCGACATCCGCGACCTCGTCGTGGCGTTGGCGGCCGGGACCGCAGGCGCCTATGCGACCGTGCGCAAGGACGCCTCGGCGTCACTCCCGGGCGTGGCCGTCGCCGTCGCGCTGGTGCCGCCACTCGGCGCGGTCGGCATCTCCCTCGAGGCCGGCAACGCCACGTTCGCGTGGGGAGCGATGCTGCTGTACACCACCAACCTGTTCGCCATCGTGTTCGCAGGCGTGGTGGTGTTCGTGGTGACGGGCTTCGTCCCACCGCGCCGGCTGGCCAACACGTTCCGTCGCACCGCACTCGTCTCCGCGGTCGTCGGTGTGGTGGTCGTCGCGATCGCCCTGCCGCTCTACAGCGCATCGACAGCGGCGGTCGAACGTTCCCAGCGCGAGGTCGACGCCCTCGACATCGTGTCGGACTGGCTCGGACAGACCGACCGCCGGTCGGCGCCGACGGTGACCTTCGACGACCAACGCATCACGGTGGCCGTCCGCAGCTTCGACACACCGCCGGACCCCGACCCGCTGATCGCCTCGCTGCAGACGACGTTCGGCGCGGACCGGGTCGTGTCGATCGAGTGGGATCGCGTCGATCAGGCCACGACCACCACGTCGGCACTTCCGACGACCACCATCGTCAGTGACGAGGAGCGCCTCACCACGGCGGTCGAAGGCATCGTCGATCAGTGGCTCGCCGATCTCGGCGCCGACGCAGGAGGCCGCCGTGACGCACTGTCGATCAGCGACAACGTGGTCCGACTCGATGCCAGCGGCACGATCGACGCGCCGCCACTGGCGTCGCTCACCACGCTGCTCGACACTGAACTCGATCGCACGCTCGAGGTCCAGATGACCTGGCTGAAGCGCGAGAACGTGTCCGATGCCGAGCCGACGCCGACGCCCGACCAACTCGTCGCGGAACGCATCGGCGTCCTCGCTCGGGACTGGGCGGCCACCCAGGGCGTGTCGGTGTTGTCGACGACGTTCGACGGCGTCGACGCCGTCATCGAGGTCGCTGGACCGAACGAGCCCGATGCGACGCTCATCGTTGCCGACGTCACAGCGCTGCTCGACGCCGAGGACCGCGTGACGGTGCTGTTCACCGAGCGCCGGGACATCACCACCACGACCACGTCGACCACCACGACCACGATCCCGAGCTGACCTGCGCACCGGCACCCGCCGCGGTGGGGCGGCTCAGGTGAGTTCGAGGCCGGCGAGGTCACCGGCAGCGCGCCATGCCTCGAGGACCTTGATGAACGCCACCGAGCCGGCGCCGTAGCTACCGTTCTTCGCGCTCCTCTCCGCGGGTTTGCCCTCGTTGTTGTAGTAGCCCGGCGTGCACGACTCGAGGAACTGCTGGTTCATCCGCGACAGGCTGACGATCGTGTCGACCCATTCAGCTTCGGCGTCCGCGTCGGCTTCGATCACGGTGACGCCTCGATCACGTGCCTCGGCGAGGATGTACGCGAGGTGCTTGCTCTGCTCGTTGAGCATGTGCGGGAAGTTCACGGTGAAGCCCGACTGGGTGAGGCTGAAGATGAAGCAGTTGGGGAATCCGCGGCTGTGCATGCCGTGCAGCGTCGAGGCGCCGTCGTGCCATTTCTCCGTGAGGGTGATGCCGTCACGGCCGTACAACTCGTAGCCGGCACGTCGCGTGTAGTCGGTGCCGACCTCGAAACCGGTCGCATAGATCAGGCAGTCGACCTCGAACTCCTCCTCGACGAGCTCGCCGGACGCGTCGCAACGGTCCACGACGACGCCGGTCGGCGTGATGCGCTTGACGCCGCGACCCTCGGTGTCGATCAGGTGCACGTTCGGCCGGTTGTACGTGTCGAGGTACTCGTCGTGGAAGCAGGGCCGCTTGCAGAACTGGCGGTAGTACGGCTTGAGCGCCTCCGCGGTGTTCGGGTCGTGGACGATCGTCTCGACCCGTGAGCGGATCTGCTCCATTTTCTCGAAGTCGGCGAGCTCCATCGTGGCGGCCAACCCCTCCGGCGACATGTCGCCCTCTCCTTGTTGGAGGCGGATCAACAGGTTGCCGATGATGTCGGTCCAGCCGTCGTCGACGAGGTCTTCGGCCTCGGGGATGCCGGAGACGAGGTTGTTGAAGTTCTCCATCCGTCGCTCCTGCCAGCCGGGCTCGAGGCTCGCAGCCCAGTCAGGGTCCGTCGGCCGGTTGTCGCGCACGTCGATCGACGAGGGCGTCCGCTGGAAGACGAAGAGCTCCTTCGCGGCGGCGCCGAGGTGGGGCACGCACTGGACGGCTGTCGCTCCCGTGCCGATGATGCCGACGCGCTTGTCGGCGAGCCGGTCGAGGCCGCCATCGGAGTGACCGCCGGTGTAGTCGTAGTCCCAGCGGCTCGTGTGGAACGTGTGACCTTCGAACGTGGTGATGCCGTCGATGCCGGGGAGCTTCGGGCGGTGCAGGGGACCGCTCGCCATCACGATGTACCGGGCGCGCATGGCGTCGCCGCGGTTGGTGGTGACGATCCACCGGCGGTCGGCGTCGTCCCACCGCATGCCGGTCACCTCGGTCTGGAAACAGGCGTTGCGATACAGGTCGAAGTGCTCACCGATCGCCTGGCTGTGCGCGAGGATCTCGGCCGCCTGGGAGTACTTCTCCTTCGGCATGTAGCCGATCTCCTCGAGCAGTGGCAGGTAGACGTACGACTCGACGTCGCAGGCTGCACCGGGGTAGCGGTTCCAGTACCAGGTGCCACCGAAGTCGCCGCCCTTCTCGACCAGCCGGATGTCGTCGAGACCCGCCTCGCGTAGGCGTGCGCCCGCGAGCAGCCCTCCGAAGCCACCGCCGATGATCAGCACCTCCACCTCGTCCGTCAGCGGCTCCCGCTCGATCGCAGCGACGTACGGATCGTGGACGTAGCGCTCGAACTCGCCGACGACCTCGATGTACTGCTCGTTGCCGATGTCGCGCAGGCGCTTGTCGCGCTCCTCGCGGTACTTCTCGCGCAGCGCATCGGGATCGAACGTCGTGGTTCCCATCGCGACGTTGTAGCCAAATTCGGGCGTTCGGGGCGACGCGGACGGCCGGCTCGCCGACCGTGTCAGGTCTCCTTGTCGGCGAACCGCTCGATGTCGCCTCGGTGGCCCGCGACCACGATGAGATCGTGTTCGCCGAGCACGGTGGCGCTCTCGGCGTAGGTGAACGCCTGCCCCTCCGGCTTGATGCACACGACGGTCACCTTGTAGGTGGCCCGCAGGTCGGTGTCGCCGAGCCGCTTGCCGGCGAGGTTGCGCGGCACCTGCGTCTCGATCAACACGAAGTCCTCGTCGAGCGCGAAGTACTCGATGAGCGCGCCGGTGACGAGTCGGGCGACGCGGCTGCCCATCTCGGCCTCGGGGAAGACCACGTGGTCGGCGCCGACGCGCTGGAGGATGCGGCCGTGTTGCTCGGTGAGCGCCTTGGCCCAGATGTTGGGGACGCCGATGTCGACGAGCGCACCGGTCGTCAACACGCTGGCCTCGACGTCGGCACCGATCGCCACCACGGCGGTGACGACGTCGGCGACGCCGAGCTGTCGAAGTGTCCGCTCGTTGGTCGTGTCGGCTTGGGCGACGTGGGTGAGCATGTCCGCGTGGAGCTGCACGCGTTCCTCGTCGGCGTCGATGCCGAGCACTTCGTGCCCCATCTCGATCAGGGTCGACGCGAGCGCGGATCCGAACCGGCCCAACCCGATGACGACGATCTCGCCTCGGTGTTCGACGTGTGGACGTAGCCCGCCCAGCATGGTGTGGAGAATTTTCTCAGCCAATGATCGGTCGCTCCTCGGGATAACGGTACGCGGGAACGCGCTCGCGAAGTGCGAGTGCGGTGACGAAGGTGACGGGCCCCACTCGTCCGGCGAGCATCACCAGGACGAGCAGCATGTGACCGGAGGCGCCGATGGTGCCGGTGATGCCGGTCGACAGCCCGACGGTGCCGAACGCGGACGTGATCTCGAACAGCGCGGGCGTGAGCTGCAGGTCCTCGACGCTCATCAGGATCAGTGTCGCACCGACCACCAGACCGATCGCCAGCAGGGCGACAGTCAGTGCCTGACGGATGAGGTTCGACGGCAGGCGACGCCGGAACACGTTCATGTCGGTGTTGCCGCGAACCTCGGACCACAGCACGAAACCGAGCACCGCGAACGTCGTCACCTTGATGCCGCCGGCGGTCGATGCCGGACCGGCGCCGATGAACATCAGGGTGGTGATCACGAGCAGCGTCGGTTCGTTCATGCCGCCGATGTCGACGGTGTTGAATCCGGCGGTTCTGGGCGTGACGCCCTGGAACCAGCCCGAGAGGATCTTGTCGAAGGTGTCGAGCGGTCCGAGCGTCGCCGGGTTGGTCCACTCGAACGTCATGACGACCAGAGGGCCGAACACGAGCAGTGCTGCAGTTGTCATCAGGGTGATCTTCGTGTGCAGGGTCCAGTGAGCGCTGCGCACGGTGGCGCGACGCTGGGCGGTCCGGCGCCAGAACTCCACGAGGATCGGGAATCCGAGACCACCGATGATGAAGCCCATCGACACGCCGATCACCACCACCGGGTCGGTGACGAAGCCCGCGAGGTTGTCGGGGTAGAGCGAGATGCCGGCGTTGTTGAACGACGCGATGGAGTGGAAGATGCCCGAGTACGCCGACGCGATCGGCCCGTTCTCGTAGCCCTGTTGCCAGAAGCGGAGGAAGAGCACGACCGCAAGCGTGGCTTCGACGGCGAGGGTGATCTTCGCGATTGCGAGGATGAGGCGGCGCAGGTCGCCCATGTCGACGGCGCCGATCTCGGCCTGGGCGAGCATCCGCTGTCGGAGACCGACGCGATGCGAGGCGACGATGGCGAGCACGGATCCGATCGTCATGATGCCGAAGCCGCCGACCTGGATCAGCATCAGGATGACGAGTTCGCCGAACAACGAGAAGCGCGAGATGTCCGTGGAGGCCAGACCCGTGACCGTCGCGGCCGAGGTCGACGTGAAGAGGGCGTCCTCGAGGCCGACGTGGCCCGGGCCGTCCGCCGAGATCGGAAGCCAGAGCAATGCGGTTCCGAAGAGAATGAAGGCGGTGAATGCCCCCACCACGAGTTGTGCGGGGTTCCTGATCTCAGCGAGCAGACCGCCGCGTGGCACCGAACGAGCATAGAAGGCGGCATCCTGTGGGGATGTTCCTCGGTGAAGATTTGCTCGCGTGGTTGACGCTGGCGTTCGGTGGGGCGTTGTTCGTGGGGAACGCGCTGGCGATCGTCAAGCCGCCCGCGAAGCAACTCGACGACACGAATCTCGAACGGGCGCCCGTGGTGCGCAGTGTCGTCTATGCCGGCATCGGCCTGGTGGCAGCGGTGTGGGCATTGGCGTCGCTGATCAGCGGGTGACGACCTGCCGGGTCGTCACGACGACGACGGGAACAGGCTGACCGCGACCTGGCTGGCATCGCCACCGGGGAAGCTGTTGACCGACACGGTCCACGTCTCGTTCTCGAAGACTCGGGTGATGTTCGCGTCGGACTCGAAGCTCGAGGTCCGTTCGAAACCGTTGTTCTCCAGCGTCGACCCATAGTCGTCGACGAACGACTCGCCTGCCTGACCGGTGACCGTGATCGCGAGTTCCGTCGATGACTGCGTGACCGTCGATGACGCACCCTCGATTCCCTGTGGACTCGGCACGTCGCTCGGCCATTCCTCCGGGATCTCGCCGCTGGCGTCGATGCGGAAGGATCCGTCCTCCGATTCGGCCGTGAACTCTCCGGTGTCGGCGTCGGCGTTGCCCGTCACCACGGAGCCGTCGGCGTCGGTGATCACGAAATTGCCGTCCTCGTCGATCGACATGCCGCCCTCCTCGGTCTGCACGGAGAAGCCGCCGTCACCGTCGAGATCGAGGTCGACGTCACCGCCACCCTGCGACTCGATCAGCTTCTCGACGCCGGACTCGGTGGCGTTGCCGCAGGCAGTGAATGCGATGACGAACCCGATCGCAGCGAGTGTGATCAGTGGGCGGCGAGTCGCACTGGAGGTCATGGGTGGAAACAGTACGACTCCTCGTCGGGTGATGCGAGCGGTTCCTGGAGCCGAATCGCAGGCCGGAGCGGGCGGGTGGGTCGATGGCGACAGGTGGATGCGGGGCTGGGCGGCGAGGTCGGGGGTGCGAGGATGAGGCGATGAGCAGCCCCTTGCGCCTCACGTTCGTGCAGTCCGCGAGCCGGGTCGACCAGCTTCCCGAGTCGCCGGCCGAGGTGGCCTTCGTCGGCAGATCGAACGTCGGCAAGTCGTCGTTGGTCAATGCGCTTGCCAACCGCAAGCAGCTCGCCCGCGTGTCGAACACTCCGGGACGAACGCAGTTGATCAACATGTTCGAGGTCGACAGCAAACGAACCGAGCCCGGCACGATGGTCGATCTTCCCGGCTACGGCTTCGCCAAGGCGGCCAAGAACGTCAAGCGCGACTGGCCGGAGATGATCGAGGGCTATCTCCTCGATCGGGAGAACCTGTCGATGGTGTTCGTGCTCGTCGACGGAGCGATCGGACCGACGAAACTCGACGAACAGATGCTCGACTGGTTGCGCTACAACGGCGTGCCGCACACGGTGGTCGCCACGAAGTTCGACAAGGTGAAGTCGTCGAAACGGGCGACCCGCAAGAAGGAACTCGCTGGTGGTTGCCGGCTCGATCAGGGCGACATCGTGTGGGTCAGCGCGTCGAAGGGCGACGGGATCGACGCGCTGCGTTCGCTCGTGCGGACCTGGGTGGGCTGATTTCGTTAGCGTCGGCGCCATGCCGCTCGTCGAACTTCCGTCCGTCTCGATCACCGGAACCGGACTGTTCACGCCACCGGAGTCCGTCAGCAATGCCGAACTGGTCGCGTCGCTCACCGAAGCCGTGCTGAAGTGGAACGCCGAGCACGCCGAGGAGATCGCTGTTGGTGAGGTGGCCGAGCGTGCGGTCCCCGACGAGGAGTTCATCGTGAAGGCGTCGGGGATCGAGCGGCGCTACGTCATGGAGAAGTCGGGCGTGCTCGACCCCGCCCGGATGCGGCCGAGGTTGGAGACGCGCCGCGAGGACCAGCTCGGCATCCAGGCAGAGATGTCGATGCCGGCGATCCACGAGGCGCTCGCACAAGCGGGCCGCGAACCCAGCGACGTCGACGCGGTGATCGTCGGATGCTCGAACCTGCAGCGGGCCTATCCGGCGGTGGCGATCGAGATCCAGGACGCGCTCGGCGCCGAGGGCTGGGGCTACGACATGAACGTCGCCTGCTCGTCGGCGACGTTCTCGGTGCAGGCGGCCGTCGACGCACTTCGCAACGGCTCGGCGAACTGTGTCGTCGTGGTCAACCCGGAGATCACCTCGGGCCACAACAACTTCGAGATGCGCGACTTCCACTTCATCTTCGGTGACGCGTGCACGGCGCTCGTGCTGGAACGCACCGCCGACGCGACGGGGCTGGAGCAGTGGGAGGTGCTCGGCACCAAGCTGGTCACCAAGTTCTCCAACAACATCCGCAACGACTTCGGTTTCCTCAATTCGTCCGAAGTCGTCGAGCGTGACCCGCAGGAGCTCGTGTTCCGCCAGAACGGCCAGATGGTGTTCCGCGAGGTCTGTCCCATGGTCGCCGAGCACATCGCCGGCCACCTCGGGCAACTCGACCTCGACGCCGACGACGTGCGCCGGTTCTGGCTGCACCAGGCCAACTTGAAGATGAACCAGCTGATCGCGAAGGGCGTCCTCGGCCGCCTGCCGACCGACGACGAAGCACCGGTGATCCTCGACGAGTTCGCCAACACCAGCTCGGCCGGCTCGGTGATCGCGTTCCACCGTCACCGTGACGACCTGTCGCCGGGTGATGTCGGGGTGCTGTGCTCGTTCGGCGCCGGCTATTCGGTCGGCAGCGTCGTCGTCCGCCGCCGCTGACCCGCCACACCGCCACCGCCTCCACGTTTGCGTCGCGATTTCGGCGATGCGGTCCACCGGAATCGCGACGCAAACGTGGGTTTGGGGGTGTCGGGGAATGCTTCACTGGGTGTCATGACCTTCCACGTCGGCGTCCAACTCCACCCGCAGGCGACGTCGTACGTCGAGATCCGTGATGCCTGGAGACGGGCGGAGGCGCTCGGCGTCGACTCGATCTGGACATGGGACCACTTCTTCCCGCTGTACGGCGACTCCGACGCAGGGCACTTCGAAGGCTGGACGATTCTCACCGCCATGGCCGCCGACACCGAGCGCGCCAAGCTCGGCATGCTCGTCACCTGCAACAGCTACCGCAACCCCGAACTGCTCGCCGACATGGCACGCACCGCCGATCACGTGTCGGGTGGCCGCATGTACCTCGGCATCGGTGCCGGTTGGTTCGAACGTGACTACGGCGAGTACGGCTACGAGTTCGGCACCGCGATCAACCGGCTGCACAAGCTGCGCGAGGACCTGCCGCGGCTGAAGGCTCGTCTCGGCAAGCTGAACCCGGCCCCGATCGGCGACCTGCCGATCCTCGTGGGGGGCTCGGGGGAGAAGGTCACGCTGAAGCTCACCGCCGAGCACGCGAATGCCTGGAACTCGTTCGGACCGCCGGAGACGTACGCCCACAAGAATTCAGTCCTCGATCGCTGGTGCGACGAGCTCGGCCGCGATCGGTCGGAGATCGAGCGCACCGTGCTGATCTCCGCCGAGGACGTCGCGATCGCCGACCGGTATCTCGACGCCGGGGCAACCCACCTGATCGTGATGACCGGCCACCCCTTCGATCTCGCTCCCGTCGAAGCGCTCGTTGCTCGCCGCGACGCCTGACCGGCTCCTCGGCGACCCTGTCTTTTCGGCTCGGGTCCGGAAGGACGGGGTGCGTCAGCGGGGGGCGTTGACTCGGACGAAGTCGTCGAGCACGGCGTTGGCGTAGCTCCGCTCGAAGCCGTCGCTCGACATGAAGCGGGCGAACAGGAAGCTGCCCACGATCGAGGCGATGCTGCGGCGGACGTCGACGTCGCCGCGCAGTTCGCCGCGTTCGATCGCGCGGTCGACGGCCACTCGGAACGCCGCCTCGAACCGTTCGAGGAACTCGTTGCGGACGGTCACGATCGTCGGATCGTGGAGCGCTCGCTCCATCATGTTGGCGATCATCGGAGCGCGTTGGTCGTCGAGCAGGTCGACGACGAGGTGCTCGCAGAGGGTGCCGAGGTCGGCGCGGATCGGTCCGATCAGTTCGCGCTCGTCGGGCGTGACTCTCCCCAGGGAATCGATCGCCGCACGCAGCAGATCCTCACGTGTCGGCCAGTGGTTGTAGACCGTGGTGCGGCTGACGTTCGCGGCCTGCGCGACGTTGGCGTGGGTGATCGCCGCAGGCCCGTCGGCGACGAGCAGGTCCGACGCCGCTTCGATCACAGCCGCGCGCGTGCGCTCGACGCGGGGGTCGTCGCTGCGGGGCACGCCGATCGTGTCGGCGGGGGCGGGAGTGGAGGTGGTGCAGGTGGTGGAGGTGGTGGTGGTGGGCATCGTGAGTGCGGGTTCGTCATGCCGTGTGTCGTGCGACACCTTTCGGACAATGTCGTTGCGATTGCACATTCTACTGGTCAGAATGTCCAATAATGAACATGACGTCCACGACCCCCCGGGACGCATCGGGCCAGCCCGACGAATCCGGTCGCCCGTACGATCCAGCGCACGGCGCCCCCCATGTTCCCGTCGAGGTGCCCGACTCCGCGTGGGGCAAGCTCGGTCGCTTCGCCTTTCGGCGCCGCTGGTTCGTCCTCGGCGCCTGGGTGACCGCACTGGTCACCGTCATCGCGCTCGTCGGCACGATCGGTGCCTCGAGCGACAGCTCGTTCTCGATCCCCGACTCGGAATCCAAGAGCGGGTTCGACACGCTCGACGAATACTTCGGTGGCGCAGGAAGCGGCCGGTCGGGTTCGATCGTCTTCTCCGCGGACCAGGGCGTCGACGACCCCGAGGTGCAGGCGGCGATGACCGAGCTGTTCGAGGAGGTCGACCAGA
>Ga0307380_10004880_pt1 | contig 17952 bp, 13 predicted proteins | sample UN3MG_FD_202239 | JGI IMG/M metagenome (GOLD analysis project Ga0307380, IMG submission 202239) | Soil microbial communities from Risofladan, Vaasa, Finland - UN-3 | ecosystem: Environmental > Terrestrial > Soil > Coastal area > Acid sulfate soil | place: Finland: Risofladan, Vaasa | collected...
GCACCTGTTCATGATTCGGTGCAAGCACCGGTCCGTTCGAGGCAATAACGGGTTGTAGCTCGTGGCGGGAGTCCCCAGCCATGCCGCCGAAGGAAGAACACTCTTGGTTTCGTTGGTTACAGATGAGAAGCGCCGGTCAGCACCTAGGGTGAAGGTTATGAAGGGTACGGTCCGAGGAGCAGCGGTTTGCGCGGTCGTTATCTTGACGGGAGCGATGCCATGCGTCGCACAGGGAACAACGGCGGCCCCGAAGAAGGACGCCGCCCCAGTGGTCGTCCTGGACACGCAGAGCGTCTGGCGGTCCTTCCCGACCCTGAAGCCGCCGGTCATCGAGTTTGACGATCGCATCAAGCCGGTGCTCTCGGGCAAGGTCTGGCTGGACACGCAGACCGCGGCGGCGCCGGGGGACTGGAAGCAGCCGACGTTCGAGGACAGTACGTGGCTGCGCGGCACGGCCCGCACGTTCTCCCACACTCCTTACCTGGCGGACCTCTGCTCGCGGGCGAAGTTCGAGGTCACCGATCCCGCGCTGGTGAAGGACCTAAAGCTCTCTGTGGCCTGGTACGGCGGCGTCATCGTGTACGTCAACGGCCAGGAAATCGCCCAGGGGAACCTGGCCCCGGAGGCCTCCGCAAGGGCGTCAGCCGTCGATTTCCCAGAGTCCCTGGCCGAGAGCTATCCCCCCGAGGCCTATCTGACGGACAAGGGCCAGATGGTCCCCGGTGGCTGGGCGGCCGAGCGGCACAAGGCGGCGATGGCCGCCCGAGAGCGCAAGCTCACGGATGTCGCCATCCCCACCAAGGTCCTCCGCAAGGGGGTGAACGTTCTGGCCATTGAGGTCGTCCGCTCCCCGTATCACAAGCTCATGGCGGACAAGAAGAACCAGTCCCAGAACAGGGAAGTCAGAGGCCAGAACTGCCCGTACAACTTTACCTGGTCCACGTGCGAGCTTCGCGGGGTGAAGCTGATGGCCGGCAGCGCGAAGGGCCTGGTGCCCAATGCCTCGCGTCCCAAGGGACTCCAGGCCTGGACGAGCGACTTCCTGACCGCCGACTTCGCCACCGATCTCGGCGACCGTTGCGAGGGGCTTCGTCCCGTGGTCATCAAGGGGCCCCGCAACGGCTGGTCGTCCGGGAAGGTCGTCGTAGGCTCTCCGAACGCCATCGAAGGCCTGAAGGTCACCCCCGGCGACCTCAAGCAGGGCGACGCCGTGATTCCCGCGGCGCAGATGCGAGCCCGCTATGCCGTCCCGTACGGCGCCCGCGCCGACTCCCCCCTGGACAGCCTGCTCGAGGCGCCGCTGGAGTCCTTTCCCACCACCAACAAGGCGGCCGTCGTCCCGATCTGGCTCACGGTCAAGGTGCCCCGCGACGCCAAGGCCGGCACATACGCCGGGCAGGTGACCCTCGAGGCCAAGGGCGCCAAGCCGATAACCGTCCCGATCAGCCTGGAGGTGGCCGACTTCGCCGTGCCCGACACGCAGGACTACCGCACCTGGATCGAGCTGATGCAGTCGCCCGACACCCTGGCCGCCGAGTACGCTGTCCCTCTCTGGTCCCAGAGGCACTGGGCGATGATCGCGGACTCGATGCGGTACATCGGTGAGATCGGCAGCCGCGTCGTCTACATCCCTCTCATCGCCCAGACCAACTCCGGCAACGAGCAGTCGATGGTCCGCTTCATCAAGAAGGCCGACGGCACGTACGACCACGACTTCTCGATCATGGACAGGTACCTGGACACGGCCGTCAAGAACATGGGCAAGCCGAAGTTCGTCGTCTTCACCGCCTGGGAGATCTACCTCCAGCCGCCCAAGAAGGAGGTGAAGGTCGATCCGAACGAGGACGGCTACGTCAGCATGGAGAAGTCGTGGCTGGCCGCCCGCTGGCAGCTTCGCGCTAAGGGACCGTTTGTCACCACGATCGACCCGGCGACCAACAAGGTCGGCGAGACCAACCTGCCGCGATTCGAGGACCTGGCCGCCATGGCGATCTGGAAGCCGCTTTTCGACGCGATCCGCAAGCGGATGGCCGCCCGAGGGCTTGAGGACACGATGCTGTTGGGGATGCTCTCGGACTACTGGCCGACCAAGGACGAGATCAAGACGCTGCACGAGGCCTCCGGTGGGCTGAAGTGGATCTGCCACACCCACGGCGGCAACCGCGTCGGGCGCAAGGTTCACGGCCTCGGCGAGATCGCGTACATCGCCTACGTCTGGAACAACGCGTACGCCAAGGACCCCGGCCAGCAGCTCTACGGATGGAAGCGCCCGGAACTGTATGCCGAATTCCGCCGTTTCAACTCCCTGAATTACTGGCCGGCATCGACGATAATGCTGTTCCCGGAGATTCAGATCACTGGCAGCCAGCGCGGCCTGGGGCGCGTCGGCGCCGACTTCTGGCCCGCCATCAGGGACAAGCGAGGCAGGAAGGTCGGTCATGTCTGGGACAAGTACCCGCAGAGCCTGTGGCATTCCTGCAACATGTTCAGCCACATGCTGGTTCCGGGCCCGACGGGGCCGGTGGCGTCCACGCGGTACGAGCAGATGCGCGAGGGCGTTCAGCAGTGCGAGGCCCGCATCGCCATCGAGGCGGCCCTCACCGACGAGAAGCTCAAGGCGAAGGTCGGACCGGACTTGGCCGGCCGCTGTCAGCAACTGCTCGACGATCGCATCTGGCAGGAGCTGAAGGCCTTCAGCGACCTTCAACTCACCGGTCGAACCTATGCCACTTCTGCCAACAACTGGGGCTACGGCTGCGGCGGCAGGGCCGGGCACTACTGGTACGTCAGTTCCGGCTGGCAGGACCGCACACAGAGACTCTACGACCTCGCCGCCGAGGTGACGAAAAAGCTGGCACAGAAGTGACCGAGTGATGGAGACGACCACCGGTTCCACAGGCTTACTGCCCGCGGGTGTTGCGACCTTCTCGGCTCCTGCACGGAACCGGTCTGCGAGACGGTGGAGCTTGTGAGCGGCCTCTCACCGCATGGCAGCCGCCTAGAGCCAAGGCCAAGCCGAGGGACAAAGGAGGAAGTCTGTCTGCATCTTGCCCAAGGGGTATTCTTTCCGTCGATAAAGGCCGGTTCCGGGCCTGACGAGGGCCAGAAACCACCGGTCGGGAGCCGAAACCAGCCAGAAGAACGCTTGCAGAATCATACAAGCAAGAGGGAATAAGGAAGATCGGCCTGCGACGGTCGCGGGCCAAGGGCTATATGGGAAATCGCGGCGGAGCTCATGTCGAAATCGTGGATCTCTTCTGGAGACGGAATGAAACCATATTGCCGATGGTCACGCGCGACGGTATTTCTCTGCTGCCTGTGCTCGATACTGGGGAAGGCCTCGATTGTGTTCTGCGGCCCTGACCGGGAGCCGAAGATGGCCACCTACACCAACCCGATTCTGAGCAAGGGCCGAGGCGGCGGGGCCGACCCGGCAGTCATCCTGTACAAGGACACGTACTACTTCTACTCCACCAACGCGGGGCTGAACGTCTTTGTCTCCAGCGACCTGGTGCATTGGAAGAAAGGCCCGCAGGTCCTGCCCGGCGAGTCTAAGGGCGTCTGGGCCCCCGAGGTCTACCGCCATCCCGAAGACGGGAAGTTCTACATGTACTACACCAAGCGCTACAAGATCGGCGTGGCCGTCGCCGAAAGGCCGGACGCCATGTTCAAGGACCTCGGGCTCCTGGCCATCGACGGGATCGACGCCCACCTGTTCCGCGATGACGACGGGCGGCTGTACCTGTACTTCACTCACACGCCGTCGTTCACGATGTACTGCGTGCCTATGAAGAGCCCCACCAAGACGGGCGGACCGGTGACCAAGTGCTTCGAGATCTCCCAGGCCTGGGAAAAGCACAGTTTCCCCATCAATGAAGGCCCCTGGATGATGAAGCATGACGGAGTGTACTATCTGCTCTACTCCGGCAGCAATGCGCAGTCGATCTACTACGCCGTCGGCTATGCCACGGCGCCGACGCCGATCGGGCCGTTCACCAAGTACGCGGGCAACCCCGTCTTCCAGGACCTCAAGACGATCCGCGGTCCCGGACACGGCTCGGTGACCCGTGACCGGGCCGGCGGGCTCTGGCACCTCTACCATCAGAAGGTCGATGCCAAGGTAGGCTGGGCACGGGACATCTGCCTGGACCCGATTTCCTTCGACGAGCGCGGCGTCTTCGGCGGCACCCCGACGCGAGGCGTTGCCCAACCCTCGCCCATCTGCGATCCCGCCCTGGTCTGCAGCCCCGACATTCATCCCCGCGGGGCGGTTTTCGACCGGCAGGTTGCCGTGTCGCTGACCTCACGCACCGCCGACGCGGAGATCCGTTACACGCTGGATGGTGCGGAGCCGGGCTCGTCGTCGGCCCTCTATGAGAAACCGTTCACGATCTCGAAGTCCGCGACCGTCAAGGCCCGCGCCTTCAGGCAGGGCATGAAGACCAGCGCCGTCTCCTCCATGCGGTTCGTGCAGACGGCCGAGAAACTGCCGGAGAACCCCTCGCCCAACGCCGCGCCGGGCGACCCGCCGTTCAAGGTTTTCCCCAAGCCGGACCTCAATTGGCAGCCGCCGGCCAAGAAGAACCCGTCCACTGCCTCGCAGCCAGCCGGGGCACGTGCGGAGTGACAACGGACCGGGGTTCATCGCGAAGGAGATTCAACGCTGGCTGCAAAAGGCGTCGGTGGGTACGCTGTACATCCAGAAGGCCAGTCCCTGGGGAAACGGGTACGTGGAGAGCTTCAGCGGCAAGCTGCGGGGCGATTGCCTCAACGGGGAGCTGTTCCTGAGCCCGACCGAGGCGCGGTATGTTGTGGATCGCTGGCGGCTGGATTACAATCACCACCGGCCGCGCAGCCGGCTGGCCTGGATAAGGCCCGCGGCGTTCGCGGTTGCGTGTGCTGCTCAGGGCACGGCTTCGCCTCGCCCTCCGCAGCACACGCCGGAAGACGTAGGCACGACTCGCACTCAGGTTGGTACATAAAACGGGGGCGGGTCATATGCCAATTATCTTTTCCACTTCACCGGCTAGTGTATATAGCTTCTTCGTACGTTCCTGGTGAGCGGTGTTTAGCAACCAAGCATGACCGGACACGCCTGCCTGAAACCGCCAAGCGGTGACACCCCAGCCCCCAAACCGCATATCGTCCAACCCCTTCCACATGTACAACAACCTTTCGTCAAGTGCCCCCTGACAACGCTTTGCCAGTTCCGGCGCACGCTTCGCCAATCCCTTATTCACAAGGGCGTCTTCAATGTAAATGCGAGCTTCGCACTCCTGGATGCCCTCCTCCAAAGCCACCAAACGAGTCATCGCCACTGGCCCAGCGGCTTGAGGCTCCAAGAGATAGCTGCGCAATTTATGCAGATACCCGCTTACTTCCGAGAAACGCTCACTCACCCAACCTGCCCGTCCGCCCGCCTTGTTCTTGATTGCCGGCCAATGATCAGCGCCAACCCTGCCGATGCCCCCATAAAAGTCTCCGGTAATGGCTGTTTCACACAGAAAACGCCAGTAGCTTGCAGGAAAGGTTTCCCTGGCCATGCGGGGGTAGTAGGCGTCCAACCGTGGCCGATTCCAGCCGAGCAGGCTGGTCATCGCCCTCAATTGGCTCGATTCCTTATTACGTGTTGCGCGTACCGCCTCGCTCCTTCTATTGATAAGATCATCTGCAAAGCGCTGGCTCCACCAGGTTGCGGTATAACCGACCTTGGCTATTCCGTTCAGGTTCCTGAATGTGTTGTGCCCCTGCTGCACCCAAGCCATATCCGGCGCGATATCAAGGAAGAACCTTGTGTCTTCCTTGTTCGGGTAAGAGTCTGTGAACATCCCCAGTTGAAGCGTCTTGGCAAGACCGCGCTTCTTCAGCCGGTCCCGTACCTTTGTCAGCAGCTCCCGCCAGATCGGCTTACTGGCAGGATCGCCCAGCTTGGGTATGGTGCCATTCTCGGTATTCCCGGCGGCGTCGACGAACGTCACCAGAGGAGCGCCGCCGGTGTTCATCTGGTTCTTATCCAAGACCAGACCGAACCGTCTGCCGGTGCTGTCCTTGGTATTCATGTAGACTTCCCAGACCTGCAACACCAGGAGCTTGGGCGTACCGAGGTGCTTCTGGGCCGTATCCAAGTACCTGTCCATCACGGAAAAGTCCCAGTCATACTTGCCGTTGGGCTTCTTGATCCAACGGATCATCGACTGCTCATTTCCAATGTTGGTATGTGCGATGACCGGAATGTAGAGACTGCGGGCGCCGGTATTGCTTATCAGCTTGAAGGAGCGCGCAATCAGGGCGAAGTGCTTGTCCGACCAGAGTGGCACATTGTACTCCACGGCCAGGGTGTCCGGTGACTGGATCAGCTCCACCCATGTCTTGAAATCCTGCGGGTCAGGCATCGTCCACGGCAGCACTGTGAGATCCACACGCACTTTGACCGGCGATCCATCCGCCGTGGCAACGGTCACTGTGCCTGTATATGTGCGGGGCTGGGAATTCTTGGGAACCTTCACCCGCACCCAGAGCGGGACCACGGCGCCGTTGACGCGGCCGCGATCCCTGGACCTTGCGGACACGGGGAATTCATCCAGCGGCTCAGCAAGCAAGGCGTTGAGGAAGCCGGCACCGTCAGGATAAGGACGCCCCCCATCATCTCTGTATAACGTTTCTCTTCCGCCCGGAACACCGTACAAGAACGAAATCTGAGACGACGGAATGACGGTAGCGTTCGACTTCAAGTCGCTCGCAATCACCTTGAGATTCTTGATGGGCTTGTCACTGCCCATGATGACCTTGCCGTATACGGTGCCATTGCGTGGACCGCTCATCGCAAGTGGATTCAGCGACTCAGTCCGGTCGCCATAATCCACGTCCACATCGCCTGCAAGGGGATCGGCGTTCCAGACCTGAAAACCCTCCGGGCGCGTGGTGTTTGGCACCACGCCATCCAGGCCATTCGCGGACAGCTTGACCGTACGAATCTCGCAGGTGTTCCAGAGCAGACCAGGGTCCTTGCTCCTTCCTCCCACCCCTCGGGGGCGTTTCTCCATGAGTGTCGCGGGGTAAGGAGCGCGTATGATTTCGATCGCCAGAACATTGATGCCCTTACGCAGAAGCCCCTTCGGAACCGAGAGATTCAGGCGTCGCGTGCAAAGACCAGCCGGCGGCGGGCCTCGTCTCCAATCACCAAACAAGTTGCCCTGACCATCCACAAAGGCTTCCATCGGGTAAGCTTCCGCCAATGCCTGGCTGGCGTCCTTTCCTGATGGTAAGTTCCCCCTGCCGAATTCCTTGCCATTCAGATACACGACGGCTCCCCCGTAGTACTCAAGGGCGAGAGTGAGTTCCCTCACCGCAGACGGGTTGGTGACTTCGAATTTGCCGCGCATGCTGAGCCGCGCCAGATACGGCGTCATGGCAGAACGGCGAGCAGGCCCACGCATCCAAGTGCGATCGTTCATCTCCGGTGTCGTCCAGTCGGCAGGGGGAGAAGGCGTCTCCCAGTCAAGCCATTTCACATTGATCAGCAGCGGCTTGGTCCCACCGTCGGGTTGCTGAATAACCGGGGGGGTGAGGGTATGGTACATCCGCCATACTCCTGCCGTGTCGAGTACGACGACGGGGGCGTTCGCGGCCGGGGCGGCGGCGGCTGGTGCCGGGGAGAAGGACACGGCCGCCAAGAGGCAGGCCGCCAGGAGCAGGCGGACGATCATCGGGGGTCTCCGTTCATCGGGACCATGGCGGACGGCGCCACACTGAGGCCGCTTGAATAATATAACCTTCTGCTTCGGTGGGTGTTCCGTGCAATTCGGCGGCGGTCCGGGCGGATCTGGCCACGGCGGTCGCGTCGCGCCGGAATGAGTCTATGTCGAGACTACGTTTGCCGAACTAGGCAATCCGGCTGATCGTTAGGAGCCGTCGGTCTGAGTATCACCTCGGATGCTTGGCTCTTCTTGGTCGCGCCGCGAGCCGTCGCCAGATCGCCCCAACAAGGGTCCCTCGTGCGCAAATCCCCTCGGCGGTTCGACACCGGGGACCCGAACGGAGCTTGGGGGTCGGAAGCCTTCCCCAAGCCGCCTCCGTGCTGTGATGGCGCGGGAGATCTCGCCGGAGAGCGGCCTTGTGGCCAAGGGACGTAAGTGCTTACCATTCAACAAGGACGCGGTTCTTGGGAGGGACAGGTTGCCGGAAACGTGGAGACGAACCTTGGGCGATAGTGGCTTGGCGCAGGTCGGTTTCGGCCGGGCGTCGCTCGCGGGGACGTACAAGACCGACACGCCAGTGGCCGACGAGATTGACGTCCGCGTCCTAGTGGCGCGGGACGACGGTGCTGCGGCCGCGCTGGCCGTCGCCGACTTCGGCCTGCTCTGGCCGGCGATGTGCGCGCGCCTGCGCCAGGCGGTGGCCGAGGCGCTGGACGTGCCGGCCGAGTGCCTCGGGATCTTCACCACGCAGAACCACGGCGTGTTGAGCAACGACTGCAAGGCCTTGGACGCCGGCGCGCTGGAGCGGGCGTTCGTGTCGGCGGCGCGGGCTGCTGACGCGGCCATTGCCCCAGCGCAGGTCGCCGCGGTGTCGGTGCCGGCCGGTCCGGGCCTCGTTTATTGCCGGCGGGTCCACCTGGAACCGTTCGGTGCAATGTCTTTCTGGTTCGGCTACCGGCTGGAGGCCGACGGACGGGCCGACGTGAGCCACATCCTCAAGCTGGCCTTGAAGCAGTTGTCGGAAGGCCGGATGTATCAGCGGCGGTTCTTTGAGCCGGCCGGCGAGGGTGATGGGGCGTACGACGTGCCGGACGCGCCGATCCCCGTGCCTCATCCGCTGTGGCTGCCGCCGGCCCTGGACGACCGGGTGCAGGGGCTGTTCTTCCGCACGCCGGGGGGCCGGCCGATCGGCTCGCTCGTGCGAATCGCCGCCCACCCGAACACCGCCAACGTCGGCAGCGCCGGCTGGCACTCCGGCGATTACCCGGTGTACGTCCGCCGTCGGCTGCAGGGCGTGTTCGGCGGGGGGGCGATTTTCCTGACCGGCCCGTGTGGCGATCAGGCGACCGGTGTGGAACGCAAGTCCCTGGCGCTGGCCGAGAAGGTCGGCCGGCAGGTGGCCGACGCGGCGCTGGCGGCCCTGCCGCGGGCGCAGTGGGTCGGCGCCGCGCCCGTCCGCGCCGCATCCCCGACCGTTCGGCTCCATATCCGCGAGGACTACCCCTGCTGTCGCGAAACGGCCGGCCGCTTTCGCGAGGCATTGGAGGCGCGATTCCGCGATGCGGTGGCCGCCGGGCGACCCCTCGCCGAGCTGAAGCGAATCTCGGACCAGTGGGAGATGTACCTGTACGTCACGCAGGGCAATCACCAAGACTGGACGGGGCTGGACCTGACGGGCCAGGCCGGTTTGCCGTTGCCGCACCCGCTTTTCGTGATGCGGATCGGGCCGGCGGTGCTGGCCGGCCTGCCGGGTGAGCCGTTCGGCCGGATCAGTTCGCGGCTGCGTGACGAGACGATCGGCGAGTCGCTGATCGTCTGCGAGGAGGCCAACGGTTACCTGAGCTACATCCCGACGGCTGACGAATTGGCCGCGGGCGGCTACGGCCCAAACGCCGTCCTGTTCGACGGCCGGGCCGAGCAGACGCTGATCGATGGGGTCAAGGCCGGTCTGAAGGAGGCGTTCCCGTGATGCGGGGGCCGTCCTTCACAACCCCGAGCCGAAAGCCGTTCAGCCGACCGTTGTGCCGGCGGACCGGCGGCGCTATCCTTGGCCGCGTGGCAGTGCTGAGGCACCCCACGATGGCTGGGGCCTCGCACCTGGGGGCAACTGTCGGCTGCTAAAGTCTTTCGGCGGGTGGCCGATACAACTCAGGGAATTCCAGCGACATAGCAGGAGGATGATCCATGGACCGTCAAGCGGTCGGCGAGACCGCGGCTTCTCGGGTGCGCCCTCGCTTCATCGACCGGGTTCGCAAGGCACACATTCCTGCGACGATCGCGGCGCTGTTTCTGGCGTCGATGGCAGCGTGCGCCTGGTTGAGCATGCGCAGTCGGGTGCAGGCCGCACGAGCCGCCCGGGCCAAGCAGATCGTGGCCGTCGGCGACATCCTGGCCCAGAGCGCGGAGGTCATGCTGGCCAGCGGCGATCTTTCGGCCCTTCGGCGGATCGTGTCGGACGCGGCCAGGAGCTACGAGCTCAGCGACTGCTGTGTGAGCCTTCCCAACGGGGCGGTTGTGGCCGATGCGGACATCAAGGGCATCACCCTGAGCCACCTGCCTGAGACCTGGACCGGGGCGGCGGCGGAATCCCAGATGCAGGTGCGGAACGATGAGGAACTCTCCCGGGTGATCCCGCTGGTGGTTCCCGGTCGCGGCAGCGCCCGGCTGGAGATCGCCGCGCGGGCGGATGCATCGAACCCACTGCATGGGGCCAACGAGGTCGGCATCGGAGCGATCAGCGTGGTCACGCTCCTGGCCCTCATGGTGCTCTACCGGTTTGCACGCGTTCGACTCCAAGGCATCTCCGCGATTCGCCAGTCGCTGCTGGAGTACAACGGCCGGCCCGACCCGGCGAGCGAACTGAGCGTGAACCCCGAATGGGGTCCTGAGGCGCAGGCCTGGAACGGCATTCTCGATCAGATGAGCCAGCAGCGCAAGCAGGTGGCCTGCGAGAAGACGCGCCAAGCCTTTCACGCCCGGGCGTCCGGTCGCAGCGAGCTGAACGAAGCATGCGACCTGCTGTCACAGGGCCTGATCCTCGTGGACGAGAACGGTGGTCCGAAGTACGTCAACAACGCCGCCACGGTACTGCTCCAGATGAAGCACGAGGACGTGCTGTCCAGCGACATCGTGGGCGTTCTGGACGACGAGCGTGTGCGGGAGGCAATCCGGACGGCCACGGACGGCGGCCTCTGCAAGCGGACCATCGTGGAACTTGAGCGATCCAACGCGAGCGGCCAGGTGGTGCTGCGGTGTATCGTCCGTCCGGTTCGACGCGGGGATCGGGGACTGGCCATGATCGTCCTGGAGGACGTCACACAACGTCGCGTGGCCGAGAAGGCCCGCGGTGCGTTCGTGGCACAGGCAACGCACGAGCTGCGGACCCCCCTGACGAACATCCGCCTGTACCTGGAGACGATCCTGGATGAAGGGGAGAACGCCCCGGCCGTTCGCGCCAACGGCCTGAATGTCATCAGCCAGGAGGTCGTCCGCCTGGATCGCATGGTCGGGGACATCCTCTCCGTGGCGGAGATCGAGGCCGGCTCGCTCAAGCTCAAGAGAGACGACGTCCATCTGGACGTGCTGTTCGAGACGTTGGAGAAGGACTACGCCGCACAGGCCAGCGACAAGCAGATCTCGTTGCGATTCGACCTGCCGCCCAAGTTTCCTGTCATTCAGGCAGACCGCGACAAGGTGGCCCTGGGCCTGCACAATCTCATTGGCAACGCCTTGAAGTACACGCTGTCCGGGGGCAGCGTCACGGTTCGCGTAACCGCCGATCGCGGCCAGTTGAAGGTTGACGTGACCGACACGGGCATCGGCATCGCCCCGGACGACTGCGAGCGCATCTTCGATAAGTTCTACCGAGCCAGGGACAAACGCGTTGCCGACACCACCGGATCGGGCCTGGGCCTGGCCATCGCACGCGAGGTTACCCGCCTGCACGGCGGAGACATCACCGTTCAGTCCGAGCCCAACACGGGGAGCACGTTCACATTTGTGCTTCCGCTGACGAAGGAGGCCGCCTGACATGAAGGTTAAGGAGGAGCAGCACGGCGCGGTGTGGGTGGTCCGCCCGGAAGGCCCCATCGCCGGCGAGGACGTCGACTCCTTCAGGCAGCGGCTGCTGGACCGTATGGCCGGCAGCCTCGGCCGGTGCATCATTGACGCCTCCGAGGTGCCGTTTGTGGACAGCAAGGGGCTCGAGTCATTGGTCGAGGCCAATGACGAGGTCAACGCCAACGGGCAGGTCCTGAAGCTCTGCGGGGTGACCGAGACCGTACGCCGCGTGCTGGACCTCACGAAGCTGGCATCGCGATTCGAGTACTTCGCCGACGTGAACACCGCAGTCCGGAGTTACCTGTGAGTGCACCGGGGTCACGAGGTCCGATCGGCGAGTCCCTCGTGAGCGAGGGGCTGCTGTCGAAGGAGCAACTGGAACGCGCCTTGGCGGAGCAGAAGGCCTCAGGGCGTATGCTGGGCGAGATGCTCGTCGAGCAGGGGGTCATCGGTCCAGGGGTCCTCGTGCGCGTCCTGGCCGACCGTCTGGGCATCGAGGGGTGTCTGCTTCGGCACGGCCTGGTCGACCCTGCGATGCTGGACCTGATCGGCCGGGAAGAGGCGGAACGGCTGAAGTGCCTGCCGATGTTCAAGGTGCACGACACACTCACCGTCGCCATGTCCGAGCCGCAATCGCTGCCGCGAATCGACCGGCTGCGGCAAATGACCGGCTGCAAGATCAACCCGGTGCTTGCCCTTGAAGCCAACATCCAGGAGTTCATCCGCAAGTGCGCGGCGGGCAGCTGCGACGTCAACGCCTTCCTGGCCTCCTTGGCCGAGTCGGACGTAGAGATCGTGGAGCGAGAGATCGTCGACGAGGGGCCGGAGACCGATCTGGACAAGATGGTCGCGGGCAGCCCCGTCGTCAATCTGGTCAACATGGCGATGCTGACAGCCATCAAGGACGGGGCAAGCGACATCCACATCGAGCCCGAGAAGAGCCGCACACGCATCCGCTACCGCATCGACGGCCTGCTGCGGGATCTTATGAAGCCCCCGGCGGGGATGCATGCTGCGATTGTCTCGCGCGTCAAGGTGATTGGCAAGATGGACATCGCCGAGAAGCGCCTGCCGCAGGAGGGGCGCGTGCGGATTGTGGCCGAGGGCCGCGAGATCGACCTGCGCGTCTCCAGCATGCCCACCCTGCTGGGGGAGAAGCTGGTGGTGCGCATCCTGGACAAGGCCAACCTCGATGTCCGCATGGAGCACCTTGGGTTCCGCCCCGAAACGCTGGACGTGTTCCTCCGGATGCTTCACCAGCCGCACGGGCTGGTGCTCGTCACCGGCCCGACGGGCAGCGGCAAAACCACCACGCTGTACTCTGCGCTGGACCTGCTGCGCAGCCCGGAGCTGAACATTGTGACCGTGGAAGATCCTGTAGAGTACCAACTGGAACTGATCAACCAGGTGCAGGTCCATGACTCGATCGGCATGACCTTCGCCCGAGTCTTGCGGAGCATGCTTCGCCAGGACCCGGACGTGATCATGGTGGGCGAGATTCGCGACGAGGAGACCGCCCGAGTTGCCGTTCAGGCCGCCCTGACGGGCCACCTGGTCCTCGCCACGCTGCACACAAACGACGCGCCGGGGGCCGTGGCGCGCCTGCTCGACATGAGTATCGAACCGTACCTGCTATCCAGCGCCATCAACGGGGTGGTGGCGCAGCGATTGGCCCGGACCGTGTGCCCCGGCTGTGTGACGAAGTACTACCCGGCAGAGAACGTGCTGCGCGACGCCGACCTGTTAGGCCAGCCCAATCACGTGTTCCACAAGGGCGCCGGCTGCCAGCGATGCCACAACAGCGGCTACCACGGCCGGATCGGCATCTACGAAGTCATGGAGGTCAACGACGCCCTGCGAAGGATGATCCACCGGGCGGCGGCCTCACATGAGCTGCGAGAGAGGATGCGCCAGGACGGGGTGTTGGCCCTTCGGCAAGAAGGCGTGCTGATTGCCTTGGACGGCAAGACGAGTCTGGAAGAGGTGTTGGCGGTCACTCATAGCGACGAGATAGGCCGCAACGAATCGCCGGAGCAGAAGGACGCCGCATGAAACTGGCGTACGAAGCGTTTGACAGATCAGGCCGGCGCATGTCGGACACGATCGATGCGTCCAGCGCCGCCGAGGCGACCGCAGCATTACAGCGACAGGGGTTGTACGTCACGCGAATCGCGTCGGACGGCGTCCTGGGCTCCGAGTCCACCGTGTCGTCGGTGCGACGGCGTGTGGGCGCGGCCCGACGGATGAGGCATCTGGCCGTCTTCATGCGCCAGCTTCACGTGGTGGTATCGTCCGGCACACCGATGGTCGAGGCGCTCAGCGCCCTGGTTCGGCAGAGCAAGGAGGGCCCGTGGCGCGACGCCATCGCCGACGTCCGGACGCGCGTCGAGGAGGGGATGTCGCTGTCAGAGGCCATGGCAGTCCACGACGAGTATTTCGACGCGGTCTGCCGGAGCTTGGTGGCCGCCGGTGAATCTTCCGGGTACCTGAGCGAGATGCTCGATCGCCTCGCCACGATGACGCGCAAGCGGCTAGCGGTGCGCAAGGCGGTGGTGGGCGCGATGCTATACCCCGCCCTGTTGATGGTCGTCACGCTAACGGTGCTCGTGTTGCTGCTGTTGTTCGTCGTGCCGCGGTTCGGCCAGCTGTTCAAGACCCTGGATGCGCCGCTGCCTCCGACGACCAAGATGCTGATTGCCTTCAGCAAGGCTCTGGCATCGTACTGGTGGGCCGTGTTGGCGGGGGTGGGGGCTGCGGCCGTGGGGCTGAGAATGTGGCTGGTCAGTCCCGGCGGCCGGCGGACGATGGATTCGTGGATTCTGCGCTTGCCCCGATTCGGCAGCATCATCAAGAGCTTCAACACTGCCCGGATCGCCCGTGTATTGGGCGTACTGCTGGAGGGTCGAGTTCCGATCCAGAAGGCCCTGGACCTGACCACGCAGTCGGTGCGAAACACGAACTATGCGGCCCTGCTGGGCCGGGCGCACGAGGCCGTCACCCGCGGGGAGCCGATCAGCTCGGCATTCGGGGATGACCGTCTGATCAGCCCCTCGGTGTGCGAAACCGTCCGAAGCGGAGAGCGAAGCGGACAGGTCGGCGCGCTGCTGCTGAATGTCGCGGACTTCCTCGACGAAGAGAACGAGGTCACCGTGCGGTCCCTGACCAGCCTCCTCGAGCCGGTCGTATTGCTTGCGATGGGTCTGCTTGTGGGGTTTGTGGCGCTGAGCATGTTCATGCCGCTGTTCGACCTGACGAGCATGGTCCGAGGAGGGACGTGATGGTCGGGATTCTGGGACGGAGGCGATCGGCCATCGGCATCGCGTTCGACGGCGGCGGCTTTCGCGCGGCCCAACTGACGCGTTCGTCCGGCGCTTGGAGTCTGGCGGTGGCGGCGCGCCTGCCGCGGCAGGGGTCCGGGGCCGTTCCAGATCACGACGAGCTGGTCCAGATCCGCCGCATGCTTCAGCGCAATGGCATGGTGGGCCGTCGCGTCGTCCTGGCCGTGCCGACGGATCGGTTGCACACCGCCGTGCTTGAGCTGCCACCCCGCTCCTCGGGAGCGCCGCTTGAACAGATCGCCACGAACGAGCTGGCCCGCATGCACGGGTTCGCCCCCGAGTCGGCCGAGACGATCTGCTGGCATCTGCCTCCGTCCAGCCGCACGAAGGACATGACACAGGTCATGGCCCTCGCCTGTCGACACGATGCCGCCGATGCCCTGCTGGATGCATTCGAGAGCGCGGGGCTTTGCGTCGAAGCGCTGGACAGTCGCCTGACGGCTCTGGCCCGCGCTGCCGAACCCGCGTTGTCTCGAAGCGGCATGGCCACCATCCTGGATGTGTCGTGGGATGTCGTCACACTGCTGCTGATCCACCAGGACACAATCGTGTACCAGCGCGACATCGCCGAAGGCGGCCTTGGTCAACTCGTTCAGTCTGTGTCGGAGCGATTCGCGTTGGACAAGGACGCCGTCGATTTCGTCCTCTACGACATCGGACTGGGGTCCGGGAGCGACCCGGAAGTGACAGCCTCGCTTGAACCGGCGAAGGCCCTCATCCGCCGCCACGTTGAGGAGGTTCTTGAGGGCCTCACATCGCCCCTGTCCTATGCCATGCACCAGTACCCCGGGGCCCGAATGGAGGCGCTTCTGCTGACCGGTCAGGGAGCGTCCGTGCCGGGCCTTGCGGACGCCCTTCACTCTCGGCTGGAGGTCGACGTCCGCACCGCTGTGCCGGCGGACCTGCTGTCGTGCTCTCCGTCCCTGTCGAAGCTGTCTCGAGACCCGTCGTTGATCTTGCCGATCGGCTTGGCCGAGTTCACAGAGTGGTGAATCCCATGCAGAGCGCAAACCTCATGCCTCGACACCGGCTGGACGCCAGGCAACGGCGGAACCGGCTGCGGCTGTGGCTGGCCGGCGGTTCGATCTACGCTGCTCTGGTGCTCGGGGGCTATGTCCTCTGCTGCAGCCTGTGGGCCGGCAACCCCGACGCGTTGACAGAGGAACTCCAGGATGCGAGCCGGCGTATCGGGCAGAGTCGGTCTGCGGCGAGCAACCTGCAGCGTGAACTCGCGGCTGCCGAAGCGACGCTCAAGGCCAATGAGTCGGTCGGAAAGCAGCCCGACTGGAGCTTGCTGCTGCGACTCCTCTCCAAGTGCACCGGTCCCGATGTGATCTTGAGGCAGTGTCGGCTGAACGGTGAGTCCTCCCAGCCCGCTCGGGATGGTTCCTCGAAGCGGCCCGATCAAGGCGAGGGTCGCTTCATCCTGCGTCTGGCCGGCTACGGCCAAGCGCAGGCGTCGGTCTCCAAGTTTGTCTTCGCGCTGGAGCAGACGACGCTGTTCGAGGAAGTCAAGCTGGTCAGGGCGCGACGAGAGCCCTTCCTCTCTGGTCACGCCGTCGCGTTCCAGGTGGACTGCGTGCTGGGCGAGTCGGCCTCAGGAGGAGATCAATGAAGGCTCCGAGTGGAATGTGGCGATGGCTGCAGATTGACGCCGCCGCCGTGGCAGCCTGCCTGGCGTTGGCGGGAATCGCGTACTTCGGCGGGGTCCGACCGCGACTTCGCAGTCACGGGGCCTACTCAGCCGTCCAGCAGAAGCTGGCCAACCATCGCGCCATGGCCGATCGCGCGGAAGGCCAGCGCAAGGCCCTTGCAGTGAGGCTCGACACCGTGCGCCGGGCGCTGGCACGGAGCACAATATCACTGGAGACCACGGCTCACGTGAACCGGCGGCTTGCCCGCATCTCGCGGATGGCCTCGGAGAATGGGGTCTTGGTCGGCGAGGTTCTGCCCGGTCGACCGAAGGCCGGCACCCACTACCAGACCGTGCCGATCATCCTGACCGGGGGCGCCGACTATCGCTCCTTCACCTTGTTCCTGCGTCACTTGCGGAAGACGCTGCCCGACATGGGGGTCACGGCGTTCGAGCTGACCGGCAACGCGGTCCAACCGGCCGCGGACTGCACCTACCGACTGACCTTGAGCTGGTATGCGGCCCCGGAGATCGGCGCGCCATCCCGCCGGTAGTTCACCCGGTTTGCCTCGGCCCCGCGCATATCTTACCCTTCCAACGGCATGAAGCTCACAACCTCTCGAAAGGCTTATCTGGGGGTGTTCGCCCTGGCCCTAGCGGCACTGGCTGTGGACCGCTTCGTCCTCGGCGGGGGCGGATCCGGTCCCGATCGGGCCGCGGCGTCCGTGGTCTCTGGCACGGCGACCGTCGAAATGGAGGAGGCCATCCTGCCGACCACCGCAGCGCCCCCGAAGCGGGAATCCCTGGCGGATCGACTGGAGGCCCTGGCGGTCGGTCAGGAGGCCAACGCCGAAGCGATGCGGGACGTCTTTCGGCCCTGTGAGTCGTGGCTCTTGCGGCCCCGCACCGGGTCACCACACAGCCCGAGCCCGGCCGAAGTCTTCGTCCAGCAGCACCGTCTGGAGTCCGTGCTGCTGTCCGGCAGTGCCGGCTACGCGATCGTTGATGGTGGACTCCTGCGGATCGGCGAGACCATTGCGGGCTACACGCTCGTTGAACTGGTGCCACAGGGCGCGGTGTTTCAGGCGGAAGGCAGCCGCTTCCGGGTGGATCTTTATCCCGACTCGAAGCCCTAGGCCTGCGGACGGCACTTCCAGCGAACGGGGTGGGGCAAAAAGGCCGGCGGCACTACTCAAGCCCCCCATGGGTCCCGACGATCCTATTG
>Ga0307380_10004881_pt1 | contig 17947 bp, 12 predicted proteins | sample UN3MG_FD_202239 | JGI IMG/M metagenome (GOLD analysis project Ga0307380, IMG submission 202239) | Soil microbial communities from Risofladan, Vaasa, Finland - UN-3 | ecosystem: Environmental > Terrestrial > Soil > Coastal area > Acid sulfate soil | place: Finland: Risofladan, Vaasa | collected...
GCTTCTCCGCGGCCAGGGCGCCGCGGCCCAGCAACGACGCGCCCAGCGCCGCGCCGCCCGCCATCCGCAGAAACTGACGACGAGTCACGTTGCCCATGTCATCCTCTCTCCCGCATCAACCGGGATTCCCCGGATGGCCGTCGGTCGACGACCGCCATCGGCCTTTCTGACGATTCTAGAATCGATTGTGAGAACAGCAAGTGATTCCCCTGATCGGCTGCCGGCCCATGTGGCCGTTTACCGCTCGACGCCCTGGGCGTCGGCCTGCTTCAGCTCGGCGATGCGGTCGCGGAGTCGGGCGGCCTTCTCGAATTCCAGCTCCTCGGCGGCCTGGAACATCTCCTCCTCCAGGCGCTGGATCAGCTCCGTGCGGTCGAACTCGGTCTCGTTGAGCCGGATGGCCTCGCGGGCGACCTTGCGGGCGCGGAGCTGGTCGGCCAGGGCCGTGCGGATCTCCTTGCGGACCGTCTCCGGCGTGATGCCGTGCTCCCGGTTGTACTGGACCTGCGTCTCGCGGCGGCGGTTGGTCTCGTCGATGGCCCGCTTCATCGCGGCCGTGACCTTGTCGCCGTAGAGGTAGACCTGGGCGTTGACGTTCCGGGCGCAGCGGCCGATCGTCTGGATCAGGCTCGTCGCCGACCGCAGGAAGCCCTCCTTGTCGGCGTCGAGGATGCACACCAGCGAGACCTCGGGCAGGTCGAGGCCTTCTCGAAGCAGGTTCACGCCGACCAGCACGTCGAACTTCCCCTCCCGCAGCTCGCGGAGGATGTCCACCCGCTCCAGGGTGTCCACCTCGCTGTGGAGGTACTTGCAGCGGTAGCCCTCGGCCCGGATGTACTCGGCGAGGTCCTCGGCGAGGCGCTTGGTCAGCGTGGTGATCAGCGTCCGCTCGCCCATCTCCACGCGCCGGCCGATCTCGCTCAGGATGTCCGCCACCTGCCCGCGAGCGGGGCGGACGTCCACGGCCGGGTCCACCAGCCCCGTCGGGCGGATGATCTGCTCGACGACCTCGCCGCCGCTGCGCTGGAGCTCGAATTCGGCCGGCGTCGCCGAGACGAACACCACCTGCTTCCACATGGCCTCGAACTCCTCGAACCGAAGCGGGCGGTTGTCCAGGGCGCTGGGCAGGCGGAAGCCGTGCTCGACGAGCACCTCCTTGCGGCTGCGGTCGCCGTTGAACATCGCGCGGAGCTGGGGGATCGTCACGTGGGACTCGTCGATGATCAGCAGGAAGTCGTCGCCGAAGTAGTCGATCAGCGTATAGGGCTTCTCGCCGGGCGCCCGCCCGTCGAGGTGCCGGGCGTAGTTCTCGATGCCCGGGCAGTAGCCCACCTCCATCATCATCTCGATGTCGTACTTCGTGCGGGCGGCGAGGCGCTGGGCCTCCAGCAGCTTGCCGGCGTTGCGGAGGTCGATCAGCCGCTGGGTCAGCTCGGCCTGGATGGCCCCGGCGGCCCGCTCGAGCGTGTCCTCCTCGGCGACGTAGTGCACGGCCGGGTACACGTACGCGTGGTCCGTCTGGCTGAGCGGCTCGCCGGTCAGCGGGTGGATCAGGTGGATGGCGTCGACCCGGTCGCCGAACAGCTCGACCTGGTAGCCGAACTCCTCGTAGGCCGGGTAGACGTCGATCGTGTCCCCGCGGACGCGGAACGTGCCCCGCTTGAAGTTCACGTCGTTGCGGTCGTACTGGAGGTTCACCAGCTTGCGGAGGAACTCGTCGCGGTCGATGACCTCCCCGACGCGCACGGCGGCGACCATCCGCTTGTACTCCTCGGGCGAGCCGAGCCCGAAGATGCACGAGACGCTCGCGACGATCAGCACGTCGCTCCGGGCCGAGAGGCTCGTGGTGGCCGAGAGCCGCAGGCGGTCGAGGTCGTCGTTCCGGGAGGCGTCCTTCTCGATGTAGATGTCTCGCTGGGGGATGTACGCCTCGGGCTGGTAGTAGTCGTAGTAGCTGACGAAGTACTCGACGGCGTTGTTGGGAAGGAGGTCCTTGAACTCCTCGTAGAGCTGGGCGGCGAGGGTCTTGTTGTGGCTGATGACCAGGGCGGGCTTGCCGAGCTGCGCGGCGACGTGGGCCATCGTGAACGTCTTGCCGCTGCCGGTGACGCCCAGCAGGACGCTGTACTTCTGCCCCCGCCGGATGTTGGCCACCAGCCGCTCGATCGCCTGCGGCTGGTCGCCCCGGGGCTTCATCTCCGAGATCACCTGGAGGTCGGCCATGGCGTCCTTTCTCGTTCCGATGCCGTCGGTGCAGCCCCGCATTATACCGCCGCGCCGCGGCCCGTCGCCCCGTGTCATCGGGGATTTACCTTCTCCCTCGCCTCCGGTTCCGTATAATGCCTTGCGAGCCACCTTCGCCGGGCCCCTTCGGCCCGCGCGTCCGGCTCCATCGCCCAACGGGCCTGGAAAGCAATCGCAGTATGTCCATCAACATTCTCTGCCTGGGGGACGTAGTGGGGCGTCCCGGCCGCATGGTCCTGGCCGATCACCTCGAGAAGCTTATCGCCGAGCGCGAGGTGGAGTTGGTCGTCTGCAACGCCGAGAACGCCGCCGGGGGCAGCGGGCTGACGCCGCAGATCTTCAAGAAGCTCCTGCGCTACGGCGTGGACGTGGTGACGCTGGGCGACCACGCCTTCCGCAAGCGGGAGGTGGTGGCACTGCTGGAGCAGTCCGACCGGATCGTCCGCCCGGCGAACCTGCTGAAGCCGGCCGCCGGGAAGCGCTGGACCGTCGTGGAGACCAAGAGCCAGCGCTACCGCGTCGGCGTGACCTGCGCCCTGGGGCAGATGTACATGGGCTGCTGGAACTCCCCCTGGCCGGCGCTGGACGACGCCCTGAACGAGATGCCCGAGGAAGTCAAGGTCCGCGTGATCGACTTCCACGGCGAGGCGACCAGCGAGAAGGTCGCCGTCGGCTGGCTCTACAACGGGCGGGCGAGCGTCGTCTTCGGCACGCACACCCACGTGCCCACCGCCGACGCCCGCGTGCTCGACAAGGGCACCGCGTTCATCACCGACGTGGGGATGACCGGCCCGTACGAGAGCGTGCTCGGCCGGCGCGTCGATCGCGTGCTGAGCGCCCTGACGACCACCATGCCCACCCGCTTCGAGGTCGCCAGCGGCGACCCGCGAATCTGCGGGCTGCTGGTCGCCGTCGACCCCCTCTCCGGCCGGGCCGAATCCGCCGAGCGGATCGAGGTCTGCGGCCACGTCGCCGAGGGCGGCGCCTACGACGCCGACGACGGCAAGCCTCAGCCGAAGGACTGAAGCAACCCACGCCCAGGCCGGCCGCGCCCGCGAAAGGCCCCCGCTCACGCCTCGCCGTCGATCATGCGGATGCGGCGTTCGTGGCGGCCCGCGGCGAAGGGCGTGGCCAGCCAGAGGTCCACGATCTCCAGGGCGGCCTCGAGGGAGATCATCCGCTCGCCGAGCGACAGGACGTTGGCGTCGTTGTGCTCCCGGGCCAGGCGGGCCGAGCGAAGGTCCCAGCACAGCGAGCAGCGGACGCCCGGCACGCGGTTGGCCACCATCGCCTCGCCGTTGCCCGAGCCGCCCAGGACGATCCCCCGCTCGAAGTCCCCCCGCGCGACGGCCTCGGCCACGGGGCGGATGAACACCGGGTAATCGCACGGCCGCGGCGAGTCCGTGCCAAAGTCCTTCACCTCGTGGCCTGCCTCGGCGAGGTGGGCGGCAATCCGCTGCTTGTACCCGGACCCCGCGTGATCCGAACCGATCGCGATCCTCATGACGCCTTCGTCCTTTCCTGCCGGCCGCCGCGGCGCGGGCGGCGACACTCTATCCTACGGCAAGCTTCGCTTGAAGGTGCCACCCAAGCAGTGCCACACAAGGACCTGTGGGCCCCGACGCGGGGGTGTTTACACGGCCCGACGGGCGCCGTATGCTTCGGGGACGAGCCTCTTCGGGTGAGGTCCCTGCCATGGAAGTCCGGACCGCGCTCATCCTGGTGTTGGCCCTGGCCTCGCCGGCGGCGGCGGTGCGATGGGAGTTCGTCGAGACGGAGGTCTCGCTGCGCCCGGACGGCAAGGCGACCGTCGTCTACAAGGTGGCCCTCCACCCGGAAGGCTTCGCCCTGCACGGGTTCTACTTCGAGGGGTTCACCGGCGAGGCCCACTTCGACATGCCCCGCTGCTCCGCGACCGACTCCGCGGGGCGGCGCTACGGCCTGAGCATCAAGCGGGTGGGGCCGCGGAAATACGATATCGTCCTCGCCGGCGGCGGGACCGTGACTTCCGGGCGCGTCGTCTACGTGTTCACCTACGGCACGGACCTGGGGGCCTCGGGGCACCTGGGCAGCACGACGTCGGCGGCGGGCGAGAAGCTCACCGTGCTCAACTGGGCGCCGGTGCAGTGGGACGAGCCCCTCGGGCACTACACGCTCACGGTGTACTGGCCGATCGAGGTGGGCGCCGAGAAGCTCACGTTCGAGGACGCCGGGCGGCTGGGGCTGCGGACCGAGGCGTGGATGAACGCCAAGTACAAGATGGACTACCGCGGCACGCCCCACGAGGGCAAGCACTGGTTCACGCAGCGGATCCACTGGGACAACGTGCCGGCCAGGGGGCACTTCCGCGTGCAGGAGTACGTCCCGGCGTCGGCATTCGACCTCCCGGCCCGCGCCCCGTCGCCCCGCGCGCCGCCGGCCCCGTCGCCGGCCCCCTGGCCGCCGTCGGCCCGCAGGCCTATCCGCCCCACCGGGCCCGAGTCTGCCTCTTGGGCCGAGTCGAGGCCCTGGCTGCTCGTCCTCGGCGGAGTGCTGGTGGCGGCGTTCCTGCTGGTGATCTTCGGCAAGCACCGGAGCATGCTCTCGGCCGCCGACGGGCTGAAGGAGGTGAGCTGGCTCGAGGCCGACTGGACCCCGCCGAAGATCGTCCTCTCCAGCTACCGCAAGGAGGGGAAGATCGCGGAGCTGGACCTCATCGAGGCGGCGCTGTTCCTCGGCATCCGCGTCAACCGGATCCTGGGCATCATGCTGGGCGTGATGGCCCGGAAGGGCGCCGTGAGCCTGCACGACGACGGGACGGTGGAGGTGCTGGACCGTCACGCGAGGCTCAACTCCTACGAGGCCACGCTGCTGGACGCCGTGGGCCCCGACGGGCGCCTGCGCGAAGACGCCGTTCGCGGGCTCATCGGGCAGATCGTGGCCGCCACGCAGGCGGCAAGCTGGGACGCCGACGTCGAGGCCACCCGCAAGCACTATGCCGACAAGTTCGCCGAGGTGTTCCAGGCCCTCTCACCCGACGCCGGCAAGCAGGCCCGCCCGCCCGGCGAGCCGCAGCCCGCCGAGGAGGCGCCGGAAGAGCCGCGGGTCCCCCCCGCGCGGGACGACGACGACTACGCCTACTGGTTCTACCACAGCTATCGCCACCCGCAGGGCGAGGAGCGGGACCTTGTGCCGCCGGCCGTGCAACGGAGCCTGGCCTCCGTGGTCGGCGACGTGGGCGACTATCAGTCCTTCATGGCCAGCCCGGCCTGCTACGAGGGGTGCTTCGTCCATTCGGCCTGTCACGACGCGTGCCACTCGGCGTGTCATTCCGCCTGCCACTCGGCATGTCATGACGCGTGTCATTCTGCCTGCCACTCGGCCTGTCACTCGGCCTGCGTCAGCGGAGGGGCGCACTGATGACGCACGCGCCCGATCTCGACGGGGCCTTCGGCTGGGTGGACGACTACCTCGCGCACGTCCGGCCGCTGTTCGAGGTCCGCGCCGAAGACGACCTGCTGATCGTCCTTCCCAACCGCGCCGTGAAGCTCAACCGCAGCGGGCTGGCGATCCTGTCGTTCCTGAAGCGCGGCGGGGGCGTGGAGGACCTCCTGCGGCGGGTGGCGGACGACCGGGCCCGCCGGCGCGACCTGTTCTACTTCCTGTGCGATTTCCGGAGCCTGATGACCGGCTGCCTCGGCGAGGGCCGCGGGCGGAAGGCCGTCCGCGTGGTCCCGCACCCCGAGACGTTCAACCGCCTGCCCGTTCTCTCGGAGATGGCCCTGACGTACCGGTGCAACCTTCGGTGCCGGTTCTGCTACGCCGCGTGCGGCTGTCACGGCCCCGGCGCCGAGGGCGAAGGGGAGATGACCGCCGAGCAGGTGGTCCGCGTGCTGGAGGTCATCCGGCGGGACGCGAAGGTGCCCTCGGTGAGCTTCACGGGCGGCGAGCCCCTGCTGCGGGGCGACCTGGAGCTCCTGACGGCCGCCGCCGTGCGGATCGGCCTGCGCGTCAACCTCATCACGAACGGAAGCCTGCTCGCCGGCACGGGGCGAGCGCGGCGGCTCCGCGAGGCGGGGCTCAGCTCCGCCCAGGTCTCGCTGGAGGGCCCCACCGCCGCCGTCCACGACGGCCTGACGGGCGTGAGCGGGTCGTTCGACCGGACGCTGGCGGGCCTGGCCGAGCTGAAGGCGGCCGGCCTGCACGTGCACACGAACACAACGGTCAACACCGCCAACGTTGCGCATCTCCGCGGGGTGGTCCGCCTGGCCGCGGAGCTGGGGCTCGCCCGTCTGTCGATGAACCTGGTGATCCCCACGGGCAGCGCCGCGGACCTGTCGCTCCAGGTGGCCTACCGCGACATCGGCGAGATCGTCCGCGGCGCGAGGGCCGAAGCGCGACGCCTCGGCGTGGAGTTCCTGTGGTACTCCCCCACGCCGATGTGCCTGTTCAACCCGCTGGCCGAGGGGTTGGGCAACAAGAGCTGCGCCGCCTGCGACGGCCTGTTGAGCGTCTCGCCTTCCGGCGACGTGCTGCCCTGCTCCAGTTGCGCCGAGCCGGTCGGCAATCTGCTGAGGGAGCCCTTCGAGCGGGTCTGGGCGTCGGCGCGGGCGGCATTCTACCGGCGGAAGGAGTACGCCCCGCCGGAGTGTTCCGGCTGCGAGGACTTCCGCGCCTGCGCCGGGGCCTGCCCGCTGTACTGGTCGGCCGTGGGGACCGCGGAGCTCCGCGAGGCAGGGAGGTGCGCCCATGCTGCTTCCTGACGCGAGGCGACGCGGCGAGATCCACTTCGCCCTGGCCAAGGGCCTGTCCTATCGCGCCCGGCTGGCGGTGATCGCCGCGCTGCTGGCCGCGGGGCTCGCGGTGCAGGTGCTGCTGAGCCTCGGGCTCGGGGCCGTGCTCCTGCTGGCGGCCTCGCTGCTGGCCGTCGTGCAGGGGTACCGCAACGTGCCGGAAGGCTTCGCCGGCCGGCGGGAGTGGCGCGGGGCCGAACGCGCCCAGTTGCAGCAGGTCCTCACCCTCGACCGCAAGAGCCACCAGTGGGACGAGAGCGCCCTCGACGTCACCTGCGCGACCGGCGCCGCCTGCCTCCTGGCGGTGATCGCCGGCACGGCCCTGGTTGCCTTCGTTCTCTGGAGCAGCCGTCTGCCGTGGCTCGCGACGGCCTTCGTGGTGGACGTCCTCGTGCTGCTGGCGCCGCACTGGGTCACGGGGGTGCGGCGGATCCTGACCAACGACCCGTTGACGGTCAAGGTCCGCCTGCTCCTGTCGGTCATGGACGACTGGCAGGCGCACCGGCGCGAGGGGGAAACGATCGCGCCGCAGATGGAGGTCCGCCGCGGCAGCAAGGGCGAGATGCCCTGCGACGCCAAGCTGGTCCTCCAGGTCGCGCCGCTCGGAGAGCACTTCCTCGGCCTCCAGGTGCAGGTCGTGCTGAACAACGTGCAAGGCCGCGACTACCCGTACCTGTACTGCGTCCTGGTCGCCCGGCCGGAAATGGAGATGCTCCCGAGGATCCGCCACCGCCCGCCGGCCGACATCGTCGTCGAGCCCAAGCACCAGGGCGACGTGGACATCGTCGTCGTCCGCAACAAGACGACGAAGGGCGGCGGCTACCACACGCCGGCCCATCGCAGCCGGGAGATCTTCCAGCACGCGCTGAAACAGGTCCGCAGCCTGCTGCACGACTGACGCCCCGATGCCGGCCCCGGCCGGCCGCGGCGAGCGGCGATTTTTGATCCCAACTCCGGCCGGGACCGTTTACAATGCGGAGCGGCGGCCGGGGCGCGGCCCGGGTAAGGGGTGTTGTTGCCTTCCGCGACCAACCGGCCGTGCAGGAGACCCGGCGATGTCGAACGCGGGACTGGCGATATCAAAGACCCAGGACGTCACCGTGGTGGCTTTCCACGACATGCCCGTCCTGGACATCACGACTTCGCAGTCGATGGCGAAGCAGATCCTTCGGCTGGCGCAGGGCCCGCCCGCGCCGCGGGTGCTGGTGGACTTCTCCGGCGTCCGCTTCATCGCCTCGCGGATGCTGGGCATCCTCGTCGAACTGACCAAGAAGGCCGGCCAGGCCGGAGGAAAGGTCGTGGTCTGCGGGCTCCAGGGCGACGTCAGCCGCATCTTCCGTGTGATGCGCCTGGATAGAATGCTGACGGTGGCGGATACCTCCGAGACGGCGATGGGGATCTTCTCCGCCGGCGGCGACGCCTGACGGCCCCATCGCCCCCGCCCAAGGGCCCACGCTCAGCAGGAGAGGCAAGGTCGATGTCAGAAGGCGGCCTGACCATCACCCGGCAGGAAGACGTGACGGTCGTGGACTTCCGCAACGCGCCGGTGCTCCATTCCGCCGGCGTCCGCGAGATCGAGGACCAGCTCTACGCCCTGGTAGACGACCAGCACGTCCGGAACATCGCGCTGGACTTCCGCGCGGTGCGGTTCCTGGCATCCCAGATGCTCGGCGTGCTCGTCTCCCTGCACAAGAAGGCCCACAACCTCGACGGCAACGTGGTGATCTGCGGCCTGTCGAGCAACCTCTACAAGGTCTTCCAGATCTCCCGCCTGGACACCGTGCTGCACTTCGCCGACTCGCTGGCCGACGGCGTCCGCGGGCTTCGCGGCCCGGCGGCCGACCTCGAGCAGCCCCCGGCCCCCGCCGGCCCCCACCGCGGGTGGAGGGCCGTCCTCAACAAGCAGGTCCGGATCTTCTTCGCCGGCGCGCTGGTGCTTGTGCCGCTGGCGATCACCGTGTGGGTGGCGTGGCAGGTCGGCTCGTGGCTGGACGGCCTGGGGCGGCAGGCCTTCCGGGCGATGGGCACCCGCGTCGAGCCGCCGCTCGGCATCGGGGCCCTGATCATCCTCGCGGGGGTGTACGTGTTCGGCCTGCTGACGCACCTGTGGCTGTTCCGCGGGGTGTTCGGCCTGCTGGAGCGCCTGGTGACGCGCCTGCCGGGCGTCAAGACGATCTACGAGTCCGTCCGCGACCTGATGAACCTCTTCGGCGGCGGCTCCAGGCAGATGGGGCGCGTCGTGCAGTACCGCATGCCCGGCTCGGACATGACCTGCCTGGGCATCCTGACCAACGAGGACCCCCTCGGCCTGCCCAAGGACGACCCCCACCGAAAGGTCGCCGTCTACCTGCCCCTCAGCTACATGATCGGCGGGCCCACCGTGATGGTCTCCCCGGAGAACATCGTCGAGGTGGACATGTCCGTCGAGCAGTGCCTGAAGCTCTGCGCCACCGCCGCCGTCGGCCGCAAGGCCGTCCCCGCCGCCCCCGTCCGAAAGCCCGCCGACACGGGCGAGGCGACCAAAGGAACGTAGCCGCCGCCCCGCGACCGTCCCTGCCTCCCGTGGCATGGCCTCGTCCTCGTGGCCATGTCCCGGAACGCCTGAAGACATGCCCAGCGCCCGAAGACGGGCGAGGGCATGCCACGGCGCGACAATCCGCAATCCGCAATTGGGCTGCGGGGGAAGCCTGCACTGTGCCCCTGTGGCGACTTCCTCCCAGCCGTTCAACCCGCGAAGAACGCCCCCGCGACCGCGCCGGTCATGAGGCACGCCAGCGTGGCGGCCAGCAGGGCGCGGGGGCCCACGGCGGCGAGGTCGCCGCGGCGCTCGGGCACCAGGGCGGCCGTGCCGCCCACGAAGATCGCCAGCGAGGCCACGTGGGCGAAGCCGCACAGCGCGTAGGCGATCACCACGGGGCTTCGGGCGTGCTGGAAGGCGTGGGCCTTCAGGGCCGCCGCCAGGTCGAAGTAGGCCGGGACCTCCGTCGCGATCAGGCGCTTGCCCAGCATCTCCCCGGCCAGGCGGGCGTCGGACCACGGCACGCCGATCGCCGCCGCCACCGGGCGGAACGCGTACCCCAGCAGCCAACTCAGCGAGAGCGTCCCGCTCTGCCCGCCGTCCATGCCGACCCAGCGCCCCACCTGGCCGAGGCCCAGGTCGACCAGCGCGATCATGCCGAGGAACGCGATCAGCAGCGCGCAGATGCCCACCACCAGCCGCACGCCCGCCATCGCCCCGCCGACGATCGCGTCGATCGCCCCCGCGGCCGGCTCGACCTGGGGGCGGACGCTCCGCCCGAGCGTCACCGGCTCGCCGTCCTCGGGCAGCAGGACCTTCGAGAAGACGATCGCCGCCGGGGCCGACAGGATCGACGCCGAGATCAGGTGCCCCGCGATGCCGGGGAACGTGTCGCCGAGGAACCCCACGTACACCGCCAGCGTGCTGGACGCGACGGTCGCCATCCCCGCCGTCAGGATCGTGCAGAACTCCGACCGCGTCATCCGCGCCAGAAACGGGCGGACCGTCGTGGTGGACTCGATGCCCACGAAGATGTTGCTCGCCGCGCAGAGGCTCTCGGCCCCGCTGATCCGCATCAGCCGCGTGAACAGCCACGCGAAGCCACGAATCACCCACGGCATGATCCGCCAGTGGTACAGCAGGGCCATCAGGGCCGCGAAGAAGATGATCACCGGCAGGGCCTGGATCGCCAGCACGAAGCCCTGGCCCGCGCCGAACGCCCTGTCCATCGCCGCCCCGTCGGCCAGGGCGCCGAAGAGGAACTTCTGGCCCGCCTGCGCGGCCGACAGCACGGCCAGCACCGCGTCGTTCAGCCACGCGAACACCGCCCGGCTGCCCGGCGCGCGGAAGACCACCGCCCCCAGCGCGAGCTGAAAGCCCACGCCCCACGCGATGACGCGCCAGTTCATTCGCCTGCGATCCGCCGACAGCGCCCACCCGACGCCCAGCAGCACGAACAGGCCGGCGAAGCTGACGAAGTTATATATGTCCATACCCAACTCCCGAAGACGGCCGGCCGCTCCATCCCACCGGCTCAGACTGTAGCACGGCCGCCCAACCGACCATAGCCCGCGCCGCCGAACGGCTCGGCCACCCTATGGAGTGCGGGGGCACGGACCCCGCCTTGGCTCGCTCGCGCCCGAAGGCCGGGAATCCAAAGCGGCGTCATGCCGCCGCACTCCAAAGCTTCGCCGACCCCGCGTCGGTGGGGGCGAGTGACAGATCGCACGCCCTATCGATGCCGGTCATGGCAGCAGGTGCCCATTTCCATCACGCGGCGGCGGTAGTGGAGGTAGTTGGCGTAGGAGACGTCGTCGGGCACGCCGTGGTCGCAGGTGGGGATGTACCCGCCCCGCGCGACCATCGGCGGCAGGATGTGCGCCAGGTGCGCGTCGATGGCCTCCGGCCCGGCGGCCAGCACGCGCTTGTCGATCCCGCCGGAGATCACCAGGTCCGGGTGCCTGCGGGCCACGGCGACGACGTCGTTGCCCGCGGCCACCTCGAAGGGGCTCATCGCGCCCAGGCTGATCTCGCGGTAGAGCCCGACCGCCTCGGCGCAGTTGCCGTCGGTGTCGAGGTGGAAGTAGAGCTTCCGGGCGTTCTGGCGGCGGCGGACACCGTCCAGGAGCCGCCGGTAGTACGGGAAGAGAAACTCCCGCACCATGTCGGGGCTGATCAGCAGCCCGTGGTTGTAGCAGATGTCCTCGGCGAGGAAGACCTCGTCGATCGTCACGGCCTGCTGCACGCGCTCGGCGACGGCCTCGGCCAGCGCCAGCCAGGCCTCCATCATCGCGTGGACGAGCCGGGGGTTGTCCACCAGCAGGTAGCAGACCTCCTCCGGCCCGACCAGCGACCGCAGGTACATGTACCCGCCGATCCCGCCGAGGACGATCCGCTTGCCCTCGGCCTCGGCGGCGCGGAGGCGGGCCAGGTCCTTCTCGATGCCGGCCCAGCGCTCGGGCGTCTCCGGCCGGAGGCGCGGCAGGACGTCCTTGGCCCAGTCCTTCTCGCACGTGACGGCGTGCTTCAGGTAGGTCGGCATGAAGCCGTGGCGGCGGCCCCGGAAGAACTTCACCGCCCGCCCGGCCCGGTCGCGGACGACCTGGTAGTCGGCCGTCTCCTCGAGCACCCGGTCCTCGATGGCCGGCACGAACTCCGGCTCGCACCAGCCGAGCCGCCCGATGCCCGCACTGGCCGGCTCGTCGAAGCCGAACAGCTCGGCCTGGGGGACGTCCTGTGGCATTCCCTCGGCCTTCCACCGCTCGATCGCCTCGGGCCAGATGTAGAACTCCCGCCGGACCAGCCGGTCCACCGGGCGCAGCTCGTAGGTCGCACGCAGCCGTTCGATCGCGTTCATCGCCATCCTCCGCCCGGCTCGGCGCCGCCGGGCCCGCGCGGAGTTTGGCCGATGCCGCCGGCGAAAACAAGTCCGCGCCCGGCCGATCGCCACCTGCCCCGCCCGCCGGCGTTCTATAGACCGTTGGCTGCGGTCCCATCGCAAACCTGTCCAGGGAGAATGCACATGGATGCACGCGTGACTCGACGGTCCTTCCTCAAGGCCGCGGGGGTCGGCGCCGCGGCGCTGGCGGCCCCGCGATGGCTTCGGGCGGCGGCGGGCGGCGAAAAGCCCTTCGACGAAGCTCAGGGCAGGCCCAACTTCATCGTCATCTTCGCCGACGACCAGGGCTACGGCGACATGGCCTGCTACGGCTCCAAAACGCTCAAGACGCCCAACTGGGACCGCATGGCGGCCGAGGGAATGAAGCTCACCGACTTCTACGTCACCGCCCCCGTCTGCACGCCCTCGCGCTCCAGCCTGATGACCGGCTGCTACCCGCGGCGGATCGGCCTCCACCAGCACGTGCTGTTCCCCAACAGCAAGAAGGGCCTCAACCCCGACGAGATCACGATCGCCGAGGTCCTCAAGGCCCGGGGCTACGCCACCGCGTGCGTCGGCAAGTGGCACCTCGGCTTCCAGCAGAAGTTCCTGCCCACGCGCCAGGGGTTCGACACCTACTACGGCATCCCCTTCAGCAACGACATGGCCCTCCCGGCCGAGATGTCCTACGCCAAGGACGCCAAACTCCCCGCCGACTTCCCCGACGAGACGCGCCAGAAGGGCGAGAACAAGCGGAACGTCGTCCCGCTGATGCGCGACGAGGAGGTCATCGAGTACCCCGCCGACCAGGCCACCCTCACCGAGCGCTACACCGAGGAGGTCATCCGCTTCATCACCGCCAACAAGGACAAGCCGTTCTTCGTCTACCTCCCGCACACGATGTGCCACTACCCGCTGCACGTCTCGGAGAAGTTCAAGGGCACCAGCGGCGCGGGGCTGTTCGGCGACGTGATCGCCGGGATGGACTGGAGCACCGGCGAGATCCTCAAGGCGCTTCAGCGGCTCGGCCTCGACGAGAAGACGCTGGTGATCTACACGTCGGACAACGGCGCGGCCGCGGGGTCGTCGGCGCCCTTGCGCGGCAAGAAGGGATCGGTCTGGGAAGGCGGCATGCGCGAGCCGTGCCTGGTGCGCTGGCCGGGGAAGGTCCCCGCAGGCAGCGTCTGCTCGGAGGTCGCCACGATCATGGACCTCCTGCCGACGCTGGCGGGCCTGGCCGGGGCGAAGGTGCCCGCCGACCGCGTGATCGACGGCAAGGACATCTGGCCGCTGCTGTCGGCCCGGCCCGGCGCCAAGAGCCCCTACGAGGCGTTCTTCTACCACACCTCCCAGGGCCAGCTCGCCGGCGTGCGGAGCGGCAAGTGGAAGCTGCTCGTCCAGGTCCCCGCGGCCCGGCGGGCAAAGCCCAAGAAGGGCGAGAAGCCCGCCCCGCAGCCCAAGCCCCCGGCCGCGGCGCTGTACGACCTCCAGGCCGACCTCACCGAGAGCCAGAACGTCGCCGACGAGCACCCCGACGTGGTCCAGCGCCTCCAGGAGCTGCTGGCGAAGTTCGACGCCGACATCAAGGCCAACAGCCGCCCCGTCGGCACGCCGTGACGGGCACCAGCCGGAGTAAGGAACGCTGACATGAGACGATGCACGCGCAGAGAAGCGTTGGGGTACCTGGGCGCCGCGGCCGGCGCCATGGTCATGCCGCGGTGGCTTGCGGCCGCAGCCGCCGGCTCGTCGCCCAAGGCCGCCGAGAAGCCCAACTTCGTCATCGTCTTCACGGACGACCAGGGCTACCAGGATGTCGGCTGCTTCGGCTCGCCGGACATCCGCACGCCGAACCTCGACCGCATGGCGGCCGAGGGAAGGAAGTTCACCGACTTCTACGTGGCCTCGCCGGTGTGCACGCCGTCGCGGGCGGCCCTGCTGACCGGCTGCTACCCCCACCGCGTGGGCCTGGCCAACGGCGTGCTGTTCCCGCGCTCGACCACCGGCCTGAACCCCAAGGAGGTCACGCTGGCCGAGCTGCTGAAGGCCCAGGGCTACGCCACCGCGTGCATCGGCAAGTGGCACCTCGGCTTCCAGAAGCCGTTCCTGCCGACCAGCCAGGGCTTCGACTTCTACTACGGCATCCCCTACAGCAACGACATGCAGCTCGCCCCGGGCATGAAGTTCGCCGCGGACGTCAAGCTCGGCGAGGGGCTCACCGTCGAGCAGCTCGCCGCGGGCGAGAGGAAGGGCGGCACGGTCCCGCTGATGCGGAACGAGGAGGTCATCGAGTACCCCGCCGACCAGGCCTCGCTGACCCGCCGCTACGCCCAGGAGGCCGTGAAGTTCATCGCCGCCAGCAAGGACCGGCCCTTCTTCGTCTACCTGCCGCACTCGATGCCCCACGTCCCGCTGTACGCCTCCGAGCAGTTCAAGGGCAAGAGCAGGCGCGGCCTCTACGGGGACGTCATCGAGGAGATCGACCTCTCCGTCGGCGAGATCCTCAAGGCCCTCCAGCAGCACGGCCTCGACGAGAAGACGCTGGTGATCTTCACGTCGGACAACGGCCCGTGGCTGATCATGGGCCGAAACGGCGGCTGCGCTCTGCCCCTGCGGGAGGGCAAGGGCACGACCTACGAGGGCGGCCAGCGCGAGCCGACGATCATGCGCTGGCCGGGCAAGGTCCCCGCCGGGAGCGTCTGCTCGCAGCTTTGCACGACGATGGACCTGCTGCCGACGCTGGCCAGACTCGCCGGCACCGCCACGCCGGCCGACCGCGTCATCGACGGCAAGGACATCTGGCCGCTGATCTCGGGTGAGCCGGGCGCCAGGACCCCGCACGAGGCGTTCTTCTACTACAGCCGGGCCGGCAAGCTCTCCGCCGTCCGCAGCGGAAACTGGAAGCTGCACCTGCGGGAGTCGCTCTACTACCGCAAGCGCCCGCCGGCCAAGGAACCGTGGAAGATGGAGCTGTACGACCTGGCGGCCGACATCGGCGAGAAGGACAACGTCTTCGAGAAGCACCCCGACGTCGTCGCCCGCCTCAAGTCCCTCGCCGAGGCCTTCGAGAAGGAGATCAACCAGCACGCCCGCCCCGTCGGCCGACTCCCGGCCGGGCAGAAGCCCCAGCAACCCTCGTGACCCGATGAGGGCGCGGACCGGGCGCCGGGTGCTTGTGGATCGTTTGGGATGCCCGGCCCTCACCGCGGCCGCGTAGCCGGGGCGGCGGGGCCCGTCAGGTCCTCCTGCGGCTTGCCACGGCTACCGAAGTCGGGATTCCTGGCGCGCGGGTCTGTTTCCCCCGGCGCCGCCGTCCCCGAACCGGCGCCCCGGCCATTGGGCCGCGAGCATTCCCGTTTGCGTGTGTCCCCATACTGGCAATTCTCCGGGTATGTGTACCTGGAGTGTACCTGGAGTGTACCTGTCGGCAGATACTCATCGAAACGAATATAGATTTAACTTCTGTATTATAAAGCTTTTACAGTCTATATACCTCCCATCAGTTATGTGTACCTCCGTGATCCGGTACACATCTCATCGCCGGCAGCCAGTGGCCCGTCGGCAACGGCTGCGGTCTGGCCCCGGACATGCCCCGAGGTTGACTCCTGGGGGCCCCTGGCCCCAGGCGGCGGACGGCTACGGTACCGCGGGCCCTACAGGCCCAACTGCTCCCGCAGGGGCCGAGCGATGGGGCTCAGGCGGGTCTGGCCCAGCGTCCCTTCCGTCCGCAGCCAGTAGAATCAGGCCTCCCCGCGGGGAAGCCGCATCGGCCTCCGTTCAAAGCCCCACTTCCGTCACGGCTTGCAGCAACGCAACCGGCTCGACGTGGGCGGGGGGCTTGACGGCGCAGGGACGGGCGTCTACATTGGGCGGGTCGAGCACGGGCAGACGGATTGTCCCAGGCCCCATCGATTCGAAAGGCGCCACGGATGGCCAGGAGCCCCGCGAGGAAGAAGACGACGCACTCGAAGGCGGCGAAGAAGGCCAAGAAGGCCAAGCCCCCCACCGGCAAGTCGGCCAGGGGCAAGGCGGAGAGGAAGGCCCGCCCGGCGAAGGGCACGCCGCCTGCAAGGGCCGCCACGAACAGGGCGCCGCCCACGCCTCCCGTCAAGCCGCCGCCGGAGCATCCCCCGGAGGCGCCCCCTTCGGCCGCCGAAGGCGCCGAGCCCGCCGGACCTGCCGAAGAAGCGCTCGCCGCCCCGGCCGCGGCGCGGGGCCGCTACGCCACGGCGGAGACGATGGCCAAGAGCCAGCGGAGCATCTCCGTCAGCGAGTTTTTCGCGAAGAACCGCCACCTGCTGGGCTTCGACAACCCGCGCAAGGCCCTGCTGACGACGATCAAGGAGGCGGTGGACAACTCCCTGGACGCCTGCGAGGAGGCGGGCATCCTGCCGGTGGTCGAGATCCGCATCGAGCAGCTCAGCGACACGCACTTCCGCGTGACCGTGCAGGACAACGGGCCGGGCATCGTCCGCAAGCAGGTGCCCAACATCTTCGGCAAGCTGCTCTACGGCAGCAAGTTCCACCGCCTGCGCATGAGCCGCGGGCAGCAGGGCATCGGCATCAGCGCCGCCGGGATGTACGGCGTGCTCACCACCGGCGTGCCCGTCAGGATCACCTCCCGCACCCACCCCCGCGCCGCGGCCCACTACTACGAGCTCCAGATCGACACCCGGCAGAACAAGCCCGACGTCAGCCGCGAGGAGGTCGCCGACTGGGACGCCCCCCACGGCACGCGGGTGGCGATCGAGCTGGAGGCCCGCTACCAGCGCGGGCGGCAGAGCGTGGACGACTACCTCGAGCAGACGGCCATCGCCAACCCCCACGTGACGCTTGTTTATCACACGCCCGACGGGCAGGAGAGCCGGTACCCCGCGTCGGTGAGGGAGTTGCCCCCGGTCCCGAAGGCGATCCGCCCGCACCCGTACGGCATCGAGTTGGGCGTGCTGCTGAAGATGCTGTCGGACTCCAAGGCGCGGACGACGCAGAAGCTCCTCACCGGCGAGTTCTCCCGCGTCTCGCCGCGCGTGGCCAGGGAAATCCTCGAACGCGCCGGCTGCAAGCCGGAAGCCCGCCCCAGCCGGCTGGGCAACGACACGGCCAAGCGAATCTACCAGGCGATCCAGGAAACGAGGATCATGGCCCCGGCCACCGACTGCGTCGTGCCGATCGGCGAGGAGAAGCTGCTCAGCGGGCTCCGGCAGGTGGTGGACGCGGCGTTCTACACGGCCACGACGAGAAGCCCGACGGTGTATCGAGGCAACCCGTTCCTCATCGAGGCGGCCCTGGCATACGGCCGGCCGGAGAAGGACCGCCCCGCCGAGGGCGAGCCGTCCGCCGGGGCCCTCAAGGCCGACGCCAAGGCCGTGGGGAGCGGCGACAACGACCAGCAGCTCGCCCGGCTGATCCGCTTCGCCAACCGCGTGCCGCTCCAGTATCAGCAGTCCGCCTGCGCGGCGTACAAGTCGGTGGTGGGGCTGAACTGGAAGAGCTACGGCCTGGCCCAGGGCCGGGGCGCCCTGCCGGCGGGGCCGCTGA
>Ga0307380_10004883_pt1 | contig 17944 bp, 28 predicted proteins | sample UN3MG_FD_202239 | JGI IMG/M metagenome (GOLD analysis project Ga0307380, IMG submission 202239) | Soil microbial communities from Risofladan, Vaasa, Finland - UN-3 | ecosystem: Environmental > Terrestrial > Soil > Coastal area > Acid sulfate soil | place: Finland: Risofladan, Vaasa | collected...
TTTAGATCAGGACGAGTTGATTGCTTTTTATCAGCGCAACGGGTTTGAGTTTCAGTATCCCGACCCAACTAACCCCGAACCTATTTTGGACATGATACGTGAGCCGCGGCCCACGGCCCCTAAGTCAACCGGGCTGTTAGGCGGCGACAAGCCGCAACGCTTTTATCACGGTACAGGGGCAGAGTTCAAAGAGTTTGACCCGGACGCACCGTATACTTTTGTAGCGGATACCCCAAGTTCAGCAGAATATTTTGCAGGGGATGTTTTAGATGGAACACCTAATATACGCCCGGTGTATCTTAAAGATGCAAACTTTTTTGATGTTGATAATCCAGATCACATTAAACAACTTAGAGAAAGCGATTTCTACCAGAAAAACAAAGAAGAATTAGACGGCTTTGCTATAGATGAGGATGTTGATTTTATAGGGGCGGTTGAAGCTGGGAGATACGATTCGATAGAGGATTCCGGTGTAATAGATTGGATGAAATCGAATGGTTTTGATGGTTTTAGCACTTACGAGCAGGATGGCAAAAACTATGCCGTGTTTGACGTAAACAACATCGTTCCCGGTGTAGTTAAGAAAAAAGAAGGCGGCGTAATAACTTTGGCCGACGTAGCGCGAAACATGAACCGCGGCCCACGGGGCATTGCATCCCTTGCGTCAACAGCTAGGAATATGAACCGGCCTATGGTAAGTTAGGTCTAGAGGAGACAACAGATGGCGCGTAAACCAATTGGCGGTTTGATGGACACAAATGTTCCGTCGCAGCTTGATATGGACGATTTATCGGCTGAAGTGGAGCTAGAGGTTCCCGGCAGCATGGACAATGTCGTATCTTTTGAGGGTATGGCGGAAGGCATGGATATTGAGATTTTGCCGGAAGACGACGGTGGCGTAACAATTGATTTTGATCCGTCTGATCAACGAGGTGAAAACGACGACTTTTACGCTAATCTGGCTGAAGAAATACCGGATCGGGAACTGTCTCGTATTTCGGGTGAATTGTTAAGTGAGTATGATGCTAATAAAGCAGGAAGGCAGGATTGGGAAGATGCTTATGCAAACGGTCTTGAACTCCTTGGGTTCAACTACGAAGAGAGGACCCGGCCTTTTAGAGGGGCTTCTGGGGTTACGCATCCGTTGCTTGCCGAGGCGGCTACGCAATTTCAAGCGCAGGCGTTCAATGAGTTGTTGCCAGCCAGTGGCCCCGTGCGAACTGCTATTATGGGAAGCGAAACAAGAGAAAAGCAAGCTCAGTCGCAACGCGTAAGGCAGTTTATGAACTACTATGTCACGAGTGTAATGGAAGATTACACCCCGGACATGGATCAGATGCTGTTTTATTTACCGCTAGCGGGAAGCACTTTTAAAAAGGTGTACTATGACGAGACTTTGGGCCGAGCGGTAAGCAAGTTTATACCGGCGGAACACCTTGTTGTGCCTTATGAAACCTCAGATTTAGACACTTGCCCCAATATCACGCAGTCTCTCCGCATGTCTCTTAACGACTTGCGTAAAAAACAGGTTTCGGGGTTTTATTTAGATATTCCGGTTCTCCCCGCGCAGAACGAAGAAACCTCTGTAAGTGGTGAATTAGACCGCATTGATGGTGTGAGCCCAACTCAGATTGATTATGATTGCACTATTTTGGAGTGTCATGTTGATTTGGACCTTGAGGGTTATGAAGAAACCGATGAGGATGACGAACCGACCGGTATTAAAGTACCATATGTTGTAACAATTAGTTATGACAACGGCCAGATATTGTCTATCCGCCGTAATTATCGTGAAGAAGATGAGTTAAAGCGCAAAATTCAATATTTTGTGCATTATAAATTCCTCCCGGGCTTTGGTTTCTATGGTTTGGGTCTTATTCACACAATTGGCGGTCTGTCACGGACTGCCACGGCGGCACTGAGGCAGCTAATCGACGCTGGTACGTTGTCCAACCTCCCAGCGGGTTTCAAAGCCCGTGGGCTTCGTATCCGAGACGACGATGAGCCGCTTCAGCCCGGGGAGTTCAGAGACGTGGACGCACCCGGAGGGGCTATTCGTGACAGCCTTATGCCGCTGCCATTTAAAGGACCGGACCAGACATTGTTTGCTTTGTTGGGCTTTGTTGTTGATGCCGGTCAGAGGTTTGCGACCATCACAGACATGAAAGTTGGTGACGGAAACCAAAATGCTGCGGTCGGAACGACTATTGCGATGCTGGAACAAGGCTCACGGGTAATGAGCGCGGTGCACAAGCGCCTGCATTACGGCATGAAACAAGAATTTAAGATTCTGGCTCGCGTAATGAGCGAGAGTTTGCCGCAGGAATACCCTTATTCGGTAGAGGGCTCTGACAATACTGTAATGCGGTCTGATTTTGATGATCGGGTGGATATAATCCCGGTATCTGATCCAAACGTATTTAGTCAAGCTCAACGTATTGCGGTGGCACAAACCAAGCTACAATTGGCTGGTGCGGCCCCAGAGTTACATAACATGTACGAAGTTTATCGCGACATGTACGACGCACTCGGAGTACGGGACGTTGATCGAATAATGAAACGTATTCCTGACGATGAGCCAGAGCCAAAAGATCCTGCCCAAGAAAACATAGATGTTCTGGATATGGTGCCTCTTAAAGCTTTTGAGGGTCAGGAGCATGAAGCTCATATTATGGCGCACCTTGTTTTTGGCGCGTCCCCAATGATAGGCTCTATGCCTCCAATGGCTATGGAGCTACAAAAGCATATCATGGAACATGTAAAAATCTCTGCTCGGGAACAAGCTGCGGTTCAGTTTATTCAACAGCGTCAAGCGGTAGGCGGAGAAGCGGCGACAGAGGAAGAGATGCTGGCTATCGAAGGTATTACTGCTCAATTTGTGGCGCAGGGTATGCAGATGGTTCAGAAGATGTCCCAGCAGGTATCCGGCCAAGGGCCTGATCCTTTGGTTCAGCTTAAAGAGAAAGAGCTACAGATTAAGGCGCAAGCCGAGCAGGCAGACGCTCAAGTGGATCAGGCCAAGCTTAACCTTGACGCCCAGAACCAAAGAACGAGAGCAGATCAATTCCAACAACGTCTGGCGAGTCAAGAGCGCCAAACATCAGCGCGTATCCAATCGGCTATGGAACGTGAAATGGTTAAACAGAGAGGTAGAGAAGGATGAAAAGCGTAGTAAAGATTGTAACCAACACCCCAGAGAAAGCCCCTGCGCCAAAAACGTATGCTCAGATTGATGATCAGGGTCGTATCCCTTATGGGAAAACCGCGGAAGTTAAAATACCTACCACTATGAAACGGATGAACGCCCGTGGGATGGGTGCTGCAACACAAGGTGGAAAATATAACGGCTGTGCCTAACAGGCACAGTCTAGCTTGGGGGCGAAATGATAGCAGAAACGCTGGCTGGTATAGCACTGGTCCAAAAATCAGTGGAATTTATAAAATCGAATATTGAAACAGCAAAAGACATTTCTTCACTCGCGTCAAGTATTGATGATTTGTTCACTGGCGAAAAACAAGTACAGCAAGCTAGAGCGAAGAAGTCTGGCACGGGTATAGGAGATCAATTTGGTGTTGACACTGTAGCTAAAGAAATCATTGACGGACGTATCGCCGCAGAAAACCTCGCTGAAGTCGCTAGGCTTGTGGACTTCCGTTTTGGGCATGGAACATGGGCGGGCATCATAGCAGAGAGAGCAAAGCGTATCCAAGAAGCGAAGGAATTAGCTGCCGCAGCTAGACGAAAAAAAATACAAGAAGCCAGAGAGTTTGAAGAATCAATAAAGCAGTTTGCTTTGATTAGCGGCATAACTTTAATGGTGGTGGTATTACTTTTAGGGCTGGCTTGGCAAATAGCATGACGCAAAAGAAACTTGAAAACGGAAGCCGCTTTGATAAATACGACATGGACGGTGACGGCGTGGTAAGTGACGAAGAGATTGCCCGCGAAAAAGAAATAGTTGAAATGGAGCTACGCGAGGAAAAGAGCGCGGCTCAGAAACGCATGGCGTGGGTCGCTATAGCTAGCATGATTTCTTTTAGCATATTTCTTTTTTTACCGATTGTGTCAGATAGTAGAGTCAAAGCTTTGGCAGATTTATTGGGTCTGTTTTACATTGCACAGGCGGGCGTCGTAGGTGCGTATATGGGCACAACAGCTTGGATGAGTAAAAAATGATTATGTGGGATATGCACAACAGAACAAATAAGGATCGAGCCGAGAAGAACAGGGGTAAGTGATATGTATCAGGCTCTTGTACTTGCTTGTATGGTTTTTCAGCCAACTGTATGCTGGCAACTGGAAGATCAGCTTGGGCCGTACAAAACCTATGAAAAATGCGAAGCTAGGGCTATGGAAATGTCTAGAGATGTTCACTTTCACATGAGGGGTTATCGCCCTATTTCTTGGAAATGTCAGGCCCTACCAAAAGGAAAGTTAAGCACATGACAGATGAAGGCAAGAAGCCCGTTCAAGTAACGGTGGGCCAGAACAGTTTTGAGCTTGTGTTAAGAATTTTAGGAAATGAGTTTATTGCAATAAAAATTGGCTCCACAAACTTCAGTGGGAAGTTGATAGCGGGTTCAATTTTACTGTTATTTTTTACCTTTGTTCTTTTAGAGGTTTTTGGGCTGTCTAAAGTATTAGGGATAGAGTAGGAGCTAAAAACATGATTAGCCTATTAGGTAGTATATTAGGTTTCGGAACATCTTTTCTTCCAGAGGTTTTGAACTTCTTTAAAGCGGGGCAAGAGCATAAGCAAAAACTGGAAACCATGAAAATGGAAGCCGAGCTTATGGAAAAAAGGTCTGCGCTAAAGTTACAAGAATTAGACAAACAGGCGGACATAGCGGAAACAAAAGGGATTTACGAGCATGACCGATCCATTGATGCAGGAGGTTTTGTTAATGGCTTGCGCGGTTCTGTACGCCCTGTCATAACGTATGCTTTCTTTTTGATGTTTGTAGCTACCGAAGTGGTAATTATTGTCAAAGTGTTAGAAACTGGCGGAGACTGGAAAGACGCAGTAGGGTTAATGTGGACCCCGGAGTCGCAAGGTTTGTTTGCTGCAATCATGTCTTTTTGGTTCGGTAACCGTGCGGTAAGCAAATATATGAAAGGCCGTTAAATGGAGGTTAATTTTTTTAAAAGCCTTGAGATGGTGCTGCACCACGAAGGTGGATTTGTGGATCACAAAGATGATCCCGGAGGCGCAACTAACAAGGGTATCACGCATAAAACTTATGCGGACTTTTTAGGGCGACCGTTAGAAGATGTTAGCGAGCTTAAAAACATTCCCGAAGAGCATGTGCAGTTGATCTACAAAAACGGGTACTGGGACAAAATAAAAGGCGATGAGCTCCCGGGCGGCGTAGATTTCTGTGTGTTTGACTGGGCCGTGAACAGCGGTCCGGGACGTGCGGCCAAGGCACTGCAAAAAATAGTCATGGTATCGCAGGACGGGGCTATCGGCCCGAAGACATTAATTGCGGTAAGTGAGATGACGCCCACCGAGATTATAGAAAATATGACTAAGCAAAGAATAGAGTTTTACAAAGAGCTAGGAACTTTTGATACTTTTGGCCGCGGATGGTTGCGTAGGGCAAAAGAAACGCGTGACTTTGCTTTGGATATGATATAAAAATATATCAGATTTAATGCGGAGATATACGAGTGGATGAAATTTATTTTGCGGAAGCGGTTTTACGGATTATCCGGGAACGCCGCCAAGCGGTTCAAGACTTGATACTTTATGACAACGTCAAGAACATGGAGCAGTATCGTGAGCTTATGGGAAACTTAAAGTCCCTTGATCACGTGGAACAGGAACTCAAGAGCCTGCTAGAAAAACAGGAGCAAAGCAATGGCTGATGCACAGAAGGTGGATCTTGAAGGCGCAATGGCGGGAGCATCTAATCTTGCCGCGGCGTACAAAGATGTCACGGACAAAATATTGGACCCCGAATCAATCGGGGGTTCCCTCCTAGAAAGAATGCCAGACCCGACCGGGTGGCGTTTGCTTATTTTACCATATCGCGGAAAAGGAAAAACTGACGGTGGTATTTATTTACCAAACGCGGTGGTGGAAGAACAAACTGTATCCACACAAGTTGGATATGTTTTAAAAGTGGGCGCTTTGGCGTATAAAGACGCGGAAAAATTTCCGCATGGACCGTGGTGCGAGCAGGGAAATTGGGTAATGTTTGCGCGTTATGCTGGCTCCCGTTTTAAAATTGATGGAGGCGAGGTTCGTATCCTTAACGACGATGAAATCTTGGCTAAAATTAATGAACCCGAAGACATTTTGCATTTCTAGGAGTTAAAAATGGCAGATGAAGATCAAATCGAACTAGAGTTGGAAGAAGACTCTGTGGAAATAGAGGTTTCTGAGAGTGCGGGGAAAGACGCCCAGCACACGGCAGACGCAGACGATAATTTTGATAGAGCGGAAAGCGCAACGCAAAAGCGTATTGACCGTTTAACAAAAAAAATGCGCGAAGCAGAGCGCCAGCGGGAAGAAGCGTTAACATACGCCAAAAATGTTCAGACGGAAGCCGAAAGCTTAAAGTCTCGCATGAACACATTAGACACCCACTATGTTAATGAATATAGCACCCGTGTCGAAACACAAACGACCGCGGCGGAAGAAAAATTAGCGCGGGCAATTGAAATAGGCGACACCGCAGGCGTTGTTGAAGCACAACGCATGATCACAAAACTTGCTATTGAAAACGATAGAGCTCAACAGGCCCGTATTCAACAAGAACGCTACGCGCAGCAAGTTCAGGCACAACGGGAACTTCAAGTGCAGTCTCCCATGCCGCAGCAGCAGCCTAGACGCCCAGACAGAAAAGCAGAAGAATGGGCGGCTAAGAATGACTGGTTTGGCAACGATGAAGCGATGACTTATGCTGCTTTTGGGGTTCACAAAAAACTTGTGGAACAAGAAGGGTTTGACCCGCAAGCCGATGAGTACTATAATGAATTAGATAGGCGTATGCGGGAAGAATTTCCGCATAAGCTTAACGGTGGTAGCAAACGGCCCGCTCAGACGGTTGCTTCAGTATCCCGCAGTACATCTGGGCGCAGTAGTGGGAGAAAGGTTAGACTCACCCCTAGCCAAGTCGCAATAGCGAAGAAATTGGGTGTGCCGCTTGAAGAATACGCGAAATACGTGAAGGAGTAAGTTACATGACCGAAGAAAATTTTGAAGGCTCAGTAAAACGTGCCCCTCGCGCAACACAAACTAGGGAGAAGACGGCTAGGCGTAAGCCGTGGGCTCCCCCGTCTATGTTAGATGCACCGCCTGCACCGGATGGGTTCAAGCATCGTTGGATCAGGGCTGAAACCCGTGGTTACGACGATACAAAGAACGTAAGCGCGAAAATGCGCGAAGGTTGGGAACTGGTCCGTAAGGACGAATTTCCAGACTTTGAGGCCCCGGTAGTCGAATCAGGAAAATATGAGGGTGTGTTTGGAGTAGGTGGCTTAGTTCTGGCCCGTATCCCTATGGAAACGATCGCCGAGCGAACAGCATATTTCCAGCAACGGAATGCTGATCAATTGGAGGCCGTGGACCATGATTTAATGGGCGCGAACTCTCATTCAACCATGACGATTAATAAACCCGATCGTCAATCTCGTGTAACTTTTGGCGGCCCACAAAAATAAGGGTCGCCCTGATTGGAGTAGAAAAAAATGGCAAACCAAGAAACTGCCTACGGTCTACGTCCTATCGGGCTTGTTGGAAGTGGCGTAAATTCTACCGGTGTAACCGAGTATGAAATTGCCTCTAACAACACCAATGCTATTTTTCAATTTAGCCTCGTGGTTCCTACCACGGCGGGCGTAATTGATCAAGCTGGCGCTACAGACGGCGGCACAACACCAGCACTTGGGGTCCTGATGGGCGTACAATACCACGACTCAGTACAGAAAAAGCCTGTGTGGCTTAATTACTGGCCGGGTTCTGGTTCAGTTAGCGTTGACACCAACTATCCTGTAAAGGCTATGGTTGCTGACAACCCAAACCAACTGTTCAAAGTCGCATCTGATGCAACACTTACCGACCGTGCAACTGCACTGGCGGCGGTGTTTGGAAATGCGTCCTTGGGCACATCAGCCCGCACTGGTTCTACCAACACAGGTAGCTCCGATAGTGCGCTCAACGTGGCGTCTATAGCGGCCACGGCTACTCTTCCACTGCGTATCGTTGGTCTTGTCGAAGACGAAGCCAACAATGATTACACAGCGGCGGGTATTCCGTTGATTGTTCGCATAAACGCACACTTTAACGCAACCACCAGCCGTTTTGACTCGCAGACTACTGCGACATCAACTGGCCTTTAAGGGAGGGAGTAGATAATGGCTATTTCTCGCGCACAATTAGCGAAAGAGCTAGAACCCGGCCTGAATGCCTTGTTCGGTCTTGAGTACGATCGCTACGAAAATGAACACGCTGAAATCTTCGATGAAGAGTCTTCAGATCGTGCATTTGAAGAAGAGGTGATGCTCGGTGGTTTCTCAACAGCACCCGTTAAAGGTGAAGGCACTGCCATCAACTTTGACTCCGCTCAAGAGACTTACACAGCACGGTACACACATGACACAATCGCTCTGGCTTTCTCAATCACAGAAGAAGCTATCGAAGATAACTTGTACGACCGTCTAGCTGGGCGTTACACAAAAGCTTTGGCTCGTTCAATGGCTCAGACAAAGCAAATCAAAGCTGCGTCAATTTTGAACAATGCTTTTAATACCGCTAACCCGATTGGTGATGGGGCCGCACTTTGTTCCTCCGCTCACCCATCACTTTCAGGAAACCAGCGTAACATCCTAAATGTTACCGCAGATTTGAATGAGACTTCTCTTGAACAGATGCTCATTGATATCGCAGGTTTAACTGATGAGCGCGGTTTGAAGATTGCTGTACGAGGCATGAAATTGGTTATCCCAAAAGAACTGCAATTCATTGCAGAGCGGGTACTAAATTCAAACCTACGTTCAGGAACAGCCGATAACGATGCAAACGCCATGAAGAACATGGGTATGTTGCCTGAGGGAGCGGTTGTTAACCACTTCTTGACAGACACCGACGCCTTCTTCATTAAGACGGATGCACCTAACGGCTTTAAGTACTTCAACCGTTCTCCAATCAAAACTGCGATGGAAGGTGATTTTGACACCGGAAACATGCGGTTTAAAGCCCGTGAGCGTTACAGCTTCGGCGTTTCAGATTGGCGTTCAGTGTTTGGTTCAGGCACTTAATTAACCGTTTGGTTAAAATAACTTCCCGAGAGGGCGGCAGTTGCCGCCCTTTCTTTTTTCATGTATAGTAAAACATACCTGACAGCCCCAGTGGGGGGCTGACATTAGCCACGACAGGAGTAAACAATGGCGACAACTACTTTTTCCGGTCCTATTAAGGCCGGAACAATCAAAAACACAACAGGAACCACTGTCGGAACAGACGTAGTAAACACGGGCTTTGTTCTTATGGGACAATCCATTTTGGTGGATATTACCGGCGCGAGCGAGCTAAACCAAGTTTGTGCGACAGTTCCAGCAAATTCACAAATTGTGGACGTTGTTCTTAATGTAACCACTGCAAACGATGACACTGGCGCAGCCACTGTTTCTGTCGGCACTGACGCTGATCCGGATGCCTTTTTGGCGGGGGTGGACGTAAAAACCGTGGCGACAACTCGTGGAACTCTCGACACAGAAGCTACAAATGTAGGCGCGACTGATCTTCAGGTTCTAGCTGACTTCACGGGTGCAACCGGAGACGGTACTGGCGTTGCAACGGTTACGGTGCTTTATATGCAGAACCGAAACCTCGTATAACAGGAGGCCAAAATGGCAGGTTCTGACGTAAAGTCAAAGCGTTTGACAGGGGTAGGCTCCGCTGGAGTCGGCCCCGCTCGTATTCGTCAGGTCCAGATAAAAACCAGCGCAGGAACTCCACGCCTTACCCTCACTAACGGTAATGGCGGAGAGACTGTGCTGGACATGGACCTAGACGCAGATGACACCCATTCAGTAAACATTCCAGATGAAGGGATCAGGGTATCTGATATTTACATAGAAACTTTTACCGCGTGTACGTCTGTAACAGTTTTTTTTAGCTAGGAGTTTCTTATGGCTTCCGACATAAAAGCAGTATATTTAACGGTTTCGGGGACCGTTTTTGCGGGTCGTTCCCGTGTAAAAGCCATTCATTACCATTCAAACGCTGTTACGGGGGAAATAATTTTAAGGAACGGCGGAGCCGCAGGAGACGTAAAACTTCAACTTGGTTTCCACCAAAACACCGATGACAGCATTTATATCCCTGACGAAGGGTTACTTTTTACCGAAAGTTGTTACGCGGAGCTAACAGACATGGACAATATCACCGTTTTCTTTAACTAGGGTTTTTTTCATGGCAACAATAAAAAATGTGACCCGAACACCTTCCGGAAGAATTAAATATAGGGGTGAAACTTTTGCTGGATATAACAAGCCTAAACGGACTCACGGAAAGCCAAAGAAAAGCGCGGTTTTGGCTAAAAAAGGTGATCAGGTCAAGCTGGTCCGGTTTGGCGACCCCGACATGTCTATTAAGAAGGATCAACCGGCACGTAGATCAAATTTTAGATCAAGACATTCCTGTGACACCGCAAAAGATAAATTTTCTGCCAGATACTGGTCTTGCAAGGCGTGGTGAGGTGGAAATGACCCCAGAAGAAGTGTTGCGGCAGCTTGAAAAGCACGAAGAATCTTGCGATAAGCGTTACGAAGACATTCAAAACAGGCTTGAAAAATTAGATAACCGGCTCTGGTGGATAGTCGGTTTAGTTGTACTTGCGCCATTTTTGCAGAGGTTGTTGTAGTGGCTTATTCTAGAAAGTCAAAAAGCGCTTCTTCTAAAAGCAAAGGAAGCAAGATTTGCCCTGAAGGAAAATCGTGGGCTAAACGTACTTTTGATACGTACCCTTCGGCGTATGCTAATTTAGCGGCGTCTAAATATTGCAAAGACCCTAATTACGCCAAGAAGTCCAAAGGCGGCAAAAGGAAGGGTTAAAAATAATGGGGAAATTACAGGAGTGGTTAGATGAGGATTGGGTCAGAATTGATAGCAAGGGCAATATCGCGGGGTCGTGCGGTACGTCAAAGAATAAGGGTAACCCTGATCGTTGTTTGCCTAGACGTAAAGCTCAAAGTCTTACAAAAACGGAACGCGCTTCTACAGCGCGTAAAAAGAAGCGTGAAGGAGCTAAAGGAAAGCAGGTTGTGGCAAACACTAAGGCTGCCAAAGTAAAGAAAATGGCGTCAGGCGGTGCGGTGTCTTATGAAACAACACCCAAAAGACCTTTTCGTGGTAGAAACATCCCCGGTACGGCGGTGGGAAGAGGATGCGGGGTTGTTTTAGCAAATCGCAGAAAACGCACAAAAGGGTCGGTAGTTCAAACATGAATATGATGGTTTTCAATACCGCTAAAGAGCAAGAGATATGCCAAGAAATAATGGCGTGGTCTGACCACACATTAGGTGCACCAAATGATTTTTATAACGGCTTGCCCGCATGTCCTTATGCACAAAAAGCGTGGGCGGATGAAAAAGTAGCTATATTATTCAAGTATGACAAAAACTTACAGGCGTTGTACAGCACATTGTCGCAATGGGAAGATTCGTTAGATCTTGTTATTATAGTAGACTTAAATTTTTCCGAAGACCCCGATACTTTTCACGATACTTTAAATGATTTAAACAAAGCTATTTCAAAAGGTGTTTTTATTGATCGGGACATGTGGGTGATGGGATTTCATCCGCACGACGAGGCTAATGATTTTATAGACGATAATACTTTTACTCATTTAGTAGAAGACGAGTACGCAATGATTTTTGTTCAGCGATTGTCTAAAGTGCAAGAATCAGCAGACAAACTTGCCGAAAAGGGCTACTATGATAATTATTTAGAAGAATATAACGCGGCGGAGCTATTTGAAGAAAGAGCCGATTTTTACAGGAGATTAAAAAATGGCAATGAAACCACGTAAAATGATGAAAAAAGGCGGCATGGTTAAGAAAATGCGCGGCGGTGGTATGGTTAAGAAAATGCGCGGTGGCGGCATGGTTAAGAAAATGCGCGGCGGCGGTATGGTTAAGAAAAAGTAAGAAATGACTGTTTCTGGTAACACAAATTTTGAGTTAGATGTATCCGATTACATTGAAGAGGCTTTTGAGCGGTGTGGCTTAGAGGTCCGTACTCAGTACGACTATAAAACGGCGCGGAGATCCATTAATCTGATGCTGGCCGAATGGGCTAACCGTGGTCTTAACCAATGGACGATAGCCCAAAGGACGCAAACTTTAATCGCTGGAACGGGGGAATATACTTTAACCTCTGACACAATTGATATACTTTCCGTGGTCCTTCGACGGGATGGGACAGATTTGTCTTTAACCCGTATGAGCAGAGACGAGTATCTCAACATCCCCGTCAAATCAACGCAAGGCCGCCCGTCGCAATTTTTTCTAGATCGGCAGATAGCGCCCGTACTAAGATTATGGCCTACGCCGGAAAACGGGTCCGACATAGTTGTTTATGATGCTTTGACGCGAATGGATGACGCGGACACCTTGCTTAACACCATTGAAGTACCGTTTCGTTTATACCCCTGCTTGGCCGCGGGACTGGCTTATTACATATCTATTAAACGAGCCCCTAATCGAGTACAACTTTTAAAAGCCATTTACGAAGAAGAGTTTGAACGAGCTATGTCAGAAGACAGAGACCGTTCTTCCTTTAACGTGGTTCCGCAATATCAATACTTTAGGACAAGCTAATGTCTGGGTTTTCCGTAGGAAAAAACTCTTATGCTATATCCGACCGATCCGGTTTGCGATATCGCTATAAAGACATGCGCCGTGAATGGAATGGTCTACTTGTTGGCCCGGACGAGTTTGAGCCAAAACAGCCCCAGCTAGGACCTTTTAGAACAGTGGCTGATCCACAAGCACTTCGGGACGCTCGCCCGGACAGAGTCGAGCCCGAGGTGGCTAGGCTATTGGGGTTTAATCCTTTTTTGTCTGGCGAAGTTGGAACAAACATTATAACGGTAACTGAAGTTGCTCATGGGCGCACAACAGGCAGTATAGTGAGGTTTAGAAATGTTTTTGGGTTTGACGGGTTTACTAAAGAGGTTATTGAATCTGCTGCTGGGTACGGTATTACGGTTTCCGATCAAGACAAATACACTTTTACGGCAACCTCTGGGACAGCAACCTCCGGAAATACACGAGGCGGTGGTCAAAATGCGTCCGCTGGACCGGTGACATTGGTGAGTTAAATGGGATACACATACGAACAATTAAAACAGGCTATTCAAGATTTTACCGAAAACACGGAAACGTCTTTTGTCACTAACATACCAAACTTTATCCAAAGTGCCGAGGATAGAGTTTTTGGACTAGTGGATTTAGAGGTTTTCCGCAAAAATGCAACCTCTACGTTGAGCGTCGGAGACCCTTATTTAGCTGTTCCATTAGATTATCTAGCCCCATTTTCTTTTCAGCTAACAAGTGCCGGGGTTAAAACATTTCTTGAAATGAAGGATGTCAATTTTCTTCAGCAATACAACAACGAAAGTAATGTTATTCCGGCTCCTCCGCCAAAATACTACGGTGTATTTGATGTAAATAACTTTATTTTGTCGCCAACTCCTCAGACGGCATACACGGTTGAGCTTCATTATTATTATAGACCACTAAGCTTAGTAGAGGAGCTTATAACAATTAACTTAACCGGGATTTCAGGGGTGTTTACCCCCGGGGAGTATGTTACCGGTTCTTCTAGTCAAACCACCGCGCAAATAAGTGAAGTCTCCGCAACAAATATTAAAGTATCTCCTAAAACCCTTTCCGGGACAGGTTTCTTAGGGCTTAACGTGGGCACGGGGGCAGCTTATGGGACAACGGAAACCATTTCGGGCCTATCCAGCGCGGCATCCGCAACTTCCGCCCAAATTACCACCCCTACCACATGGTTAAGTTTAAACGCGCCGAACACTCTTTTGTACGGGTCCTTAATGGAGGCTTATACCTACATGAAGGGGGAGGGAGATATGATGCAGTTGTATGAGCAAAGGTTTATGCAGGAAGTTCAGAGATTAAAAGATTTGGCCGAAGCCAGAGAAAACAGTGACGCAAACCGGCGTGGGCTTCCTGACCGGCCTAGAACATAGGAGAAATTTAAATGGCGAATAACGCAACCACCTATCTAGAAAGAAACATCTTGTTGTTTTTGTTCAACAACAACTCAGGTTCTTTCGCCACTCCGGGGGACAGCCTTTATGTCGGGCTAGCCACCGCTGTAACTGACCCCGAAGCTGGGACAGTTACAGAAGCCAACTTTGTTAATTACGCAAGACAAAACGTCACCGCAGCTAATTGGACGGTGACTGGGGCTGGGGTTGACACGCAAACCGCGAAAAACTCTGCCAACATTGATTGGCCTGCTTCAGGGGGAACAACTAACATTATAACACACGCGTTTATTGCAGACGCGGTAACCGGTGGTAATATCCTCTTTATTGGTGCCCTTGACGCTTCCAAAACAATTGAAGATACGGATATTTTTAGAATTAACCTAAACAACTTGACGGTAGAGCTTCGGTAATGGCGCTTGTTTTAAAAGATCGTATTAAAGAAACCACGGCCACAACCGGTACAGGGACGTACACCTTGGCGGGCGTGGTAGACGGGTTTGAAAGTTTTTCGGAAGTAGGTGACACGAACACAACTTATTACTGTTGTACAGACGGTCTTGATTTTGAAATTGGTATTGGAACATATACCGCGTCGGGTACAACATTAGCGAGAACAACTATCCTTCAGTCAACCAACGCAGATGCCGCAGTAAACTGGTCTGCGGGAGACAAAGACATTTTTGTTACGCTCGCCGCGGAAAAACTGGTTTTTGAAGATGCTAGTGGGAACGTAAGCGTAGCCGGAACGGTGGACGGTCGAGATTTAGCTGTAGACGGCACTAAATTAGATGGGATTGAATCGGCCGCGGACGTGACAGACACAACAAATGTCACCGCCGCGGGTGCAGCGATGTTGACGGGAGCCGTTTTCACCGGAGACGTAACTGTACCAAACCTTTTAACCTCTGGAAACATTGATGGCCGGGACATATCTGTGGATGGGGCCAAACTAGACGGTATTGAGGCCAATGCGGACGTTACCGATGTTACTAATGTTGCGGCAACGGGCGCAATGACCCCGGGTTATAGCGGTACTTTTACCATTGCGGATAACGGAACTATTTTTTTTGGGAACGGAAACGACCTCTTTATCACGCATAATGGAACTAACTCTTTAATTAGAGATCAAAACGTAGGCGACCTTCAAATTTCCGGAGCGAACGTAGTACTTCAGTACAGAGCAAGTAATGGAACGCTTACTTCTAGATTAGAATGCGGCCAGTTTGGTTTACAGGTGTATGACGGGTCTACACTGGTATGTGACTTTAATAATGGCGGTGTGACCTACGAACTTGGTATGCAGCAAAATCAAATGAATGTTAAAGAACGGCATCTCACTCCTACTACGGTCGCCGCAATGCAATTCAACGGGTATCAAGCTAGTTCATACTCTTTTACAAGAACAACAAATATCACAAGCATGTTTTTTTCTGGAGTTGCAGGCGCTCAAGCAAGTTCCATAACAATGTATATTTCAGCCAATTCTTCGGGAACTGCGTACACTATTACTTGGCCTAGTTCGGTAAGATGGCCGGGGGGCACCGCGCCTACATTAACCAACACCCCGAACGCGGTGGATATTTTTGTTTTCACAACACATAATGGCGGCACCAACTGGTACGGATTTATTGCCGGTCAGGATATGTCTTAGAAATGTTGCGCGTGGCACACATGCTAGCGGCGTCTGTTGCGGCTGCTCCGCCTCAAATATTTACTTTTACGACCCCGGATGAGGGGCCTTTTGCACCTTCCCAAGCAAGTGTTTTGGCACAACCCGGTTACAGCGGCGGGCCTTTTAATCCGCCCAGTAGTGTTCTTTTAGGTATTCAATACTGGACTGTCCCTACTACGGGGACTTACAGGATTACTGCTAGCGGAGCGTGTGGTAGGACAAACTCTAACTCTTCATTACGCTCAGGTAGAGGTGCCACAGTTCGGGGAGATTTTTCACTAACTCAAAACCAAGTTCTTGCCGTTTTGGTTGGTCAGAGGCCGCCCTATGTCCCTGCCACTGGCAACTTTTCCGGTGGTGGCGGAGGAACTTTTGTGGCTCGGCTAAGTAATCCGGGCAGTCTTACCACGACAGGGGGTAACGCCCTACCTTTGTTAGTGGCTGGAGGAGGTTCCGCGAGTAGAAACGCTACCACTCTTAGCACCACTGTTGCTAGACGAAACGGACAATTTTCCCCAGCAGGTGGACCCGGTAATGGCTCTAGCGGTGCTACGGCGGGACAGTCTCCGGGAGTGGGTGGAGGTTGGACTAGTTCCCGATCAGGGGGTGCAGCCGGTTGGGCTGGAACGGGGTCTCTACACGCTGATACTAGAAATTATTATGTTCCCACCGGGTATCCCGGTCCCGCCACCAGTGCTTCTAGACCCGGGGCGGGAGCCTTTATACAAGCGTTTTCGGGAACTAATGGTGCTATCGGGCAAGGTGGTTTGTTTAACATTACCTTCGACACGGCTGCTCGGCAATCGGGCGGTTTTGGCGGCGGTGCGCCAAGCGCATGGGGCGGAATGGGCGGCGGCGGCGGATATTCTGGCGGCGGCAACGGAGCTAACAACAGTACCGAATATGGCGGTGGAGGGGGAAGTTACATAGACGTGTCTGCAAGTAACGCCACAACCAGCACAGGAGATTGGGCTAGCGGTTCGACATATAGCGGTCATACCAACCATGCAACATTCTCCGGGCGCGTAGCGCTTGGATATTTGAGTTGGATTAGCGCCGGGGAAGTAATTTTAGAACTACTGCCTTAAATTAAAGGGATGAAAAATGGACAACATATGCACGGGATGTAATAATTCTTGCCACAGAGGCATCATTTATGTAGACAATTTTTCAAATGGTTTCACACCACAAGAATATTTTTCTGGCGAAGAAAAAGGTGATGCGGATTGTTTAAAATGCACTTGTCCTGAATGTAGAGAACAACAATGATTAGTGGATTTTCCATTGCGGAAGCTCCGATTTCAGCCGCAGGTGGTGACCCAATAGTTACGGCAGAAGTGGCTATGGTTTTTAATTTTACCCAAACCAGCGATGCGGCCCGAATTAGAACTAGACCCGTAGATATAATTTCCACCTTTATCACCGTCAAAGTAGCCTCGGGGATTATGGCCGGAGCTTCGGACATGAGCTTTAACTTTGTTCAATCATCTTCTGGCGGTAGGTTACGAACAAATGTCGTTTCTTTAAGCAGTGAGTTTGTACAGACCACTTTTGCAAATCGGATACAAGCGGCCCCTGATATAAATATGGAATTTTCGTTTACTCAAACGGCGGTCGGGGGTTTGACTTGGCAAAAGATATCTCCAGTAAAAGTGAATGATTGGTCAAAAATATCCCCCGCAGGTGGGACGTGGACAGAAATAGATACAAATGTTAATGTAGAATCATGGTCTGAAATTCAGCCGTAAAGCTACTAGAAAAAAGGTGGTTTAAATGCCAACAACATATACAGACAACACCGGTATAACAAAACCGGGCCCCGGAGAACAAAGTGGAACTTGGGGGACTACGGTTAATACAAATTTTGATATTATTGACCGTGCTTTAAACGATGTCGGCACAATAACTCTTTCCGGTTCGACGTTTACTCTTACGACGAATAACGGGTCCCTTTCTGATGGGCAGTACCGTACTTTGGTGTTTGTAGGAACATTAGTATCAGACTGCACGGTTACGATTGAT
>Ga0307380_10004885_pt1 | contig 17938 bp, 11 predicted proteins | sample UN3MG_FD_202239 | JGI IMG/M metagenome (GOLD analysis project Ga0307380, IMG submission 202239) | Soil microbial communities from Risofladan, Vaasa, Finland - UN-3 | ecosystem: Environmental > Terrestrial > Soil > Coastal area > Acid sulfate soil | place: Finland: Risofladan, Vaasa | collected...
CAGGCTCGGCAGCTTCGCGTCGAGCGAGAACGGCCGCTTCGCCCGAAACGCCACCATCCCCACCACCCGCCCCTCGCTCGCGCAGATGGCGTAGGTGTTCTCCGCGTGAAACTTGTCCACCAGCCGCCCCGACTCGTTCGGGTGGTGCTGCGGAATCTCCTCGACGAACGTCTCGTAGTTCAGCCGGTGAATCTCGTCGAACTCCCACGGCTCCGACGCGATCCTGAACTCCAGCGCCTGCTCGCCCATGCGTCCCACCTTCAGGCGTGAACCCGCCCTGTGCGCGGCCTCGGCGGCCCGCCGTATCCGCTACAGAGGATAGGCATGCCGCCCCTCCCTGTCAAGCGCCCTCGGCGGGTCCTGCAACCCAATCGGCCTCGTCCTCGTCCTCGACTCCTGCCCCTCTCCCCCTCAATACGGCACCTTGATGCCGTCCAGCTCCTCCTTCGTGATCTCCTTCCACCGCTTCAGCGTCCAGTTGCCCACCCAGGCCTTGAACACCGCCAGGTTCTTCGCAATCTCCGCCTCCGTCTTGCCCAGGTGCCTATGCATGTTGCCTGGCTTGCCGTCCTTCGCGTTCTTCCCGTCGTCGAGCCGCCGCATCAGCGCCCCGGTGTCGGGCCAGGCGGCGTAGGCGACGAGATGGCTGTACGTGTCCATCCGCATCCCCTTGCCGTCCGCCATCCACTTCTCCTTCGCCTCCTTGAAGTCGCCCAGCTCGGGCGCCGAGTCGGCCCCGTGGCACTTCACGCACTTCGCGTCGAACAGCGGCTTGACGTGCTTGCGATACGTCGTCGCCTCCTCCGCCCCCGCCGTCGCGGCCCACCACGCGAGCGCCGACGCCACACACCACAACATCGTCCTCTTCACCGGCCGTCTCCTTTCCCGTTTCGGGTCACTGCCTGGGCAGCCGAATGCGCCCGCAGCGGGCGCGCTCCTTGCGATAGTCCTCGGCCTCGACCGCGCCCTGCCGCCGCAATGCCGCCTCGGCCCGCACCGCGTCGGGCGTCGTGCCCGCGTGGACGCGGAACGCCCGCAGCATGGCCGCGTAGCTGCCGAATCCGCTCTCCTCCGCGATGGCGCGCAGCGGCAGCAGCCCCTCCTCGAGGCAGAGCTTCGCGTGCGCCACCCGCGCCAGCGCGATCTCCTGGGCAATCGTCCGTCCCCGCGCCGCGCGGAAGCGCTTCTCCAGCAGCCGCAGGCTCACCCCCATCGCGTGCGCAACGTCCCGCGGCACCAGCCGGTCGCACGTCCGGTTCACCTCGGCCAGCGCCTGCGGCGTGTAGCGCTCGGTCCGCCGGCTGTCTATGTACACCAGCGCCTTGGCCACCAGGGGATCGCTCAGCCTCGCCCGGTCGGTCGAGAGGCGCGGCACGAGCGTGGGCGGGATGAGCAGGTTGCTCTTGTAGGGTCGCGGCTCGCCCCGCATCAGGCGGTCGAGCAACTGCGCCGCTCGCCAGCCCAACTCCTCGTAGTCGTAGTGGATGGCCGACAACGCTGGCGGCAGCTCGCAGAGCACGGGATCGTCGTCCGCCGCCACGATCGCGATCTCCTCGGGCACCCGCAGCCCCTGGCGGAGCGTTGCATCGGCTACCGCCCTCGCCAGCCCCACCTTGCCCACGAACAGCCCCACCGGCCGCGGCAGGTCGCCGAGCCACACACTGAGCTGGTCGAGCGTGTTCTTCCGCCAGGCGATCTGCTTCCCATAGTTCGGCGGCGCCAGCGCCCGCCGCACATGCAGCCCCCGACGCCCCAACTCCTTGCGGAACGCCGCCCACTGCTGCATGGACTCCACCTGCTTGGTGAGGCCCAGGTAGGCGAACGCCTTGCACCCCGTGTCGGCCAGGTGCCGGGCCGCCATTCGCCCGCCGCCCGCGCGATTCTCCGCCACACGCGGCGCTGGCTGTTCCCGGTTGCCCCAATTCACCAGCACCACCGGGCAGGCCAGCCCCCGCACCGCGGGCCCGTGACCCCAGTAGGCCCCCGCGACCACCCCATCGAAGGCTCCCATCTCCGCCAGATGCCCGTGCGGCTCCAGCGACACCTGCCAGTCCCCGTGGGACTTCGCATAGCGCGCGACGCCGCGCACCATCTCCCGCTGCCGGAAATCCAGCCCATCCGGGTCGAACAGCACCGCAACTCGCCGCGCCTCCGCCATCATCGCCCCGCCTTTCCGCTCTTCTTCCTCTTCACCCCTAACACCCGGCACCCGACACCCGGCACCGTTCCCCTTCCGGCTACCCAGCATCATACCAAGCCCGCACTCCCCTCCGCAAGCCGCACGCGGCGCGCAACCGGTTTGTCGGGCAGCCGACCACCGTCTAATGTCCACTGCCGACTGACCGGCCCTCACTTCGCCTTGACAAACCTGCCCCGAAGTGTATCATCACATGCACTTACGAGGGCCTCGCTTGAATTCCGAGCACTCAAGGACCGACCAGTTGGCCCCAAGACCACTTGCGCCGAGGCCCCCAGGCGTCTGTCTCCGTCACCCCTTCGTGGTTTGACGTATCACATCGGGGGCTTTGGCGCTCGCTGAATCCGAGTCAGGGAGAGGCTGGCGATGGGGATAGTCAGGGACCGAGTCCTCAGGGAATGGGGAGACGAGGGTGCGGAGGCAGTCGCACGCTACTGGACACAGATCGAGTACATTGCATACTGGTGCATACGGATGATCCGGCCCGAGGAAGGGATAGAGGCCATTGTGCCGGAGTTCCTTGATGATGTCGTAGTGCGGCGACGTACCCATGACGAACTCCACCAAGTGAAGACTCGAAATGAATCCCAAGGTCCGTGGTTGATCGATCCCATACTGCCAATCATCTGCAAGCAGTGGTCAAGACGCGCCGAGTTCCGAGAGAATTGCAGGTTTTTCTTTGCCTCCAACCAGATAGCCGACAACCGCCGCCGTCAGGGGCCAGCGTCACGCGCCAGCCTCTACAGGCTGAAACACCTTCTCCAGATCGTGCAACAAGACGAGCCACTACAGCCTGAAGAGCAAACGGAGTTGGATGCAGTCCTTCGATCTCTCACTGGATCGGTTCAAACCTGCATGCGGGACAAACATGGTGAGACATTGGACGAGGAGACCATTCGCTCCCTTCTGCTGAGGACCCATATCGAGACGGAGTCCAGGCTCGTCCACCATCCGTATGACGATGAGGACGAGTGCTCGCACTTCGCGCTGTGCGAACTGGCCGAAACGCTCGACCATGAGTATCCCTTAGGCCAAGCGCGTGGACTGTACGAGGCGAAGCGGGTTTACGAGCGGCTGTTGCTTCTGATTGTGCACAAGATCAGGACCAAAGGGAAAGCAGACGAACGCCGGATAACGCCACATGAGGTGGCCGATTGCAGAGTCGCGCCCATGCCCATTGCTGGCCAGCCCCTCGACCTAGACAACGTCCCGGGTGAGACGGTACTTGATAAGAAGGCGTACTTGGGTGGTTTCACTGATCCACGGCGCCTCGCAATGCGAAAGGAGGTGGCTCTGGCCGAGTGCACGAAGCGAGAAGTCGCCGCAACTGGCGACGGGCAACGGCTGGATAGGCTCACAGCCGCACTCCTCGACGAGCAGATCACGTGCTGGGAGACACTCAAGGTTAGCCCAGTGGATGATATCGGGCCAAGAGCTCTCGCGGCGCTACGTAGTAGGTTTCCGGCTATCACCGAGAAGTACTTCCCCAGCGACTCGCGCGTCGATACGCTATTCTGCCAGGGACTTCTCTGGATCGAGACGGGCCTGTGCCGGGCCCGGTGGGATCGTTGTTAGGAGGAGTCCGGGGATGACCTCATACGTCAGAGAATCAGAGAACCTCTCGTACCACTGTGCTCGCCTGCTTATCCTGATACGCTTCTGCGGAAGACCACAGAAGAGCCAGGCAGGTGTACTTCCCGGCATCGAGGGGAGGACACTCTTGGCGAAGCTGGACTTCTTCCTGAGGTACCCGGCTTATCTCAAGAAGGCGTGCGGAATCTGCGGTTTCCCGGCGACAAGTGAGGATCTTGGTGTGTCTATGGTTCTGGAAGCAGGAACTGTGGAATCCCGTATGGTCAGGTATCTCTATGGGCCTTGGGATCACGTCTACTATCCTGCATTGGGGTACCTGATCGGGAAGGGCCTTATTGAGATTGAGCCCCACAGACGAAACGAAGTCTTCCGCATCACCGCGGAGGGGATGCGCGCTGCGGACCAGCTTGCCGCCCTCCCTGCCTACGAAGACCTCGCCAAGAGGGCAAGAACGCTGTACTCGCTCTTCAAGACATCCTCCGGGACCTCACTCAAGAATTTCATTTATGAAAACTTCCCTGAGGTCGTGAATCGCAATATTGGCTCAACGATCTAGGAGAGGGCATAATGGGTTCTCCATCACTCGTGGTTCGCAGGGTGAAGGTTGATGGTAAGCTCGGCTGCGACCTCAAGTTCACCAGGGGCCTGAACATAGTCCGGGCAGTGCCGACAGATGGCGCGCCAATCTCCACGAACAAGTGCGGCAAGACCGCCCTCGTCGAGCTGATCCAACACGGCCTCGGCAGACGAGCACCTTCCAAGGAGAAGTTCTTCCTGCAGCCCATAGCGGAGTGTGTGAAGACGCTATGGCTGGAAGCAGAAGTGAACGGCAAGGTGGTTCTGGTCGAACGTTCGCTACAGGAGATCTACAGTACTCTGAAGATGAGATGGGAGCCTTACCACGACGAGATCCAGCAAACGCGCGCGGACATCGTCAGCGTGGAAGAGTTCTCTCAGGTTTTCCTGGACCTGATGAGTGTTCCCGAGGTATCGGTGAAGACCCACATAGGGGATACCGTGAAACTGACGCTGCCGAACCTCATGCGCGCGTTCGTTCTACATCAGGAAGATAGCTTCGGAGGAATCCTGGACAAGATGCTTCCGGAGGTCCGGCGAACCCAGGTGATTGGGTTTCTGACGAAGATCATCTCTCCAGAGGCATTCGAGCTGGAGCCGAGAGTCGCCACAGCCCAGAGGGAGGCCGACTTACAGGATGCGAGCGTTCAGCATGTTATGGCCTTCCTGGCGGACCAAGGTGTCGCCACCTCAAGCAAGGCAGAAGAGCGCTTGGCGGAAGCGGAGATGGAACTACGCCAAGCTCAGCGGAATCAGTCCCAGATTGAGAAGCAGCTAAGGGAGGGCATCGATGCCCCCTCTGGACAGCAGGGAGGTAAGCTAGACGACCTACGACGCCGGTTGCTTGATGCCAAGGAGGAGGCCGCGAAGTCTGGCCGTTCGCTTGCTGCGCTGAGCGACGAGGAAACGAGGCTCAGAGAAGTCCTGGCGTCTCTGCAGACAGACCAACAGAAACTCCGCCGACTGAGGGCATCGAGCGATGTGCTGAGCAGCATAGACTTTAAGATCTGCCCCCGCTGCCTTCAGGGGCTCACCAGTGAGATGCGCCTACGCGAGGAGTATGCACGGTGTTCGCTGTGCAACAGACCGCTCAACAGGACATCGGATGCGTTCCCACGAACCGCGCCGAGCCCAGAGTACATTGAATCGCAGACCCAGGAGACGAACCAGGTTCTCCTCCAAGTGGAGCAGGAGATTGCCGCACTACGAGAACGCTGTGACCGGGTTACCGCCCAAGTGGCCGACCTGGAGGCCCAGGTAAACGAGGCCACTCAGTCATACATCTCACCCGCAATGGACGCGCTTCTCGCGCATACAGCCGAGGTCGCCCTCAAGCAGAGCAACCGCGATGTTGCCAAAGCCCTTCTTGAGCAAGCACGGGCGCTCGAAAAGATGCGCGATCGGCTTGCGGCGCTCAGGGACGACCAGGCTCGACTCGAGGACCAGCTCAGGAAAGCGTCCCGTGCCAGTAGCCAGAGACTTGAGCTGTTGCGTCACCAATACGAGGCTGTCCTGAGTGCGATCGACTTCCCGGGATTCGAGAATTGTGAAATCAAGCGAGATACGCTGTTCCCTTACATATCGGGCCGTCTCTACATTCATGTAGGCACAGCTCTCAAGGGGCTTGCCACCGTTGCCTACCACCTTGCTCTCCTCCGCCTCGCACAAGCCACAGATACTTTCATGCCAAAGATGCTGGTTATCGACTCTCCTGCCCATGGAGATCTGAACGAGGACAGCCACGACAAGCTTCTCCGTTATCTTGCCCAACTGGCGTCTGGAGCAGGCCATTCAGGCGATGAACCGCTCGATTGGCAGATCATACTAACCACGAGGCGAATGCTGCCGCAGCTAGAACCCTTTGTGGTCGAGTCTGTTAGCTCGCCCGGTCGGATGCTCCTCCGGTGACTGCCGGGGCCAACAGCGACTGCACAGGGGCGGCCTTGAGCGTCGGAGCTTCTCTATCCATTCCGCTGTGTGTCAATCTCTTGACGGCTTCCTCTTGGGCGTTCGCGGAGCGGCGGGGCGGCAATAGTTCGGGGAGCTCCTGCGTATCTCAAGTCTGCTGCCTACACCCCACTGCGTAAGCTACGATCAGGGTCTCGGTTGTCGGCTATCGGGGGCCGCGATTCGCGGCCGAATGGCTCGACGGGGATTTCTGGACTTATGGCGTGCGAAAAGTGAAGAGGGCGGGCGGAAAGTGAAGGGCCGCAGGAAAGACGGTTTTCGGTGTTCGGTTTTCGGGGTAAGAGGGGATGCGGAGACGACCAGTTGGTTACTTGTCACCACTGGGGAGGACGAGGCGGGCGAAGCGGCGCTTGCCGACGCGGAGGATCTCGCCGCCGTTGAGTTTGAGGCGGGCGTCCACGTCGGTGATGCGGGTGCCGTCGAGGGTGACGCCGCCCTGGGCGATGAGGCGGCGGGCGTCGCCTCCGCTCGACGCAAGTGCTGTGTCGGCAAGGAGTTTGACGATCCAGACGCCCGCGGGGTCGTCGAGGAGGGCAGGGGGGACGGGGAGGTCGGGGATGTCGTCGGGGAGGGCGTGGTCGCGGAAGATGCGGTCGAACTCCTGCGCGGCGGCCTCGGCGTCGGCGGAGCTGTGGTAGAAGGCGACTATCTCCTTGGCCAGCCTGGACTTAGCGTCGCGGGGGTGGCCGGCGAGGAGGGTCTCGACTTCGGGGAGGGGGATGCTGGTGAGGAGGGTGTAGTAGTCACGCATGAGCTTGTCAGGTATAGACATGAGCTTGCCGAACATGTCGGCAGGGGGGGCGGTGATGCCGATGTGGTTGCCGAGGGACTTGGACATTTTTTCGACGCCGTCGAGGCCGGGGAGGATGGGGGTGGTGATGCAGATTTGGGGTTCCTGGCCGGCGTCGCGCTGGAAGTCGCGGCCTACCAAGAGGTTAAAGGTCTGGTCGGTGCCGCCGAGCTCGACGTCGGCGCGGACTTCGACGCTGTCCTGGGCTTGCATGAGGCAGTAGAGGCATTCGTGGAGGGAGATGGGCTCGCCCTTGGCGTAGCGGCGGGCGAAGTCGTCGCGCTCGAGGAGGCGGGCGATGGTGACCTTGCCCGCGAGGCGGAGGACGTCGAGGAATGTGAGGGGGCGAAACCAGTCGCCGTTGCGGACGATTTGGAGGCGGTCGGGGCGGAGGATGTGGGCGACTTGGGCGACGTAGGTGGCGGCGTTGGCCTCGACCTGGTCGTAGGTGAGCTGGGGACGGGTCTTGGAGCGGCCCGAGGGGTCGCCGACCATGGCCGTGTAGTCGCCGATGATGAGGATGGCCGTGTGGCCTAAGTCCTGGAACTGGCGGAGCTTGCGAAGGACGACGGTGTGGCCGAGGTGGATGTCGGGGGCGGTGGGGTCCACGCCGAGCTTGACGCGGAGGGGCTTTCGCTGGGCGAGGGAGCGGTCGAGCTTGGCGCGCAACTCGTCCTCGGTGACGATGCCGCCCGGGACGACGCCGCGGCGGATGGTGGCGAGTTGGCGGTCGAGTTCGGCGGGCATCGTGAGCGTCCTCAGACGAGATGGCCCGGGCCGGGGAGGGTTAGCTGCCGCGGCCCGGGCCATGCGGACGACGGGACGAACCGGTCGCTCATTCCTCTGCGGCAGGCGGGTCGGCGGACGCCTCGCTGTCGGGGTCGGGTGGCGTGGCCTGGGCCTGCTCGGGCTTCTGCTCCGCAGCTTTCTTGACGCGGCTGGCCAGGACATCCAGGCCTTCGATGCTGGGGTGGAGCGGGCTCTCGCGCGTGGCGTCCTCGAAGACCTCGCGCTCGGTGCGCTCGTCCATCTCGCGCTCCGTGTCGAAGTCGGCCTGCTTGACTTGGCGCAGACTCAGCCCTATCTTCCTGTCCCGGCTGTCCACCCTTATCACGCGGACTTCGACGCTGTCGCCGACCTGGACAACTTCCTCGGGGGTCTCGACCTTTCGTTCGGCGAGCTCGGAGATGTGGAGGAGGCCCTCGAGCTCCGGCTCGAGCTCGACGAAGACGCCGAAGCTGGTGAGCTTGGTGACCTTGCCGTGGGCGATGTCGCCGACGTGGTAGCGGCCCGGGATGTCCTCCTGCCAGGGGTCGGGCTTGAGCTGCTTGAGGCCGAGGGCGACGCGCTTCTTCTCCTGGTTCACGCTGAGCACGACGGCCTCGATCTTGTCGCCCTTCTTGAGCATCTCGGAGGGGTGGGTGACCTTCTTGGTCCAGGACATGTCGGAGATGTGCAGCAAGCCGTCAATGCCCTGCTCGATCTCGATGAAGGCGCCGTAGTTGGCGAGGTTGCGGACGCGGCCCTTGATGACGGTGCCCGGCGGGTACTTCTCCTCGACGACCTCCCAGGGGTTGGCCTCGGTCTGCTTCATGCCGAGCGAGATCTCTTCCTTCTCGAGGTCAATGCCGAGGACGACGACCTCGACGGTGTCGCCGATCGCCACGAGGTCGCTGGGGTGGTTGATGCGGCGGGTCCAGCTCATCTCGGAAATGTGCACGAGGCCCTCGACGCCGTCTTCGAGCTTCACGAAGGCGCCGTAGGTGACGATGTTGACGACCTGGCCGCGCACGCGCGAGCCGACGGGGTACTTCTGCTCGATGCCGGTCCAGGGGCTCGGCGTCTTTTGCTTGAGGCCGAGGGAGATCTTCTCCTTCTCGCGGTCCACGTTGAGGATCATCACCTCGACCTCTTCGTCGATCTTCAGCATCTCGGACGGGTGGCTGATGCGGCCCCAGCTCATGTCCGTGATGTGCAGCAGGCCATCAATTCCGCCGAGGTCGATGAAGCCGCCGAAGTCGGTGATGTTCTTGACCACGCCCTTGCGGAGCTCGCCGATCTTGATCTCGGCGAGGAGCTTCTTCTTCTGCTCCTCACGGCGCTCCTCGATGAGCTTGCGGCGGGAGACGACGATGTTGCGCCGCTCCTTGTCGATCTTGATGATCTTGCACTCGAGCTCCTGGCCGATGTAGTCCGCGATGTCCCCGGTGCGGCGGATGCTGATCTGCGACGCGGGCAGGAAGACGGGGACGCCGATGTCCACGAGCAGCCCGCCCTTGATCTTGCGGATGGCGGCGCCGCGCACGATGTCGCCCTCGGCGTTGTTCTCGATGACCCGCTCCCAGCCGCGGATGCGGTCGGCCTTCTTCTTGGAGAGGACGACCATGCCCGACTCGTCCTCGACGGCCTCGAGGAGGACCTCGACCTTGTCGCCGCGCTTCAGCGACTGGGCGCGGTCGGGGAACTCGTCGAAGTACACCACGCCTTCGCTCTTGTAGCCGATGTCAATGATCACCTCGTCGCCGCGCTTGTCAATCACCCTGCCTTCGAGGATGGAGCCAACCTCGAAGTTGCGGATCGAATGGTCGTAGAGGCGGCCAATCTGCTCGAGGTCCTGGCCCTCGAGGGCCGCCTGAACCTCTCGCTCGATGGTCTCCGTGTCTCGGCTGATTTGCTTGACCAGGTCTTCGGTACCCATTGTGGAACAACTACCTTTTCTGGACCAAAAACAGGTTAGGGCGTCCTGGCGGCCGCCCCCTCACGACGAGGGGACTCTACACCGCCGAAAGCGTCGACTCGTCCCGTGAGCCGACGTGTCAGTCCGTGTGTCTCAGGCGCTCGAGCAGCGCCACGACGCGGCGCCGCACCTCGGCAGCGACCGCGACGGCGGCGTCCTTGCCGCTCTCGGGCGGCGGCACCGGCTCGCCGTAGGCCACGCGGATGCTGCCCCACGAGGGCAGCTTCTGCCGCCGGGGCCACGCCCGGAACCCGCCGTCAATCGCCACGGGCACAATCGGCACCCGCGCCCGCGCCGCAATCACCGCGAACCCGGGCTGGAACGCCCTCACCGAGCCATCGGGCGACCGCGTGCCCTCGGGGAACAGCACCAGGCCGTGCCCCTTGCGCAACACGTCCACCGCCAGGCGGATGGCTGCCAGGTCGCTCGTGCCGCGTGCGATCGGGATCGCGTGCTGCAGCCGGTACCACGCGGCCAGGAGCGGCCCGCAAAACAGCGAGCTGCGCGCCAGGAAATACAACTGGCGCGTCAGCGCCAACCCCGCCGCGGGCGGGTCCAGGAAGCTCTGGTGGTTCGCGGCCAGGATCACGCCGCCGCGCGCCGGCACGTGCTCGGCGCCCCAGGCTCGGATGCGAAAGAGCAGGATGTACAAGAACTGGTAGAACCGGTACTGGGCGGCATAGCCCAGATCGTAGTCGTCAGTCAAGGCCGCAGCCCCATTGTGCGAAGCAGCCGCTCGACCACCTCGGGCACCGAGAGCCCCGTCGTGTCCACGCGGACCGCTCCCTCGACCAGTCGGAGCGGAGCGGCCTGGCGCGAACTGTCGCGTTGGTCGCGGGCGGCCAGGTCGGCGGCCAGGCGGGCCGGGTCGGCCTCCTCGCCGCGCTCGCGCAGGTCCAGGCCGCGGCGGCGGGCACGTTCGCCCACCGTGGCGTCGAGGTAGAACTTGTGCTCCGCATTGGGAAAGACCACGCTCGCCATGTCGCGCCCTTCGGCCACCACGGGGCAGTCGGCGGCAAAGTGCCGCTGAAGCTCCACCAGGCGCCGCCGGACCTCGGGGAACACCGAGACCCGCGACGCCGCGTCGCCCACCGCCGAGCTGCCGAGGGCGTCGGACACGTCCCGCCCATTCACGCGGGCGACACATTGGCCTTCCGCGCCCACGTGGACATCAATCTCCGTGGCGTCGGCCAGGCGGGCCAGGGCCGCCTCGTCGTCGAGCGGGGTGCCGGCCTCGAGCGCCTGCCAGGCAAGGGCGCGGTAGAACGTGCCGCTGGGCAGAACCACATAGCCGAGGCGAGCGGCCAGCGCGCGGGCCACCGTCGTCTTGCCGGCGCCGGCCGGTCCGTCAATGGCTACCACCTTGTGCGGCATACCGCCCTCGCGGGGCCTGGTCGCGATCCGCAAGTCTCTCATTGTACTGGCTTTGACCGGCGAGTCAAGCAAAAGTTCTCCCGGGAGTATGGCCCCCAGTCCTGGCGCTTGGCCGCAGCCTCTTCAGCTCCGAAGGAGCGTACTATGACAGCCCAGGGCAACGCCCTCATCTTTGCCCACATCTCTGCGGATGGGCGTTCCCAGCCCCGTCAGGGGCGTCAGAAGGTAGCCACGGGCGTAAGCCCGTGGACTGGGCGGCCCACGGCCCAGCCCCCGCAGGGGGCGGCAGAACGCCGGCGGCCAACGCTTCTGCCGCCCCCTGCGGGGGCTGGGCCCTGGACCCGCCCGAACCCACGGCTTACGCCGTGGGCTACCACCTGCCGCCCGCCGTCGGCGGGCTACGGAGCCCGAGATGTGGGCAAAGATCAGGGCAACGCCCTGGGCTATCCTATCACGCCCTTGCAGGGCTACAGACAGCCGAACGCGGAAACTGGGGGCGTGTCAGCCATGCGCCTCCTTGACTTCCCCCTCCCTGCTCGGTATCATCGTGTCCACCAGCAGCGGCGTCGCACTATTCCCCGGGGGAGACCCGTGGCCAAGCATCCTGCGAAGTGCCCCAAGTGCGGCCAGAGGGTGGACTACGAGTCCGCCGCCGGCGACTTCCTCCTCTGCCCCGGCTGCCAGGCGAAGCTCAGGGTGCCCGGCCGCATCGAGACGCCATCGCGCTCCGAGCCCCCGCCGCCCGACGACCCGCTGATCGGCCAGACCCTCGGCGAGTTCGAGATCGTCGCCGCCATCGGCCACGGCGGCATGGGCGCCGTCTACAGGGCATTCCAGCGCGCGCTCAACCGCTTCGTCGCCATCAAAGTCCTCCCCGAGCACCTGACGAGCGACACGAGCTTCATCGAGCGCTTCCACCGCGAGGCGCGCTCCGCCGCCGCCGTCCGCCACCCCAACATCATCGAAGTCTACACCATCAGCCGCGACAAGGGCCACGAGTTCATCGCCATGGAGTTCGTGGACGGCGAGTCGCTCGCCGACCTCCTGAAGCGCGAGGGCAGCCTCGCCGCCGACCGCGCGGTCGAGCTGATGACCCAGGTCGCCTCGGCCCTCGCCGAGGCCCACGCCGCGGGCATCTCCCACCGCGACATCAAGCCCGCGAACATCCTCCTCGACGCGCGGGGCCGCGCCAAGGTCGCCGACTTCGGCCTCGCCAAGCAGGAGGGCGTGGACGTGAATGTCACGGCCACCGGCGCCTCGCTCGGCACCCCGCTCTACATGCCGCCCGAGGTGGCCGAGGGCAAGCCGGCCGACGCGCGGAGCGACCTCTATTCGCTCGGCGCCACCTTCTACCAGGCCCTCGCCGGCCGACCCCCGTTCGAGGGCGCCACGCACGCCGAGCTGATCCTCAAACACGTCCGCGCCACGCCCACGCCGCTCCACCAACTCGTCCCCGACGCGCCGATCAACCTCTGCCGCACCATCCATCGGCTCCTCTACAAGAACCCTGCCGAGCGCTACGAAAGCGCCGACAAGCTCCTCGAGGCCCTCGGCCGCGTCGAGGCCCGCCTTGTGGGCGGCACTGTGAGCGGCGTGTCCCCACGCCGCGGGCCATCGCGGGATGGGGACATCCCGCCTACAAGTGGCAGCGACGCCACCCGCACCCTGGCCCCCGACCGAGCCCCCGCCCGCCCTGCGACCCATCGTGCGGCTGCTCGCGGCGGTTCCCGCTCGCGCATCTTCCTCTTTGGCGGCATCGCCGCCGCCTTCCTCCTCGTTGTCCTCGTCCTCGCCCTTGGCCGACGCGGCCCTCGCAGCTCTTCTTCCGTCCGTCCCAGTACCCGAACACCGAACACCGAACACCGCACCCCCGAGCCCGCCGTCCTCGAACAGCACGCAGCGCTGTGCCTCGAGTACGCGCAGGTCTGTGCGAAGCGCGACGACTGGGCCAAGGCCAAGGAATACCTCGACGACCTCGCGTCCAAGTATGCGTCCACCCGCTTCGCCTCCGACAACAAGGCCGCCATCGCCGCCCTCCGCGCCCAGGCCGAAGCCGGTCTCATGCCTATCGCCAAGTCGAAGCAGCCGTCCACCCCCGAGCCGAAAGGCGCTCCACCGGCTCCGGGAGCGCCCGTTGGCGCCATCAAAGTCGCCCTTCGCCTGGCGCTCGAAGGGAATACCACCGGCATCATGGCGCTCTCGCCCCTCGGGAAGGAACTCGCCTGGACCGGCGGGTCCCTCGGCGGCTTCAACGTGGCGCCGCTTGACGCACTGGAGAAGCCCAAGTGGATTCGAGCGCGGCCCAACAATCGCGTCTTTTGCCTGGCCTGGGGTGGCGACCGCCGACCACTGGCGGCCTGTGGCGATCCCTACGGAGCCGCCGTCTGGGACCGCACCAACGTCGTGTGTAAACTCGGCTACGGGGGCCAGAAGAGCACGATCTGCGCCGTCGCCGTATCCCCCGATGCCACCCGCCTCGCCAGCGGCTCGTCCGACAAGTCGATCTGGATGTGGGACATCAGGACCAGCAAACCGGTGTGGAAACGGGAGGCCGTGTTGTGCTACTACGCTCTGGCCTTCACGCCCGACGGCCGCCTCCTTGTGTGCGGCGGCCCCGATGGCAAGGTCCACCTCCTGAATGCCGACACAGGGAAGACGGAGCGCGAGCTGGCCGGCCACGAGGCACGTATCCACGGCCTCGCCATCAGCCTCGACGGCACGGGGCTCGCCACCGCCTCGGAGGATAGGACGGTCCGCCTGTGGGACCTCAAGACGGGCGCTCCGCGGCACACCCTGGCCGGCCACACCGACAACGTCGACACCGTCGCCTTCTCGCGCGATGGCGTCCTCGTGGCCTCCGGCGGCAAGGACTCGACCGCCCGCCTGTGGGACGCGCGCACCGGCCGCCTGCTCCACACGATCACCGACCACAAGGCAGCGGTCCGCTCCGTCGCCTTCTCGTCTGCCGAAGACCTCCTCGTGACGGCCGGCGAGGACGGCCTGCGCCTCTGGGATGTGGCGGTCGAGGCCGGCCCTGCGCCCCCGCCTGGCGACGAATGGACCACGCTGCCCAACGGCTGGCGCGTGGGTAAGCCGGTGAACCTCGGGCCGGGGGTGAACTGCCCGAACGTGGACACGGGACCCCACGTGTCCGCGGATGGCCTGACGCTGCTGTTCAGCTCTTGCCGCCCTGGGGGACGAGGCCACGACACCTGCGACCTGTGGATGTGCACGCGGCGCAGCGTCGCCGAGCCCTGGGGGTCTCCGGCCAATCTTGGCCCCCAAGTCAACAGCACAGATGACGAACTCGATCCCTGCCTGTCCGCCGACGGCCTGACGCTTTACTTCGGCTCTGACCGCCCGGGCGGTCTGGGGAAGTACGACTTGTGGATGTGCACGCGGCGCACCGTGGGCGACCCGTGGGGGTCGGCGCAGAGTCTCGGCCCGGGCCTCAACAGCGCCGCAGACGACGTCGGGCCATGCGTGTCGGCCGATGAACTGCTCCTGATCTTCAAGTCGGACCGGCCGGGTGGGCATGGGCGCAACGACCTGTGGATGTGCACGCGCCGCCGCACGGCCGACGCCTGGGGGCCTCCGGTCAACGCCGGCCCCGTGCTCAACGGCCCCGGGGAGTCGAGCAGCGCATCCCTGTCCGGCGATGGCCTGACATTGCTGTTCGGCGCGCCAAGCCGCGCGGGCGGGAAGGGGGGCCTGGACGTGGTGATGAGTATGCGGCGCACCGCTGCCGAGGCGTTTGGGGCGCCGGTGAGCCTTGGCGCAGGGCTCAACGAGGGCAGCACCAACAGCTCGCCGGCTCTCTCGGCCGACGGCCGAGTGCTCTACTTCCACTCTGACCGTCCCGGCGGCCAGGGCAAGTTCGACCTCTGGCAGGCGCCCCTCCTCCCGCCCGGCGCCGCAGCAGCCGCCCCGCCTGACGACGAGGCGCGCTGGGGGCCGTGGGAGGAACTGTTCGACGGCAAGACGCTCAACGGCTGGGCGCGCAGGCTCAACAAGGACGACGCTCTGGTCGTCGAGGACGGTCAGATCTGCATGAGACCCAGCACGGCAATTGACGGCACCGAGCGCAACATGCGCAACATGGGCCTCGCCTGTACAGGCGAGATGCCCAGAGACGGTTACGAAGTGGCATACGAGGCCATGCGAGTGGCGGGGAGTTACGACTTCGCCACGCTGGCCTTCCCTGTTGGTGGAGAGGAATGTCTGCTCAAAGTCGGCTGCGGCCAAAACGGGCGGGGCATCTGCCTCAACGGAACAGATGTAGACCCCGCTGCGCTTTCGGAGGCGACTTTCAAGACGGGACAGTGGTATCGCATGCGCCTGCGCGTTACGGGAGGTCGGATCCAGGCGTGGATTGACGAGGAGCAGGTCATCGACTTCGCGAGGGCCGGCCATCGCTTCATCGGGACGAAGGAATCGAAGGAACTCATGCCGCTGGGGCTCCTTTGCCATGCGACCCACGCTGCCTTCCGCTCCATCCGCCTCCGCCGGCTCAAGCCCGAGGGCGCCGAGGCGCCGAAGGCTGGGGCGGGGAAGGTCTACACCGAGTGGCCCTTCGACGAGAAGGAGGCCAAGCGGCGGCAGGAGGAGACGGCGAAGGCCCTCGGCGTGCCCGTCGAGCAGGACGTTGATCTCGGCAACGGGGTGAAGATGACGATGGTCCTCATCCCCGCCGGAGAGTTCGTGATGGGACATCCCGAGAAGCCGACGCCTGCGGAACTCGGCATGCTCTACGGCAAGGAGGATGCAAAGTACTCCTACAGACGTGAGCGTCCGCAGCATCGTGTTCGGCTCACAACGCCCTTCTGGCTCGGCAGGACCGAAGTGACCCAAGCCCAATGGCAGGCGGTCGTGGGCACGAACCCAAGCAACTTCAAGGCGCCAGAAAACCCAGTGGACAACGTGTCCTGGGACGACTGCCAGACCTTCCTGACCCAACTGAACGAGAAGTCCGCCCGAGGAGGGTTCCGGCTGCCGACAGAGGCGGAATGGGAACACGCCTGCCGGGCCGGCGCCGCTACGCAGTTCTACTTTGGCGACGCCAGTGAGCCGTTGAGCGACCATGCCTGGTGGCAGGAGAATTCCGGGAACCGGACGAACCCAGTGGGGCGGAAGAAGGCCAACAGGTGGAATCTGTGCGACATGATAGGCAATGTGTGGGAATGGTGCGAGGATGGCTACGGCGACTATGCCTCAGTTGCCCAGACCGACCCGACAGGCCTGGCCGAAGCGAAGGACTGCGTCATGCGCGGAGGCGACTACGGCTCCGTCCTGCGCTACTGTCGTTCTGCCACTCGCGGGTTCCGCCCCCGGACGGGCAAGCTGGCCTACTTCGGGTTTCGTGTTGCGCTTGCCCTGAAGGCCCCAGCGGGCGCCGAGGCGCCGAAGGCCGGGGCAAAGTAGGGTTCTCTCGTTCCCAAGCTCTGCTTGGGCACGGTGTCTTGGAAGCTCCCGCTTCCAAACGCCAGCAGGAGCTGGCACGGCGGCGTCGCGAAGCGGGAGCTTCGCAACGAGAGGATGCGCCAGTCGTGCTTGACAGGCCGGGGGATTTGTGGTTGCATTGAACGCGCGGCTGACTACAATGAGGGTAGGCGGTCGCGAACGACAACCGGCGAATGCGGCGCGAATCGAACAACCTCTGCCGTGTTCGTGATGAGCAGGGCTTGGCAAAGCCCAACCGACAAACACGCGAGGGGACCAGCAGAACTGTCAGTGGAAAACAAGCCTCGGCCGAGGACGTTTGAAACTGGCATCTGGTTCCCACCTTGATGTAGGGTTGGCGCCGGCCTGCTCCACGGCACAAGGCGGAGGTTGTTTTTTGGGCCCCGCCCTTGCATGATCCCACGCCAAGCCCTATTCTGATTGCGGATTACGGATTGCGGATTCGCAACACTTCAGCCGTCTGAAGCTCCTGCCCCCACCGACCTCGCGTCGGTGGAGCAAGGGATTGGCAACTACGCGAGCCGGACCTCACCCCTCTCTACCCCTCTCCCTTCCAGGGAGAGGGCAGGGTGAGGGTGGGGCTTCGAGGCAAGGTGCACCCTCCCCCTGCCCCCTCCCTCTGAGAGGGAGGGGGGTGGGGGCAAGGGGCGAGCGATAGGGGCCAATCCCTCGCCCCACTGGGACAAGCCCAGTGGGGGCGTGTGCCTCATCAGGCTGAAGTGTTGCCACGGGTTCCAGAGCGAGACCCCATGGACCTGTTCGCCCCCTCATCCGACGACGAGCCGAAGGTTGACCCGCACGCCCCGCTGGCGGCGCGGATGCGGCCGCGGGCGGTCGAGGAGTTTGTTGGCCAGGGGCATTTCTTCGGCCCGGGGAAGCTCCTGCGGCGGATGCTCGAGGCCGACCGCCTGGCGTCGGTGATCTTCTACGGGCCGCCGGGGACGGGGAAGACGGCGCTCGCCCACGTGATCGCGCACCACACCCAGGCGCGGTTCGTGGCCATCAATGCCGCGGCATCCAACGTGGCGGAGCTGCGCGAGGCCCTGGTCGCCGCCAAGGAGCGACGCCGCCACGCGGGCAAACGCACGGTGCTGTTCGTGGACGAGTTGCACCGCTTCAACAAGGCGCAGCAGGACGTGCTCCTGCCCGACGTGGAGGAGGGGGTCGTGCTGCTGATCGGGGCGACGACGCACAACCCGTTTTTCACCGTGACCTCGGCCCTCGTGTCGCGCTCGCAGATTTT
>Ga0307380_10004892_pt1 | contig 17925 bp, 17 predicted proteins | sample UN3MG_FD_202239 | JGI IMG/M metagenome (GOLD analysis project Ga0307380, IMG submission 202239) | Soil microbial communities from Risofladan, Vaasa, Finland - UN-3 | ecosystem: Environmental > Terrestrial > Soil > Coastal area > Acid sulfate soil | place: Finland: Risofladan, Vaasa | collected...
TAGCACAAGTAACGCAAGGTTGAGTTGTACAATATAATACGCTGCCTTTTATACTTAAGCCATGTAATGCAGCCTGTACAATAGCATTTTGTTCAGCGTGTAATCCCCTGCATAATTCCTGTCTTTCCCCAGAAGCAACTTTTTTTATTTCTCTTAAACATCCTATTTTCAAACAATGAGGCAGTCCCCTGGGAGCACCATTATATCCAGTAGTAAGTATTCGCTTATCTTGCACGATTACTGCTCCAACTTTTCTTCTTAAACAGGTAGACCGTTTGGAAACTAATTCAGTTATCTCCATAAAATATTCATCCCAAGTTGGACGGCTCATAAATATATATCTCCCTTAATAATATTGTTATTTAGCGGGTAATATAGAGTCTAATTTGTAGCGAGATACGATATACGAAATACTATATACTAATTTACTAATTTATTTCGTGCCGAATAATCTATCCCCAGCGTCACCTAAACCCGGAACTATATATCCATGTGAATTCAATCTTTCATCAACAGCTGCTGTGTATATATTTACATCTGGGTGGTATTTTTGTATCATATTTATCCCTTCCTGAGCTGCAATTATGCACATAAATTTTATATCATCTGTACCACATTTCTTGATATAGTCTAAGCAGGCAACAGCTGTACCTCCGGTTGCTAACATGGGGTCGACAATAATAACTTTTCTTTCTTTAATATCAGATGGTAATTTAGCATAGTATTCTACAGGTTTTAAAGTTTCAGGATCACGATACATACCAATGTGTCCTACTTTTGCAGGAGGAATAAGTTTTAATATTCCATCAACCATGCCCAAACCTGCCCTTAAGATAGTTACAATAGCAATGTTTCTCCCTGAGATTACTTTACTTTTAGTCTTACCAATGGGAGTTTCAATTTCAATTTCTTTTAATTCTATTTCTCTGGTTGCTTCATAAGCTATTAAATTAGATAGCTCGTCTACTAATTCTCTAAATTCTTTCATTTGAGTATTTTTGTCTCTTATTAAAGTTAATTTGTGTTGTATTAAAGGGTGGTCTAAAATAATTACTTTTGACAATGGCTCTTCCTCCTTGTTTTTCGTATCGCGTATTACGTCCGATTTCATTTAAAGATTTTATCTTCTTCTTGTTTTATTTTATTCAGGCGATTAATATGTCTTTCTTCCTGGCTAAACTTGGTATCTAACCAAACTTTTACAATTTCTTTAGCTAATTCCGAGCCAATAACTCTACCTCCCAGGACTAAAATATTCGCATCGTTATGTTCTCTGGAATATCGGGCAGAAATTTCATTATGACAGAGTGCCGCCCTAATACCTTTAACTTTGTTAGCAACTACAGACATGCCAATTCCGGTTCCACAGATTAAGATTCCTCTGTCACATTTTCCGCTTTTTACTTCTATGGCGACTTTAAATCCAATATCTGGATAGTCTACAGATTTCTCATTTTCGCAGCCAAAATCTATATACTCTATATTCAATTCCTTTAAATACTCTTTTAAATTTTCTTTTAACTGATAACCTCTGTGATCACTGCCTAAAGCTATCTTCATCTTATATCTCACCACCGTTATTTATTATTTTCTTCAAGAATTTTATCTAATATATTTTCTAAGTTTTCTTCCAAGTCTCTTGCTATAGTTCGATAAAATTCTATAGGTCTACCAAGAGGGTCAACTACTTCATAGTTTTCGTCAGTTTTTTGTATACTCTTAAATTCACTAATCTGAGCAAATTCTTTAAGCAAATAAATTTTATTTTGAGCAAAAGTAAATTTTGTTTTAATATAATCTTTATGTGTTTTGGACATGACCAAAATTAGATCTGCCTTTTTAACTAAATCTTCTTTTACTTGGGTGGCTATGTGCCGCGAAATATCAATACCTTTCTCAGTCATAACCTTAATAGCTTCGGGTGTGGGGTTCATGCCCGGCAGAGCAGAAATTCCAGCTGATAAAATATTAAATTTACTATCATCCTTTGTTCTTTCCTTTAATATTTTCTTAAATATACCTTCTGCCATAGCGCTTCGGCAGGTATTACCGGTACAGATAAATAAAATGGTCTTAGTCATTCTATTAAAACTCCATATATTCGTATCTCGTATATGGTATATAGTATATCGTATTTCGTTCAGATTTATTTAGACAGATTTAACTTTCATTAATGCTGGCTCGATGAATCGAACCCATACAGATTACTCATTACGGGCAGACACAAGGTCTGCCCCTACATGTTGTATATTATTATTTTCTTCATGAGATACAAACTTTCCTTCTGTCTTCTATTTTCTTAACCAGTTAACCAGATAACTAACTAACCAACTAACTAATCCTAAACGAGATACGATTTTTATTTGCGATGCGCTATCACTACTCTCTCTATCCCCAAATAATCTTTGATAATTTCTATATTTTGATCAAAATCATTCTCTCTAATAATTAACTCTTTGACTATTTTCGACTGATTTAAACCCACTTCTAATGCCATAAAACCGCTTCTTTTTAAATAATAAGGACTTTTCTTTATAATTTTGCGATAATAATCTAAACCATCAATTCCTCCAGATAAAGCAATTTTAGGTTCATTATCTTTTATTTCGGGTGGTAATGATTCAAAATCGTAAGAATCTATATAAGGCGGATTAGAAACAATTCCATCTAAACTATTTTTTTCAATTCTCCCCATAAATGGTTCAAATAAATCTCCATGCAGAAATATAATTTTATCTTTACATGCGTGTTTTTGAGCATTTTTTAATGCTACTTGCAAAGATTTTTTGGAAATATCGGTTGCATAGATGATAATATCTTCTATAAATTTTGCTATACTTACAGCAATTATACCTGTACCGGTTCCTAAATCTACTACCTCTAACTTATTAGAACATTTATAGTTTTTCAATTTTTTAATAACTTCTTCTACTAAAATTTCCGTCTCGGGTCGAGGGATTAAAACTCCTTTTTCTACCAAAAAATCCATCCCCATAAATTCTTGATGTTTAGTTATATATTGGAGAGGAATTTTCTCTATTCTTTTTTGAATCTTTTTCTCTAATTGTGTTTCTTCTATATCTTTTAATACTCTATCAGAATTTAAATATATTTCGTTCCTACTCATCTCCAAAGAATAACTTAATAGAATTTCCGCTTCTCTTCCTGAATTTATTACTCCCTTATTTTTAAATATTTTACGAATATTTTTTAAGGCCTGCCCTACGGTTTGAAATCTATACTTATTTTCCAACATTGTTTTAAATTTCACTACCCGTTTTTAATTTTTCTGAAAGATTAACTACTAAATCATTTAAATTTCCTTCTAATACTTCTTCCAAATTATGTAAATTTAAACCAATACGATGATCGGTTATTCTATTTTGAGGGAAATTATAAGTTCTAATTCTTTCACTTCTATCTCCTGTACCCACCTGGCTTTTTCTCTTTAGAGCAAGCTCTTCATGCTTTTCCCTTTCTGCCATATCAAAAAGCCTTGCTCTTAATATTTTTAAGGCCTTATCTTTATTCTTATGTTGAGATTTCTCATCCTGGCAGGTAACTACCATTCCGGTGGGAATATGGGTAATTCTTATCGCTGAATCTGTAGTATTGACGCTTTGCCCTCCAGGACCGGTGGAACGAAAACGGTCAATTTTTAAATCATTTGGACTAATTTCCAGTTCAACCTCTTCTGCTTCGGGAAGTATGGCTACTGTAACAGTTGAAGTATGTATCCTTCCACTTGATTCGGTTACGGGAACACGTTGGACTCGATGTACTCCACTCTCATATTTTAACTTTCCGTATACTCCTATTCCTGTTATGCTGAATATTATCTCTTTAAACCCTCCTATTCCAGTAGGACTGGAACTCATTGCTTCAGTTTTCCATCTATTATTTTCGGCAAATCGAGAATACATTCTAAAAAGATTACCGGCAAAAAGTGCAGCTTCGTCTCCTCCGGCGCCAGCCCTTACTTCTACTATACAATTTTTTTTATCGTAAGGGTCTTTGGGGAAGATAATTTCTTTCAACTCTATTTCCAAATTTGATTTCTTCTCTTTTAATATTTCTAATTCTTCACTAATTAATTTCTTAAATTCTGTGTCCTTTTCTTCTGAAAATAATTTCGAGTTCTCTTCAATCTCCTTTATTATATCTTTGTATTTCTTGTATTTTAAAACTGGCTTAGAAATATCAGAGTGAATTTTTGCGCATTCTTGAAACTTTGATTGATTAGCAATAATTTCTGGGTCAGAAAGATTTTTATTCAATTCTTCATATTTTTTTTCTAATTCTTCTAATTTTTTAAACATTATTTTCCACTTCAAATTTTATATTTTTATTTTCTTCGGGTAAAACACCTTTTAATGCTTTTATAGCGACCTCAATCTGAGCATCATCAGGTTCGCTGGTAGTAAGTTTTTGAAACCATAATCCGGGAGTCACTGCCCATTTCACTAAAGTTTTATTCATGTTTTTTGCTGATAATTTCAAGATTTCATAAGATACTCCAGCTATTAGAGGAATTATGGCAATTCTATAAGCTATCCTTAAAAGTAATGTTTGCTTCCCCAGCAAAGAAAATACTAAAATACTTATTACTAAAACAATAAAAATAAAACTTGTTCCACATCGAGGGTGCAGCGTACTATATTTTTTCACATTATCTATATTGAGTTCTTCCCCTGCTTCATAAGTATATATCACCTTATGTTCTGCCCCATGATATTCAAATACTCTTTTGATATCTTTTAGTTTTGAGATAAAAAACAGATAAGTTATAAATATCCCAATTCTTAATATTCCTTCGAACAAATTATATATAATTAAATTAGAAAGATATTTATCCAAGTATCTGGCTATTGCTGTAGGAAGAGCTATAAAAAAAACAATGAATAGAGCAAAAGCAATTAGAATTGTAAAAAACATTTCTACGCTATTTATTTTCTCTTCTTCACCCGTTGCCTGCTCTGCAGAATAAGTTAAAGCTTTTAATCCAAGAATTAAAGATTCAACTAAATTAATTATTCCTCTAAAAATAGGCCACTTAAGAAATTTTAACTTATTAGATAAGGTCTTGAGTTTACCTATTTTTAAAATTACTTCTTTATCTGGTCTACGAACCGCAATAGCATATTTTAAAGGAGATCTCATCATTACTCCTTCAATTACCGCTTGGCCTCCGTAATTACAGTCAGCATTTTTCATTGTTATTAACCTACACCTTCTTTTTTATTTTTTAGACCAGGGTTTACCGCAGGATAATTCCCCTTCAGGGCAAGGTCCCAAAATGCAAGGCGGTCCGGCATTTTCAAATATGGTGGGTGCAATATTTTTAACTTCTTGAAACATTTTAATAGCAGCTTCTCTGATCTCCCATTGGGCTCTATTGCAGCATCTTAATTTAAAGATATGCAGTAATTCCCGAGCATTTGCTGTTATTATTATTTTAGTTGTAACCGCCTGTGGCAAAATGTATCTTGCATCTTCTGCTTCTATATGGTGATCCAATAATAATTGGTAAATTCCATCTAATTCTTCTATAGCATCTACAAATATTTTAGCTAATTTTTTATCCTTCGCAATAGACTTTGGGACAATATAAGGAAACCCCTCCTTATTTATTTTAACATATCTTTGGCTTTGTTGGGAAAAAGAGGCAAGCCGATGTCTTACTAATTGATGAGAAGTAACTCTGGATATTCCTTCTATAGCGAAAGTAAAAGTAGCATGCTCTAAAACAGAATAATGTCCTAATTTCATTATTTTTTTAATCAATTTTGTTATCGATTCATTTGTAAGTTTTTCTTCTAAATCTTCGACACTTAACGCAGAATAACATAATCTTGCTGACTGAGCTACTATTTTTTCAGGATCCTTAGTGTAATTTATCAACCTAACTTTCATAGAATTAACCTCTTTTTGGTTAGCTGGTTACTTGGTTAACTAGTTAATTAGTTTAAACAGCAAAAAATTAAAAGCGTAAAACACAAAAACAAAGCTCAAAACTTAAAATTAAAGAATTGTTCTTAATTATTCTCTTAAACCTGCTTTTTCATTCTTTCTTGTTCTTGTACTTTTTTAGTTCTACGCTATACTCTGCATGTTGTACAGTAAAATGCGATATACTATATGCTAATTTGGTATCCAATTTCTATTTTATTTTTTCTTAACTATCTAACCAGGTAACCAATTAACCAACTAACTAATTTTATACTCGATACACGATACGATTTTACCCTTTAGTTACTACATGGCATTCCCGACATCTCGCCTCATAGCTTTCTTTTGCTCCAATTAATATAGTTGGATCACTATACTTTGCTGGCTGACCATTTACCAACCTTTGAGTCCTGGAAGCCGTATTACCACAAATCATGCAGATAGCTTGCAACTTATCTATATGTTCTGCTACTGCAAGTAATTTAGGTATTGGGCCAAATGGTTCCCCCCTAAAATCCTGATCTAAACCTGCAATAATTACCCTTTTCCCTTGGTCGGCAAGTTTTTGGCAAACGGGTACAATATCTTCATCATAAAATTGAGCTTCATCAATGGCTATTACCTCAGTATCTGGTTCTATTCTTTCCAAAATTTCTTTTGATTTAGTAATATTTATAGCTTCAACCTTAGTACCATTATGTGAGTAAATATATTGAACAGCATACCTATTATCAATAGTTGGTTTAAATACCTGAATTCTTTTTTTAGCAATTTGGACTCTACGGACTCTTCTTATTAATTCTTCGCTCTTCCCACTAAACATGCTCCCACATATAACTTCAATCCCACCAGTATTTACACCTTCGCGCATTTCTTCCCTCCTCTACACCATAAAATTAGTCGATACTGAATAGTCGCAACTCGTTAGTTTAAAACTTAAAATATTTTTCGTATAAACTATTGTTTTTAAAGTAGGAGTTGGATTTATCCGACCCGTTTTCATTGCGGATTCGAGTAATCGAACCCCCTACGAAAAAAGGAAATTCCTATACAATTAAATAAATATAAAAAGACAGAGCCTTATAAAAGCTCTGTCTTTTTATATTTAAATTGATTCATCATTTTATTACAAATATTCTTAAATAATCTCTTTTTCTCGTTCATATTTTTTATTCTTGTAATCATTCATCAAAAACTTTTCTATTTATTTTTTAATGGAATATTTATTTTTGAAATCATTTAAATATTTTTGTGATAGTATTTTAATTAATTATCACTGTCTTCATCGTTGGTTAAATTGTATTTTTTATTAAATCTCTCAACTCTTCCTGCAGTATCAATTATCTTTTGTTTACCGGTAAAAAAGGGATGACAGGCAGAACATATTTCTACTTTCATATTCTTTTTAGTAGAACCGGTTTCAAAACTGCTACCACAAGCACAACTCATTGTTGCTTTTTCATATTTTGGATGTATATCTTTTTTCATTTTCCTCTTCCTTTAACTTCCTTTTTTTAATATTATAGATTAAAAATATAGAAATTATAACATATTATTATTTTAAGGTCAAAATTAATCTCGTATTGCGTATCGCGTAAATAAAAAGAAAAAACTTATAAAAAATAGATAACTATCATATTCGTATCGCCTATATTATAGAGGCTGCTTCCGCAAAAAAAAATAAAAATAATAGAAAAAAATATTATTTTCTTTCCATAGCTACTACATTAAGATTTTCACTAACTAAAATATTTTGTGTTGTGAATCAAATATTTTATTAAATATCCTGTTCTTTAATAGAATCCAAAAACTCTTGATTAGTCTTTGTCTTTTTTAATTTATTAATCACCAATTTTACTGCACCCAGAGATGGCTGTGAAGCCAATGCCCTTCTTAGTAACCACATTTTTTGTAATTTCTCTTTAGGCATTAATAATTCTTCTTTTCGAGTGCCTGATTTCCTAATATCGATTGCCGGAAATATTCGATTTTCAGAAAGTTCTCTATCTAATCTTAATTCCATATTGCCAGTACCTTTAAATTCCTCAAATATTACATCGTCCATTCTGCTTCCTGTTTCTACTAAAGCAGTTGCAAGTATAGTCAAACTGCCTCCCTCTTCAATGTTTCTCGCTGCCCCAAAGAATCTTTTTGGTAAGTAAAGAGCACTTGAATCTAAACCACCGGATAGAGTTTTGCCACTTGTTGGAATAGTTTGATTGTAAGCTCGCGCTAATCTCGTAATGCTATCTAATAATATGACCACATCTTTCTTTTGCTCTACTAACCTTTTAGCTCTTTCCAGGACAATTTCCGCTACTTTTATATGATTATTAACAGGTTGATCAAAAGTAGAGCTTATCACTTCAGCTTTTACTGATCTTTGCATTCCGGTTACTTCTTCTGGTCTTTCATCGATTAATAAAACCATGAGATTTATCTCTGGATGATTAATTGTAATTCCATTGGCAATCTTTTCTAATAAAATTGTCTTACCTGCTTTTGGAGGAGAAACTATTAAACCTCGTTGACCTTTCCCAATTGGTGAAAATAAATCAATAATCCGTGTTGATAATCCACTTGATTTATTTTCTAATTTAATCATCTTTTCGGGAAAAAGAGGAGTAAGGTTTTCAAAATCTATCCTCTCTTTGGATAATTCTGGATCTTCATGGTTAACTGCCTCAATTTTTAATAAAGCATAATATCTTTCTCCTTCTTTGGGAGGCCTAACTTGGCCTGATACAAGATCGCCAACACTAAGATTAAATCTTCTTATTTGAGAAGGAGAAATATAAATGTCATTTTCACCGGGTAGGTGGCCTGATGTTCTCAAAAAACCAAAACCTTCACTCATAATCTCCAAAATTCCCTCAGAAAACATATACCCCTTTTTCTCGGTTTCAGCTTGTAATATTTTGAAGATTAGATCCATTTTTTTTATTCTGGAAAAATTATTAATGTCGTATTCTTTAGCAATTTTACATAAATCGTTAATTTTTTTTTCTTTTAATTCTGTTAAAAGCAAAACTGCAAGACCTCCCTTTCGATATAATTAGATTTTATAAATGTTTTCATATATTTTTAGAAATCAATATAATCTTTAAACTAATATTGTGGCTATTTCTAAAATGAATTTAGCAATAAATTGCTGATGTATAGAGATATTTTTATCCTGTGAGACAAATAAATATTTTTCCACCGTACTTTTTAATAAAAAAGATAAGCTTGAAGTAGTAAAAATATTCAGAAAATTCATTAAAAAGAGGGCTATTGAAGAGTTATCCTTCTATATATTATATATCCAGGAATATTTTATCACTAATATTATATTATTACAAATTTTTTTATTATTTTTTTATTATTTGAAAAGATCAAGATAAAAATAGGCAAATGCAAAGCGATAAACTCTGACCCAACTCATCTATTAAGCAAACTGAACATTTTCTCTACCTCTCCAAACAATTTCGAATTAATTTCAAATCACTGGGTTTATCTAAATCAATCATTATTTCTGGATACGATACCACAACTGCAGCTGAGTTATAACCAAGTATGTCGGTTACTCTTTTTTCTATTTCCTCCACAGTTAGTGTTTTAAATAAAAATTTTAATATAAACTTGAGGCCTAATATTTTAGCATTTTTCCAGTTATCTTTTCTATTATTAAATAATTCTTGAATTAATTCTTTATTTTGAAAAAATACTTCTGGTTTAAAAAATATAATATTTCCCCCACAGAATATTCCTTCTTTCATTTTTACATAAGTTCTCTCCGTTTCAGAGTACTTTTTTATAATATTTTCTTTGGTCATTATGGGATAACCGATACAAGCTTTTCTTTTTGTACATATTTTTAAAAATTCATCAATTGCATCAGGAGTAATCAGGGGAATATCAGAGGTTAGAAATAATAAATTGTCAGCGGAATTAAAATAATTTAACCCAATCTCTATATTTTCAAGTATAGAATTACCGGGATTTAATATTTCTTCAACTTTTTTACCTATATAAGGATGAAGTTCATTTTTTGGACCCACCACTAATATTTTATCAATATTTTCTGAATTATTTAAAGCATCAACAATATAGTCAATCATGGGTCTACTGTCTATCATAATTAGAGCTTTGTTGTCTACATTCTCAGCAATTTCTAAAGGACCTTTTTTCTTCGTCCCTGCTAATATTAAAGCATTAAACATCTTTTTTTCACCTGCCTTAAAAAATAATCTATCGATTATTTTTATTTACCAATAAATTAATTTACCAATTAACCAATTCACCGATTGACCGATTAATTAAGATAATTAGCCATTTAATTGTGTAATGTATAACTTGTAATAAGTACTTGTTTTTCTGATTTAGGAAATTTAATCTCATTGCTCATTACTTATTACTAGTTACTGTATTTTATACGAGATACGAGATACAAATTGAACTCCTGACTTCTTGCTTCTTCACTATATACTAAATATACTATTTTTTTATTTCTTAACTAAATACTATTCACTATTCACTAACGACTATTTTTTATTGCTGCTTTTATAAATTCCTTAAACAACGGGTGAGCCCGGTTAGGTCTTGATTTAAATTCTGGGTGAAATTGCACCCCTATAAACCAGGGATGATTCGGAAGCTCAATAATCTCTACTAAATTTAAATCCTGATTTAAGCCGCTAAATCTTATGCCGTGTTTAGAAAAATCATTCTTGTACGAATTATTAAATTCGTATCTATGCCGATGTCTTTCATAAATCATCTCTTGATTAAATATTTTAAAAGCAAGGGATCCTTTTTCTAATTTACAAGAGTATGTACCTAAGCGCATAGTGCCGCCTTTTATTTTTATTTTCTTTTGTTCCGGTAAAAGATCAATTACGGGAAATGGTGTTTTTGAATCAAATTCTGAGCTATTAGCTCCTTCTAAATTTATTACATTTCGAGCAAGCTCTATAACGGCACATTGCATTCCTAAACAAATTCCTAAAAAAGGTATTTTATTTTCCCTTGCATACTTTACTGTTTCAATTTTACCTTCTATCCCTCTTTTTCCAAAACCGCCCGGTATCAGGATTCCATTAATATCTTTAAAAAGATCTTTTGGGTAATGTTTTTTTACTTCATCCGAATCAATTCTTTTTATTTTTACTCTACAATCATTATCGATTCCACCATGAAGAAGCGCTTCGGTAATACTTATATAAGCATCTTTTAAACTGATATATTTTCCCACCACCCCAATGTTAACTTCTCTTTTGGGATGATATATTTTATCAACCATGTTTCTCCAATTTTGTAAATCGGGACCCTGGCATTTTAAATTTAAAGACTTTACGATTAAATCTCCCAACTTTTGCTCTTCAAATACTATTGGTACTTCATAAATAGATTTAACGTTTATTGCTTCAATTATTGCCTCATGCTTAATATCACAAAACAAGGATATTTTATTTTTTACCTCTTCGGAAAGTTTTGATTGACAACGGCAGATAACTATATCTGGTTGAATACCAATCTCTCTTAGCTCTCTTACGCTGTGTTGTGTAGGTTTTGACTTTAACTCTTTGGCAGCTTTAAGATAAGGAACAAAAGTAACGTGTACATACAGAACATTTTCTTTGCCTATATCATTTCTAAATTGCCTTATGGCTTCTAAAAAAGGAAGGCTTTCAATATCACCTACTGTCCCCCCGATCTCTACGATTACTACATCCACTTTTTCTTTTTTATTTTGGGAAATGTTTTTAATGGTAGATTTAATCTCATCAGTTATATGAGGTATCACCTGAACAGTGGCCCCTAAAAAATCTCCTCTTCTTTCTTTGGAAATTACAGCACTATAAATTTTCCCGGTAGTCATATTATTATAACTAGATAGATTTGTATCAATAAATCTCTCATAATGTCCTAAATCTAAATCTGTCTCCGCTCCATCTTCGGTGACAAATACTTCACCATGTTGATAAGGATTCATAGTTCCCGCATCAACATTTATGTAAGGATCTATCTTCTGTATGGAAATATTTAAACCCCTGCTCTTCAATATCCTTCCGATAGAAGAAGCAGAAATACCTTTACCCAAAGATGAAACTACTCCTCCTGTAATAAAAATATATTTTGTCATAAATCTCCTCTTTTAATTATTTATTAAATTAGTCAGTTATTGAATAGCCGTTAGTCATTGCGAGCTCTGATTTATCAGAGCGTGGCAATCCCTTTATTCATATCGTAAAACATAAATTTTAGTATTTTTAGGTAATGTATCCACTGTTATTTCGCACTCATTTGATTCTAATCTCTGGATATTATCCTTACCATATAGGAATACTTCCACTGGATCTATAGAGAATTTAATAGCCTCGGTCTTATAATGCATGGGAATTGCTAACTTAGGTTTAATATCTTTAATTATCTGAGTGGCTTGATTGCTATTTATAGTATAAAATCCACCCACAGGAATAAATAAAATATCTACGGTGCCTATTTCGGCTAATTTATCAGAATTTAAAACATGCCCTAAATCGCCTAAATGACACAGGTTTAATCCATCTGCCTTTATAACAAATATAGTGTTTGGCCCTCTCTGTCCTCCGTAAAAACCATCATGATAAGATGATATTCCTCTAAATTCCATTTTATGTGATTCTCTGTTTACCAGACCTTTAAAAACTACCGGTCTTCCTTTTACTCCTCTCACATAATTATGGTCAAAGTGTTCGTGACTAACAGTTACAATATTTACTTTAATCCGAGGGAGTTTATAGCCAAGAGTTTCATCGAAAGGGTCAGTGATAATTTTAATTCCTCTTTCAGATTCAATTAAAAACGAAGAATGCCCTAACCATTTTATTTTCATGTTTTGCCCCTTCTCTATCTCGTATATAGTGTATAATATAGCGTATAGCGTACAGCGTTTAGCGTATAGGTATAAGATAAATCATTCTGTATAATATACTACCAACTTCTTTTGATAAATTCTCAATAAGTTAATATTCTGCTATTTCTGTCATTCATATTGTCTTATGTCATTCCCATGAAGGTATGAATGACAAATGATGAAGACATAGAGGCATATGAAATAGGTCCTTATTTTTTTCTTTTATTTTCTTTTCTATATACTACATACTATATACTAATTTGTTTTCTGGAACATGTATTCTTTTTTTTCTAACTCTACGCTATACGCTAAACGCTGTACGCTATATTAAAACATTTCCCCAATTACTTTGTTTAATCTTTCTTTTGCTAATTGCGGTTTAAAGTTTAATATAATGCTTCCCATTTCGGTTTTTTGCATTATATTAAATGGCTCCAAAGAAAATATTTTAGTAATTTCTTCTACTTCATATTCTTGTACTCTTTTAAAACCAATGTATGTGTCAGTTCTTTGATTAATGATTTTGGTTAGCGACTCCACATTAAGATAAAGTTTTTTTCCGCTATTCTCGTGTAATAAATTAATAATGATATTGACCAGTTTTATTTTGTTATAAAGTATTTTTCTTTTTTCAAATAATTGAAAAATGTTATTCTCAGTAGAATTATCTAATAAAAAAATTGATTCCAAATTACTTAAAGAAAAAGGTAATTTATCATGTTCTTCTATAAGATTGCATAACCACCTCAGTTCAAACAATATAACTTTGTTCATATCTGTTTTTCGGCTTAGTTTATCATAATTGAAATCCGGAGAAATAATTACCGAATAATCTGATTTTGTTTCCTCTTTTACCTTGCTCAACTCGTTCCAATGTTCATACTTTTGTATTTTTTCGTTTTTTTTATCTGATAACTTTGCATCAATAATTAAATTGTATGTTTTATAATCTAATAATGCTTTTGCTAAAATAAAAGATACCTGTCCTTCTAATACAATAGAAGTTTCAAAACCCAAAAATTCAAACACTTTTTGAAGTAATTTTTTAAGACTTTCATTATCTTCAGAACTTATCATCCTTAACTGCAATTTTTTAATTTCGCTCAACCAATCAAAGAGACCCCACATTTCTTCTTTCTCTTCGATAAATCGGAAGTCTTTCCTCAAAATATTATCAATATATTTAGAAAATAAATTCTCTTCATTTGCTTCTACCTCTAATACCCCTTCGCAAATCTCTTTATAAGTTAGTGGTTGGCCGGCTTCTTGCAATATTCTAAAAATTTTCTCACTTAAATCGTCCTGAGGTTCTATCTTAGTCTCATCTTCTGTTACCAAAAAATATCGTTTTCTATCATAGTCAATAAGGCCAACAAAAATAATATCGTTTACTTTTAGTTTCTTTTTTTCATACCATTCTTTTAATCCAACTAAACAATTGAGTTCATTATTTACTATTGCTTCTATTTCATTTCCTTCTTTGTCCATAAAGGTAATTTCAACGGCATTTCCTTCTTTTGGGAAAAATGGTTTCATATAACTGGTCAAAAACATAGTACCGTCTTTTAAACAATAACTGGTGAGAGAATACTTAATGTTTGCATCTTTATATTGCCATTTCACTAAACCCCATACTCCTCTTTTTATCCTCATAAATCTTTTATCCCCACTCATAGAGGCATTTACGGCATAATAGGGTTCTTTGACCTTTAACGGTCTTATTTTTGTTAATTCTTTGGTAATTTGACGATAATGTAATGGCTTTTTATGTTTGATTAATATTTCATAAGCACTGTCAGCAACTGATTTATGTTTCATAGGTCTTTAACCTCCAATTAATCGACTCGCTAATTAGCCAATTTTCCAATATGCAGGTTCACCGATTAACTAATTGACCGATTAACCCGTTCTTCAATTATACTTATAGCAGATACTAATTTTGAAAAAAATATTTTGGCACTTCCTAAAATGTTTCTTTTTTAATTATATACACTTTTTTTTATATTTTACAAGTAAATTAATCGTTAGTTGATAAAACTAGCGTAGAGCGTAGAGTAGAGTATAGTAATATTATAGTATCGATTATCCAGTATCACGTAAAGATAGGGGTTCGAGATAGGAATTTATTCTTTTCTTTGTATTTCGTCTTTTTATTTTTCTTTCCTCATCACGGCAACGCCGTGATGCTACACGCTAAACGCTGTACGCTCTACGCTATAATTTTATTTATATCTTTTCATTAACTCAACGTAATCCAGGGCGTGTTTTTTTAAATTTTCAATTTCTTCTTTAGAAAGACTACGCACTACCTTCGCTGGTACACCTAAAGCCATGGTAAATGATGGTATTTTAGTCCTCGGAGTTACTATTGCCCCAGCTCCCACTATGGCTCCTTCGCCTACTTCTGCACCATCAAGCACAATTGCCCCTATCCCTATCAAAGAATTATCTCCAATCTTGCATGCGTGAAGCATTACATTATGACCTATGGTAACATTGTTTCCTATTATAGTAGGTACTCCTACATCACAATGAATAATACTACCATCCTGAACGCTGGTATTATTTCCTATACTAATAGGAGCTATGTCGCCTCTCAATACTACATTATACCAAATACTGGACAATTTTCCGATTATAACTTCCCCAATTACAGTAGCATTTTTGGCAACAAAGGCTTCTTCGCTAATTATTGGTCTTTTTTCTTCAAAATTTAATATTATCTTCTTACCTCCATAACTGTTTTAATTTTTTCGGCAATTTTATCTCCAAATCCTGGTATTTTGCTTATGTCAACCTTGGAAGCATTTTTTATCTCTTCTATACTTTTAAAGTGTTCTAATAATAATCTTTTTCGTTTAGCACCAATCCCTGGAATAAGGTCTAATTTTGAATTGCGTAATTCTTTACTTCTAATCCTTCTATGATAAGTCACCGCGAATCTATGGGCCTCATCTCTTATTCTTTGCAGTAAAAAAAATGCCTCAGAATTAGAAGGCAATATTATTGGTTTATGGACCTCCGGTATAAATATTTCCTCTTCTTTTTTAGCAATACTTACTATTGGTAATTCGAGATTCAAACTGTCTAATATTTTTTTTACTTCACTAAGCTGACCTTTTCCTCCATCAACAAGGACTAAGTCAGGTAATCTTTTACCTTCAGATAATAATCTTTTATATCTTCTCTCGGTTACCTCTTGTAACATAGCATAATCATCAATTCCTTTAACTCTTTTCACTCTGAATCTTCGATAATCTTCCTTTTTCGGTCGTCCTTCCTTAAAAACAACTAAAGAACCAACGGATAATTTTCCTTGAATATTTGAGATATCGAATGCTTCAATTCTTTCTGGTAATTTTTTTAATCTCAATTTATCTTTCAAATCAACAACTGCCTTCCGGCCCTTCTTAATTTCGTCTTCTTCTACTTCTTCTATCTTTTTTAACAAATAATCCTTTTTATTATTTATTTTATATAAGTTTATTTCCTGACCTTTTAAAATTGCTTCAATTGATTTTATTCTATCTCTTACTTTGGCAGCTTTTTCGTAATTTAGATTATGGGAAGCTTCTTTCATTTCTCGATAAAGGCCATTTAATAATCTTTTTTGTTTTCCTGCCAAAAACAGGCAAACTTCTCTTATTCTTCTTCGGTACTCTGTTTTGCTAATCATATTCGCACAGGGCGCTGAACACAAACCAATCTGGTAATCTAAGCAAATTTTCGTATTCTTTAAATCTTTTTTTCTGCATCCCCTAAGATTAAAAACTTGCCTTAATAATTTTATAACAACCCGAGTGGCATTTGTATCCACAAAAGGGCCAAAATATAAAGCTTTACCTTCTTTTATCTTTCGATTTATTTTTCTGTAAAATAATATTTGAGGAAAGTCTCTCTCCAAAGTAATTTTAATATAGGGATAACTCTTATCATCTTTCGATTGAGTATTATAGTAAGGACTGTTGCTTTTAATCATTTTACTTTCCAAGATAAGTGCTTCTATTTCAGAAGAAGTGGCTATATATTCAACATTTACGATCTCTTTTATCATCTTACTTATCTTTGGAGACTGTTGGGAAGAATTAACAAAATAAGAAGAAACTCTATTTTTCAAGGAATTGGCCTTCCCTACATATATTACTTTTCCTTCTTTATCTTTAAAAAAATAAACTCCACTTGTTTCGGGTAATTTATTTATCTTTGCTTTAATATCCATAGTTTATCTCTCTAATAAAATAATAATCGCATCTCATATATAAATTAGCGTATAGCGTAGAGAATATCTCGTATCTCGTGAATCGTATCTCGAAAAAAATAGAATTCAGAAACCAAATTAGTATATAGTATACAGTAAAAAATTTAGAATCCGGTAGTTAGGATTCAGAATAGGGTTAGTCTAAGCTAAAAAGGTAAAAATTACGGAATCTTTACTCAATACTCGATATTGGATACTATAATATTATACTATACGCTAACGACTATTCACTATTCACTAACGACTAATTTAATACTTTTTTTAAAAATTCTCCAGTAGATGAATTCTTATTCTGAGCTATTTCTTCAGGGGTTCCCTTGGCCACAACTCTTCCTCCCTCTTCTCCCCCTCCCGGACCAAGATCAATAATATAATCTGCTGATTTAATTACTTCTAAGTTATGTTCAATTACCATAACGGTATTCCCGGCTTCTACTAACCTATCTAAAACATCAAGTAATTTTTTTACATCATCAAAATGCAGACCAGTGGTAGGCTCGTCTAATAAATATATAGTCCTTCCCGTGCTCTTAGTACTCAATTCTTTAGCTAATTTGACTCTTTGCGCTTCACCACCGGATATAGTGGTGGCGGATTGTCCTAATTTTATATATCCTAATCCTACATCATATAAAGTTTGTAATTTTCTTTTTATCATGGGGATTGCTGCAAAAAATCCCAGGGCTTCTTCAACAGTCATATCTAACACTTGAGCTATATTTTTACTCTTATATTTTATATCCAAAGTTTCACGATTGAACCTTTGGCCTTTACAAACTTCACAGGGTATATATACATCAGGTAAAAAATACATTTCAATCTTTACTATCCCTCCACCCTG
>Ga0307380_10004893_pt1 | contig 17925 bp, 14 predicted proteins | sample UN3MG_FD_202239 | JGI IMG/M metagenome (GOLD analysis project Ga0307380, IMG submission 202239) | Soil microbial communities from Risofladan, Vaasa, Finland - UN-3 | ecosystem: Environmental > Terrestrial > Soil > Coastal area > Acid sulfate soil | place: Finland: Risofladan, Vaasa | collected...
TTGCCGGTGAATTTTGCCAGCCTCGCGGCCTCTACGGCCTGCGAACTTTGGCTCTTTCCGCCGAACCCGCCTCCAACGAAAGGAGTTATGACACGAACATTCCCGGAAGGAAAGCCAAGGGCCTCAACTACCTGGTCTTTGAGCGGAAAAGGAGTCTGAGTCGATGCCCAGACAGTCGCCTTATCGCCCTCGACTTTAGCCACTGCTGTATGAGTTTCCATAGGGGCATGCGCGACATAACTGTTCAAGTATGTTTCTTCTACGGTAACGTCGGAAAGTCTTTCCCCCTCTTTGATATCCCCACCGCTGTCAACAACGTTTTGCCTCGGGCTCTGACTGAGCAAATGCTCAAAAATACTCTCATCGTCAACTTTGGCATCCGGCACGTCGAATTGGGCCTTGATTTTTGCCAGGGCCTTTTCCGCCTCGTCGGGATTTTTGTGCAGCACAGCAATCAAGTCACCATCTTTGACCAACCGAACGCCTTCGATCTTCTCGGCTTCGGAAGTATCGACACTGGTTATTTTGGCCCCATGGGCAGGAGGTCTTAAAATTTTAGCATATAACATCTCCGGAAGCCTGATATCGCCTGTAAATTCAGCCTTTCCGGTAACTTTCTCAAGAGCGTCCCGGTGTGTAAAAGATTTTCCAATAACTTCAAACTCGGAAGGCGTCTTTAAGGAAGGTTTTTGTTTCACGATTTTTGCAATATTTTTACCTTCGGCCAGTTGGCCATACGTGACTTGTTTTGCTTTCTCTGTTATATCGAATACTACTCCGTTTTTTACATCCAGTTTGCTCGCAGGTCTCTGGAGATGTTCTGCGGCCAATTCTATTAAGACGGCCCTGGCCTCTGCTCCCGCGGCCCTAAGAGGAGGCCCGAAGAAACGAGTGCTCATGGAACCGAAAGTGCCCATGTCCCAAGGGCAGCGGGAAGTGTCACCCATAACCATATCAACCGACTCAAGGGTGATATCGAGCTCCTCGGCCAGCATCTGTGCCAGGGAAGTTATGACGCCCTGTCCCAATTCGACTTTGCCGGTGAAGCAGGTAATCCGCCCGTCGGCCCCAACTCTGAGATACGCGTTGAAGTCGTCAGGATACCCCCTGCGGCCCCTTTGTGCTTCTAATACCGAAGGATCCTCAATATAGAAAAGGATTATGATTCCGCCGCCCAGACACTTGAGGAATTCCCGGCGAGTAAGATTGGGATCTACGGTTATATCACTGAAATCAAGTTCAATATATTCTTCATTTTTCATCTTTGATTACCGCCTTGTCATTTCCTGAGCTGCAGATTCGATAGCTCGGATAATTCGAATATGTGCTCCGCACCTGCACAGGTTATACTCCATGTTCTCGACGATTTCTTTTCGAGTGGGCTGTGGATTCTTTAACAGAAAACTGTACGCGTTGAGAATCATACCCGGCGTGCAGAAGCCGCATTGAAGAGCATCGTGTTTTACGAACGCTTCCTGAACCGGATGCAGTTTTCCGTTCTTTGCCAGCCCCTCGATGGTGAGGACTGTTTTATCCTTTACGCTTCTGACCGGGATTATGCATGAACGGACGGCCATATTGTCTATCATAACGGTGCAGGCCCCGCAAAGGCCTTTGCCGCAGCCATATTTGGTTCCGGTGAGCCCCAGGTCGGTACGTAATACCCATAAAAGCGGTCGTTCGCCGTCTGTGGTTAAGCTCACCGATTTTTCATTGAGTTTAAAAGAAATGCTCTCGTTCATATCAGAATCCTCTCTTTGCTTAGATTCTTGATCATTCCAATTAGCATAAGTTAACAGATGTCACAGCGCTTGTTTTACTCGTTCCGGTGTCATGGGGATTTGAAAAAGTCTGGCGCCTGTAGCATCGTAAACGGCGTTTGCAAGAACGCCGCCCATACAGATAATAGCCGGCTCACCGGCACCTTTTGAAGGAGAATCGTTAGAATCTATCAACACCATTTCGATTTCGGGCACCCACGAGAACCGAGGCAGCTCATACGTGCCTAAGCTTAAATCGCGAACTGTTCCGCCTTCGAAGTGGACTTCTTCGGTCAGTGCGTAGCCCATTCCCATCGTGATACAACCTTCTGTCTGAAGCGCGACTCCTTCAGGATTAATCACGAGACCGATATCCTGGGCGCAGACCACACGCTTGACCTGTATGCTTCCCGTTCGCTCGTCGACCTTAACCTCTGCGAAAAGAACCACGGGCACGCCGACGTCATAGCCGCAGGCGATTCCGAAGCCCCGGCCGCTCGGAGCTTTCTTGGCCGGTGTCCAGCCGAATTTGTCCGCCCCGGCCTTGAGGACTCTGCGTAATGCCTCGTCGCTGATGTTCTTGAGGCGAAACTCCAGTGGATCCATTTTTGCCCTGGCGGCCATAATGTCTATGTGTGATTCCCGCGCAAAGCTGTTGGTGTTGTTGTCGGGCGCTCGCCAGGCTCCTGTGCCCAAAAGATGCTGTTTCTCTCCATTGCGAAGGTCGCGGTACTGGGTAGTGCGATTATGCGGAATGTCGTAGAACAGCTTGGAGCCTCGTCCGCCCATGCCGTGGATGGCGTAATCCCACGAGACGATTTTGCCTGAATCGTCGAATCCCGACTTTATCTTAACGGCGGCGGCGGGTCTGAACGTATCGTAGAAGAACTCGTCGGCACGGCTCCAGGCAAGCTGGACCGGTTTTTTTGCTATCTTTGCCAGCTTGACCACCTGCATGGCCTGCCCATTGCTGATCTTTCCTCCAAATCCACCTCCTACGAAAGGAACAATCACGCGAACGTTTTCATCAGACATGCCCAGCTCTCGGGTCAAATCCCGTCGAAGGCCGAAGGGCGTTTGTGTTGACGCCCAGACTGTGAGCTTGTCACCTTCGAAATGAGCCAGAGCGGTGTGGGTCTCCATCGGAGAATGGGCTACGTAGCCGTTCAAGTACGTTTCCTCGACAACATCCTTAGCGAGCTTATGTCCGGTCTCGATATCACCACCGCTCTCAATTACTCTGCCCTTGCCTGCATTATTAATGAAATAATCAAAGACAGTCTTGTCGTTGAAACGTGCCTCCGGGACATCATAGTCGGCCTTGAGTTTGGCCAGAGCTTTTTCAGCTTCATCGGGATTTTTGTGGAGGATGGCGACCAGTTCACCGTCCCGGACCACCTGGAAGCCCTCCATTTCGTCGACGGCTGAACTGTCGAGGCTCTTCAACTTTGCGCCGTGAGCCGGAGGCCGCAGGACCTTTGCGTAAACCATGCCGGGTATGCGGATGTCCCCCGTATATTTGGCCTTGCCTGTGACCTTTTCTCTGGCGTCTGAGCGGTTGAGGGGTTTTCCTATAAAGTTGAATTCCGATACGCCCTTCACCTGTGGTTCCTGCTCCAGGCGTCTTTCAATCTTTTTACCTTTCGCCAGTTCAGCATAGGTAACCTTACGTTCCCTCCGAGTTCGATCGAACACGACCCCGTCTTTCACGCCGAGCTGTTCTTTCGGCACCTTGAGGCGCACGGCTGCCAGTCCTATCAGGACCGCCCTGGCTTCGGCTCCGGCTGCTCTGAGAACGGGTCCAAACCTCGGTGTGGTCTGCGAACCCCACGTACCGGCGTCGTATGGGCACAGGGCAGTATCTCCCATGATCATATCTACGGATTCCAGAGATACATCAAGCTCGTCTGCTAAGCTCTGGGCCAGAGAAGTGATGGGACCCTGTCCCAGCTCGACTTTGCCGGTGAAACCAGTTACTCTTCCATCTTCACCGATTCGAAGGTAGGCGTTAAAGTCAGGACGTTCTTTTCCGCCGCCACTCTGTCCTTGTGCCATCGGGTCACCTACAGTGAAGAAAATTATGATTCCACCACCTATACCCTGTAAAAACTTTCGACGGTTAAGTGAGTAGAAACTATCGTCGCAGCCGCGTTCGGCGACCTGCAATTCGTCCTCGTTCATCTTTATCTGGCTCCTTTCATTTCCTGAGCTGCAGACTCGATAGCTCGGATAATTCGAATATGTGCTCCGCACCTGCACAGGTTATACTCCATGCCCTCGACGATGTCCTTTCGAGTGGGCTGTGGATTCTTTAACAGAAAACTGTACGCGTTGAGAATCATACCTGGCGTGCAGAAGCCGCATTGAAGAGCATCGTGTTTTACAAAAGCTTCCTGAACCGGATGCAGTTTTCCGTTCTTTGCCAGCCCCTCGATGGTAAGGACTGTTTTATCCTTTACGCTTCTGACCGGGATTATGCATGAACGGACGGCCATATCATCTATCATAACGGTGCAGACCCCGCAAAGGCCTTTGCCGCAGCCATATTTGGTTCCGGTGAGCCCTAAGTCGGTACGTAATACCCATAAAAGCGGTCGTTCGCCGTCTGTTGTTAAGCTCACCGGTTTTTCATTGAGTTTGAAGGAAATGGTCTCGTTCATATCTAATCCTTTCCTGGCTCAGATTGAATACGAAATTTAAGTTAAATAATGTGAACAGATTTCTGTACGTTTGTCCAGATAATTTTATCGATAAATTAATTTCTTAAATTTACCCTTTTCACGAGTTTTTTGTCCTGCAGTGAGCTATTTCAGGCTGAAATTCGATCGATAGGTAAACGGGTTTAAACCACTAATACCTTGTCTTGTTATATTATCCTCTGTTTGTTATATTTTTCAAATTGACAAAAAGGGATATACTGAAATCCCAAGCGAAGATATTTCTTGAAAGACAGCAGTACAATAATACAATAATTAATCAGTAACCTTAACGCTACGCAATAATTCAGGAAATCTGTTACGGGTAGGAAGCATGCTGCCGTTTGAAGAAGCTCTCAGAATTGTTTTGGATTCAGCTCACAGGCTTGGTTGTGAGCATGTCGATATTGCTCAAGCGGTAAACCGGATATTAGCTGAAGATGTCGAATCGGACATGGATATCCCGTCTTGCGACAAATCAACTGTTGATGGTTACGCCTGCCGACGGGGAGACCTTGCTAATGAGCTGACTGTGATCGAGACGATTCGGGCGGGTATGCCCCCTAAGAAAGCAATTGGGCCGAACCAGTGCGCCAAGATAATGACCGGCGCCCCGTTACCCGGAGGTGCTGACTGTGTTGTAATGGTTGAGTTTACGGAAAATCCCTCGGACAGTACTGTTCGCTTTGTCGGCGAAAAGACAGACGATCACATTCGTCGGAAGAGCGAAGACATTAGAGCCGGCCAGGTCGTCCTTTTCAAGGGTAGCCTCATCAGGCCGCAGCATCTTGCGGTTCTCGCTTCGGTTGGACAGGTGAAAGTGCTTGTCGCGAAAAAACCAAGAGTTGCGATTATTGCAACGGGAGATGAACTTGTTGAGCCCCGATTAAAGCCGGATCCCTGGAAATTGAGAAACAGCAACAGCTCTCAGCTTGCTGCACAGCTTGACAGTGTCGGTGCGGTCGTGACCGATTACGGCATTGCCGAAGATGCCGCCGGTGACATAGACAGAATTTTCAAGAAGGCAGTTGTCGAAAGTGACGTGGTTATCATGTCCGGCGGAGTTTCCATGGGTGATTTTGATCTCGTGCCAGGGATACTAAGGCAAAACAACGTTGAATTATTGTTCGAGAAAATCGCCCTGAGGCCGGGAAAGCCCACGGTCTTTGGCATATCCAGGAACGGCTGCTGCTTTGGGCTGCCAGGCAATCCAGTATCTACCTTTGTAGTATTTGAGTTGTTGGTTAAGCCTTTCTTGTACAAACTGATGGGCCACGATTATGCTCCTGTTGCGGTTCAGATGCCTCTGGATGATTCTATCAAAAGAACGAACACGGAACGACAAAGCTGGAACCCGGTCATAATAACGGATGCGGGAACACTGAAGAGCGTTGAATATCATGGCTCGGCCCATGTTGGGGCGCTCTGCACCGCGGCAGGATTGGTAAGTATTGGTGTTGGTGTGTCTGAAATCCCCAAGGGGACTATTGTTCGGGTCAGACTGATTTGACGTAAAGAGTAACTATTGAGCCTTGTAGAAGATGAGTGTTGACTGCCTGAGAGTTTCGGTTACTAACAGATGCAATCTGCGATGTGTCTACTGTCATCCTGTTGGTGACAGCGGTCTCATAGAAAGTAAGGAGGTTCTGAGATTTGATGAGATCCGGCGTATCGTCGAGCTTTTTGCAGACTGTGGTATAAAAAAGGTGCGGCTCACAGGAGGCGAGCCGTTGCTCAGAAATAATATTGTCCGGCTTGTGTGCGAGCTGGCTTCGATTATCGGAATTGAGGAGTTGTCGGTTACAACCAATGGCGTCTTTCTTGAACCGTTGGCAGCAGAGCTTAAAGCCGCAGGTCTCCAGCGGGTCAACATAAGCGTTGATTCGATGGAGAGAGCAAGTTACAAGCGGATTACGGGATTTGACCTGCTGCCAGAAGTAATCAACAGTATTTACAGAGCAATAGAAGTAGGTCTGACGCCGGTTAAGATCAACAGCGTTATTTTAAGAGGCGTCAACGATAGCGAAAAGCAGATAACCGCACTTGCAGAAATGAGCGTCAATTTACCAGTTTCCGTCAGATTCATCGAGTACTGCCCGACGAACAAGTACACGAAACCGGCCAGTGATTATTTACCTAATAGAATAGTTCGCACCATTATCGAGCACAAATATGGACCGCTTTCCGGCGTTGTTATGGATTGTGGTAATGGCCCTGCTTTGTATTTCAAGATGAGAGATTCAGCAGGGACCATAGGTTTTATAAGCGGCCGATCTTCGAAATTCTGCCACTCGTGCAATCGGCTTAGATTGACCAGCGACGGAAAGATTATGCCTTGTTTGTATTCGGCTCGCACCCATGATCTTAAACGACTAATCCGGAATGGTACAAGTGACCGGCAAATTCATGATTTTCTGAACAGGATAATAACCGAAAAGAGAAACTACACGAAATCGAATTCGTCTAAAGAAGAATTTTCTATGTGCAAAATTGGAGGTTGAGGACAGTGACGGACAATGGCGGCATGGTGGATGTGAGCGTCAAAGATATTACCTTGAGGACTGCAAGGGCAAGCGGCTCTATTGTTCTTGGCGAGGAAGCTTTTCAGACTCTCAAGCAAGGCGATTGTGTCAAAGGCGATGTTCTCGCGACTGGTAAAGTAGCTGCGATTACAGCGGTGAAATCTACGCCGGCGATAATCCCCATGTGTCACCCTATCCTGATTGAAGCGGTTGATGTAGACTTCAAACTGAATGAGCCGGACAAATCGGTTACCGCTATTGTGACTGTCAAGTCGTCCGGAAAGACTGGTGTGGAAATGGAAGCTCTTGTTGGGGCAAGTGTGGCCTGTCTTACCATTTACGATATGCTCAAGTATAAGAGCAGGGATATGGTAATAACACAGATAAGGTTGCTTGAAAAAACGGGTGGAAAAAGTGGCGACTACAAAAGGCAGGATTAGAGCTATATCCGTTTCAAAGGAAAGGGGCACGCAAAAAGTCAATGTGCCCAGGGCAGAATTGCAGGCCGGCTTTGGAATTGTCGGAGACGCTCATGCAGGTGATTGGGATAGGCAGGTAAGTTTGCTTGACCTTGAGTCCGTAGAGAAAATGAACGCAAAAGGACTGAAGGTCTCGCCCGGCAATCTTGCCGAGAATATTACTACCGAAGGTATCGACCTGGGAGTTCTGAAAGTCGGCAGCAAGCTGAGGCTCGGCATCGACGCCGAGGTTGAAATTACTCAGTTTGGCAAGCGGTGCCATGGACGATGTAAGATCTATGAACAGATTGGCGATTGTGTTATGCCGCGAGAAGGTGTTTTTGCGAGGGTAACTCGTGGTGGCTCGATAAATACCGGTGACGTTATAGAGGTTATTACCAATGGTGATTAAAGTGGCTGTATTGACAATTAGCGACAGTTGTGCAAAGGGCAAGCAAGTGGACATCAGCGGACAAACAATAGAAGAAATGCTCCCCGAAGACAGGTTTGAGGTCTGCGAGAAAATGATACTGCCCGATGATTACCCGGCGATTGCCAAGGCGCTGGCGCGTCTTTCAGACGAAAAATACATTGACATAGTCCTAACCACCGGAGGAACGGGACTTGGGCCGCGTGATGTCACTCCGGAGGCGACGGCATCTGTGTGTGAAAGAATGGTTCCGGGTTTGGGCGAGATTTTCAGATCTGAAGGTTTCAAAGTTGCTCCCAATGCAGTGCTGTCCCGCGGTGTTGCGGGCATGCGGAACACTACCCTGATAATTAATCTGCCGGGCAGCCCGAAGGCCGTTCGTGAATGTTTGGAAATAATTCTGGACGTCCTGCCTCACGCTGTGGACATGATGCGCGGCGGCGGACATTGACCAAAGGAGTCAAGAGATGGTTTTGTTAAAGCTTTTCACTGCGTTTTTGAAAATTGGTTTATTTGCGTTTGGCGGTGCATACACCTTCGTACCTCTGATTGAGAGGGAGGTTGTTCAAAATAATCAGTGGCTCGCCAAAGCGGAATTTCTGGAAATTCTCGGAATTGTAAAAGTGTTCCCCGGTGCAATATCAATTAAATTCGCCACTTATACCGGCTATAAGGTCGCAGGTGTTCCCGGTGCAATAGTGGCCAACTTCGGGAATATAATGGCACCTGTGTTGTTTATAATGGCTGTCTCGCTTGTCTATTCAAAATATAAGGATGTTCCATTTATTAAAGGCTGTCTCGAGATGATTCAGTACGCCGTTTTTGCAATGATAATTGCTGTGGGGATACAGCTCGTCGATAAAGTTGGTATCTTTCAGGTAAAGAACTCGGTTGTTGTGTTGGTGGCCTTTGCATTGTTTGTTCTGACCAGGATACATCCTGCTTTTATTATCATGGGCGCAGCCCTGTATGGCGGAGTGATCGAATGGATAACATCAACCTGATGAAAAAGGAAAATTTAAGTGTGAAGTACTGTTCTCAGTGGACAAAATTTCTTATGAGATGAGTTGGAAAAGTCGGCAGCGTGCCGGCTGTATTTGGCTTGGAAATTCCAGACTTAGTGGAGGATATTTATGGATGCTAAAATTAATCTTATTGTTAACGACGAAAAAAGAACCGTCGTCACCGACCCGGAAAGGCCCCTGCTTGATGTTTTAAGGGAAGAGCTGCACCTGACCGGCACCAAGTACGGCTGTGGCGAAGGTCGGTGCGGTGCCTGCACTGTGCTGATAGACGGCAGACGAATCCTCTCCTGTGTCACTTCGGTTGCCATGGCGGATAACAAAAAGATCACAACGATCGAAGGACTTTCCGATGTCGATTCCCTCCATCCCGTTCAGCAGGCGTTTCTCGACGAAGGTGCCATTCAGTGCGGCTATTGCACGTCCGGGATGATCCTGGCTGCAGCAGCCCTTCTTGAAGAGAATCCGAGGCCTACTGACGAGCAAATCGCCGAATGGATGAATGTCAACATATGCCGGTGCAATGGATATACGAAAATACTAAAGGCCATTCGACGTGCCGCAGCGCAAATCAAGGAGGTGAAAGTATCATGACGGAACAAATCTTTACTAAAGAAATTATCGAATCTCGGTATTCTGAATCTATCAACGGGCCAGGTGGTCAGGTAAAACTAAGCCGGCGTTCCTTTGTCCAACTACTGGGCACGGGGCTTCTGATTACGGTGACACAAGGCGTCTCTCTCGGGCAGCGAAGCCGCGGCAGCAGCGGGCGATCCATAACCGTAGCGGCAAGAGTGCACATTAACTCCGACGGCACAATCGACGTTATGACAGGTAAAGTTGAAGAAGGCCAGGGCTCCCGCGCACAACTGACGCAGGCGGCGGCCGAAGAGCTTCGGGTCGACGTCGATAAGATTCACCTTCTGATGTCCGATTCGGATCTCACCCCCGATGACGGCAGGACGGCAGGCAGCCGGACTACTCCAAGCACTGTCCCGGCCGTACGTCAGGGCGCTGCAACCGCCCGCGAGCTATTGACACGTCTTGCAGGAACTCAATGGAACCTGAAGCCTGAAACGTTGGACGTTCGCGACGGCACCATCACACACAAGACAACGAGAAAGAAGCTCACCTATGCGGACCTGGCCAAATCGAAAGATGTCGCCGTGCTTTTTAAGAATCCCGTGTCTTCCGAAGCCGCCCTGACTCCGGTCGAGAAATGGCAGACAATGGGCACGTCAGTTCCAAGGCCGAATAACCGGGACATCGTCACGGGAGCGCATCGATACCCATCGGATATCGTACAGCCGAATATGCTCTACGGCAAAATCCTGCGACCACCCTCTTACGGAGCGACGCTCGAATCAATCGATCTTTCCAAGGCCAAGTCTATGAAAGACGTGGTCGTAGTCCATGACGGCCAGTTTGTCGGATTAGCAGCGCCATCGTCGTTTCGCGCCGCCCAGGCGTTGGAGGCCGTTGCCGGGACCGCCACATGGAAAACCGTGCCGCAACCGTCGAGCAGGGAAATATTCTCTTATCTCAAGGAACATGCCAGCACAGGCGACCGGTCACGTCCCAGGACCAAAGGCTCGACTGATGAAGCCCTCGCCAATGCCGAGAAAGTCCTGAGCGAAACGTACAACGTGGCCTACATTCAACATACTCCGATGGAACCGAGAGCGGCAGTAGCAGAATGGAACGACGGCAAGCTGACCGTCTGGGCGGGTGTCGACGGGCCCCATCAGGTCAAAGGCGATTTGGTCAGAGCTTTAGGAGTATCGTCCGAGCAAGTTCGTGTAATCGTACCCGATATGGGCAGTGGATTCGGCGGCAAACATTCGGGCGAAGCGGCCGAAGAAGCGGCCCGGCTGGCGAAAGCCGCCGGTCGCCCGGTGTCCGTGCGATGGACGAGAGCCGAGGAGTTCACCTGGGCCTATTTCCGGCCGGCAGCCGTCATCGAATGCAAAGGCGGCCTGGATAACAAAGGCTCGCTTATCGCCTGGGATTTTACGAGCATCAATCCGGGCAGCTCGGCGATTGATACGCCATACAATATCGCCAACACGAAAATTCTGTCGGCCGGTTCCGATTCTCCACTTCGACAGGGGGCATACCGGTGTCTAGCCGCCACGGCTAACAATTTTGCCAGAGAATCCTTTATGGACGAGCTTGCCGCCGCGGCGGGCACCGATCCGCTTGCTTTTCGACTTGCCCATCTCGATAACGAGCGCATCCGGACCGTCCTCGAAACCGTCGCCAGGCACTTCGACTGGCCCGGCCGAAAAAAGAAGGTCACTCCCGAAACAGGCGTCGGGCTGGCCTGTGGGACGGAAAAGAATTCCGTCGTAGCCGCTTGCGTGGAAGTCGGGATCGACCGCAAACGTGGCGAGATTAAAGTGCACGAGGTCTGTGAAGCTTTTGAGTGCGGCCCGATCCAGAATCCCGCCAACCTGACTTCTCAGGTGCAGGGCTGCATTATCATGGGCCTGGGCGGAGCCCTGCGAGAAGCGATGGAATTCGAGAACGGCAAAATCCTGAACGCCGGCTTCGCCGGGTATTTGGTGCCGCGATTCAAGGATGTTCCAAAAATCGATGTCCATCTGATAAACAACACGAACATACCATCGGCCGGCGGCGGGGAGACGCCCATTATCGCGATTGCCCCGGCTATCGGCAACGCCGTTTTCGCCGCAACCGGTATCCGCCTGCGCTCGATGCCCATGATTAACGCCTTACGCAGTCAACTGTGACGTGATGAAAGTGAGTCCTGGAGATTAAAGATGGACAAAAGCCACTGCCCAACAGACATTCATCAGAAGGTTGTGGAATTTATAGATAGCGGCCGGTCTTTCGTCGTGGCTTTGGTCATGAAAGCCGAAGGTTCCACGCCGCGAAAGGCAGCGGTCAAGGCTGTTATAGACAAGACCGGCAAAATCTGGGGTACCCTTGGCGGAGGCCTGGTGGAAGCGGAGGCTCAGCGCTGCGCAGTTGAGGCCTGCCAATCGAAACGTCCAGTCGTCTTTGACCTGTATCTGCACGGTGCTGATAGCGTCGATGATGTTCCCATCTGTGGAGGGATGATGCGAATTCTCATCGACCCAACGGCAGCAAAAGACAGAGCATACTATGCCCATGTTGCCGAAGCAATCAGACAGCGACAGCGAGGCGTGATACTTACAACCGTACGCACTGTTGCAGACACAGAGGTAACGTCTCAATGGTTCCCGCAAGAGGCAATTCCGGCTGAAATTTCCTTTCCGGGCACAGACAGCATTCGTTCCTGCCTGGCCCGCGAGTGCCCGCAGCTTTTTACGGAACGCTCTCAGAATCCGGAAGTCCTTACCGAAGTTCTGGTTGAGCCGGTTATTCCGAAACCCCTTCTGGTGATTGCGGGCGGAGGACATATCGGCCAGGCACTCACGTTTCAAGCTGACCTCGTCGGCTTCGATGTCACTATCATAGATGACCGGGCGGAATTCACAGACCCGGCCCTTTTCCCGGAGGGGGCGACGACCCTTTGTGGTGATATATCAAAGCAGGTTGCTGATCTCTCTGTTGCGAATGACACGTATATCGTAATTGTCACCCGTGGGCACAAACTTGACGCCGAGGTACTGGAGGCGTGCATCCACACACCTGTTGCCTATGTCGGCATGATAGGGAGCAAACGAAAGGTGTCACTGATTCGCAAGAACTTTATTGAATCCGGCCTGGCTACCAGGGAAGAATTCGACCGGGTTTTTGCTCCTATCGGGCTGGATATAGGTGCCGTGACCGTGCCCGAAATCGCTGCGAGTATCATAGCAGAGTTAATTGCCGTCCGGCGAAAGGGTGTTGCACATAAAACCTCTATGAAAATGGTGCTGCCATGATTTGTGCCATAGTTCTCGCGGCAGGCTGCTCACGCCGGATGGGCGTGCAGAAACTTTTGTTGCCTTTCGGTGATAAAACAGTTATCACCCACATTGTCAATCAGCTCCTCTTGAGCAACGTTGACGAAGTTCATGTGGTTGTAGGCCACCAGGCCAAACGAATAAGCCGGGAGTTATCCCCCCTGCCGGTTTCTATCGTGTACAATTCCAACTACAAATCCGGGATGCTATCTTCGGTGCGTTGCGGGCTTCGCAACCTGCCGCAGCAATGTAAAGCGGTTTTGGTTACGCTCGGAGACCAGCCATCGATCACCTCTAAACTGATTGATCAAATGCTTCAAGCCTTCGTTACTACCGAAAAAAGTATCCTGGTTCCACTCTATAACAACAAGCGAGGCCACCCCATGTTGTTCTCGGAATCATATCGCAATGAGATTCTGACTCAGTACGATAATGTGGGTCTGCGGGGGCTTCTGCTTTCGCATTACGATGACGTTTTTGAGCTACCTGTTTCAACTTCCGCGGTGCTTTCAGATATGGATTGCCCGGAAGACTATCGGCGTGAAATTGAACTGATCAAAAAAAACGCCGGAAGGAAATCCGGCTCGAAAACCAAATGAATTAGGCGTAGCTTGGTGGAGTGACCTTAACGGTTGCGGTGTCATTAAGAGTATCAATTATTTACGGAGATGTCTCACCATCCATCTGGATATACGAAAGATGGCTTTGAGCGACCACCTACGGTCCGGTTTATTTCTGTGAGGTCGCATCAATCCGTTTCAGGCAAACGAGCCAGTCATCTGCTGTCGTGGGTGATTGCAGATTTCTACCAGTGCTCGTCGACTTGCCCTGGATATGTTGACGGGTATCTTGGGCATTGATCCATTGGACTGAATAACGAGCCGGTACAACCGATATATTCACAGTGCCGTGGGACTCCAGATATACCATGTATTGTCGGCCCGGCTCTGCCAGGCAGTAGCCATTGTCAACCAAATCCTGTCTTGGGCTCATTCGCCAAAATGGAACTGTCTCAAAGAAATCCCACACGCGCTTGATGATGTCATGGCATCTCTGGTCCTTCCGGGCCAGTTCCATAGTGCCGCTGAAGCCCGATGAGGAGTTGCCATTCATATCTGCAAAATTGATTGCTGCGGCCGACATAATCAAGACATAGGCATTTTTGCGCAGGTCATCGTATGTGTATTTCGGGTGATACTTGTTGCCCGCCCACAAGGTCTCCTGAGCATAAAGAGGCTTCTGAGGATGATGGTTTTTCTGAATGATGCGACTGAGTTTGCTCCGATCGAGTGTCTTTGGGCCTTGCAGCGTGCCAAAGCTGGAATAGTCTTTGTCCTTGAAGGCGTCATCACCTGTGCGATTGTGGACCGAGAGAAGGTGACCGAATACATCCAGCTCTTGGATCTTCATGCCAAGACGATCCAGGTCGTCGAAGAGGTAGGATTTGCTTTTCAACAGTGGTTCTGGGCCGGCGACGTTGAATAAGAGATTCCAATACGAGCCAATGCGGGCTAATGTGTACCTGATATACATGCGCCGGTCAGCAGAATTGGTCGGATAGTTTGAATCCCTGCCGAAAAACCCGGCAAAGGGAAAAACAAGTATCCTTCGGGCGGAAAGTGAATCGAGTATGACCTCCATCTTCTGATATTCGCGAGGATTGGGCGATTGCGTCTGCTCATCCCACAGGTTGGGCGTCTGCCATCCCTGGCCCCTGCCCTCGGAATTGCGGTTCAGGTAATGACTGGCGATTGATAGCATGTTGTAGCCCTGCTCTTGGGCCCACTCCAGGAAATGCTTCCTGTCTCTGTCGGGCCAGTTGGCAGCAAAAAAACGATCTCCCACGTGTAAACTGCGTATGAGTACGTGTTTGCCGCCTTTGTATCCAAACCAGAGGGGATTCGACTCATCTTTTGAAATCATTCCGGGAATATTTGATTCCACACAATAAAAACTGCCCAAGGCTCCAGGTGTGCCGTCGGAAAAACTGGCCTTGTACTGCCAGAGACCAGGTTGGTTTGGCATAAAACGGATCATCCAGCGGGAGCCGCCGTCATAGAATCCCCAAAACTCTGCCACGGAACCATCAGGCCCAGTGTATGTCACTGTAAGTGTGACGTCACGATAAGGATTTTTGTAGCTATTTGGATTGGTAAGAGTCTTTTCAAACCGGTCCCATAAGCCAACCGTTCTGCACTTGGATGCCGGTGGTTCGTATGGACCGTAGTGATTTCGTAGATACTCGAGCCACCATCGGATACCAGGGTCGTTTTCGGTTCCGTAGCCACCGGGATTGTGGTTTGGGCCATAGGGTGGCACACACTGAAGCCATGTACTGGCTAACATGTATCCCATTCCGTTCGAGAGATGCTCGATGGTTCTTTGGATCTGATCATTCTTCATATCCTCATTGTAAAGGCCGATGTTGATGTAGTTGTAGTAACCATCCTCCTTGCTGTATTTGCCCCAATAGTTTCCTGGGGCATTTCCTGGTACGGCCTCACTTTGAATATAGGGTTTACCAGTTACTTTTGTAGAATGATGTATACCCAAGTCAGCCTCCGGCGGAGGATCGCCGTGATAGTTCGTGGCGATCACAAAGGTTGGATCGACAGCCTTGCCTGCCGTGACCATCTGGCGATTGTCGAAACCTTTTGCCCTGCGAGCCATCCCTTCGTTATCTACGTCAATAAAAACATTGCGATAGTTGTGCTCTTCAAGCCAGTGTATCGTGTTGGCAATTGCAATATTTGCCTGGTCTTGTGTCCAGAAATCCCATTTGGCCTTGGACGTACTCCAATAAAGACATCCAACCAAAACGACCATGCCCTGCTTGTCTGCTGCCTCAATAATCTTGCCCATTCGCTTGGCATAAACCGGATTCAAGCTGCCATCTTTGGTGTAGCCCTTGACATCGCCAAACCTGGAACCCATGAAGAATACGCTTATAGTATTGACGCCATATTGTACAAAGGTATCAAGATTAGCAATGAGTTCATTAGTCTCATCGTCGGAAATCAGCGCATTGGAACATCGCAGGCCCTTTACCAGAAACTCATGGTTGTTAAGATATGTTTTCTCACCTTTAACTGTGAAGACATAGTCACTGCTGTATCCTTTATGGCAGAGAGAAAACAACAGACACAACACACACGTTAAAACATTGTGTTTCATGCTAAATTACCCGTACACGAACTAACAGGATGCTTAGATTCCAACTTTCATTAAATTATAACATCCATTTATATTTAGAAACCGCCCCACATTATTCTGCTTATTTGTCCTGATGAGCTCTTTTAACTTATACTCTTCTCACTAAAGTGTATTCCCATACCGCACACAAATGGAATAGTCTTTGACCTTAGACAGGGAAGTGTCCGGGCTGTTGTCGGGGTATAAGTAAACACTAATGCCAAAATCTGATCCAGGCTTCGTGAAGCGTTCAAGCTCGCTGGCTTGTCTGAATCCCTGTGACTCAAGTTTTTCCGCAGTATCAAGCCAGTTCGCCCCTATCTTGATACCAAAAAAGCCGTATGCATTACCCAGAATTACTGCGCCGCTAAGCACGTATCCTTTTTCAGTATCAAACAAGAAAATGCAATTCTCAACTTCCAGAAATCCCTTTGGTTCCGTATAGTCCAAGTTGAGCACCTTGCAGACCTCGCTGAATGGAGTTTCAAGGATATTGAAGAATTTCTCAAGGTTAAGCGAATCTCCAGATTTGAGGAGCTTCGACTCCATTTTCATTGCCTCCTTATCATGTCGTATTGATGTTTCGTATATGTTCTAAGATGATTGGTTTTTAAAATATTTTGCCTTCTGTGTCAAGGCAGTTTGTTCAGTATAAAGTTACAAGCTAATTTTTTAAAAACATCAGTCAATACACTAAACCTAAGCAGGATACTGTTTTAGGCAATTTGGAGGGTATGGTGCTTTTATAATTGACTCTGTGAATTGTTTATTTTGACTTACACTTTTTGGAGAAATTTTTACGCTTGAAAAACCGGGACCGACATGTTAGTCTGGTCGCTTGGAGTAGGGTCATTACTTCATTACTTGGCTACCACTGTGCCATAGAGTTTAGACAATAGTACTGGTTGCGTGTCAATGGGTATTGATAATAAGACATCTCAGCGAAAAGGGCCATTAAGCCATGAAACAAATCAAGAAATGGCCAATTCCAGAGATGAGAAGTTCGTGCCAACATGTAATATTTGTGGAGAAAAACACTGGCCACATCATCCTTTAGTGCCTTGTGTCAACAAGAAGAAGGCTAAGGTAAAAGCCAAAGCTGAAAGAAAAGCCAAAGCAAAGGCCAAGGCTGAGGCCAAAGCAATAGCAAAAGCCAACTCCAAAGAAAAGGCTGAGGCTGAAGCCTTGCTAACGGCCAAAATAAAAGCTGAAAGAAAGGCATATCTTGAGGCAATAGCCAAAGCAGAAGAAAGGCTCAGGGCCGAATCTAAAGCGAGAATAGAAGCCGAAGAAAAAGCTGATGCAGAAGTAAAAGCGAGAGAAAAGGCAGAAGCCATAGCAAAGGCTAACGCTGAAGCCGAGGTAAAGTCTACAACAAAAGCTGAAAGAAAGGCCCATCTCGAGGCAATAGCCAAGGCAGAAGAAAGGCTCAGCCATGAGTCCAACTTAAGAGCCGCAGCGGAAAAGAGAGCTATCGCTGAAGCCGAGGAACGGGCCAGGATCGAGGCCGAAGCTACAGAGGCTATCTCAGCAGCCAAAGCAGAAGCACAAGCAAAGGCCGACTCTTATGCAGCGGCTATAAGAGAAGCGGAGGAAAAGCTAAAGGTTCAATCCGAGGAAAGGACAAAGGCCGAAGCAAGAGCTCAGGCCCAAGCTCAGACCCGGGCCGAAGTAGAAGAAAAACTAAAAGCTGAAACCGAAGCCAGAAGTGGAGCACAGCAGGAAGCTCAGGTTCAAGCTCAACAGAGGATCCGAGCGGAATCAAAGGCCGAATCTGAATCTGTAACCCGTCTGGAAGCTCAGGAAAGAGCCAGGGAAGAATCCGTAGCAAGAGCTAAGATTGAAGAGCGGCTGAGGGCTGAAGCCGAGGAACGTGCCAGGATCAAATCTGAAGCTGCAGAGGCTATCTCAGCAGCCAAGGCGGAGGCCCAAGAAAATGCTGAATCTTA
>Ga0307380_10004895_pt1 | contig 17923 bp, 38 predicted proteins | sample UN3MG_FD_202239 | JGI IMG/M metagenome (GOLD analysis project Ga0307380, IMG submission 202239) | Soil microbial communities from Risofladan, Vaasa, Finland - UN-3 | ecosystem: Environmental > Terrestrial > Soil > Coastal area > Acid sulfate soil | place: Finland: Risofladan, Vaasa | collected...
GGAATACAGTTGTTTGTTACAGCATCAACAATTTGATATCCGAATGTATCTTCATGTGCTGTGATTAACAAGACTTTCGATTTTTGTAAATTCCTAAAATATTCACCCCAAGAATTACTGACAGGTCTTTGAATCTCAACATCCAACTCTTTTTCAATATAAGCTTCTAACTCTGTATCTACTTTTTGAATTGATGGACGTGATGCAGACATAATATCAATTGTCTTTTTCGGAGAGGGTTCGGGGAATAGACGTCTCGGCGAAAACGGTAAATATGTTACCATTGTATTACGCCAGTATCTTTCATCAATTGCTTGAAGTTTATCTTGATGATATCTACTTCCAACAAATACTTTATCAAATAAAAAAGAATGTGAAGATTCAACCGGAAATTTTGAATGGCTGGCACGTTGAAAATAATCTAGTTTATTGATGCTAGTTGCATGGCAAAAAGCATACATCTTGGGACATTTTTTATGATACAATACATTACAAAAAAATCCTGGAAAACTTATATCTGCCACAAATAGAATATCATTATCTTGAATATCAAGCATCATATATTCTCTAATTTGCTCAGTTTCAAATTCAATAGCTTGATTAATAGGTGAAAACATATCAAGCGTACTACGTCTGTGTTTAATAACATCTAAATACTTTTCACCGAGAATCAATACATCAAAATCGTGATCTCTAAATTGGTTTGACAATTCAGAAATCCACCATTCTTGGTAACGCATCTTACTCGGGAATTGTGGTACAAAGATTATCCTCATTTTTCATCCTTTCTATTTGATCTTTAAGCAAACAACAAAATCCATATTCTAAAATTATATGTTGTTCTTCATCTGACATTTCTAAATCAACAATAGCAGAACCATCAAGCTGATCTGTTATTTTCAATACCTTCATACTTCCTCACCTATTGCTCTTTTATACTCATAGTTTAAGAGATCAGGAATGTCCAAAAGAATTCTATATCTACATGAAAGACATGGAGTATCTTTATCAATTAATAATTGATCAACTCTACAATGACCTCTAAATGAGCACCAATCTTTTTTTGAAAATGTTACATTTAAATACTGTTTGCTTATTGTTTCAATACAAGTTTGCCCGATTAAAGTAGGACCATTACTCATGGTTTTGTCTCCCATTTTCTATAATTTACTAAATTAAAAATTATTAAAACAATCATTTGAAAAACTAAAAACCAATTTTTCTGAAAATAAAAAATGTACAACTGACATGATAAACTAACTGTAAATATAACAAACCCTTTTGATTTCTTTTCCCCTAATAAATACAAACCAATAAGTGTAGTAACAAGTGAAATTATACTAAGTATTAAAATATCCATTTACACTTTTCCTCTAAATATTGACTTTCTACCATTTTTAAATTGATATTTTGCTTCTCGCCCACAACCATAGGAGCATAAATTTAAAAAAGCCACTTTACTCGCCCTTCAAATAAAAAATAAATATGATTCGAAGACCACAGACTTTTTTGACTTGGATATATGGTATTTAATAGAGTTTCTTTGTATGAATCTGTAACTTCATGAATATAAGGAACATTCATAAGCGTTGAGTAAAAGATTACATCATGTCCCGACCTTGCCATGCTTTCTCCAATTGTTCCCCATGCTCGGTGAGCAGGATGAATTTCATTTACAGGATCAGGAAAATAAAATGTTATATTTTTATCAGTTAATAAGGTAGGGGGGATTGAGTGTTGAAATATTTGAGCAAAAACATTATTTCTATATTCTCTTAACATCAATGCTTCACGTTGACGATTTTGATCTTCATCTGGTGAATACATAACAATGATACTATTAGATGGATCATTTATTATTTCATAACATCCAATTATTTCATCGTCTGGATGTGGGGCAATAATTAAATGATGCTTCGTGAGTTCTTTTTCTTCTTTTGACATATACTTACTCCTTTTTATTTATTTGTTACTCGGTACCAGATAAACATCTCACTAATATTTTCACAATATTTTGTTCCCATTTTTGTGACGGATAACTATATATATAAATTACTGAATGGGAAATTTGGTTTTAGTTTTGTGGGGTTTTCTAGTTTATATAGTGCAACTAGATTTTCGATTATCATATGCACCCAAGAATTCAGAACGGCGCGCCGGTTCATGGGGGAGCAGAGATAATATGAGAAGCGATTATATTTGGTATAACAGATGACAGGTGACAGTATCTGATGCATTTCCGCATAAAAACTGTAAACGGTATGGTTCACTTTTCGCCAGCTGGCGGGCCACTTAGTGACGATTGCCCGCCCTTTTCCGGATTGCTTTCCCCCGGTCGGCGCCCTGGCAGACTGCGGCAGTAAGTATTCGCCCCAGATAGCCCAATAGAACAATCCGTTCCCCACAAAACTAAAACCATTCATATCAATTGTTAATCAAATGAAAGGAGGTGAGAATGAGTCTAAATTTTTTGAGCAAGTTATATGAACTGGATAAAAATCTTATTTTGTCAGGCCAATTATTTTTTCGTGAACAAGGATCATCAATGGGTCTGGACATGACAGATAGAACCTTGTTTGCTGTTGTCGGGATTATTGCAGTCCCAAAAACTGTTAATTTAAAAGGGGAAACCCAATATCCGATATCTGGTTTTAATTCAGAAAATCAAGGTATTATATTGGGTCTTGATCAAGTCGGATACGAAATGAAAGAAAGGGCGCGTGGTAAGACAATCGGTTCATTATTATTAGAACCCATATGGAAAATATGAGATTAAAACTCATAGCCTTCATCTCTATTTTTTAGAACAAAATAGGGAAATGTAAATTTGAAGTTTATGTCTGGGAGTAGGGCAGCCTGGCGGTCCCGCGTGCCTTGGGAGCACGAACACGGGGGTTCGAATCCCCCCTTCCAGACCATCTTTAATGCCTGCGTGGCGTAACTGGTAGGCGCGCTGGTCTTAGGAACCAGTGGAGTAGTCCGTGGAGGTTCGAGTCCTCTCGCAGGCACCATCTTTAACAAAAGGTGAGCAAAAAAATGAGTAGTGATTTTGTAGAATTTAATTTTCCCTGTAAAGACTGTTTAGTCAGAGCAGCATGTAAGGACAAACCAAAAAATGAGACAATTAGACATTTATATGATGCACACAATCCAAGATGCCTTGCAGTCCCAAACCTCCCTCCAGACGTAACCTACACAAAATGTCTGATCGAGTGTTGGGTAAATATAGGCACTCGCATCATAAATGGCATGCAAAAAACAGAAGAACCAAAAACCTGTCGTGAAACTTGTAACAACATTCCAATGCAATATGTCATGATGTTAGGTCATATGGCAAACCTCATGCAATGGATGATTAATTCCACAAGTTGGGAAAAAGGCACACTTCATGATTTTGATGCTCGTGAAATAAGATTGAAAAGTAAACATATAACATTGTAAGTGAAATAAATCCAACCATTGGGAATGTTCCAGTTGAGGTAGAACATAAAGACGGAAATCATAAAAACAATAGTCCTGATAATATAATATTATTGTGGCCAAATTGTCATTCCTTAACACTAACATATAAAGCTCTTAATGTTGGTAAAGGTAGACCGTATAAACAATTTCAGCCCGGATCGCTCAGCTGGCCGAAAGCACCTGCCTTGTAAGCAGGCGGATTATTCCCACGGGGGTTCAAATCCCTCTCCGGGCTCCACTTAAAATAAAGGATTGCTGATGGAAAATATAAAGTTTTGGTTTCACCTATTTGCACTATGTATGTTCACTTTAAATTTTATGTGGTGGAAATCAAGTAATTGGCTCAATTTATCAATAAAAATCCTATTTTTTATAGGAATGGTATGGGGAATTATTATATTCTTAAGCGAGATTGGACTCCTTATAAAAATGTAGTCAAAAGAAAGATAGAATAACTTTTAACTTGTGCCTCCGTAGCTCAGGGGAATAAGAGCATGAGATTTCTAATCTCTGTGTCGCAGGTTCGAATCCTGCCGGAGGTGCCACAACTAAACTCAAAAAAGGAAAGAAAAATGGGAATGCAACAAGTTTCAACTACGAAGATCGATGTGAATTTTGAATGTGTTAAATGTGAAAGAACAGCACAGATGTCAATCAATGATGCAGTAACTGATGGAGCACCCATGTGTTGTGATGAAAAGATGCTCATGGTCGATGCTGAAGTCAATTCACAAATGGTCTTCGCCTAATACGAAAGGAATTAGAATGTCATATCAATGTGATGGTTGTTCAAGCGACCGCTTGTTATCAATTAATGGAAAAGTAAGCGACATGTTCTCTGCCGATTTTAAAAATGCCGATTATCAAGGATATGTCCCACGTGATCTTGGTGTGGGCGGCGGTGACTATATTGAACTAAAAATTTGCTTAGATTGTGGAAAAGTGCAGGGCATCAGTAAAGCTGAAGATCCTGAGTTTTACACAGATGCAAAAGAATTAAATGAAGAGGATTATTGAATCCCTCTGGGATGGAATAGTTCAAATAGTTGGGCCAATGACTATACAAAATCCATGTAAAAAATGCTTAGTTAAAGCATGCTGTTCGGTTAAATGTGAAACAACAATAAAAATTGAAAGGCTTATATGGCCTCATAATAAAATTGTATATGCTAAAATATCATCATGGATGATTGTGGGGTCAACATTAATAATTTGGATATCATTTATAAGCTTAATTATTATAAATACCGTACCCCCTTAGCCAAGACACGAGGTAATAATATGGGTGAAAAAATTTTTACGTTCATGGAGCCGCATCCTACCGGCGGTGATTGTAAAGTAACTATTACCGAGTCGAAAATCATCGACTATATGAAGAAGATTCAAGAACAAAATCCTAAAATGAAAGATGCTACGGATGAGATGCTTCTTGACGAATTTTGTATTAATCATTGGTGTTATGAAGAAAAATCATAAGTAGCCCCTTAGCTCAACTGGCAGGGCACGAGGCCTTGGACCTCGGATTTTCCAGGTTCGAATCCTGGAGGGGCTGCCAACATTTAAAGAAAGGTTATATTATGTCTCATATTACAAGAAGCCGGAAGGATGATGATTGGGGCAACGCCGATCTTTCTATAACTTATCATGTAGATCTTTTCGAATGCAAAGATTGTCAAATTGAATTTAAACTTGAAAGCGATAAGCTCGAAGGAAAGAATATCGTTTGCCCAATCTGTATGAAGAATTTAAAAGCCTGGCAAAAACGGGCATAAAAATTAATGGCCGGGTGGCGTAACTGGTAGGCGCTGGAGTCTTAAAAATTCCTGGAATTTTCCGTATGGGTTCAACTCCCTTCCCGGCTACCAACAAAAATAATAGGCAATATGGAGGAATAGGCAGACTCGCTAGTTTCAAAAACTAGTGCCTTCTTGGGCGTACAGGTTCGACTCCTGTTATTGCCACCAATTCAAAATGAAAGGGGTATTCTAAAAAGATAAGTAACTTGAAGTAAATTTTTTGAAATTGCAATTTTAAGAAATCTTTTAACTGAAAATGTGAAAGGAATTTAAAATGTTTAAACGGATTTGTGGATTAATTAGTACATTAGTTATTGTTATGTTTCTATCTGGATGTTTTATTTCAACGGATACTGTCAAGTATTGGAATGGTCCTGATAAAGGTGAAACTATACAGACAGCAGTATGTATTTCAATTGATGACTCGGTGCCAACAATTCCGGTAATCAAAATCAAAGAAGCTGTAATGTTTGATTGGGACAGTAATATTATTACACCAGAAGGTGATGTTCTTCTTAATAAAGTGGCAAAAATATTAGAAGATAATGCGGATATTGATATTTATCTGACCGGTTATGCCAGCATCGAAGGCACGGACGAATACAATATAGCACTATCACAACGTCGTGCTGACTCAACCTTAGACGCTCTTATCGCAAAGGGAGTTTCGCCTGATCGTATTAAATCTTCACTCGGAAAAGGAGAAGTTAATATCTTTGGTCAACCTCTGGAATCGAATCGCCGGGTGATGGTTCTTTCGGTAGAATAATATGTTTATATTCATATTATGTCTAATGTTATACTTTTTAATTGGAGTCTTCCTTGCTTTTGTGCAAGCTCATTCCAAGGATGAAAAGTTAGATATAGATAAAGAATCAGTGTTATATGCCTTATCATGGCCAAAGCTGATTTGGAATATTCTTGTAAATTGACGCGGGTTGGGGGAGAGGTCGTCCCCGCTGGGCTCATATCCCGGAGATCATGGGTTCAAATCCCATACCCGCTACTCTAACCTCCACAACCATTAGGGCAAACATTTTAAAGGAGACTTTTTAATGAAATATGAATAATGGTTGTGGAGGAACCTTCAAAATCAAACTAACCCAAGACAGAGTTTAATAAGTAATTGCGAGCCAAGGTACTGTCCATTAATAAAAGATTAACAGCAAAGGAAATATATTATGATTAGTATTATTTATTTCTTTATAGTTCTTATAATAGATTTAATGTTTTTGAATTACATTACCCCAACAGGCCCAATGTCAGTCTATACAATAGATATGTACATCTGTTTTTCAATAGCAGGGATAGTATCCATTGTAGGTGCATGTATTTGGGGAAATGTAATAATAGGTAAAATAAGGAAAATTATTAAAGAACAATTGCTTGACTTTCATAGTATCAAGGAGTCAAACGCTAATAAAACAATTCATCAAGCTCAGCTTGAATTGTTCCAAACAGAATTCAAAGTTGTTATGCTTGATAAGTACAAAGAGTTTGAAGAAACGATAATGGGACATATTAAGGATAGCAAGCTTATTGCGACCATTTTTAAAGAAAGTGGCTATGCAAAAATATTAGACATCTACAAACACGCAATAGAAGTCCGGCTTGATAAAATTGCGAGGTGTGATCTATCCATAGTTTATGACATAAAACAAATGAAAACCAGACAGGATAATAGATTCTGGGGATATGGTGCTTTTATACCTGCACGGCTTATATACAAAGACGAGGAATGAAATATGAGCTTATCATCTATAAACCCAAAAGGAAAATAATTTGAGAATAAAAGAAATAATGGAGGCTACCAAAGCTCTATTTAAATTTGAATGTAAAATATGTAATAAAATAATTCATATAAATGTATTTGAAATTTTAGATATCGGCTATCCATTATGTTGTGAACAACAAATGGAAATTGATGAAGGTTTATATACAAACCTTACCCAGTAGTGATATTTAAGTATTGAAAGGCTGAGTGGCGGAACTTGGTATACGCATAAGATTTAAGATCTTACGAGCATTGTGCTCATGGGGGTTCGATGCCCCCCTCGGCTACCAAACTTTGTTTTTGAGGCCGAAGTAATAAATTATTAATGCAGGTTAGGGAGAGGCCATCCCCACTACTCTAAACGGCACTCCCCTTAACTGGGGGAGTTCCACATTTTCGCTAGAGCTGTGTGATGCCATTAAGTATTTAATTGGCCAAATTAAATGCGGAACACAATGGATAGCATTCCGGACCGGCGAAACCAACATGGGGGGAGTAATCCCCCCCAACATTTTTTTAAGGTGAGTTGCCCGAGTCAGGTTTAAGGGAAAGGATATGAAACAGATTTAGATAAATGTAAATGGAAACAATTTAGTCATACCTTACAAATATAGAAAGCAGAAAAATTAATAAATCAGGAGAGGTGGTGTAATGGTATCACAATGCCCCGCTAAGGCGTCCAGCTGAAACATGCTGTGCAGGTTCGAATCCTGTCCTCTCCGCCACTTTGGGATATGTGGGAGGTCCAGAAGGACTGTGTAATCAGGGGTGGGCACTTACACAATAAAAACAAAATGAAAACAAAAAAAGATAAACAATACAGCTTCGACCATGTATATAAAAGATTAAATGATAGGTTTTGTTTATCAATAACCTTACAAGAATTTGATTATCTAAGTTCTCAATTTAAAATAGATAAATCGAATATGATCTTGGTTGAAAATCAGGATCAAGAAATACACCAGGTTAGATTTAAAGGATTGCTTGTAACATTTGCTTATAGTATAAGTAGAGGTTATATAACAACAGCATTGAAATGGGTGAAGGCATGATCACTACTGAAGGAAGGAGCCAAATGAAAACAGATGTAATTTACACAGTATCAACTCTTCGTGGATCATTATATGGTGGAACCAGATGTGTTGGATTCTATCACGATGTTGAGAATGCTAAACACGCAGTCGAAGAAAATGCATGTGATATTAATGAATGTGGTTATTATCATTTTGCTGTTATTGAAAAAGTAACTCCTGGTATCTACAATTTTGAATTGGATACCTTATGGTATAGATGGTATAATACAAAAGGTTATCAACCTTGCGAAAAACCTGAAAGATTTAAGCGGGTTATTTGCTTTGGTATTGGTTAGAACAAAAACAATGGAGGGGTGGTCAAGTATGGTGTGACAACTGTCTTGAAAACAGTCGGGTGTAAAAAGCTTTGTAGGTTCGAATCCTATCCCCTCCGCCATTTTAAAAAGGAATAAGTAATGGGAATTAGAATTGATATTGAATGGGAATTTATTAGTCCATTATTACAAAGAGCTTCTGGAGATATAAAAGTTTGGGAAATTGATCAGAACTTAACAGTAAATATTCCAAAGAAATTAATATTACAATGTAAGTGTCATATTGAAAGTGGGTCTCTTGGATTTCAAGGAAAAATACCAACAGCTTTATTTAACATATATGAAGATAAAATTAAACCATTAATGAGATCATATTATGATGGAATGTTATTGAAAAATAAGCAATATCATTGGATTGAAGAATCGTTACAAACCAAAGAATATTTTGAAGAATGGTTAAATCTTCGTGGTAAGATAATAAACCAAGAGGCATGAAGATTAGTGGGAGCTTAGCTCAGCTGGGAGAGCGCCTGGTTTACACCCAGGAGGTTCACAGGTTCAATCCCTGTAGCTCTCACCATTTAATTTTTAAGGAGGTGCCAGACAATGGAATTGGGGAAGCAACTAAAACTACCGATAGAAGGAAATATAAAATCATAGAAAGATCAGATGCTTTTTATGTAAAGAAAAGAGTCGGGCCTTTCTACTTTTTTATCAGAACAAAATTAAGAAAAATAAAATTTCATAAATTCTGTGATGTAGTAAAATGTATCTTAAAGAGAAAAAAAGAAGACAACCGGGGACACTAGACATAGGAGAGACTAACTGGCTGTAACCCAGTGGCTTAATGCTGTGGCGGTTCGACTCCGTCTCCCCGGACCATATAATCTTGCTGGGGGTAAAAATGAAAAGGAATAGGATTCAATGCTGTCAGACGATAAATGAGATTTCCACTCTTGAGCATTGCTTCCACCCCCAGCATTTTTTAATAACACTGGGCACGAACTAATATCTAATTATATTCAGAACATATAATACACAAATTTAAAAGTTAGGAGTTCAAAAAATGATTCGTATAAGTAAGGAAAAAATTGGCGGCAAAATCCACATCGACGATGATGCCCCAGATATCAATGAAAACAAAGATATCGGGCACATATGCTGCGATGGTGATGAATGTCAGCTGCCTGAGTGGGCGGCCGATGATCATTAGATAGCACGGCCAGACACGTAGGTTTGTCGGGGTCCTCCCTGACTCAGTTATGATGAATGAAAACGAGTAAAGACACACAAAAATTCACTAACTGAATCAAAAGGAGATTTTGACATGACTTACAAGGAACTCAAAAACAAGATCAGGGAAGAACAGAAGTCTTTAGCACAAAAGATTAGAACACAAAAGAGCAAAAGAAAAGAAGTAGCAGATGGATATGTTGAAGGTCTATTTTACAATCAAGATCAATATAGGCATACACATATTGCATACTGTCAATTCTTTAACAATACACCCTATGGGCTTATTGAACAACAATGCCACGAAAAACCAAGAAAGAATAGCATTGAAAGTCACATGACAATTTGGGAAAGTCAGATTGATGAAGCTCTACGTAATTGTGCGTAAGGACCTAACTCCGTCTCAGAGAGCCGTGCAAGCGGGTCATGCGTTAGCAGCATACTTGCTTCACGGCTCCTTTTTACGTCGGTGGCAAAATGAAACCTTAATCTACTTGGGGGTTAAAGGTTTAAAACAATTAGAAAATCTAAAAAGAAAATTCAAATATAATGGTATTGAATATATTGAGTTTCGTGAACCAGATTTGAATAATGAGACAACGGCAATTGCTACGGACGTTGATAATCCATTTGTTGAAAGGTTAAATTTGTTATGAAATTGTTTGTATTGATTTCATTGCCAGTATTAATATTGCTAAATATTTATGATATTTATAGCACATATTTTTTAATTGGAATAGGTGTGGAAGAGTTAAACCCATATATTAGATGGGTAATAAGTCATTTTGGTATTATACCGGCTATGTTAGTAACCAAAGGAATACCCTTTGGGATGCTATTTTGGGTATCATATAAAGTGTGTACAAGAACAGATCTAATAAAAAGAGAAAATATAATAATCGTTTCAGCATTTATTATTATGATCTCTTTCTATGCATATTTTATGTACACAAGAAACTTTCAATATATGATGCATTTCAGTTGAGGTAACGGGGCCCAGTAGCTCAGGGGTAGAGCAGTGGTCTCTAAAACCTCGGACGTGGGTTCGATTCCCACTTGGGCCCCCAAACATTGAAAAAAGGATATGATAATGAATGAACAGCATAAAGAACACGCTGAATTTATATTCGCTCGTATGTCAATGTTATTAACAGAACATGGTGCAATAGATCCAACATATATTATGATCGTTGAAGGGCAGCGGATTCCGGTTATGATAACACCTCAAGCCGAAATGTCAATGGAAGATTATCAAGATATTGTACATCAAGCTGCAAAAGAGCTGGACCCTGATGGTATACTATTTATATGTGAACAATGGATGATTTCAAGACCAAAAGATGATCCAGAAATTCAATTGTTACTCAATGGAACTATGAAACCATCAGAACAGTCGGATAAAGAACCTTATTTGACGTTAATTTATAAAAATCGTGATGGGGATAGCAAAACTCTTATTAGTAAAGTTCACACAGATCCAGGAGGAACAAAATATACAAAGGATCAATCATGGATTAATACCTGTATATCAAATATGATAGGAGAGTGGTTATAAAATTCTTAGGAGGCATTTAAAATGGCTAAATGTAAAATTTGTGGGGTAGAGGCTGGATGGTTTAAAAAAGTTCATAAGGAATGTGAAAAACCAGTTATAAAATATTTAGCATCACCTAAATCAAAGAAGTTTCATATACCTTCTTGTAGATATGCGAAAGGAGAGGTAGAAGAACTATATTCTTTTCATGAAGTAGTTAAAAAAGGATATTCACCATGTAAAGTGTGTAAACCATAAAAGGATATCGAATTATTTTTACTTATAATCAAAAAGGAAATAATGAGAAATGAAATATCCATGCGAAGATTGTTTGGTAGATGTTATATGTGTAAAATCATGTGATAAATTAATATTTTTTCTTGATTCATTAATTGGAAACACTGGTAAGTATATTCATCCAGAATGGATTGAAAATAAAAATAAAATGGAAAGATTATTGCACTGTAAAAATCTTTTCCCATCCACAACATTATTTGGAAAATTAGCTCTTGCCTACTCTGATCTTCATGGAAAGTCTCTTTGGCAAACATTTGGAGAAAGAATGTGGAACAGATGGGAAGATTAGATATGAGTATGACTCATAATAGGAATAACAAATGCCCCATATTTCAAATATGTGGCGCGAACAAAACTAACAAATAGAGTGGGTTCGACTCCCACAAGGTTTTAGAAGAAATACCGGTTAAAGTATTCTATGTAATTGCTAAGCCCCTACCAATTATTGGGTGTTAGTTTGAGTCCATTCAGTTTAAGTCTGAAGTGCCACAACCTCAAAATGAAAGGAATAAATGTGCGAAAATATAAATTCAAAGTTGTAAAAAATAAAACTAATAAAAGTTGTATCATTAATGGGAATTCTAAATTCTCTCTATTATATGAGAAAGATTTAATAACATATGCTCAAGAAGGAACTTTGGGGGTTATGGTTTTTAAAACGAGAAGAGCAGCAGAACGTTGGTCAAGAGAATGGCACAGTTATATATTTGAGTATGCTCCTTGGGATACACCTTGGAAAATCAAAAGAGTAATTCCTATTGGTAGAGGTAAAACCCCAGGAAAAATTGCACTTGTTACCACTAGTGAGGGTCTAGAAAAGTTTTATAAAGGAAACTTATATGAAAGGGATATTGATGAACCAGTTCCTGGAACAATTTGTTATCCTGCAGTATTTGTAATAGATTAAAGTTTGTGCGAAGAACCTATGGGGGGATGGTGGTTTTCTTTCTAGTGAGTACTTGCTTCGGCATGTGGAAACGACTGACGGTAAAAGATGTAGAAGTTAACCCAGTAAATAAGGGGACGCTCTTATTTATAAATTGGCTACACCCGCACAATTTGATTTAATAGTATTGACAGATAATGGAACCACTAAAGAAAAATCCAAACATTCAAGATCTTGCGGAGAATAATTAATGAATAAAAAAAAGAAGTATATAAAACCCAAGTATGAATTAATCAAAAATATGCTGTTTATGTTTGATTGTATTAAAAACGGTAAATATACCTGTAGACAATGTTCGAGCTGTCATGGATGTAGATAACGAAATAGATAGCTCTGGTATTGACTGTTAACAAATAATGGGGGCGAAACGGCTTCGACGTGGATGAAGAGATTTGAGATGCGCTTCGGAGATTGATCATAATCTTCGTTAACAATATGATCACTTAAAATAATTGCAGATGATTATTACCAAGAATTTGCCCTAGCGGCATAATTCCGTCCTACTTAGTTAATCTTCCGAATTAAGTAAGGGCGTCGACTAGGAAGATCGGGTTATATTAGAGCAATGGAATATAATCTTAAAACTAATTGCAAAACCTCCCGCCTTTTAGTTTTGCTAACCCCGCTGTAAAGTGAGGTGGAGAGGGCAAATAAAGGTTAGCTATAAGCGTAGTATTTGAGAATTAAACTTTTGCGGACGCGGGTTCAACTCCCGCCGCCTCCACCATTTTTAAATTCAGAAAGGATTTAAATATGAACTGGTTAGATAACTTAGTTGTAAAATTATTTAAATGGAAATTTTATAAAAAATTTAATATACCACAACAGTATTATATAAATGTGTTGGCAAATTTAAATAAAGATTACTGTAAAATGTATTTGGAAAGAAAGTAAAGGGTATTGGTTTGTAGCTGAGTATTCCGAACTAGTTGAAAGGCGAAGTTTCCAAGGGGGAAATTAATCGAAACAGGTCGGGGTGGTTCCCTTCAAATGTCGTGATAAAGTACCCTGAAAACATTACCATTTTTTGAAAGGAGTGACAATGACTTGTCCTTCGTGTGGCTGTAAGAACAGTACAGAATATGATGATGATACATTTCATCGTCATAGACAATGTAGTGATTGTGGATGGATATATAAAGGATTTATTTCTGGGGATTGCAAGCATGAATCAAGAACAGGATTTGCCAAAATTATAAGCATGGATCTTACTGATGAATATTATGGAAGCAATGGTAAGATGAAACGTATAGTTAATAATGATAAAGTCTACCGATATAAAACTGCGTTTGTGACTGCTAGAGATGGAGAAAAAAGAATTGCTTATAGAATCGCACCATGGGTTTGGGATAAAGAAGATCTTCTTATGGTAGATGTCAAAGGAAATGACTTGACTGATTGTGAAATTATATACCCCAAACCACAACAATTTAACTCAAAATTTTTAGATGTCTAAAAGGTGATACAATATGAAAGAAGAACTTGAAAAACTTTTGGTTAAAACATACCCATCGCTATATCGAGATTATGGTGGAGATATGCGTCGTACATGTATGCACTGGGGGTTTGCATGTGGGGATGGATGGTTTGACATTATTAATAACTTATCAAGGGAAATAACTGTATTAGCAATAACAAATAACATCGATGTGATTGCAGATCAAGTAAAAGAAAAATTTGGCGGACTAAGATTCTATTATCATATTGAATGTGAAAGTTCGTCATGTTATTCAAAACCAGCCGGGTGGTTTCAAACTTTTATGTTTAGCAGAAAGTTAAGAAGGCAATACTGGAAAATTATTAATTTCAGAAAAAAGTTTTGGAAATCAGTAAGTGAAAAAATATCAAATATTATAGAGGAAGCAGAAAAGCTATCATATGATACTTGTGAGATTTGTGGAAAACCAGGGTATGCCAGAAGTGGTGGTTGGATTCATACACTCTGTGATGATTGCCACAAAAAATAAATAATAATGGCGCCGTGGTGAAGTGGTTAACACAACTGGCTTTCGACCAGTCATTTCGCAGGTTCGAACCCTGTCGGCGTCACCAATTTATAAAGGAAGTGTAATGGAAGAATATAACTGGAAGGGTGTAAAGGTTACTGTGACGTGTCCTGAATGTAAAAGCGAAAATGTTGAACCTGTTCACCCATTCGACTATGTAAAACAATGTAAAGATTGTAAGTATCAGTTCTCAACTGGTGCTCATAATTAAAAGTACGAGTCCGTAACTCAGTCTGGTCAGAGTTCTCGTCTAATACCATATATAGTCAAACTATCTCAACTATAAGAACAAATTTAAAAGGAGGTTGATTATGTATGGGTGTAATTGTGGAAGAGAATTTAAAATTAAACAGCATTATGATATGCATAAACTATATTGTAAAGGTCCAAGATATTGCCAAAATGAAGAATGTAATAATTTATTGATAAAGGCTTCTCAAAAAAAGTTTTGTTCTGCTAGCTGTTCTGGTAAAGTAACAACCAAAGGAAGAAATCATACAGAAGAAACTAGAATTAAAATAAGTAAATCTCTTGGAGGAACGGGAGAAATAAAAGTCAGAAAAAGAAATATGCATCTCAGTAGAGAAGAAAAAAATAGACGAATATCGGAAGGTATAATAAAATATTACAGTAAAATCTGTAAAAATATTCCATATGAAAACTTGAGTTATAAAAGAAGAAAAGAAATTTTGTGGGAGGAACAAAATAAATGTTGTAATAAGTGTGGTTTTAATCTATATAATGAAAAAGATGGACCTTATCAAATACATCATGTAGATGGAAATAACTTAAATAGACTTCGAGAAAATGAAGAACTTTTATGTCTTAACTGTCACTATATAACAGATTCATATGGTTTTAAAAATAAATCACATACAAAACAAACAAAACTAAAGCTACAGAAAGCTTCTAGAATACAACATTCAAAAAGAAAAGTTCCTACAATCCAAGATAAAATAAGCGTCTGAGGCGACGGTTGCCGATAAGTCTCCAAAACTTATGTCGAGAGGGTTCAACTCCTTCCGGGCGCGCCAAAAAAATTCATTTGAAGGGTGTAAACCAATGCTAACTGATGAACAATTGAAAGAAGAAGTAAAGAAAGTAGAAATCAAAAAAGTAAAAACTCCTGAATATATAAAGTCAGTGGAAAACCGATGTCTTGGTTGGAGTATTGCCCGTGAAGGGCATGCAATGATAGAATTTTTCAAAGATATTGGTCCCGGTCCATTTTCATTAGACGCATGGATAAATAAATCAACTATTCGTAAAGCCGCAATTGAAGCTGGATTTATACTTGTAAGAAACAAACGTACCCGTGAGTATGCTATCTTTCCATCAGGAAAGCAAAAATCAGATGAGTTCATTTTTAATCCTAAATTACTGGATATGGAGGAGCATGCTAAAGAAAACAGTAAAACTGAAAAAACTGCAGCAAGAGAACAAGAATAGTTTCTTCAAGCAAGTCTTTTATAGAGGAGAACTTTGCAGGTTTAACCCTATACAATTTATCATTTTTCATATTAAAAGATTAGCAGAAAAAGACAATGTAGAAGTGCAATTCTTTTCTTCAAGAACAACTGTATATAAAGAATTTGGTTGCAATGTTTTTCAAATTATTTCATGTCCAGGTGCTAAAGAATTTAAAGAAGAGAAATCTAAACCTGTTCTATTTGATCCCACAACATTAATGATTTAAGCTCCCGTAGCCATCAGGGAAGGCGGAAGACTGTCGATCTTCAAAGGCCGGTTCGAGTCCGGTCGGGGGCGCCATTTCAAAAGGATATAAAATATGAACAAAGAACAAAACTACAAAGATGCACTTTATAATGATTTGACTTATTTTCTTATGAATGCCCTTTTGGCTGAAGCTTCTAATAAAAAAGAAATGATAGGTCATATATTAGATACTTGGGCAACCAGAAATGCTAAACTTATTAAATATGCATTTGACGAGCAGGCAAAAAAATTTACAGAAGAAGCAGAAGAAATTGATGTTGGAGTTGATGAAATAACAATTTTATTATCGACTCGCCAATTAATTTTTGATGCAGTTAGAAAAGATTTGGTAAAAGATTTAAAAACAAAAATCATTGAAAGTTTTGGCTTATAATGTGGGGTCGTAGCTCAGTTGGGAGAGCAGGGCGTTTGCAACGCTCAGGTCGCAGGTTCGACCCCTGTCGACTCCACCACAATAAAAAAGGAGTATAAAATGTCTGAACGTACAATGTTTGAAAAATCTTTTGAAAGACCCCGTAACTATTTTGAATTGTCTGGTGAATCACGATGGGAGATTGATAAAAGGCTTGGTATATTAGACTGGACGGGTGAGGGGCTTAGTAAAGAGGATATAAAAAGATTTAACGAACATTACGCCAAAAAATGAATGGAGAAATATATGGGACATGGTTATTCAATTTTAGAAATCACAAAGACATATGAAACACAAGCCAAAGGATTTGCAAAAATGACAAAAGATATTATGTCCAATAACGCTGAATATTATGGTGTATTATCTATTACTGATAGTTTTGATTTATTAATCGCCCTTGTTCCTGATAAACAACGAAATGCTGTTTATGCAATCTTTTATCGTGGGTGGACAAAACCATTACATTCAGAAGGTCAAATGCATTGTCATTTATTGATGGCACTTAAAATGTTTCCAGAAATTAAAACAATAAAATATATAAAAAGTAAATGGCCTGAACCATATGGAGTGGACTAAATATGAAAATAAACAAAAAATTGGTTAGTTTCATATAGAGAGAAAATTTAATGGGAGTGTAGCTCAACTAGGTAGAGCAACCGGTTTATGCCCGGTGTTGGCGCTGGATAAGCGTAAGGTTAGGGGTTCGATTCCTCTCACTCCTACCACAGTTTAACCTTTAAGTTTGAAAGGCAATTATTATGGCTGATGATTACGAGCAAGAATACACAAATGAAGAATATTATGATGCAATGTCTGACCGTGAAAGATTTGAGGAGGCAACTCTAAAAATCCATCCATTCTTACCAAAACGCAAAGTAAAACTAGTAACTTATAATAATACTGTGAGAAAAGGATGGATCAGCAGTACTACAGCTAAACCACATATTGGAAAAACTGGCGTCGTTACAGAAATTCACAATAATGTTCATAAAGCTGTAAAAGTAAAAGTTGATGGAAGTGACAGTGACGGCGCACATAGTTTCTGGCACCATTTAGATTTGGAACTACTGGAAATAAAAGAAGATGAACCAGAAACTATTTTCTTTAATCCTATGGACCTTGTGGTATGACAAAAAAAGAGTTTAAAAAAATACAACGTATGTTCCATGTTGGAGATATTGTAATAGTAAAAGAAGATCTACCAGAAACAAAAAAAGCATATGGCTGTACCTCAAGTATGATTTCTCTTAAAGGACAAATGATAGAGATAGGATTAGTCGATTGGGATAGTTCCAGGCATGAACCATATGTTCATGCAAATGGATGGAAATGGCACCCAAACGATTTATATGTTATTAAGCATGAAGAAAAATCTCCA
>Ga0307380_10004897_pt1 | contig 17921 bp, 26 predicted proteins | sample UN3MG_FD_202239 | JGI IMG/M metagenome (GOLD analysis project Ga0307380, IMG submission 202239) | Soil microbial communities from Risofladan, Vaasa, Finland - UN-3 | ecosystem: Environmental > Terrestrial > Soil > Coastal area > Acid sulfate soil | place: Finland: Risofladan, Vaasa | collected...
TGAGAGGGTGGCCTGAGCCGAAGATGTCGTGTTCCAAAAGCCAGATCATTTGTGTCGTCACAGCAGCGCAATGCCGGGCATCACCCGGAGGATTTCAGTCCAGTGGAGATCGGGGTCAAACCCCGCTTTGTCGTCGAGCAGGACGTTGAAGTACGGCTTGCTTTCGTAGTGCCCGTATCCCTCACTCGACACTTCGGGGTTGGCGTTGATGTGGTCGAAACACACGCCGTCTTCTTTGAACTTGGCAACATACCGTTCGATCTCGGCAGGCCAAGAGCAGGTGTACATGATGAGGCGCACGTCGGAGCGTTCCGTTAGCAGGCGCATCCCCTCGAGCGCGCCCTCGTAGTAGTCCGTGGGCAGTTCGTCGTCGCGGTAGTTCGGACGGATGACGGTGCCATGCAAATCGACGGCCCAGTACGTGCGGTCCCACCCACGCTCTTTGGCAGTAGCGAACTGCTTGTGGATGGTCGGGACGATCATTTGCGTAGCTTTTTCAGGCGTTCAAAGAGGCTCTTGGAGACAACCCAAGGGACCGGCTGCCCATTCCCGCAGTCGTACAGAAGGACGACCCGCACGGGACGACAGTGCCCCGTGCAGGTTTCAGTGGGCTCGTGGAGGTTCACAGGGCCTTGCTGATATCGACCACGAGCTCGTCGCCGCCGACCTCGACCGCGAAGATGTCACCGTGGTTGAACTGACCGTCTCCGGCCTTCGGGACCAGGATGCGGCCACGCGTGCTCTGGACACCATAGTCCACCGCGTTGCCAACCTGAGTGAGCGACACGTAAGCCGTGTCGAAGTCGTCATCGAAACGGACCCACACACGCTGGTCGCTGCGGAAACTCGTTCCGGTCGCGTGCAGGAGCGCCTCGAGGGCGGCACGCGGCACGCACAGGCGGTGGTCCTTGTGGACCGTGGCCTTCATGTCGACGGGCGACGGAAGGTTCGGCTTGATCTGGAGACCCTGCTGGATCGGGTGCTCGGTGGGCATCACCGTGAGACCGGCGCCCGGCTTCGGAATGTCGAGCTCGAAGGGGAAGTCGAGTGCTTCCTGATTCGTAGCTGCGTAGGTGAAAACGGTCGTGCCTGCGGGCGTGCGACCGAGGCCGGCACAGACGCGAGGTTCTTGCACGGCGCCTCCTCCGGCGTAATCGATATCGCCGTTGTAGAACGCTTCCTGGCACGCCTCTCCGATCCATTCGTGCTTGAACTTGAACTCGGGACGGTAGACGCGAAGGATGGTGGTGACGTGGCCGCTCGTGAAAGCTTGCCCGAGCTGCGTGGTGCAGTTGATGAAGTCGGTGACCGCTTCCTTCCAATCGATGGACTTGGAGATGGCGGCACTGAGAGTGGTTTCGTTTTGCATGGTGGGTCGTTCCTTTTGCCTTGGCCTTCGGGCGCTGGCGTTGGTTGGTGACTAGATGTCTTCTTACGAAGACGACGAGAGAACATACTCGTCTGAGACAGACAAGATGATCAGGGTGGTGTCTTCTGTGAACTCGATGCCGGGGAGTTCCTTGACCTCAAAAGCGTGGTCGAAATAGCCCGGCGCGGGATAGTGGTCGTCAAGAAAATCGCCGGCCACGTCCCCGGCTTGGTCCTGTGACTCGGATTGAATGAGCAACACGTTCGGGATGACCCGACGGTTACCGTCACGCTCATAGAACGCTTGCGTCGCTGCGTAGAAGGTCTTCACTCGTCGTCCTCCAACCTGTCCGCGATCTGCTCATCGTCCAGATCTTCGCCTTCTTCATCTTCGGGATCGTGCTCTGTGGTCTCAAGTCCCTTGAGCGAATCGACTAAGGAGCGTCGGGCTTTGAGAATGGCGTTGATGGGGTCGTCGTCGTGTCCAAGAGCCCCGAGAAAAGGCTTCTTCTCCTTGCCCCACAGAGTGCATCCGTAGTTGCAGCCATCCTCGCTGTCGTCGTCTTGCTTGTTCCTCGGCCCTCCTTGGAGTTCGCCTTCCCAAGTAAGCAGCGCATCCAAGGCCGTCATGATCGTCGCCACGCGAGCCACAGCCGGGGCCGGGGCCTCTTGGATGTACTCGCGCCACAGGTCGACCACGAGCATCGGAAGCTCCTCTTCGGTGACTTCCACGGAGAAGACCTCCTCCGTGCTCCGCTTGACCACGAGGTATTTGCCCTCAGGGTCGGTGCCAAGGTGGTAGTCGGGAGGTAACGCCATGTCGCGCATGATCTCGCGCGACGCCTCTAGTTTCGACGGCCCCTCGTGTTCGTGTTCGTGTTGTTCGTCGGCCATCAGTACTCGCCGTCGAGGAGGACGTGTGCCTCCGCGCTCTCTGTGTCGAGTTTCTTGAACACGGCTTCGGGCTCGAGTGCCAGACCTTGCGCTTGGAGTTTCTTGGAGAGAATCCTCCGAGCATGACCGCGATCCCGGGCCACAACGACTGCGACTGAGCCGACAGGGTTGTGCCCTTTGAAATCGTACGTGGTGTAGATGTTCACTAGAGACGCGCCTCGACGATGTACTTGATGAACTGCTGGTTCGGGTCGAAGATGACATGCTCGTCATTGGCGACCGAGGTGACGCGCTGCTTGGCGAACACGGAGTCGTGGCCGTTCGGGCAATCCACCGTGTTCCACATCGTCGTCTTCGCCATGTACGGCTTCCCGAGCGTCAAGTCGCACAGGAACATGAAGAAGCCACGACGAGCGATGGTGCCGCCGCCACCGTAGTAGCCGCCGCCCGTGTACCCGTGGGACTTCTTCCAGTCGGTGGCGAAGTAGATGCCGTGACCGAAAGCCGACCCCGTGATGTGAACACCCTTGAGCGCCTTGGGCATGCGGAGGTTGCTCGCCAGGATGGGCTGCACGTTGACGGCACGGGTGCCGTGGATGCCCACACAGACGTTGGCCTCGGAGTAGATGTCGCTGATGTCGGAGACATCCATGCGGCTTTGGGGCTGAAGCCCGGCGCGCTCGTGGCGTTCCTTGACACGGAGTTTGGCGATGGTCATCGCACGCTGTACGAACGCCGCACGCTTGGCATCGTCCGCAACCTCAAACATGTTGAGGACCTTGAGCTGGCCACCAAGGTGACCATGACGGTTGTTTGTCATGTTGCGGTAGGTCTGCTCGACCCATTTGCCCTGAGCCGACTTGGGGTCGATCCACGTCACGCGACGACCGAGCACCTTGTTCGGGTCGATGGTGTTGTCCTGCTGCTCCTCGATCTCGAACTCCTCGTTTTTGAGTGCAGCCTCGAACGCATCGAGGTCTTGCTGAACGAGTAGCAGGTTGCCCTGTGTCAGAAGGATGGCCGACGCATCACCACTGCGTGGGATGGGACGAGGGACAATCGTGGCGACGTACTTCGACAGTTCTTGGAGCGGCTTGCTCTTGAGCTGTTTGGCTTCGTCGTCCCCGATCTTCTGGAGGATTTTGAGAGCCTGAGGGATCAGGTCGTCGCGGACTTCGTTGATGGCGTCCATGGTCGGGGTAATGCCCGACTCCGTGGCCTTGGCTCGGGCATAATCTGCCGTACCGCCGACGAGTGCCTTGACTAGCGAGACGACCTGCGGCTGCGCGTCGATCTTCTTGCGCGTGACCTTCTTGGCGGTCTTTTTCTTGGCGGTCTTCTTGACCCCCGAGTCGTCCACGATCTTGTAGGCGTCAGGGAGTCCGCGCTCACGAACGGCGAGACGTTGGACGATGTAGCCGTCCTTCGACTTGCCCTTGGAGTCGGTCTTGGAAACCCAGATCGTTCCCTTCTTCTCGATGCGAGCAGTGTTCTTGGACTTCATCTGCTTCTCGAAGCAGGCACGCGCGTCGGCCTCACCTGAGCACTGCGTGAACTGGAACGTCACGGAGCGCTTGCACGATCCGCCTTCCCAAGTCTTGCCGCCCTCGATGCGCCCGAACTCGAAGTAGCACCACCACTTGCCGTCGCCGCTTTGGAGGACGCCCGCGTGGTAATACTTGGAGTTGTTGGCGTCACCGAACTGGTTGACGCAGGCCCCGTCTGCGATCCCGACCTCAGGACCGAAGTCCCCTTGGTCTACGGCCGGGCGGCCCTTGTAGGTGAAGTCGTCCGCGCCGTAGCCCGAGGGCATTTCCTTCTTGCCGAGTTTGGTTCCCATGCTGAATTTTCCTTTGGTCTTTCGTCCGTTGTCTGAGACTTGGAGCTGACCGCTCAATGCTTATACGCACTCTCAGGGGGAGTTTCACGAAACGAGGGTATAAGGGAGGCGATGGCCCCAAAACCCTCTGAGGATGACCCCAAGGGCTCCGAGCCCAAATTTGACGCTGATCCCCCGCATCCTGACGGTTTCCCGGGCTCGGATGAGGAGTCGCACTTGATGTCCAGCCGCCAGGGCCTCAAAGGACTCGGCTACGGCACAACCCCCGCGGACACTCGACGCGTCATGGAGAAGACCGGGATCACCCGAGAGGAGGCTCGGGGGATGCTCCACACCATCAGGGCGGAGTTCCCTCGCCTCTCGGAAACCTTGGACCGTCTCAACGCCGAGCTCAGCGATACCGGGCTCCATGCGCTCAAGACGTGGACTGAGTTTTTTGATGCTGTGGCGGATGGCAGCAAGACCTTTGAGATCAGGAAAAACGACCGAGGCTTCCAAGTCGGCGACACGTTGATCCTCCGCGACTGGGATCGCAACAAGGGCCAGTACACGGGACGGAAGCTCAAGGTCGAGGTCACGTACATCACGGACGGCGGCACCCTTGGGTGCTTGGCCCCTGGTCACGTCTGCATGAGCATCAGGAAGGTTGACCGATGACCGACGAAGAACCACTCCCCAAGCAAGTCCTCGTGCTCCGTGCCGACCTCAAAATGCGCAAAGGCAAAATGGTCGCGCAAGGAGCTCACGCTGCGATGAAGGTGTTCTTCGATCGCATCCCCGACGAGGTCCGCGAGAAGGGATGGCCTGAAGGCTTCTCCCGCATCACCATCCCCATCGAGATCAACCGTCACATGTTCGACTGGATGTTCGGCATCTTCACGAAGGTGTGCTGTCGAGTGGAGTCCGAGGATGAGCTGCTCGCGCTCTACGAACAAGCTCAAGGTGCGGGGCTCCCGTGCTGTCTCATCACCGACGCCGGGAAGACTGAGTTCCACGGCGTCCCCACCAACACCGCCGTTTGCATTGGCCCTGCCATGCCCGAAGATATCGACCCCATCACGCGTCACCTCAAACTGCTGTAGGAGACTGCACGATGCCTCGAGACTCTGGAGACGACGCCTACGCAGAGATGGCCGAAATTCGGATGAGGGTCGAGAAGGAGAGAGCCCCTTCCTCGGACCCTGAACTCGAGGGTCGCCTTTTCCAAGCGCGCGAGGAGGCTCTATTCCATAAGCATCTCCGACAGGTGTTCGGTGACCGGCACGTCGAGTTCAGTGCCGATCTCCGTGTCATGTTGCGCGAACTGTGGACGCTTGGACGAGTGACGAAGGAGAGCGGCCTCGTCGCTGGCGACATGCACAAGATCTACACGACGCCTCGGAAACGGTTGACCAGGAAACAGACTTACCCTGCGACGGTCGGAGTCATGAGCCCCGAGTGGCCTGCCGCCTCTAAACGCGACACAACTCGTCCGGCGTGTCCGTCTTGTGGGGGGCGGGGGGTCGGCGACTACCCCCACGCTTGCAACACCTGTGGTGGCACCGGAAACGGCTAGACCGTTACACTCCAAACCTTCGATTTTGACGGCTTCGGAGAAATGTCAACTCAAGACTTGACGACGCCTTCTTGTGCGTCTACAACCTCTCCCGTGGCACTCCTGCTCAATACCTACCCCGCGCGGCCCGCTCTCGTCGAACGAGAGCGTGAGGGTGAACCATGCCTGCGCGGGGAGAGTAACTGAGCAGTTCGAGAGCCAAGGCAAACGAACGAACAGTACCCCGCGCAGGAAGTTCACCCTTTCTGCCGGAGTAGACTAGCTGGTCAAGTCACCCGCCTTTCAAGCGGGAGATAGCGGGTTCAAGTCCCGTCTCCGGTACCAACTGTCCTGTTCGTCTAGTGGCCTAGGACGCTGCCCTCTCACGGCGGTAACACCGGTTCGAACCCGGTACAGGACACCATGCTCCATTCGTCCAGCGGTTAGGACGGCGGCTTCTCAGGCCGCAAACCAGGGTTCGATTCCCTGATGGAGTACCAAGTGTCTTCTCTCGAATTGCTTCTCACCCTCACTTGGGTCAGTAGCTGAGAAGGAACGCAGCTCCGGTCTGTTAAACCGGTGTACGTGGGTTCGAGTCCCACCTGGCCCTCCAAAATTCTCATTCCGAGGTAGCTCAGTTGGTAGATGCAGTCGGCTGTTAACCGACAGGTCGGGGGTTCGAATCCCTCCCTCGGAGCCAGTTTCATTCACGGAGTAAACGTCATGGCTGTTCGACTCGACAAGCGAGGCACTCGCAACCACAACAGCAAGCTCGACTTGCCAAAGGTCCGCCACATCCTCGGCTCGAGCGAGAGCAACGCCGCGCTCGGACGTGAGCTCGGCATCTCGCCGGCCGCGGTGTCGAATGTCCGCACCGGTCGAACGTGGTCCTGGATCGATGACGATTGGGATCGTGAAAATGATGATGACCTCGAGACCGAGGAGATGAATGTGGCCGCGTGACGGTCACTGAACCATCCTCGATCTGACGCCTAGAGCACGGCGGTGATCTTCCCATCGCCCTCCTGAGGCATGGGAGTGGCTTGGGGTATAGTCGTGGGAGTGGCGGTCACTGCACTACTGTTTGGGACGCTTTGGATTGGCCGACGCTCCCGAGAGGACGAAACATGATGGTCCTGTACCCGCTCGCCGCCGCAATCATCGTTGTCATCGCCCAGCTCGCCCACACGCGGGCTTGCATCGCTGAGAAGCCCGAGGATGAGGCGAAGCTCTGGAAGCGGTACAAGGGCTTCTGCTACGTCTGGGCGTGTGTCCTGATTGTGGCCGCGTTCACGGGCCATTTCTGGGGTGAACTCGCGCTCGGGCTCTAGCCCGCTCGGATCAATAGCTCAAGGCTTGAAACGACGCGGCCGGCAGCGTCCGTGCTCGCGTAGCCATGCAGGGAGGGATAGTGCTTGCGGAGCGCGAAGTGGGCGATCCAATGGGTCACGTCTTCCATCGTGACGACCATTCGGCCGTTCTTGATGTCGTCGATGAGATGCTGGCCGATGCCGAGGACGTTGGCCAAGAGTTCTTTGGACCCCACGTCATCGAGGAGTTTCTGCGTCGCTTGGAACAGCTCCATGGCGACAAGCAGGGAGGTCGTCATGATGACACGCGACCCGGTCGAGTAGTCGTTGCTCATTAGTGTTCCGCGATGCCGAATGCCTCGAGGAACTCCAGAGCAGCTTTGTCCCCTTGGTCCGCCTTGATGCGTTCAGCGTGCATCTTGGTCCAAGTGCGGATGGCATCTTCTCGAGGAAGATGGTCAAACAAAAAGTCCATGACCCAATCGCTGCGCACGAAGAAGTGCGTCTCGTTTTGAGACGGACATTGCCATCGAAGGAAGACAGGGGGCTCAGTGCCCTCGTCGCCGTCTTTACTCACAGCCATGGTACTTCCTCCAAACGAGGGAGTACCAGACGCCCCAGTTGGCGCTGTGGTCCCCCATGAGGGGATGGTAGGGCTGCCATGCAAGCATGTGGGCCCACTCGTGAAGTAGAACGTGCTCCGTCTCGTACTCGGTCATCGACTTGTCGAGATAGATCTCGAACTTGTCGCGCTCTTTGGTGACGTAGCCGTACTCGCTGCTCATCTCCTCAGACGGCAGCCTCTTGACGGTGTATCGGCACCGTTTTGGCGGCGGAACCATGGTGGACAAGTGGTCGACCATCCGTCGGAAATCCGCCTCTTCGCATGAGCCTCGGTTCTTGCGGAGATCTTTTTGAAGCTGCCGCAGGAGCGCGCGCAGATCCTCATCTTCGATGTTCTCCGTCTCCGTGGTCTCCTTTCCCGGTTCGGCCTTGCTTGCCTTACGACGTCCAGTCGGCTTTTTGCGAGCACGAAGAGCACGCCCTGTCGAACCTCGAGTCGAGGGTTCAACGGGGACATGACTCACAAAATGCCGCTTGCTCACGCCGCCATCTCCTTACCGTTGGGCAGTACGCACTTTCCGTTCACGATCGAGATCGTGTAATCGGTCCAGCTTGATTTCCCGACGTAGACCAGAGAGAACCCGTGGGTCCACTCAGTCGGGTTCTGTGCGCGGTACAGGGGTTGAAGCTTCGACAGGCAGCCCGGGCTCCAGGCCTTGAGGACGCGCCCGGTGGAGGGTTCACGTCGAGTCTCAACCTGCATTCGGTGCGTGTGCCCGTGAACGATGCTGACCGAGATGGCCTTGTTGAGATGGACAGCCGATGCCCTGGCGGCGAAAGACCATCCGTGGACGGCCCAGAGCGCTGTTGAGTCTTTGAGCGCCGGCGTGATCTCGTAGTGGGAGAGAGGATCGGAGTACGGAACCCAAGTGAACTTCTTACGTCCGGCTCCGAGGAGTTTCCTGGGGGCCATCATCTTGTAGAAGTCAGGGCCGAGCCGGCCTCCCCACTTTGCAGCCCATCTTTCGATGCGCTGTTCGTGGTTGCCTTCCACGTACACCAACTCGTTTCGGTACTTCTGGAGCTGGTCGAGCACAGCATTGCAGGGGTCCACCTCATCTTCGATGAAGCGGTGTGCCCTGAGCTCAGCCATGGAGTTGACACCGTGTGACGAGAACTGCTCGCAGTCGAGCCAGTCCCCGAGCACGACGACACAGTCGGGTCGCAGGTGCTTGTACGCCTGGAGGACGCAGTTGAGTGCGGCCTCGTCGTGGTGAGGAATGTGAAGATCCGGCAGCACCATGACAAGGCGGCTGCCGGGTTTAGTCATCGTCGAGCACCCCGAGTTGTTTGGCGAGTTCGACGAGCTCCTTCGTGAGAAGATGTCGCGCCAAATCGGTGCGTGTCAGATTTCCGTAACCCCAGAAGTCGGGGTGACTCTTTGCCGCTGTTCGGACTTTGTCGAACAGATCAGCAATCTGCCCCTCGATGTTGAATGAGATCGATGACGACTTCTTGCTGTCCGTGTTGTCCGACATGTTCAGTTACCCTCCGGCAGTTGTGCGTTGTTTCGTGTCTTCGCTGTAATGTGGCTTGCCATGTTGGAAGCACCTCCACTCATAAGCGTGCGACTATGGCCAGATAACTGCCAAATTTAGTGGGCTGTGGAGAACTACCCCCCGAAAATCGGTGGGACAGATTGCACGCTGGACGATCCCCACCGGAGTCTGGGAGATCCCACTGACGGGCGCGGCACGCGGCACGGCTCGGTCCGATTCAACGCACCCGCACCCACCTTTACGGGTGACGAGATCCTGAAAAGCCGTGGAAGATCGTGGATCTCGACGATCGGCCGTTTCGTCGAACTCGCGACTACCGAGTGGAAGCGAGGAGGAAACGGCGCGCGATGCGAGAGACTACAGCATCGTGCCCAACGTCGAGAGTAAGACGAAGCACTGCTTTCGACGTTCCGATTCTTGAGGACGGGATCTTGTGCGGCTTGCCCATCGACACCCATGCCTTGAACTGCCGACGAACGAGACGAGCGAACTCTGGATCGGTGCGAACGAGGTGGTCAGCACGAACCTTCGGGAACCGGTCCCGCGTGTCCATGTTGGTGTTCTTCACCTGCTTGGCGCCGCCCTCGTAGTGGATCTCAAGGAAGTTCTCCCACGTCTTGTCGGCGTCACGTTCAGGAACGAAGTGAGGTTCAAACTCGTAGCCGTCTGCTTCCGCCGCCTCTTGGAACTCTTTGAGGTGGTGCTCCCGGTCCTCGTAGAAGTGGACCTTTTCGATTCCAGGGTTCTCGTCTAGCAGCCGTCGCATCTCCCGAATCTTGTACTCGGAAGTGGGCTCCTTTTTCTGCTTGAGGATGAGCTCGTCAGGTTTAAGGCCCATGTGCTCGAGTAGCTTTTCGACTCGTTCGCGCAGAGGCTCGGAGCGCCCAGTCATCACAGTGACGACAGCATCGGGATCGTCCTGCGCTTTGCGGAACTCCTCGATGATGTGCGTGATGTACCAGTTCGCGTTCGGATTGGACGGGACGTTCTCGCCTCCGAGGGACTCGGGATCGTGCCAGTAGGACCCACGTTGGTCCTCAGGGACGTCGGGGGGCGGCCCCGGACTCTGGAACATCGTCTGGTCGAAATCGAAGATGTGCAGCCGTTTCTTGCCCTTGGCAGGGCGTGGTTCTTTGGCGGCGTACTCCATGCCTCTGCCTGTGGGAGCTGATAGGCGATCTAACGCCAAGGACGGTACTGTGGCTATCTGCGGCCGTCCCTACAGGAGTTTTGCATGAGATCCACGTTCCAAGCCATGAGCCTCGTCGCGTTGGTTGCCCTCAGTGGCTGCTTCAAGCCCGATACGGCAATCGAAAAGAAGCCCGAGGAGCCGGTGGTGATTGAAGCCCCCCGCACAGCTCTGGGGGTCATCCGACAGGTGCATGAGTCGTTCAGGGCCGACTGTGGGAAGCACCTCAGCGCTGTCGGCCTCCGTGGACTCGAGACCCTGGAACTCTATGGTTCGGAGCGCGACGAGGCCGACGATCTCTTGGCAGACATCGGATTGTTCGCTCAGCAGTGCGGGAGCTTCACGGCTCCCCTTCAAGAGGCGGCAGACGCTTGCGACCCTGACTGTCACTGGTGTCCGATCAAGTGGTACTGGTGCATCGAGAACGCGGGTGCTTGTGCTGGAGGCGACAACGAAAGCTGTTGCAAGCTCGGAGCGTGCGGATCGAAGCACCATTGCGAGGAAGTCTGCAAATCCTCCTGTGGCTGTGACGTTCCCCCGCTCCCGGCTGATGGTGGTGGGGGCGACGAAGAGTAAGGCACAAACGCAAAGTCCCCGAGCCTTCACAGGCGTCGGGGACTTTGGAGCCTCGGAGACGGCCTAAGCGGCCTTGGTCTTCGGGGCGGCCTTGGTCTTCGGAGCAGCCTTTGCAGTCGCCCGCTTTGGGGTGGTGGTCTTCCGAACCTTGGTCTTGTTGACCTTCGTGGAGCTGACCTTCGTTTTCGCCGTGGCTTTCTTGGCCGTGGCTTTCTTCGCGGCCGTGGCCTTCGTGTTCGACGAGGTCTTCGCGCGCGTCGTCTTCTTCGCGGCCTTCTTGGCAGCGGGCTTGGCCTTGGCCTTGACGGTTGTTTTCTTCACAGCCTTCTTCTTGGTCGCAGCCTTCTTCTTGGCAGCGGGCTTGGCCTTGGAGGCCGTCGTCTTGGGAGCCGAGCGTTTGCGCGGCGTGGGCTTCTTGGTAGGTGCGGTCATCTGTTGATCTCCATCTGTGTGTGAGAGGTGACGCGGTTGGACCGCATCGTGAAAATAGTACCGCGCGAAACTGTGATCGTCTCAGCGGTATGGTGTTCACAGCCATGGTCTCTGTCCAGTGGAGAGGGACTGCGGCCCCCTCTGGGGCTGGAGAACTCCAGAGGGGGCCGTTCTTTACCGATGAAGTGCCTATCCGCGTATCATAGGGGAGAGGGTCGTACAGCGCGGCCCACCACAACCAACAGGAGACAGAAAACATGACTCACGACATCAAAGCATCGCGCTTGCCAGGCGACGAGGAAGCCCCTCCGGCGTCTCGAGACTACTCTGGCAGCTCAGCAGCCATCCTCCAGGGGAACGATTCCCTGCTTCGGATGCACAAACCTGAGGGACTCAAGCGCACAGCCAAAGAACTTGCTGATGGGGAAGTACGGGAATTCACGATCGAGCGTGATGACAACCGGCCCCTTCGGTTTAAGGGGCACTTGGTTGGGTTCAACGAATCCGACCCCGACACCCCTCGTGGAACCGCCGTCGCCATCTTCGTGACGAGGCGCGGAAAGATCATCACGTCCGTCCGTCAGTGGCAGAAAGACGCCAAACGCGAGCGCCAACGCTACGATGCCGCGGCCCACGAAACGGCTGACGAGGCATTGGCGTGGCTCATCCAAGACGGGGGCGGCCATCTTGGGCGTGCCTCGAGGGACGCATGGGAGCGTGCGTGTGCGACGTGGACGCCGCTCCAGGGACACGAAGTCGAAGTCATCGAGTAGCTCGGTGACCTGCCGATAGGCGGCGGTAAGGTAGGAGGCGCATGAAGTTCTCTCACCTGACCGCCGCTGTTTTCGTGGTTTCCCTGTTTACCATCTGGACTTTTCGGATGCACGAGCTTGAGGATCGCAACAACGTCCTCGAGCAACAGCTTCACGAATCCCTGCTTCGTCAATCTCAGGAGCCCGTGCAGGTCACCTGCGTCTGCCCGGAGTACGACGAGGGATGGGACGATGCCGAGTATGTATCGGGGTGCGACCCTGAGGAGATCGACATCGAAATGCTTGAGGGCATGTGCTCCGAACTCGAGACCTTCGGCTACGTTCCACGTTGCTGAGCTGGGGTTCCGCGTAGAACCAAGAGATGCGCGGGCATTTCGATAACTCCGTCCAGTGGCTTGCCGACATGCCTCCCTCCGTTCTCTCGACGGAGGGGAGCGCGGCGAAGATGGCCGAGGGTCTCCAAAAACGAACGGGGCTTCTTTGGAACGTGAAGCTCGTGCCTCCCGATCATCGCAACGGGGGTGGGTTCTTCGTCTCGCCTCCCGACAAACGCTTGGTGGAGGGCGTGATGAGCCCGAAGGATTGGCAGCATCTACGGCGCCTGTTCGGGGCCGTCCCCGCGTCCATGTGTCGGTGGTACTTGTTCCCTGACGAGATCGCTGCGGCTTTCGATGAGCTCGGCATTCCGATCTATTCGGGGTGGGTGGCCAACGTCCCTCCGAAAAAAGATGGTTCTGGCGCTTGACTTCCTCTGAAAGTCCCGCTAAGCCAACGGGACGAGGAACTGAACCATGTCTGCCATCCGCATCATCAACTGTCGAGCCCTCCAGTCCGTAGCCGCAGATTCATCTGCAGCCGCAGCGGCCGGATCGTGCTCCGGTTCGTGGTCGGGATGGCGAGGTATGAAGCTCAGTAGCTGCCCCTCGTCCAGACGCGTCTAACATCCCTCTAGGGCTGTTAGACAACCCCGGAGGGCATTACGCCCCCGAGGCCAACTGGACGAGGCAAGGAACTTCTAATTCCTAGACAGCAGGTTCGATTCCTGCCGGGGGTGCCAAAGTTCCACGCTACTGGGCAAGCCGACGAGACGGTTTCCCAGACCAATTCTGGAGCCGTGTCCGAGAGGCCTATGGTGCCGGTTTGCTAAACCGGTGTGGGTAACACCACCCAGGGTTCGAATCCCTGCGGCTCCGCCAAACAACCTGGAACTGTGTCCGAGAGGCTTATGGTGCTCGCTTGGAAAGCGGGTGTGGGTAACACCACCGGGGGTTCGAATCCCTCCAGTTCCGCCAAGCAAGGGACGATCAACACTGAGGAGTGACGCTGCGCAGCATGGAAAGGTACGGACAAAAAAGGCCGTGCGAGGGTTCAAATCCCTCTTGCTCCCATGAGACACGGGGGGAGCGTCCCGCGAAACACGAACCCGCGTGTCTCAACTTGGAGAAGTGTCCGAGAGGCTTATGGTGCCCGTTTTGAACGCGGGTGTGGGTGACACCACCGGGGGTTCAAATCCCTCCTTCTCCGCCAACTACAACGCATCAACAACGACGTACAGCTCATCGAAAGGAACAGCAACGCATCAAAATTGACGCACAACTTTGGAGACGTGTCCGAGAGGCTTATGGTGCCTGGTTCGAATTCAGGTGTGGGTAACACCACCGGGGGTTCAAATCCCTCCGTCTCCGCCTTTTCCGGCTACCCAGTTGGTGCACCAGCTAGGGAGGTAGCGAGCGTAAGACACTCGTGCCGGTCAACGTCCACCACCCCGGAGGGAGCTTACTTCGACGCCAACTTGTCGAAGCCTTCCGTTTGGACCAGGCACGGACAGCCTGAGGTGGGAAAGTCCTTTGCGGATGTAGCTCAGTTGGCTAGAGCGCAACCTTGCCAAGGTTGAGGTCGAGGGTTCGAGTCCCTTTATCCGCTCCATTTCACGCAGATGTAGCTCAGTCGGTAGAGCGTTTGCTTCCCAAGCAGAAGGCCCCGGGTTCGACCCCCGGTATCTGCTCCAACCTTCAACCCCCAACCCAACGAAAGAAGAACGATGGCCAAGAAAAAGATCGAGGAGTACAGCCAATGCAAATTCGTCCGTGAGGACACCGGGAACTCCCGTGTCGAGACGGTCGCATTCATTGACTCCAAAGAAGCAAAGGTCGGTCATCGGATGACGTTCAAGGGCACCGAGGGGACTTGGAAGATCGAACAAGCGGGAGAGCCAGGCCCGCGCCCCAACCACGGTTGGGGAGGCATGGACTGAAAGGAGGGCTACCCAAATGGGGGCCGCAGACGACGCAAGAAAGGAAATCTACAACAGCTAAAGATCGTCGGCCGCACGACGGACGGGCAACGAGTCGTCGGAGGATGGTTCCCGCTCGTCAACTCGGAGGGAGTTCCCCTCGAGGTCGTGCTCTCCTACTTCAAGGACGACAAGATCGTTCCTTCCTGGCCCGACTTCATTGAGGACGCCATCAAGTGTGACTGGAACATCGGTGCCCTCAGAACCAAGATCAGCAGCTCCACCGGGGACGTGTACGGTCCCCACTACCGAGACGAGGTTCTCAAACGATTCGATCTGTACATCAACAAGCGTGCGTAACTCAGCGGCTAGAGTGTCTGCCTTCCAAGCAGAAGGTCGTGGGTTCGAATCCCACCGTGCGCTCCATGGGGCGGTAACTCAGCGGGAGAGTGTCTGCTTTGCAAGCAGAAGGCCGAGGGTTCGAATCCCTCTCGCTCCACTACGAAAGAAACAACATGAGCCAGAAAATCAACTACCGCCGTGATGGGAAACGGCATCAAGACAACGGACCCACCTGGGAGGGTGGACCTCCGAACTCTGGCTGCAACTCGACACACGTTGCTCGCTCTCGTAGCGCATGGCGGAAAATCGGACGACGAAAAGAGCGGCGCAACGGGAGCCACTCGAGCATCCACTACCAGACCGGAGGCGGTCGACAGATCCCACAGATTGACTACGAGGAGATCGAAGAGTACATGGGGCATTAGCTCAGATGGGAGAGCGTCGCACTCGCACTGCGAAGGTCGTCGGTTCGATTCCGACATGCTCCACCACCCACCCTATCAACCAACTACAACGCGGGCGGCGCAACTGCCCGAACTTGGGGCACTAGCTCATCTGGGAGAGCGTCACGCTGGCAGCGTGAAGGTGCAGGGTTCGAGTCCCTGGTGCTCCACCAATCTCAACCTGGTCGCGAGGAGAACCTCGTGACACAATAGATCCTAGGAGCGACCCGAGCTCCGCGGATCACAGAGCCCGGTAAGGACCGCATCTCGTCATAGGAGCGGGGCGGCACGGGTAGGCGAAAGCCAAAGGAGAAGCAAGACGATGAACGAACACAAACCAACCATCCTGAACCCCTGGTGTAACTGGTGCCTCAAGGAGGCAACCGGATAGCCCTTCTCTGTCTTGCGCTGAGAAGAAGCCGTCCGGGGAAACCTCGGACGGCTTCTTGTAATTCTAGGGTAGTAGCTCAGTTGGTAGAGCACCGGTCTCCAAAACCGAAGGTCGGGGGTTCGAGCCCCTCCTACCCTGCTAGATCTCCCATCGTAGATGGGCCCGTGGACTCGCTTCCCAAGGGAAGTCCGGTTCGACTCCGGGGTGGGAGATCTTTTTAGGCCACGTAGCCAAGCGGTTTAAGGCGCTGGATTGCAACCCCAGTATTCGTTGGTTCGAATCCAACCGTGGCCTCCAGACGAGTAGAGTGACGAACGAGTACGGGTTCCAAGCACCTTTGAGCTTGGTGGTGGAAAGAAAGGCAGAGCATGAAAAGTGCACAAATACACACATATCGGTTCCATCCAGCAGGTCGACCAGTACGTCCAGATCACGAACGCCAACCCTGAGTGCCCCGAGCACTACAAGGTTCACAGCCCGGTCAAGTACCGGGGCACTGTGAAACTTCACGGGGTCAACAGCGGGGTGGCCTGCACTGCGAACAGTCTTATCCCGCAATCGCGGGAGACCGTCCTTAGCGCAGGTCGAGACGAGCTCGGCAACAAGCTCGACCCGTTCGGGTTCTACCGCTTCGTCACAGGCGAAGCACAGACCCGGGCTGTACGTGAGATCGAGGCATCGATCCGGGAGACCCACAAGGTGTCTCCTGACCACGAGCTGTATCTCTACGGCGAGTGGTGCGGCCCCGGCATCATGCGGGGCGTAGCGATCAACGGTCTTCCTGACAAGCAGTGGGTTCTCTTCGGTGCTCGAGTTTGCGGCCCCGATCAGGACGAGTACCTCGACGCCATCGAGCCTTTCGGGGATCGTTACGCTGAGGCAAGCATCTACTCCATTGCAGATGGTCCTGTCTGGGAACTCGAGATCGACTTCTCGAACGACCAGAGCAAGCAGGATGCCCTCGACCAAGCGGTTGAGATTGTCTCGGAGATCGAACTTCGATGCCCGTGGGCAGCTCGTTTCGGGGTCGAGGGTCTCGGGGAGGGTGTTGTCTGGTTGCCGGTGGGTGACCACTGGGGCCGCGAGGACCTCTACTTCAAAGTGAAGGGAGCCAAGCACGCCAAGGTCAAGACCAAGCGAGAGAAGCCCGAGATCGCACCTGAGGTGCTTGAGAGCATCAACGAGTTCGTTGAGTTTTCAGTCACCGAAGGGCGCCTCGAGCAGGGCCTTGAAGTCCTTGCCGACAAGGGCATTTCGATCGAGATGCGCGGCGTCGGGGAGTTCATCAAGTGGGTGTCACAGGATGTCCAGCGTGAATGTGCGCCCGAACTCAAGGCAAGCAGCCTTGATTGGAAACAGGTGGCCAAGGAAGTCACCACCAAGGCGCGGGTCTTCTTCACCGAGAAGATCCAGGCCATGTGAGGAGACGAGACGATGACCAGGATGCTGACAGGGATACAACCTTCGGGTGAGCTCCACCTCGGAAACTACTTCGGGGCGGTTCAACCTTGTCTGCAACACCAAGAGGATCCCTCCGTGAACCTCTTGGTGTTCCTGGCCAGCTACCACGCGCTCACGACGGTCCACGACGGGGAGAAGCTTCGCTCGCACTCTGAGATGCTTGCCGCGGATCTCCTCGCTCTGGGACTCGACCCGGAGCGCGTGGTGATTTTCCGACAGTCGGACGTACCCGAGGTCGCTGAGCTCGCGCTCTTGCTCTCGATGGTCACAGGGATGGGGCTCCTTCAACGAGCCCACTCGTACAAGGACAAGGTCGCCAAGGGCATCACGCCTAACGTCGGGCTGTTCTTCTACCCCGTGCTCATGGCGGCCGACATTCTGATCTACCAAAGCGACCTCGTGCCTGTCGGGCGTGACCAGCTCCAGCACGTCGAGATGGCTCGAGACATGGCCATCCGATTCAACGAAACTTTCGGGCAGACCTTTGGGCTTCCCGAGCCCCTCATCTCCGAAGCCCCACGGGTGCCGGGGATCGATGGTCAGAAGATGAGCAAGAGCTACCACAACACCATCTCGCCCTTTGACGAGGGCGAGGACTTGCGGACCAAGGTGGCCGCGATCAAGACAAGTTCCGTACCGTTCGGGGAGCCGCTCCCCATGGAGGGCTGCACGATCTTCACGCTCCTCGAGCTGCTCTGCGAAGACACCGAGGAACTCCACGAGTTTTTCCGCACCGGACGAAGGGGGTCAAAACCCTTCGGGTACGGCCACGCCAAACAGGTCCTGGCCACCAGGATCGAGACGAGGTTCGCTGAGGCGCGCGAACGCAGACGGGGGCTCACCCCCGCCACCATTCAAGAAGCCCTTCACAAGGGCGCCACGCGAGCCTCAGGGCTTGCTCGAGCAACTCTCGGCGCGTGTCGAGAAGCCTGCGGGGTCGGCTAGATCCTGAGATTCACGAAGGAGAACAAACACTGAAACAGTGACGCGTAGAACACATAGCCATGATTCG
>Ga0307380_10004898_pt1 | contig 17920 bp, 11 predicted proteins | sample UN3MG_FD_202239 | JGI IMG/M metagenome (GOLD analysis project Ga0307380, IMG submission 202239) | Soil microbial communities from Risofladan, Vaasa, Finland - UN-3 | ecosystem: Environmental > Terrestrial > Soil > Coastal area > Acid sulfate soil | place: Finland: Risofladan, Vaasa | collected...
CCCGAGGGGGCCGCAATCTGCACCGCTATCAGGCCCGCTTATCCCGCCTTCGGGCCGGTCGCGAGCCTGCCCTGGGCGGGCACTCTCTCGACCTCAGCGCTGGTACAGGGCTGGCTGGAGAAGGTGCTGCCCGGCCACGAGATCAAGGATGTCAGGCTGGAGATCGAGGACCTGCGCCGCGTCAAGACTCCCTGGGAGATCGCGCGCATGGACGAGGCCTGCCGCATTGCCGGCGAGGCGCACGTCGCAGCGTTCAAGGCGACCCGCCCCGGCATCACCGAAGCCGAAATCGAGGGCATCTGCGCCGCGGTCTTCCTCAAGAACGGCGCGCTGCGCTACGGCTACACAGCCATCGTCGGCGCCGGGCCCAACAACTGCATCCTCCACTACCCCGACTCAGCCGCCGTGGCCGACGACGGCGAGCTGGTGCTGATGGACTTCGGTCCCGACTACCGCTACTACATCTCCGACATCACCCGCACCTGGCCTGTCAACGGCAAGTTCTCGCCCGAGCAGCGCAAGGTCTATCTCGATGTGCTCGAGATCCAGGAGAAGCTGATCGACTTCGTCAAGCCGGGTGTCTCGATCGACGATGTCTACGCGCTGCATAAGAAGCTATCGGAGGAGAAGGGCTACGGCGAGAACTACATTCACGGCCCCAGCCACTACCTCGGCATTGACGTCCACGATGTCGGCGACAACTCCAAGCCGATGGAGCCGGGCGTGATCGTCACCATCGAGCCGGGAGTCTACTTCCCCGACAAGGGTTGGGGAATCCGAATTGAGGACGACATCCTCGTCACCGCCGACGGACGCCGCAACCTCTCGGCCGACATCCCCAAACACCCCGACGAGATCGAGGCGTTGATGAAGTAATAGCGTCGGTCATTCTATTGCGTTGGGAAACCTTTGCGTCTCTGGTGCTGTTCTAATGAGCTGTGCATCGTGCCGTCCAGCTGGGGTAGAAATTCAATCCGAGCAATAGATACCCGGAGCCTATAGACAACCCGCAGCCGACCGGAACAGATTCCGCCGGTTAAATGGCAGTTTGTCCGCAATTTGATTTTCTTATTGATCCATAACAAAATGGATTGAGGAAATCTCATTTGTCTGAATTGTGGTGGGCAATCCTTTCACCAGCTGGGGGTGTGCAAAATGAGGAAGTATATAATTATACCTGCTATCACTCTGTTTCTTTTCTTTGTGGCATGCACCGGCCTCTGCGCCGACGAGCAGAGTTTCTCGATCTCGAGAAATGTCGAATACGATAACTATCCCGTCCGCGTCGCGGTCAACACGGACACCGGCGATATCCTGGTTGTGTGGTTGAACATCAAGACCGCTGACAACAAACGCCTTTATGCGGCGCTCTGCAAGCTGAGCAAGAGCGGCAAGTTCAAGGTCAGGAAGGCTAGAATGCTTTCCGGCACCGAAAGCTTCATTTGGAATTTCGATATAGCATATAACCCGCTCGATAAAAGCTACATGGGAGTGTGCGACGCCTATGAGGACGGATACAACACGCCGATGAACCTCTGGAGCCTAAAACTCGACAGCAAGGGCAAGCCGGTCGGCCAGCCCATTCAACTGACGCCGACAGGCACGAGCTTTCTTTGCCCGGCTATCACCTTCGTTCCCGGAATACCCGCGACGCCGCCGTCTGCAAAGGGGAACTTCCTGATCGCCTACGATCGCCCCGCCAAGAAGCTAGAATCCGATCAGCCCGGCGTCTACACCCGTTTCCTCGATCACAACGGCAATTTGACAGCGTCGGTACCCCAGTTTGTCAGCCAGGAGATTAACTGGCAGGGTGTCGAATCGTTCGGATCATTACCTCAGGAATTGATAAGCCTGGAAGGCGGCGGATTTGTCCTCGCCCTCAGGAAAAAGAATGACAATGGCAACGGCAGCGGATTTCTCCTCAGGCTCGGTCCCTTTGGCCAGGCAATCAAACAAGTCGAGCTGGGAGATTACATCTCCATGCAAGTCGAGTTCATCCAGCTTTCAAATAAGATCTGCGTGCTGAGTTGGGATGACTTGGGGAGTTTTGGCGGGCCTGGGTATCAACTCCCCTGGTGGAATGAAGGCGAGTGCTACAATCAGCTCTACCGCCCGAGCCTGAAAAAAGTTCGCAAGTTTTTCTATCCCCTGGGAGATGACAAAGCTTACATCACCGAACTGGTCAAGCTCAACGACGATCCCGGCGGCTATCAGCTTGCCAGCGACGGTCAGTTCCTGTTAGGTAGGTATATAAACCAAAAAGGCAAACTGGGCCCGAAAACCACATCGCTGTTCGATCACCAAAATATGCTCTACATGATGGACGCCGCCTGCCTGCCAGGCGGCAACCGGGTGTTCGTCGCCTGGGTGGAAAAAGGGGATGCTCTTGGTGTCGGCGGCCGGGCGGGGAATGCCGATTATCACTCCGAGGTCAAGGGCCTCGTCTTCGACGCTGTCCCCCAGGATTGAAAACCGCTTAGGCGGTCCCGGAGTCGACCTGTCTGCTTACAACAACGTCTGAATCGAATAGGATGGGTGTACGTGGGTGTCCGGCACGTTTCTCAACATCAAACCAGAGGAGTAAGCACATGCTGAAGAAGGTGGGCTTTGTCGTTGTACTCCTGGTTGCCTTTTCAGTCGCCGCGATGACCGGCGCATGCGGGGGGCCGCCCGCCGAAGAATCGCCGATGGACGCTGCGGGTTTGATCAATGGCGAAATCGGTGAGCGGATCGACGCCTACATGAAGGGTCTTGAAGGTATCGGCTTCTGCGGAGCGGTCCTGGTCGCGCGCGGCGAGGAGGTTCTAGTCAACAAGGGATACGGATACGCTGATATCGGCAAGGGGATCCGCAACACAGCCGAGACGGTATTCCTCATCGGCTCGATCACCAAGCAATTCACCGCCGCGGCGATCATGAAGCTTGAGATGGAGGGCAAACTCAACACCGCCGACTCTATCAGCAAATATCTTGAGAGCGTTCCCGAGGACAAGCAAGAGATCACGCTGCACCAAGTCCTGACCCACACTGCCGGCTTCGTCGACTATACCGGCGACGATTACGAGACCACGCCGCGCGACGAAGCGGTACGCAGAGCACTGGCTGCGATGTTGCTGTTCACGCCCGGCGAGCAATTCCAGTACTCGAACGCCGGCTTCAGCGTCCTGGCCGCTATTGTTGAGATCGTCTCCGGAAAACCCTACGAGGACTTCGTGCGGGAGAATCTCTTCAAGCCCGCCGGGATGAAACATACCGGCTACCGCGGCCCCGACTGGAGCGGGATGGTGATCAGTCGCATGTATAACGACGACACCGACAACGGCACCGCCCTGGAACGCGACTATCCCTACTGGAACCTGCTCGGCAACGGCGGCGTGATGTCGACGACCTACGACATGTTCCTCTGGCACCGCGCCCTGATGGGCGAAAGCGTCCTCTCAGCAGAAGCCAAAGAGAAACTCTACACGCCTGAACTCAACAACTACGCCTATGGCTGGGACTCGCGCGAAACCGAGTTCGGTCGCCTGATCACCCACGACGGCGGCAACGATCTCGGGGCTAACTCGAATTTCATGCGTTACATCGACCGTGATGTCGTCGTCTTCTATGCTTCCAACCGCCGCATCAGCGGCTTCCCGACCAACTACCTGATGCGTAATGCGCTGGTGAGAATTGCCCTGGGAGAGGACTTCGATCCCTTCCCCGCGGCGGCGGAGGGCGAGGGATATGATCCCGCCGCGTTCGCCGGGCGCTTCCTGCTCGATTCGGGCGAGTTTATCGATGCGAATGTTCTGGGTGGCAGGCTCGTGCTGGTGCCCGTCGGGCAGGAGATGGTCAACGCGATCATCGCGCCGCCCGAGGACATCGCTTCAGAATGCAGCGAAATCAACGAGAAGGCGGTGCGCGTAATCGATGCAATCGCTGCCGGGGATTTCGATCCCCTCGGCGGATTGATGGTTAATCCGGAGCGTCTGGAGGGCTGGAAGGAATTCCTGACGCCGAGAATTGCCGATTTGGGTGATATCGAGGAGTATCTGGTGCTTGGCACGATTCAGGCTTGGTGGAGCCCGGGTGAAGGACTGGTGAGCTTCATCAGGATAAAGGGAGCGAACAAGACACTGGTCTTCCGCTTTCACTGGAACGAGCAGGGCATCTGGGGTCTCGGCGGCCGGGCGATCGAGCAGCCGGTCACTCTGATCTGTCAGCCGCGAGGCGAGAGCGAGTTGGCGGCCTACGAGCCGGCGCTCGGCCTCACCATTCCGGTGGGGATTCTGAGAGAGGGAGAGAATTTAAGTCTCATTCTGAAGACTTCATCCGGCGACATTACGGCCACCCGACAAAATTGAGTCTGCATCCGGACTTGCCGTCGTGTATCCTATACGGGCAATGTCCGACGGCCGCAAACTGAAGGTTTTCGCCTACTACTGCCTGTGGTACGACGGGGCGGCGGTGGCGGGGCTCCTGCCTTCTGAAGCACGGTTGCCGAAGATTTGATCACTCCTCAGCAAGGACTTGACTGTCAGGATTTCTCGCCGCGGGTGCGGGCGAGGACGAAGACCTCGTAGGAGATCCTGTAGATGTAGCCGTCGGTGTCGCGCACGGCCAAATCCGCTTTCACCTGCACCTTCTTCGATTCGTCATCCCAGTCAGCATCGACGCTGTCCACCGCCCAGCCCGCATCGTTGGACACGTTGTCGTTGTAAATGCTGGCCAGCGCCGCCGAAGCCGTCGCCCTGCGGAATTGACCCGCTCCGAAATTCCTGCCGACCAGAAAAGTAATCGTGTCCCTTTTCCAATGATGTACCGATTCGCCCTTGAAATTGAGAACCGCGATTCCGGTGTAAATAAAGAGCCGATCGGCTCCCTCCGGCCCGCTTACCGCTACTTCAAGCTCCTGGGGATTCTCGAGCCCGTCCAGCTTAATGGTCATGGCCTGCCTCCTTTCCACGTACATAGTTTGCGCCCGCGGAGGCGAGTCGCCGCCGGCTCGATCTCCTGCCTGCCGCCACCCCGTCGAGGAGAGAGCTCCGGCGAAGCCTCCCAGGCTACATGTTGATGATCAGGAAAATCCTCTCCATTTAATAAGTAACCGTAAAACCACGGTAAGCGGAAAGTTAAAGGGCCAGCCACGATTATCGCGTGGCGATCGCACTGGAGTGGGTTGCGATGCTGCGGCAGCTCGCCGGATCGTGTATCCTTGCCACATCATGTCGGACGGACCGAAGCTCAAGATTTTCGCCTACTACTACCCCTGGTACGACGGGGCGGCGGACCCTCGTTGGTCCACGCTGCGCGAGTACAGCCCCTACCTCGGTTTCTACAACTCCGGCGAAGAGGCGGTTGTCAGGCAGCACGTCGAGTGGGCGATCGAATACGGCATCGACGGCTTCCTGGTTGAGTGGTTCGGGCCGGACAGCGCTGATCCGCGCGACGACTACGATCAGCCGGAGAAGTGCGACGCCAACCTCGCCGTGCTGCGCTCCGTCTTGGTGGACTATCCCGACTTCAAGTTCGCCATCTTCTACGACCAGGCGATCCGTTTCGCCGGAAACCTCAAGTTCACGGAAACCTGGCGGCGCGATCTATTCCTTTCGGATCTTGCGTATGCTGCGCAGAAGAATTTCCCGCACCCTAACTATCTGCGCATCAGAAACCGTCCAGTGGTCGCGATCTACCTAACGCGCAGTGCCAAGTACGACGACGGAGCGGTTCTCGAGCAGGCGCGTAATCGGAGCGACAGCCTCGGCTACGGTAGAACCTACATCGTCGGCGATGAGATCTGGTGGGGGCAGAAGACCTGGAAATTTGCCCAGCTCGATGCGGTGACCGCTTATAATCTCCACAATCACAAGTGGATGAATATCGTCGGCGCCAACGTGCGCAAGTTTGCCGCCGCCACCGCCGCACTCTATGCAGACATCCAGCCTGAGGCTGATTATTTCGGCACCGATGTCATTCCCAACATCGGCCACGCTTACAACGATGAATTCCTGCGCGGCAACCTGCCCTTGATCAACACTTTCGAAGACGGCGACTATCCGCAACACCGCGACGACATGATCGAGTGCATGAGGGCGCAGCAGGCGGTCTGGCAGAGCAATCGCTTGTTCAATGAAACCGGCGACGCTTACCTCTTCATCACCTCTTTCAACGAGTGGCCGGAACGCTCTGTGGTCGAACCGACGGCCGAAATCGAGACCTTCAACCGCATCAACGATTTCGAGAGCGGCAGGCACCTCTACCTCCAGCCGCACCGTCTCGAGTTCCTCAGGGGGATCCGCGACGGCAAACGGTTGATCGAGGAAAACATCCTGCCTCTGATCTGAGGGCGCGCCATGGCAGTGCCGTTGATCTTCGCCTACTACTACCTCTGGTACCGCGGGCAGGAGGAGAGGCGGTGGCCCACCTTCAACCGCGACTACCCGCCCGCCCTCGGCTTCTACCGCAGCGACGATCCGCGCGTCCTCTACCAACATCTGCTTTGGGCGGCCGAGTACGGCATCGACGGCTTCCTTGTCGAGTGGTTCGGCACCACGACCGACGACGGCCGCTACAGCGACTCCAACCTTGCCCGCCTGCGATCCCTGCTCTCGGGCTTCCCCGGCTTCCGCTATGCCGTCTTCTACGATCAGGCGATTCGCTTCGGCTCCCTCGACTTCGCCGAGCCCGACAAGCGCGGGCAATTCCTCGCCGACATGGAGAAGATCGCCCTCGACAACTTCTCCCATCCCAACTACTGGCGCATCGGCGGCCGCCCTGTTGTCGTGCTTTACGTGACGCGCGCCGCGACAGGCGGCTACGGCAACCTGATCGCAGAAGCGCGCGAGCGGATGGCGCGCAGCGGCTACGCTCCTTATCTCATCGGCGACGAAGTCTGGTGGGGGCGCGACACAAGCGGCTTCGAGTACTACGACGCAGTCACCGCTTTCAACCTCCACAACGACACCCAGGTGCTACGCGCCGGCGGGGACGTGCGCCGCTTCGCCGAGCTGAGCGCAAGCCTTTACCTTGCCATCCAGAGCAAAGCAGAGGGGAGCGGCGTGGAGGTAATCCCCGGCATCGGCCACGCCTATAACGACGAGGTTGTGCGCAGCAACCTGCCGCTCCTGCCCACGGTCAATCCCGGCGAGCTGCCGCAGTACCGCGAGGACATCATCTGTGCCGCCAAACAGGCTGCCGCCGTGTTTGAGAGATCGATGCTGGTCAGCGACTTCGGCATCGCACCGCTCTTCGTCAACTCCTTCAACGAGTGGCCGGAACGCTCGGCCGTTGAGCCCTCAGCCGAGATCGAGGCCTTCAACGAATTCGACGACCGCACCAACAACCGCCGCATCGTCCTGCCCGCGCACGGATATGCCTATATGGAAGGGCTGAGGGAAACCAGAAGCATGATGCTCTCATGACAATTGCCCGCTGCGCGTTTCCCGCAGCGAGGAAATTAGACCGAATTAATACCTTTTGGAAATTGATAATCAGTCATGATCGCTAACTTACCGCCTGGCGACCACCGACTTCCCGGCGCCAGCCAGAGCGCGCCGTAGAGGACTCGGGCGAGAAGAATATCCTCGGGCCTGATACCTGTGCGGCGGACGCCGCCGGGGGGATCGAAATTGGCGTCGAGCAGAGTACGGTTGGGCAGGCGGGCGGTGGGGCGGTAACCCAGCGCTTCGGCCAGGCAGCGCTGGACGATGTGGCGCGCGTAGGCGATCTCTTCCTCGCTGCCCGCACCCCCGCGGTAGAAACTGTTGAGCGTCATGTCGTCGAGCACAATTCCGGCTGCGACAATCTCATGCGGATTCTTCTTCGAGAAGCGCAGGCTGACAACCGGCTTGGGATAGCTGTCGCGCTTGACGACCGTTATCGTCCCCGGCGGCAGCTCGTCCGCATAGAAGGGCTCATCAGAGGTTGGCAGATCCACGACCAGGGATAGCCGCATCTCTCCGGCCGTGAGATCGCGCAGGGCATTGTTCTCGACGATGTCGCGAACGAAATCGGCCTCCGCAGTGTCTAGCGACGCGCCGAGGCGCAGGATTATCTTCTTCCGCTCGAAGCGCGTTACAGCGCCGCGCGCGGCTCCTTTGGGAATGCTATCCGGGGTGTTTTCGCGGGTGAAGAGAACATCACGCAGCATCTCCGGCCAGGCGGTCTCGAATGCCGCGTCATCGATACCCAAATCGCGCCCGGCTCCCGCGAGCGGTATCAGAGCCAAGCGCCCGATTCTGGCATTGGCCTCGATCCCCGGCTTGAGCACTGCCCGGTAATCGAGTCCGGCGTAGTCGTATCCGCCGATATTCTGCGGCTTGATTCTGATCCGGAAACGCTCGCCCGCCGGATCGGCCACGTCGGCAATCAGGAGGCCCATGTCCCACGTCCCATCGGAGTCGGTGCGAAGCGAGTAGCTTTTCTTCGAATCGAGGTTCCTGATTCTTAACCGCACACCCGGCAGTGGAGTCAGGTTGCATGGATCGATCAACGTGCGCCGTGGATCTTTTCTTCCGGCTGGCAGGGTACGGGAAGTCACGGCAACGGCAGCTGCGCTCGCGAGGAATTCGCGCCTGGTGGGAGAGTGTGTCATTCGAGTAGCACGGGAGCCAGCGGATAGGCTGAGTCGCCGACCAGGCGCGTCAGGCCTACGCTCGACAACCGCGTCCCCGGAGCGTAACAGCCGCTGCCGCCGCCGGAGACGGCAGCAAAGAGGGCCTTATCGACAGGGGTGATCGTCTTGCGAACATACGCGCCGGGCGGGCCGTAGTTTTCATCGACGACTGAAGCGTTGGGCAGCATCAACGTCGGCCGCCAGCCGAGAGCGTATGCCGAACACCGCTGTACCAGGTGATGGGCGAGATTCTTGCCGGCCCCGTCGCCCTTGCCCTGTTTAAACAGCTCGTCAAGGGTGTATGTGTCGAGAATTACCATCGCCGCAAGTATTTCGTTGGGATTGGCATCCAGATCATACGGATTTGTGCTGCCGTAGCGTATGCGGACAGCCGGGCGGGGGAAATCGTCGCGCCGCGCCACCGTGATCGTCCCCGGCGGAAGGTCTTTCACGGCAAGCAGCGTGTCAGAGGCGGGCACCTTGCTGAACCTCAGCTTGGCGAATATACCCTTCGTCAGGGTCTTCAGTGCCGATCCCATCCACTTCCGCACAAGCTGGTATTCGGCGGGAACCAGTTCGTCGCTGACCCGCACCCGCAGCGTCCCTCCCGATGCGAAGCGGTTCAGCGCACCGGCAGCCGTCTGCTTGGGACGCGGGCTGGGAAGCATGTCGATCGAGAAAAACATCTGGCGCAGCAACGCCAGCCACTGCTCCCTGAATTCCGTCTCGTTGTAGACATCGCTGAAGCTGAACGGCAGCAAGCCAGATGTCAGCGGTATGAGGCCGATATCACCAATGCCGGGATTGGTTTCCGGGCCGGGATTAACCAGCCAGTAGCCTTCGAGGCCGATGTAGCTATCGCGAAACTGCGTCGGCTTGATTCTCACGCGGCAAAGGGTTTGCTCGGTGAGCGACGCGGTGATTTTCCCGAACTGGTAGTAGCCGTAATCATCCGTCCTGAAAGTCCAACGGCCGCGCTCCCCGACCTTTTTAACCACGATCTTGATTTTGCTGAGGGCCTCCCCCGTAACCGCATCGAAGAGACGCCGGCCCTCCGGCTCCAGCTCTTGCGCCCTGCTCAGTGCCGGCAGGACAGTTGCCGCGAGACCTGCTCCAACAAATGTCCGCCTGTCGATTTCGTGTGACATTTTTCCGCCGTTTTTGAATTATACAGAATATCCGCCCATGGTGCATGAACGGCAGAAAAGCCCTTCGGGAAACCGCTCCCTGATGTTATTGCGATTTCCCCGCCCGGCTGTGGATCGCATTCAAATCGATACTCGGCGGCAAGCCTGATATCAGTCTCATCCACCCCGGCGGGCAACCGCAAAGCAACTTGGAATAATGCAACGATGGGAGAGGAGCTTTTCGCTCCTCTCCCAAGAGATTTCCTCAGAAACCGATCACGATCGCCCCGGCCTTGCGGGCTTGTCCTTTGGCGTCATTCCAGGAAATCACCGATTCCACAGATTTTCCGTCGGAGGCGTCAGGCCATAGCCAGATGGGAGCGGAAGCCGAGTGATCGCCGATCTCCAAGGTGCCCAAGAATTCGTGAGAATCACCGGCGGTCTCAGTGAGCGCCATCTCCATTACATCCTGCCCCCACTTGTCGTCGATCCAAACCTGTAGGTGCTCCCTGACCGAGGGGTCAATGCCCGAACCCCGATCATGGACGCGGACAATCAGCATGCCCCGGCCTTTTCCGGTTTTGATAACTTCCACTTCCGCCCGGCGAGCAGGCACGGAGGCCGAATTGACCGTGATGGTGAACGACTGTATGTCCTCGCCGCCCTTGCCGTCGGTCGCCTTGAGAGTGACGAAAGCGCTGCCGGCATTCTCGGCGCCCGGAGTCCAACGCAACACACGTCCGGCATCTTCCAATACCATGCCGTCGGGCGACTCCATCAGGCTGTATTGCAGATCGTCGTTGTCGTAGTCCTTGGCTTTGAAACTGTAAACATATTGGCTGCCGACCGACGCCTCGGTTGCAGGATCGCTGACGAAATGGGGTTGGTTGTTGATCTTCTTAGCGTGGAAATCGAAGACCCTCCGCTTGCTCTGGGGGCTTTCCGAGCCGTCGTAGCCGACCGACGCCAGGCGAATCTGGTACCTGCGGCCCGGCTTGAGGTCGTACTCGGTAAGGACGGCTATTGCCTTCGGCTTGAGGTTCAAGAAATCAGTGAGGACTTGCTGCTTCAGGTCGTCGCTGTAGTAGACTCTGAGCATCTCCACATCCGCGGCGTCCTTGATTTTGGTCCGGAATTCAACCTGATCCTTGACGACTTTGCACTTGCTGAAACGCGGCGGCCGGATATCGGTTTCTCCTACGTGCAGCTTCTCGTCGAAGTAGATCTTCCGGGTCTGGTTGGAGCCGTCTTTGATTTCGGCGTAGACGTAACCGACCTTGAAAGGCAGTTCCTCCGAGGGGGTCCAGGTATAAACCAAATTCCCATCGTTCTCCTTGATGCCGCCGATAGGGATGCCCAGGAAGGCCTTGTTATCCCTGTTCCAATAGAAGGTCACATCGGCTGTGTCGTCCGGATCGAAGGCCCGCGCATAGATTTTGTACTTACCATCGGCGGTCTTCTCAATTTTCTTGGGGACGATATTAGGATCGTTATTGCCGGTCACGAAATAGACCGTCGACTGCCCGATGTCGGCGCTGTTGACGACATCCACCGTCCAGTCGCCCACTTTAGGCTTTCTGAAGAAGAAGGCTGTAACGTTATTATCCTGGTCCTGCACGAAGACGAAGTCGTTGGAGTTATCAGGCAGGCTCTCACGGGAATCGTAAGTCGCGCCGTTCGGGAGCGTCAGTAACACATCCGGGATGCCGCTTTCTCCCTGGACGGAGATCACGACCGTGGGACAATTCCGCGCCACGGAGAATCGGCTCACACTCGCCGGCGCAGCTGGTCCCAGCGAAGCCTTCTGCAGCCCCATGACTGTCGCTTCCGGCGGAGAACCCGATTTCCAGAACGGCGGGATGGTGTAGGAGATTGTGAACAAGTTAAGAATCTTCGCCGAACATTCGAAACCGTCCTTGCTGGCGTCCACGGTGCCTTCAGCCAGGTAAAGCGAACTGGAATCCCAATCATGGTCAAAAGCTTTAACGATCTTGACAAAAAAATCCGGGATGTCGAAACCGATACGCCCCGTCATCGTCAGATACCAGCCGGGTATTTTATGATAAATAGAAGGTGCATACAAATAGCCCCACCAGACGCGCAGCGTGCCGTAAACGGTCAATGCGTAGGCAGGCATAGAGTGTTTGACGCCGACGATGAAGCCGTGATTCCACGCCATGTCGAAGGTGGCGTAGGACAGTGTGTAGCCGAGGGCTTTGACATAGGCGCCGATCCCCAGATCGCCCGAAAAGTCGACCTTGGCGTTGCCGGAGACCTCAAGCAGAGACCAATCCCCAACCCTCTCGAAGCAGGTGAAGGCGATCGTGTCGAGGGATATCTTTGTCGCGTCGGGAGAGGGATCGCGGAGAGATAAGGCGAGGTCCTGAAAATATATCGGGGTATCCGGAATCTGGATGTTCATATCATAGGCCCCGCCTGCCAGCGTCTTGAGCTTCTTGTTCTCGATGGTTAGCTCGGCGCTGATGGTGGGCAGATCGGCAATGGTCATCTCCTCCACTGAAATGCTGAAAGAACTGGTCTGCGTGTTGATCGAGCCGTGCAGATTCTTGCACGTAATTAAGCCTTCGAAGAGGCTCATGTCGGAGACGTTCAACTCGCCTATTACCACCACGCCGTTAGTCGTGATCTCCAATCGTTCGATATCAATGAAGCTGTTCGATCCGTAGATCAGATCAGGCAGGTCAAGCCTCATGCTGAATGCGGCGCCGTTGGGACTGAGAAGAAGCTGGAAATAATTAAAAGTGAGGTCGAACCCCCACATCTTCCAAGCCTCAAAGAGGGGTGAAACTGTGAGATTTGTAACCTTAAGATTATCGCCGTCCAGGGTGAAGGAACCATAATAGAAGGGGACCCTGCCTATAATCGGCAGCTTGAATTTGTTGGCGGTAATTGTTCCATTCCCATTGATTATCGCGGGACTGACGGTTCCCGACAAATCGCCGGAAACATTGAACAGTGGAGGTGTATAATCCGTGGGATAAACTTCGGGCGCACTCGTACCGGTATCGAACCCGAGCTGTACATTGCCGCTCGCGGCGAAGTTATTTCCGTTTTCGGTGAAGGTGTCGGAGATGATCCACACGTCGCCGACCACGGACCTCGAATAGTCGACATTGACTTCAAGGAACTGTTCGGGCTGAACGGTCACGGTCTTCGGGTCGGGGGGGAGCCAACCTCGGGCGCCAAAAAACTCCAAGGTGTGTTGACCCGCTCGTACTCCGGTGGTATCGCCTGATGAGTATAGCGTGTTCGTTCCTGAGATCTTCCACTTGGCGCCGGCCGAAGCGGCTCCGCTGGGATTGATGACGACTCTAAGTCCGACCTCCACCTCTTGAAATGTGACGACAAACTTGTTCTCATAGCCCTGTACCGAATTTACCGGGTACTTGGCCGGTTCCGCCCAGCCGATTAAATCCTTAAACTCAACATAATACCAGCCGGGAGGAACTCCAGTCTCTGCCTGACCGCTCTTGCGCCAGTCCTCATCTCCCAGGCCCATTCTGCGCCATCGGGCGCCGTCGTCGCGCGCCGCCTGGGGATTTATATACACGACGATCGAACCGAGTTGAATGTACGTGCCAGTCAATGTCGCCCTGTCATAGGGGATGAAAATATTCTGATTCGACGGCTTGCTCCAGCCCGCGATCTCCTTGAACTCCACCTCCATGTAAATGTCGGGATCGACGTAGGTCGTGTCGACATCACCGCTGTTGTACCACGGGCTCCAATCGCCTGCGGGCTGCTTATATTCGTCCAGGCGCCTCGTGCGCCACTGGGCGCCTGCGGTCCGGGCGCCCGAAGGTTGGATGAATACCTGTAATTCCGGATCACCCGCACCTATAGCATTCGAATGGGAGTTGTAAACCAATGCGGTTGGCTTCTCCGAAGCGGAAACCAGACATGAAAACAAGACGAATAAGATTAAGACAGCAAAGGGTAACTTTATCCCGGACCAGAGGGATTCGGATCTAAATTTGAGTAGCAGATGATCAAACATGATTTCCTCCCTTTTAAAATGACACCACCCTTAAATCCGGATTCCGCAGTCGCCGCGAAACACCATCCTCAAGAGTACAGAAAATTCAAGTATCATCCCGAATGGAGCGAAGATGCCATTCTTTCAGTCGATTGCGCGGGATAGTTCGTTACTGCAGGCTTTGGAGTGATTCTGATCCAGATAATCATGGAAAACATCTTCACTTGCCGCGCTTTGGAATCCAGGTCTAACCGTTACTACAAAACCACTCTAGTTCAAACCAGGGTAATTGCTGTTTGTCAGGCTGGCAGCATTGAACGCGGGGCAAGGACGAGAACACACAGATTCACTTCCCCCCTGAATTGAATCCAGCTGATCTTAACATTACTGAATAACTCGGTCCAGTAATATCTGCTAAATGTGTAATCATCATGCCGATACTATCGCCTCACTCACCCGTATGTTCACACATTGCCCCTGTTTTCCCGGGAGCGTGGTTTGCTATGTTTCATTATGTCCTGATCGTCAACAGCGAGTTACAGGTATCCTTTATGATGTCTGAAGCCATCCGACTCCGGTGCGTCAGGATTCACAACCTCGAGAACGTCGACCTGGGCCTGCCGGTCCGTCAGTGACTGGGGCGGCGTCGACTACAAAGATGCTGTGGCCGGTGTCGACCGTGTTATCGCCCTCGGCCTCGCCGATCCGGAGCAGTTGGGAGTAATGGGTTGGAGCTGCGGGGGCTGCGTGACCTCCCGGGTCAGCACCCAGACCAACCGCTTCAAGGCTGCGGCCGGCGGCGTGGTCGTCGGAAGTCCCGCTCCGACGAATACCCTGTCTCGATGTCGATTTTTGTTGCCGCTAGCTTTCCTTATTTGTAAGGATGACATTGTGCAGCCCTAGTGCCGCGAGGGGACGACAGGTCAACCTTGGTGAAGCATCTCCGCGGCATTAAAATTAGGTGCCCGATTAGAAATATAAAATCCCAAGGGGAGGAAAATGATGAAGCGAGGAATATTCGTAATTCTCATTTTAATGACTTCCCTGTCCACAGCCGCGGGACAGGATGTCTGGACGCCGGAGAAAATGTTGCTGGTCAACAAACCCGGCAGTATTGCAATCTCTCCGGACGGCAAATGGATTGCCTACACCATCGACGAATTGCCGAAGACAGGTGATAAGAGTGAGTACCTGACTCACATCTGGATCTGCACCGTTGACGGCTCGCGCTCCATGCAACTCACCGCCGGCGACAAAAGCTGCCACAGCCCGAAGTGGTCGCCCGACGGCAAGTGGCTGGCTTTCACTTCTTCGCGCAACGGCAAATCGAACATCTGGCTGATTCACCCCGACGGCGGTGAAGGCCGCCGGCTCACCGACGTCGAGACCGGCGTTTCCTCCTATGCCTGGTCGCCCGACGGCAGCCGGATCGCCTTCATCGAAAGGGATCCTGTCACCCAAGATGAGATAGCGCATAAAGACGATGCCCGTTATGTCGACAAGGATTTCAAGTACAATCATATTTACACGATTAATGTGGATCCCGAGGCCGTGGAGAAACCCACTCCGGTGCGCATCACCAAGGGGGATTTCCATGTCACATATCTCGTCTGGTCGCCTGACGGCAAATCTATAGTTTTTTCTCATCAGCCTACGCCCAGTATCAACCATTGGCGCTTCGCGGACATCTCGATAGTTTCTGCCGAGGGCGGAGAGCCGCGCGTGCTGGCCGGCGGCCAAGGAGCGGATAGCTCGCCCCGCTTCAGCCCCGACGGCAAGACCATCGCCTTCGTCTCGGCTCGCGGCGACCTTGGCTGGGCCTGGCACGGTCGCTTGTGCCTCATGTCGGTTTCCGGCGGCGAAGTGACCGAGTTGCCCGAGACAGTCGACGACAGCCCCAGGCCGATCGAATGGGCGCCTGACGGCAGCGGCATCTATTACTTCGAAGTCGATCGCACCAATCGCCATCTCTTTTTCATGCCAATCAACGGGAGTGAACCACGCGTGGTCAACGCTCTTCCAGGTGTTTGTGTGTCTGCCGACATCAGCCCCGACGGCAGCCTCGTCGCCTTCAGCCGGGAGGATCTCGAACTGCCCGAGGAGATCTACGCCTTGCGCCTCGCGGCTCCCGGCGATGCGGGCTCGAACGAGCCGCTCAAGATTTCCAACGCCAACGGCCACCTGCCCGACCTGCCGCTGGCAAAATCCGAGGTGATCACCTGGACCAGTTTCGACGGCACGGAGATCGAGGGGATCCTTTGCTATCCGCTCAATTACGAGGAGGGCAAGCGCTATCCGCTGCTGCTGAGCATCCACGGCGGGCCTTCGGACGTTTATATCCGCAATTTCACCGCTGGGCCCGATTTTTACCCGCTTCAGGCTTTCCAGGCGAAGGGATTCTTCGTTCTCCGCCCGAATCCGCGCGGCAGCAGCGGCTACGGCTGGCGATTCCGCTATGCAAATTTCAGCGACTGGGGCGGCGCCGATTACCAGGATCTGATGACAGGTGTCGACTACCTGATTAATAAGGGCTTGGTCGATCCCGAGCGCCTCGGCTCGATGGGCTGGAGCTACGGCGGCTACATGACCGCCTGGATCACCACCCAAACCAACCGCTTTAAGGCGGCGGCCGTCGGTGCGGGCGTCATAAACCTTTTCTCCTTCACCGGCACTACCGATATCCTCGGCTTCATTCCCAGCTACTTCGAGGGCGAACTCTGGGAGCGCGGCGACGTCTACCGCGCCCACTCGCCACTGCACAACATCGCAAATGCGACCACGCCCACGCTCATCCTGCACGGCGAGGCCGACTTCCGCGTCCCTGTTACCCAAGGATACGAGCTCTACCATGCGCTCAAGCGCAAAGGTGTTGAGGTCGAGATGATTGTTTATCCCGGTGTCGGCCATTGGCCCCAGCAGCCGAAACCCGTGCTCCAAATAATGAACCACCATCTCGAATACTTCTCGAAGAAACTGCTCGGGAATAACTGAAGTTTGGATAGCTCTTTTATAAGGCCCCCGCAAGGGGGCTTTATTTTTTTATCTTTGCGGCAATGATAGAATCTTGAAGCCTGATGATCGTATCTATAAATTAAATTTCTTGTTGGGGAGGAATAATGAGAAACCGTTTCCTGATTGGTATCGCCTTATTACTACTGTAGACCACACTCGGCACTGCCGACGATGTCTGGACTCCCGAAAAGATGATGACCTTGAAGATACCGGGTGGCGTAGCAATTTCACCCGGCGGGGAGTGGGTTGCCTTCACTGTCACCCAAGCAGTAATGACGGAGGAAAAGAGCGAGTTCCTGACTCACATCTGGCTTAGCGCAGCCGACGGCTCGGGCTACGTTCAGTTGGTGCTGTATCCTCGTTCGGGACACGGCCTGAAGGAGCCCCGGCTCATGGTCGATATGATGAATCGTGTGCTTGGCTTCTTCATGGAAAAGCTAAATCCTTGACGAGACTGATGGTCGAATGACTTGGCAGGATTCTCCGTCCCTCCGGTTCCTGTCGACGTGCAGAGGAGGCTTCTGTTGAAACCTTTACCGCGAATTGATATTCTCGCCCGGTTCCTATCAAGCAGGGGTGATAACATGCGTAAACTAGTATTCCTCCCCGCACTGGCTATTGTGCTAATGATGGCTGCCTGCGGCGGCGAGGAAGTTGTAGAAATCCCGAGAGAAGTAGAAGTCCCGACCTATACGATCGAGCAGTTCCTCAAGACCACCTCGATCTTCGGCGGCTCTCTCAATCCCGATGAAACCAAGCTGCTGGTTACCAGCAACGAAACCGGCGTATTCAACGTCTACGTCCTCGACCTGGCCACCGGCGAGCGGACCGCCGTCACCGAGAGTGAAGAGACAACATTCGCCGTCAGCTACTTCCCTAACGACGAGCGCATTCTCTTCACGCGCGATAAGGGTGGCAATGAGATCAACCACCTCTATCTGCTCGACATCGACGGCACCATCACCGAGCTGACGAAAGAGGAGAAGGCCAAAGAGCAGTTCTACGGCTGGGCCAACGACCTCAACAGTTTCTTCACCGGCAACAACGGCCGCGACATGCGTTTCTTCGACATCTACGAGTGGGACATCGAAACACTCGAGCCAACGCTCTTCTGGCAGAACGACGTCGGACTCTTTCCCACCGGCATCAGCAACGACAAGCGCTGGATGGTGCTCTACCAGCCGATCA
>Ga0307380_10004899_pt1 | contig 17917 bp, 12 predicted proteins | sample UN3MG_FD_202239 | JGI IMG/M metagenome (GOLD analysis project Ga0307380, IMG submission 202239) | Soil microbial communities from Risofladan, Vaasa, Finland - UN-3 | ecosystem: Environmental > Terrestrial > Soil > Coastal area > Acid sulfate soil | place: Finland: Risofladan, Vaasa | collected...
ACACGTGCATGGTCAAGATGGCCAAGTACTTCCTGCAATTCCTCAAGGACGAATCCTGCGGCAAGTGTACGCCCTGCCGCGAAGGCATCGCCCAGATGCTGCACATCCTCGAGAAGATCGCCAAAGGTGAAGGCCAAGACGGCGACGTGGAAACGCTGGAAGATCTGGGAAGGCTCCTCGAAGACACCGCGCTGTGCGCCCTGGGCAAGACGGCGGCCTACCCGGTCCTTTCCACGCTGGGCCGTTTTCGAGAAGAATACGAGATCCACATCAGGGAGAAACGGTGCCCCGCCAAGGAGTGCCCGGGACTCTTCCGGTACCAGATCGACGCCGAGGTCTGCACCGGCTGCCGCCTGTGCAGCAAGAAGTGTCCCGTGGAGGCGATCACCGGCGAGCGGAAGAAGCCGCACGCGATCGATCTGGACAAGTGTACCAACTGCGGCACGTGCTTCGACGTGTGTCCGTTTTCGGCGGTGATCAAGGTTTAGTTGAAGTGGCACGATGAAGATGAACAGGAACCGGTCATGCCGACGGTAACGATCGACGACAAACAGTATCCGGCGCAACAGGGGGAGACCATCCTCGAGGTGGCCCGCCGCGCCGGTATCTGGATACCGACCTTGTGTCACCATCCGTCGCTGGAGCCTTATGCCTCGTGCCGGATCTGCGTGGTGGAGATCGACCGCGGCGGTTGGTCGCAGGTGGTGACCTCGTGCAATTATCCGATCCGGGGCGATTTGACCGTTCGGGTGAACTCGCAGCGGGCGGTACGCGCCCGCCAAGGCATCATGCAACTCCTTCTCGCCCGCGCTCCCGAAAGCCCGGAACTCCGCGATTTGGCGGCGCGCATGGGAATGCCGGAAGGCACGCCCTATCCGACGGTCACCGAGGCGCAGCGGAACTGCATTCTCTGCGGCCTTTGCGTGCGCGTCTGCGAGGAAAAGATAGGGGCCTCGGCGATTTCCCTGGTGGGGCGGGGAGTGGAACGCTCGGTCGCTGCGCCGTTCCGGATGCCGTCGGAAGACTGCATCGGCTGCGGCGCGTGCGCCGCCGTGTGCCCGGTCGGTACGATCGTCGTCAGAACTCACGAGAACGACGTGGAGATTTCGCCGTTCAAGAGTCGTGTGAAGCTGATCCGTTGCCGGGAGTGCGGAAAGGCCATCGGGAGCGAGCTGGTCAAGCAGGCTCTCTGCCGGCGCGGCGGATCCACGGTCATGGAAATGCTCGCCGGCGCGGATTTCTGCCCGCGGTGCAAACGAAAGAATGTGGCAAGAAAACTGACGGTCCTCGAAACATAGCTCGAATCGACGACGCAAGAGGAGATATGCGGAATGTCCAAACAAGTGTTTACCCAAGTGATCCGCGGCGCGCACCAGTGGGTCAAGCAGGCCGAAGAAGGTCTGGAGCAAGCGCTCGCCAAGCACGGCCCCGACACGCCGATCGGCTGGTCGGATTATACGGCGTATAATCTGCCGATGTCCTACGCCCTGATGGGATTGGAGGTCAAGACGCTCGGCGACCTGAAGCCCCAGGTGGAACACGCCCGAGAACTGCTCCGGCCGGTGCCGACGGACGAACTGTGGCTGCCGTACCTGGGCGACGGGTTGGACGCCGGGGCGGCCACGATGCTTGCCCAGGAGGCGTTGGTCGCCCTGCGGACCTGCAACGGCCACCAGATGCCGCCCGGCTGGCAGGGGTTCATCTCCGATACGATCATGCGGGAGTTGGGCATCCAGTTGGTCGACGGCCGGATGCCCGGCTTCTCGGTGCTCCTCGGCCCGGCGCCTACCACCGAGATCGCGGTCCACACGGTTCGGGAACTCCAGAAGCGGGCCATCCTCACGTTCCTTTGTGCCAACCGTGACGGGAAGACCGCCCGGGAGCAGATGGTCGAGGGCGGCGTGTTCAAGGACGACGCTCCGCTGGAGGAGTGTTGGGACCTTTACGTCGTTCCGGTCGGGCCCGATACGCTCGACGGCATCTACGTGTTGAACTGGTCGATCCGCAGCGCGTTGACCTTCGGCAACCACAAACGGGGCGAGTCGCGGAAGTGCCTCGACTACACCAAGCGGCGGATCAACGCCTTCGGGATCACCTTCGGAGAGATTCCCGACGACTGGTACGCGATGGGCGCCGGCGCGATCCTGATGGGTTATCCGATCATTTCCGACTCCCAGACGACGCCCGAGGTCCGCCCCACCGGCGTGACTATCCGCGAAGCGATCGTGGTCGAAACCGACGCCGAGAAGCTGGTGCCCACCTGCATCGACACGCGGGCGGTAAAAGTGAAGATCGAGAAAATCGACATTCCGGTCGGTTTCGCCGCGGCGTTCGAGGGCGAGCGGGTCCGCAAGGACGACATGCACGTGCAGTTCGGCTTCAAGTACTCCGACGCGGTGGAATACGCCCACACGGTCGATACGGCCGACATCCAGGACGGCGACGTGGAGTTGATCGGGCCGGACATCGACTCGATCGAGCCGGGTGGGGCGATGCCGCTGGCCATCGAGGTGCTGCTGGCCGGGCGGAAGATGCAGCGCGACTTCGACGGCATCATGGAGCGGCAGATCCACCTCTATCTGAGCCACGCGATGGGCTTCATGCACACCGGCCAGCGCGATCAGCTCTGGTGCCGGATCAGCAAGAAGGCCTTCGACGCCGGGTTCCGGCTCCGCCACTGCGGCACGATCCTGCACGCGAAACTCCAGGACAATTACGGCGGAATCCTCGACAAGGTGGCCGTGAAGATCTACACCGAGCCGGACGCGGTCCAAGCGAAGGTCGCCGAGGCCCGAGAGGCGTTCGCCTACCGGGACGGCCGCGTGGCCGACATGACCGACGAATCGGTCGATACCTTCTACAGTTGCACGGTCTGCCAGAGTTACGCCCCGGATCACGTCTGCGTGATTACGCCGCAGCGGCTGGGGCTCTGCGGGGCGTACAACTGGCTGGACGGCCGGGCGAACTTCGAGATCAACCCCACCGGCCCCAACCAGCCCATCGCCAAGGGTCGCACCATCGATCACATCAAGGGCGAGTGGGAGGGCGTCAACAAGTTCGTCTACCAGTTCTCCGGCCACAAGGTCGAGCGGTTCTGTGCGTACAGCCTGCTCGAGGCGCCGATGACCAGTTGCGGCTGCTTCGAGTGCATCGTGGCGATCCTGCCGCTGGCCAACGGCGTGATGGTGGTCAACCGGGAGTTCGTGGGCGGCACCCCGTCGGGCATGACGTTCGGCGAGCTGGCCTCGGTCAGCGGCGGCGGGGCCCAGACGCCGGGTTTCGTGGGCGTGGGCCGGTTGTATCTCTCCAGCCCCAAGTTCCTCGCAGCCGACGGCGGCGTGAAACGGATCGTCTGGATGCCCAAGGCCCTGAAGGAAGACATCAAGGAACGGTTCCAGCAAGAAGCCCGGAGGGCCGGTGCCCCCGATCTGTTCGACAAGATCGCCACCGAGGAAAACGCCACCAGCGAAGAAGAGGTGGCCGAGTTCCTCGCCAAAGTGGAGCACCCCGCCGTGGCGCTGGATCCGATGATCTAGACCCGCCGCTTGCGGCCTCGCCGCGAAAGACAGTAGGGTGGGCACCGCCCACCGCGTTTATACTTCGTTGATACTTCGTCGCAAATTCGATGCAATGGTGGGCAGTGCCCACCCTACCACTCGATAACCGAAGGGGAGGAGCAATGGCTCTTACAGGTCTGGAAATCTACAAGCAGTTGCCGAAGACCAATTGCAAGGAGTGCGGTTTTCCCACCTGCCTGGCATTCGCCATGAAGATGGCCACGAAGCAGGTCTCGCTGGACAAGTGCCCGCACGTGACCGACGCAGGAAAGGCCGCGTTGGAATCGGCGGCCCGGCCGCCCATCCAACTGGTGACCATCGGCACCGAGACCAAGGAAATCAAGATCGGCAACGAGACGCAACTCTTCCGCCACGAAGAGAAGTTCCACCGCGAAGGGGCGGTCGCCATCCGGATCTCCGACACGCTCGACGACGACGCGCTCGCCGCTCGGGCGGAGGCCGCCGGCCACCTGAAGTTCGAGCGGGTGGGCCGCGAGATCAAGGTGAATCTGGTGGCCGTCTGCAACGAGTCGGGCGACCCGGCCAGGTTCGCCGCCGCCGCCCGACTGGCCGCCGAGAAGTCCGGCCTGGCCTGCGTGCTGATCTCGGAGAAGGCCGCCAATCTCGGCAAGGCCGCCGACGCGCTCGCCGGGCAGCGGCCGTTGCTGTACATCTCCGATCCGGCCGAGGCCGAAGCCGCCGCCAAAGTCGCCAAGGACAACAGTTGTCCGTTGGCCGTTCGCGCCGACGGGCTCGAAGCCCTGGCCGAGCTGACGCCCAAGGTCTCGCCGATCGTGCAGGAACTGGTGCTGGATCCCGGCACGCGCGACCTGAAATCGACGCTCGAAGCGCTGACCGCGATCCGGCGGCTCTCGCTGAAGAACTTCCGCCCGCTGGGCTATCCGATCATGGCCTTCACCACGGCCGAAGATCCGATCCAGCAGGTGGTCGAGTTGAGCACCTTCCTGGCCAAGTACGGCGGGGTGGTCGTGACCGACGCGATCGAGAAGTGGCAGTTGCTGCCCGCCCTGACCACCCGCCAGGACATCTTCATCGATCCGCAGAAACCGGTCGCCGTGGAGCCGAAGCTCAACGCGATCGGCGAGGTCGGCGAGAACGCGCCCGTGCTGGTGACGACCAACTTCTCGCTGAGCTACTACTCGGTCGAGAGCGAGGTGGAATCGAGCCGCGTGCCGGCCTACGTGCTGGCCGTGGACACCGAGGGAACTTCCGTGCTGACGGCTTGGGCCTCGGACAAGTTCAACGCCGAGACGATCACCCAGGCCCTGAAGAAGTCGGGCGTGGAAGAGAAGATCGGCCACCGCAAGCTGGTCATTCCGGGTTTCGTGGCCGTGCTCTCGGCCGGGGTCGAGGACGAGTCGGGCTGGTCGGTGCTGATCGGGCCGAAAGAAGCCTCCGGTATTCCGAATTTCCTCAAGAACCAGTGGCAGGCATCCTAACGCGAGGTCGATCGTGGCCGGCTTCCGAATCCGTTTCCTTCCCGAAGGGCACGAGACGACGGTCGACGGGGGCAAGAACCTCCTGGAGGCCGCGCGGGAAGCGAACGTCTACGTGGGGGCCATCTGCGGCGGCGAGGGCGTCTGCGGAAAGTGCCGCGTGATCGTCCGCGAGGGCGAAGTCGAGGGCGAATCGACCGAGTTCCTCACCCGCGACGAGATCCGCCACGGCTACGTGCTGGCCTGCCAGGTGAGTCCCCGCAGCGATCTGGTGGTCGAGATCCCGCCCGAGTCGCGTTTGGGCGGCTATGAAGGGATCGGCGCCGACAGCGAGCAGTTCCGCGATTTCGCCCACCGCGGAGCGGAACGGCTGCCGGCCGAATTGGAGCCGCTGGTCGAGAAGTTCTATCTGGAGTTGTCGGAACCCACGCTCGACGATCCCACGGCCGACCAGGAGCGGCTGCTGGAAGCGGTGGCCAAGAAGCGACCTGGCCCGTTGCAGATGGGCGTGAAGGTTACCCGCGAGTTGTCCGGCGTGCTTCGCAAGTGCGAAGTCCGCAAGTCCTCGCGGTCGTGGAAGTGGGACGGCCGGGTGACGGCGACCGTCGGCCTGCGAAGCGACGTCAACGAAGTCATCTCCGTCGAGCCGGGCGACACCTCGGACCGGAACTTCGGGCTGGCGCTCGACGTGGGAACCACGACCGTGGTGGGCCACCTGGTGGATCTGACCACCGGAGCCACCCGCGAAGCCGCGGCGAAGTACAACTCCCAGATCAAGTACGGCGCCGACGTGATCAATCGGATCAACTTCGCCCGACAGACCGACGGGGCGGAGTCGCTCCACCAGGCGATTATCCAGGACGTGGAAACGTTGATCGACGACCTCGTGCAACGGGCACAGGTGGGTCGCGGCGACATCCACTGCATCACGGCCGCCGGCAATACGGCCATGTTGCACCTGCTCTTGGGATTGGAAGCCGACCTGATCCGCCTGTCGCCTTTCGTTCCCGCGGCGACCAGCCCTCCGCCGATCCGTGCGGCCGAGGTCGGATTGCGGATCCACCCGCGGGGATTGCTCTACACGTTGCCCATGGTCGGCAGCTTCGTCGGAGGGGACATCACGGCCGGCATCCTGGCGTCGAAGATGTACGCCTCGGACAAGCTCTCCCTGTTGTTCGACATCGGCACCAACGGCGAAGTGGTGCTGGGGAACCAAGAGTTCCTGGTCGCCTGTTCGGCCTCGGCCGGCCCGGCGTTCGAGGGCGGATCGGTCAGTTGCGGGATGCGGGCGACCGCCGGGGCCATCGACAGCGTGCGGATCTTCCAGCACGGTTTGTCCGTTTCGGCCACCACCATCGGCGGCGGTCCGCCGGTGGGACTCTGCGGAACCGGACTGATCGATGCCCTGGCCCAGATGCTGCTGGCCGGCGTGCTGGACCGCAGCGGCACGTTCCGGGTGGATCGCGCGGCCAAGCGTTTCCGCGAGTCCCGCGAGGACGGCCGGCCGGAATTCGTCCTGGTTTCGGCCAAGGAGTCCGGCGGCAAACGCGACGTGGTCATCAGCCAGACCGACGTGGAAAACCTGATCCGCACCAAGGGCGCGATCTACGCAGCCGCCGACTCGCTGGTCCAATCGGTCGGACTTTCGTTCTCGGATATCGAGCGGGTCTACATCGCTGGGGCATTCGGCAATCGGTTGAACATCTCCAGTTGCATCACCATCGGCCTGCTGCCCGACGTGCCGGTCGAGCGGATCCGGTTCCTCGGCAACAGTTCCGTGGCCGGGGCGAAGCTGGCCATGCTCAGCTACCGGATGTTCGAAGAGGTCAACCGCATCCGCGACCGGATCGCGTACCAGGAGCTGATGGTCGACCCGGCCTACATGGAAAAATTCACCTCCGCCTGTTTTCTTCCGCACACCGACCTGTCGCAGTTCCCGTCGGTGGGCAGGAAGCCGGGCACCGCGGGCAGCAAGGCGTCCTCGCCGGACTCCGCCAAGGGAACCTGAAAGAAGACACGACTTTGAAAATATCACTGGCCATTGCCGGCAAAGGCGGGACGGGCAAGACCACGCTCTCGGCGATGTTCGTGCGCGCGTTGCGAGAGACGGACGTCCGCCCCGTGCTGGCCGTGGACGCCGATCCGAACTCCTGCCTGGCCGAAGCGCTGGGCGTCGAGCCGGGCCGGCTGCTGGCCGACATTCGCGAACAAAGCTCCAGCCCCGAAGGCGCCCCGCCCGGCGAGATCGGACGCGTCCGGGCCGTCGAAGACGAAGTCCATCGGGCGATCGCCGAAGCCGAAGGCTTCGACCTGATTACCATGGGCCAGCCCGAGGGACCGCGATGCTACTGCTACGTCAACACGCTGCTGCGCAAGTCGCTGAAGGACGTGGCGAAGAACTACGAGTCGATGGTGCTGGACAACGAGGCCGGCATGGAGCACCTTTCGCGCCGCACGACCGACGACGTGGATTTCCTCATCGCCGTGATGAACCCCACGCTGCCGTCGTTTCGCGCGGTCCGGCGGATCCTGGCCCTTGCGGACAACCTGCCGATCAACATCGGCCACCGCGTGGTGCTGGTCAACCGGGCCGGTCCGGACGGGGCGGGGCCGCGGTTCGAAGGCGAATTGGCGAAGCTCGGCGCCGCCCGCGTGCCCGACGTCCCCGAGGACGCCGAGGTCGAGCAGGCCGGTGCCGTCGGCCGGGACGTCTTCAGCTTGAGTGAGGGAAACGCCGCGCTGGCCGCGGTCAAGAATGTCATCAACAGCCTCCGTGCCGCGTTATCCCCGGCGCGCGAGAACCGATAATCGAAATACGATTCCAACCAAGGAGATTTTTCATGAGCATTCCCGAAATCAAAGAGAAGTGGTCGGCGGCGATCAATACGGTGACGATCGGCGCCACGAAGGCCGAAGGGGGAACGCGCGGCAGCACGGTCACCATCGGCGGTCAGAGCGGCATCCCGTTCCTTGGCTACGACGGCGCGGTGCCCCATCCGCCGGCGATCGGCCTGGAGGTGTTCGACATCGCCCCGACCAGCTGGCCCAAGCCGCTGGCCGACGTTTACGGCGACGTCTGGTCGGACCCGGGGGCCTGGGCGGCCCGAGTGAAGGAACTCGGGGCGGACCTGGTCAATCTTCGCCTTTTGGGAACCCATCCCGACGAGGGCGACCGCTCGCCGAAACAGGCCGTCGAGACGGTCAAGGCCGTGCTGGCGGGCGCCGATCTGCCCGTGATCATCTGGGGCTGCGGCGTGCCCGAGAAGGATCAGCAGATGATGCCCAAGGTGGCCGAGGCCGCCCAGGGCGAGAACTGCCTCTTGGGCGCGGCGACCGAGACCGAGTACCGCACGCTGACGGCCGCCGCCCAGGCCTACGGACACAAGCTGATCGCCCTGTCGCCGTGCGACATCAACAAGACCAAGCAGGTGAACATCCTGATCAGCGAGACGGGCTACCCGCTTGGGGACATCGTCATCTATCCGACGGCCGCCTCGTTGGGCTACGGGATGGAGTACATCTATTCGATCCTCGAGCGGAGCCGGCTGGCCGCCCTCTCCGGCGACAAGCTGATCATGCAGCCGGTGATCCTCGACGCCGGCTTCGAGGCATGGCGGGCGAAAGAGGCCAAGTCGGGCGACGAGGTCGCCGACGCCTGGGGACCGGCCGCCCAGCGCGGGCCCGCCTGGGAAGCCGTCACCGCCACCAACCTGATTCAGGGCGGGTGCGACCTGCTCGTCCTCCTCCATCCCACGGCCATGGAGACCGTCCGCCGGACCGTCAAGCAACTCGTCGGCGCGTAATAAGGATCCGCACAGAAATAAGTGGGGCAATAAGTGGGGCACGATTCCATCGTGCCGAAATGAGTGGGGCACGATTCCATCGTGCCAGGCACGTTGGAAACGTGCCCCACGGTCAATCCGATCGCACAATCGTCGGGCGGACCGCGTACAGCCGCCCCAGGGGGAACATTTCCTGACAGAAGGAGAACGTCCATGATTATTTTCAGCGAACGCATCAACGGCATGTACCGCGACGTCCGCGGCGCCATCAAGGATCGGGACAAAGAGGTCGTCCAAAACCTCGTCAAGGAACAGTTGGCCGGCGGGGCCGACGTGATCGACGTGAACATCGGGCCGGTCAAGGGCGACCAGGTCGATAACTTCCTCTGGCTCGCCCGGACCGTCCACGAGGTCACCGACAAGCCGATCTCCCTGGACAGCGCCAAGGCCAAACTGCTGGTCGAGGTGGTCCCGGCCGTTCGGGCCGCGTTGCCGGAGACCCCGCTGGTGATCAATTCCTGCACGGCCGCCCCGGAGTACATGGAGAAGCTGCTCCCGCTGGCCGTCGAAAACAAGACCGGGATCATCGGCCTGACGATGGACCAGGACGGCGTGCCGGGCAACGTCGAGAAGCGGATCGAGTGCGGGGCCACCTTCCTGATGGGCGCCATGGAGGCCGGACTCTCGATCGACGACATCTTCATCGACCCGATCATCCTCCCGGTCAACGTCGCCACCAAGCAGTTGACCAACGTGCTGGAGGGCATCCGCCAGTTGGCCATGGTCAACGACCCGCCGCCGAAGTTCATCGTGGGACTCTCCAACGTGAGCACCAAGTGCCTGTTGAACAAGCTGCTCAACAGAACCTACCTGGTGATGTGCATCACCTGCGGTCTGGACGCCGCCATCGTCGACGCCGCCGACGAGGAACTGATCGAGGCCGTGGTCGCCGCCGAACTCCTGATGGGCAAGCACCTCTACAACGACGAGTTCGTCAAGGCGTGGAAAATGCAGAAGGGAATCTGAGGTGTCCCCGCCCACGCGGCCTGATTCCGTAATTAACGCCCGCCGACTGCGCTCGGCGGGGTTTGCCTTGCCACTGCGTATCGACCGCATCGCCTCTCCACAACCGGAGACCACCGAATGAGCACGATCCTCCAGAAGACCCAACTCGTGCCGAACATCCACGAGATCCTCGTCGAGTCCCCCCGCATCGCCAGGAAGGCCCAACCGGGGCAGTTCGTCGTCGTGATGGCCGACGAAAAGGGCGAGCGGATTCCGCTGACCATCGCCGATTTCGACCGCGAGAAAGGCACCATCGTCCTGGTCCTCATGGTCGTCGGCACAAGCTCGCACAAGCTCTCGCGGCTGGAGGTCGGCGACGCGTTTCATGCCCTGATCGGCCCGTTGGGCGAGCCGTCCGAGATCGAGCAGCACGGCACCGTGGTCATGGTCGCCGGCGGCGTGGGCACCGCGCCGATCTTCCCGATCGCCCGGGCGATGAAAGAGGCGGGCAACCGGGTGATCTCCATCCAGGGGGCCCGATCGAAGGACCTGCTCTTCTGGACCGACCGGCTGGCCTCGGCGAGCGACCAACATATTCTCACCACCGACGACGGCACCGCCGGGCGCAAGGGCCTGGTCACCGAGCCGCTCAAGGAGCTGCTCGAAGAAGACTCGGCCAAGCAGATCGGTTGCGTCTACGCCATCGGCCCGGCCGTCATGATGAAGTTCTGTTGCGCCACCACCCGGCCGTTCGGCGTGAAGACCATCGCCAGTCTGAATTCGGTCATGATCGACGGCACCGGCATGTGCGGCGGCTGCCGCGTGGACGTAGGCGGCCAGACGAAGTTCACCTGCGTCGACGGCCCGGAGTTCGACGGCCACCTGGTCGATTGGGACCTGTTGCTCTCCCGCCAGAAGATTTATCACGAACAGGAAGCCTGTTCGCTGAAGCGATACACGGAGGGGTTAGGGGTTACGGGTTAGGGATTGGGGACTGGGGATTGGGGGCTGGGGACTGGGGATTGGAGTTTAGCGGGCGGGCTTGCCCGCCGTTCGGTCCTTGCCGGGGATCGTATTGGCATTACGGTGCAGTCAACTTCCAATCCCTGATCCCCAAGCCCCAACGCTAAGCCCCCAACGCCGAGCCCGTAACCCGAAACGTGGCCTTTGGCCGCAACCAAACGGCGGGCAAGCCCGCCCGCTAAACGTTACTATCACAAATGGTTACGTGAAACATGCGAACCCCCATCCCCTATCCCCAAACCCCCAGCCCCGAACCCCGAGCCCGTAACTCCCACCGACAGGCGCGAAGATGAGCGAGAAGAAACCCAAGAAGTTCAAGCCCCGGGTGCCCATGCCCGAGCAGGCCCCGCAGGTCCGTATCCGCAATTTCCAGGAGGTCCCGCTGGGCTACAGCGTGGAGCAGGCGCAGGCCGAAGCGTCGCGGTGCTTGCAGTGCAAGAAGCCCAAGTGCGTGGAGGGTTGCCCGGTCAACGTCGACGTCCCCGGCTTCATCGGCCTGATCGTCCAGGGGAAGTTCGCCGAGGCGGCGCGGAAGATCAAGCGGACCAACTGCCTGCCGGCGATCTGCGGACGCGTCTGCCCCCAGGAAACGCAGTGCGAGGCCCTCTGTATCGTGGGCAAGAAGGCCGAGCCGAACGCGATCGGCCGGCTGGAACGCTTCGTCGCCGACTACGAGCGCGAAAACGACCTGATCGAACTGCCCGAAAAGGCAACGCCGACCGGAAAGAAGGTCGCCGTGGTGGGCGCCGGTCCGGCGGGGCTGACCGTGGCCGGCGACCTGATCTGCCTGGGGCACGAGGTCACCGTCTTCGAGGCCTTCCACAAGCCGGGCGGAGTCTTGATGTACGGCATCCCCGAGTTCCGGCTGCCGAAGAAGATCGTCGAGCAGGAGGTCGATTATCTCCGCCGGCTGGGCGTCGAGATCCTCTACAACCAGGTGATCGGCAAATCGATCACCGTCGACGAGCTGCTCGACGAAGAGGGCTTCGACGCCGTGTTCGTCGGCGTGGGCGCCGGGCTGCCCTCTTTCATGAAGGTGCCCGGCGAACACCTCGGCGGCGTCTATTCGGCCAGCGAGTACCTCACCCGGGCGAACCTCATGAAGGCGTACACGTTCCCCGAATACGACACGCCGATCGTGCTGGGCCGCAACGTCTGCGTGATCGGCGGGGGCAACGTGGCCATGGATTCCGCCCGAACCGCCCGACGGCTCGGCGCCGAAAACGTCACGATCCTCTATCGCCGCTCGCGGGAAGAGATGCCCGCCCGGGGGGAAGAGATCCATCACGCCGAAGAGGAGGGGATCGTCTTCAAGCTGCTCTGTGCGCCGCTGGAGTATCTCGGCGACGGGCGGGGGATGGTGCAGCGGGTCCGCTGCCAGGAGATGGAACTCGGCGAGCCGGACGACTCCGGCCGCCGCCGCCCGGTTCCCAAGAAGGGGTCCGAATTCACCTTCGATACCGACCTGGCCATCGTGGCCATCGGCTCCGGCGCGAATCCCCTGCTGACCAAGAGCACCAGGAACCTCGATCTGAACCGCTGGGGATACATCGTGGCCGACGAGACCGGGGCCACCTCGCGCCGGGGCGTCTGGGCCGGCGGCGATATCGTCACCGGCAGCGCCACCGTGATCAGCGCCATGGGAGCCGGCAAGAAAGCGGCCCAAGCCATCCACGCCTATCTCGAAAACGGCGGCTGAGAACTCGTGTGGGAATGAAATCCGTACAGTAGCCATCTCGCGGAGCGAGATGGCTACTGTACGCGCCGAATTCCGTTTGCAGGCGGGGCGTGCGCAACTACAATGGAACTGTCGCTTCGAACCTCCCTCAACCGCCCACCCACCGAACGAAGGACCCTCCCCATGACACGCTTCCCCCGAATCCTGTTGTTGCTGCTCGGCCTCATTCTTCCGGCGGCTCCCGCTGCGGTTTTCGCGCAGGAAGAAAGCGTCCGGCCGGGAATCAACAAGCCGTACGACACGGTCAACGTCGAGCAGAAGGTCAAGCAGTTCGAGGACGGGACCCGCGAGGTCGTTCAGAAGCTCGACGCGATCCTCGACGCCTGCGAGTTGAAGCCCGGCATGACGGTGGCCGACGTCGGCGCCGGCACGGGCGTCTTCACCCGGCCCTTCGCCGCGCGGGTCGCGCCCGAGGGCAAGGTTTTCGCGGTCGACATTACCCAGAAGTTCCTCGATCACGTCGCCCGGACCTGCCAAGAGCAGAAGATCGAAAACGTCGAGTGCGTGCTCTGCACAGCCGCCTCGACCGAGTTGCCGCCGCAGTCGATCGACCTGGCGTTCACCTGCGACACGTACCACCATTTCGAATACCCGATGAAGACGCTCGCCTCGATCCATCAGGCCCTTCGCCCCGGCGGCCGGCTGATCGTGATCGACTTCAAGAAGGAAGAAGGCGCCAATCCCAAATGGGTCGCCGACCACGTCCGGGCGGATAAGAAGACGGTCATCGAAGAGGCCACCCAAGCCGGCTTCAAGCTGATCGACGCGCCGGACCTCATGAAGGGGCAGCACCTGTTGCGGTTCGAAAAGGTGAAGACGTAGGCTGGGTCGAGCGGAACGTTGCCAAGCATTGTTGGCGGCGCGGTATTGCGGTTTGCTCCCGGATGTGTTCAGCGCGGCGAATCATCCAGCGAGGCCCACCTTCTGCTGAGAGAAAGGTGGGCCTCGCTCCGCAAACCGTCTGCACGCGTTTTCCCCGCTGGAAAGCTGGATCCTTCAAGCCGCGCCGTCTTCCGTGGTCCGCTCGACCCAGCCTACGCCCTCGAATCCCCATCGTCGTCTGGCGCCACCCTCTCACGTCGCGCTCCAGCAACGCCCGCCGACTGCGGTCGGCGGGGTTTGATCGGCGTTGGCATCGCCGTTCTCATCGTATCCACTCGACAGCCGGCGCTCCGGTTTCTTCTCCCGGCAGCGTGCCACCCCCACAACATGGCGGTGACTCACTGGTCTGCGATTTTCCGAAATTCGCCCTTGATTTATTATGAGCATATGCTTATAATTCCGATGTAAGCTAAAGGAGCCGTGCCATGGTCAGACCAAAACGTTGCCGACGGGTCGGTGGAGAACCGCCCTGTCGGTTGTTCAAGCCGGCGGGTGTTCCCGCGTCGTCGCTTGCGGAAGTCGTCCTGGCGGATGACGAGTTGGAGGCGATCCGTTTGGCCGATTTCAAAGGGCTTTATCACGAGGAAGCGGCCCGGCGGATGAACGTCTCGCGGCCGACTTTCGGGCGGATCATCGCGTCGGCCCGAAAGAAAGTGGCACAGGCGCTGGTGAAAAGTCAAACTTTACGAATCGAAGGAGGGCCGATCCAAATGGCCGAAATGCGAAAGTTCAAGTGTTGCGACTGCCAACACGTGTGGGGAGTTCCCTATGGGGAATCCAGACCCGACGAGTGCCCCAGTTGTCAAAGCGGGAATTTCCACCGCGACGAATGTGACGGAGGAAAAGCCGGCGGCACAAGTGCCCGCGGGCGCGGCCAGTGCCGCGGCGGCGCAGGGCGGGGAAGATGCCAACGAAGTTCCGCCCAATCCTGACGGGCCGGCGGTCGGCATGGGTGACGCGCTGTTCCTCGCGGCGGGAAAGGGAGCGGCATGTCCGGGCTGCATTACTCGACGGCTTTCAGAATAATCCGATCCAGCCCGAACATGTAGGACTTGTCCGCCTTCTCGTTGGCGCCGACGATTTCCACGGTCAGTTTGTGTTCGCCCTCTTCGAGCCGGTGGACGCCCAGCGAAATGGGATCGGTGGGAATCACGTCGGGGTTGTAGAGGTCGATCGGCTCGCCGGCCTTTTCTCCGTCCACATGGAACTGCACGATCCCGTAGTCGCGCGCCTTGGTCAGCGTGACGCTCACCTGGTAGGTGGAGCCCGTGTCGATCTTCAGGCTGACGTCCAGCTTATCGCCGGGCTTGGCGCCGGTCCACCAAAGCTGGTTGTCGTCGTGCCACTTTCCGCCGGCGAAGTTGCCCATCGGCTGGCTCTGCACGTTCCCGTTGGGCCGGCCGAGCACCTTGAAGCCGCCTCCGCCCGGCGGCGGAGACACGTAGTACCCATGACGCTCCTCGGCCGGCGTCGGCCCGATCGGATCGCTCTGTCCGGGCGCGAGGTAGAAACACGGCAAACACGCGTAGAGCGTCCCGCGGTCGTTGGGATAGTACTTCTCGATGCAGCCTTCGAACGACGTCTGGAACGGCACGTTGTCGGCCACGTGCCAGCGGAGCACGGATTGATGCCCGCTGTTGTTCTGCGTCATCGACTGGCAGTGGAACGGCCGCTGGAACAGCGCGGGGCAACACCAGGCGTAGCCGAAGTAATCCTCGGAGCCGGTGCCGATGGTCGAGGGGAACTTTTCGCCGTCGACGAAGAACTTCTCATCGCCTTCGCCCCACCAGCCGCCGCGGGGGTTCCAGACGTGCAGCATCACGCCGCAGAATCGGCCGCGGCCTTCGGTCTTCAGCATCACCCAGTCGGGAGCGCGGTCTTCGCTGACCGGGAAGACGTCGCGGTGCCACTTGGCGTGGAAGCGGCCCAGTTCGTCCGGCGGCCGGGACAAGGGGGCGTGGACGATCTCGAACTGAAGCTCCCGGGCGACCTCGTCGTCGTTGATCAGCTCCACCTTGGCGCGCTGGGCAAACGGCATGTACCAATAGGCGTAGGCCCCTTCTTCGGTCATGCCGGTCATCAGCGATTTGTAGAGGTTCCTGCCCGGCGCCGTGCCGAAGAAGTCGCCCAGCGGACACCAGACGGCCGGCTGCTTTGCCCCGTCGAAGGTGATCTTCAAGACGAGCCTTCGCAAGGCGGCCATTTCGTCTTCGCGGTCTCCAAACGCCATGTTGCCCCGGATGGCGGTGATCGCTCGGGGGCCGGGGATGTCGAGGAACAGGGTTTCTCCCGCCCCGATGCGGACGTTCTCGGTGATCGTTTCCTGCCGTTGGCGGCGGCCGGCGGGATCGGTGCCGAGGCCCTTTTCCAGGAAGGCGTTGAGTTTCGCAAGCGCCGCGGTGTCTTCCGGCGCGAGATCCACGCTGAACGTCGGTAGCTTCGTTCCCTCAGGGAAGGTCGTGTAAGTGAACTGGTAGTACCGCCCCCAGCCCGACTCGGCGACGATCTTGCAGGACTTCTGGTACGGGATGGGGAAGTAGAGGTTCTTGCCCCGGGAGCCCTGCTCTTCGAGCGCGTAGGAGAGCATCGGGTAGTTCAGCGGTGCCGTCTTGCCGTTGAAGTAATCGTCGAACGGCAAATCGATCGCCGGTTGTTCGGCCCCGTCGAGGTAGATCTTCACGTGTCCCTTATCGGTTCGGGCGGACCAGATCCGCCAGATGCAGCCCGGCCCTTCCATTTCGGCCATGACGATCCGCTCGCCTTCCTGGCGGATGAACATGGGGCCGTCGCTGTTGGCGCCCCAGTTGACGTATCTTCCGGTCTCCTCGTCGTAGCGGCTGGCCCGATCGAAGCTCGACCATTGCGAGCACGTTTCGCCCGGCTGCGGCAGGACGGCCAGGTGTTCCGGATCGATCATCCGGCCAACGAGGTCCGGATAGGTGAGCGTCTCTTGGGAGGTTGCCGGGGGTGTGGAACATGCAATCACGGCGGCGGCCGCAATCAGCACGAATAGAGGAATTGTGTGTCTCATGGAGATTTTCCTTTCCGATCTGTGAATGCGTGGGGAAGCTATGTCGCCCTTTCAGGGCTGGCTTGTTCGTGGATTGGCTCTCTTTCTCTTTCCCAGGGCGTTGCCCTGGGCTTCCATATGTCGCCCCTTCGGGGCTGGCCGAAGGTTGCTTCCCGGCTTGCGAAGCGGAGCTTCGCGGAATTGGGTTCCCAAGCCGGAGCTTGGGAACCAGAAATGTGCCACCTCCACGATTCAATACGCCATCTTCACTTCGATTTTCTGATCGTGCTCCACCACGGAGGGAATGGTCAGCGTTACGATCACGCGGCGGCCATCTTGCTTGGCCGTGCTGCGGATGGGGTTGCCCATGAAGCGGACCTCGGCGCTCTTGAGCTGGGCTTCTTCCGGCAACTCGAAAGCGAACGTCTTGATCCGCACTTCGCCCCATTTCACCTCGATCCGGTTGACCTGTTCCCCATCGCGGCGCGTTTGACAAAGCGTTCCCCAACCTTCGGCAGCCGTGAAGGCGGCGCGGAAATCTTCCGGCGTGATCCGCGGGGCGAAACCCAAATGGGCCTTCGGGCCGTGGTACTCCAGTCCGCACAGCCCGAGGAACACGCCGTGGCTGGCCATCCCCCGGGCGTAGTGGTCGCCGCACTCGATTTCGTTGAACGGGTTGTGCTTCGAGGGGTGGTATCGCTCGTGGATGCCGCGGCAGATGGCCAACGCCTCGGTGACCATGCCGTCCCAGGCCATGTTTCCGGCGACCTGATACTCGATGCCCGTCCAGACCTCGTTCTTGTACCGCACGCCTTCGCTGAGGTGCGGCGTCTGCGGCCAGGTGCAGGTGAACAGGCCCGCCTCGCCCGGCCGGGCGAACCAGCGCTCCGGCCCGTGGACGGCGTTTTGCGGGCCGACGTCCGGCGCCCAGTTGTATTTCCAGATCGCCGCCAGCGTGGCGAGGACCGTTTCCTCGGGATACACGTAGCCCAGGCCGACCTGATGGGCCCAGCCTTGGCCGAAGAGCTGATCCGCCAGACAGCCTTGCCCGTACTGGTGCTTGTCGTGCTGAGCGAGATCGACGTCTTGGATGAAGTACTCGCCGTTGAAGAGCCTTTCGACGCTGGCCTTGCTGCCGCTCTCGAACAGCCGGCGGCAGGTCTGGGCGAACCGCAGGTCGTCCATCTCCCGGGCCATTTCGTCTCCGGCCCGAAGCGCCGCCAGGTAGAGCGAGCCGACCATTGTGTTGGCGCCGAAGAAGTTGATGTCGTAGGTGTTGTGCTGGCTGCCTTCGAGGATTCCGTCGGCCGGCTTTTCGGCGTCCTTATCCTCGTTGATGAGGAATTCGAGCGACTTGCGGATCTTCGTCCAGTTGCGCTCGAGGAATCCGGCGTCGGCCGACATCTGGTGCTCGCGATAGGCCTTCAACACGGTGCCGGCCTGGCCGTCGCCCGCCCAATTGT
>Ga0307380_10004901_pt1 | contig 17913 bp, 20 predicted proteins | sample UN3MG_FD_202239 | JGI IMG/M metagenome (GOLD analysis project Ga0307380, IMG submission 202239) | Soil microbial communities from Risofladan, Vaasa, Finland - UN-3 | ecosystem: Environmental > Terrestrial > Soil > Coastal area > Acid sulfate soil | place: Finland: Risofladan, Vaasa | collected...
CGCAAAGGCGGGCTGACGCTGGACCGTTTCGTCGATAGCAGTGGCCGCACCTACACGCTGCCGGAATTGTGGCAACGTGAACGTGCCGCATTCAATGCGGCAGGCATCACTGCAAACCTGGTTCCTGGCCTGTGACGATGTTGCAAACGGCGCGGCGCGGGGTTTAGTATCCCGGCAGCGGGCGCGATGCCCGCATTCATCCGTGACGGAGAACCCAAAAAGTGGAACTGGCTGACAGCTACGAAAAACTGACCGATGTGCCTGCCGACCTGGCTGCACTGTATTTTGAAAAAGACGGCAAAGCGGTGTTGCGACTTGCGGGATTGAAGACCGAAGCCGATTTCACCAACTACCAGACCGCGCTGAAAGCACGCCTGGCCGATGCCGCCGGCGATTTGAAAGCTGTCAAACAGACCGGCATGACACGCGAAGAAATCACCGCAGCAATCACTGACGCGGTGACGAAATTGGCACCTGGCAACGGCGACGGCCGCAAACCAGGCGACAAACCGGGTGATGACACTGCGCTGGCTGCACGTGTGCATGACCTGGAACGCGAACTGGCCGCAACCGCTGAAAAACTGAAAACCGCCGAAACTGTCGGCAGCGAAGCGAAAAAAACCGCGATCACCACAACAATCAAAAACGCGCTATCCGTGGCAGCAACCAAAGCCGGCGTCCGACCGGCTGCTGTGGATCAAATGGTGCAACTGATTGCGCAAAATTTCGAAATGGCTGCTGACGGCAAAGTGGTGACAAAACTGGAAGGCGTGACCGTGCCAGGCGTGACGCCGAACACTGTGCCGGAAGGTTTCATGGCCGCCATCAAACGATCGGCCGATTGGGCGCATTTCTGGCCTGACAGCCAGGGCAGTGGTGCAGGCCCTGGTGGGACTGGCGGCGGCGGTGGCGGCGCCGACAATCCGTTCAGCCATGACGGCTGGAACATGACGAAACAGGGCGCACTGACACGCAGTGACCGACCCGAAGCCGAACGCCTGGCCAAAGTCGCAGGCACATCAATCGGTGGACCGCGCCCGAAAAAGTAGTAATATCCGAAACGTCAGCGCCGTGAGGGTGCCTTTTTTCACACAAAGGGGAAATCCTCATGGCATTAGTTCAGATCGCGGACGTAGTAGTCCCGGAAATTTTCGTCCCATACGTTCAACTGACCACGGAACAAAAAAGCCGGCTGATTCAGTCGGGCGCCGCGGTTCGCAATGGACAAATGGATGGCGACCTGGCAGGCGGCGGCCTGACTTTCAATTCACCATCATGGAACGACCTGGCGGATGATGCCGACCTGGTTGGCGACGATTCAGAAACGCCGTCCGTTCCGTTCAAACTGACGTCGAACCAGGAAGTGCAGGTCCGGCTGTCACGCAACCAGTCATGGAAAACGGCCGACCTGTCGGCAGCCCTGGCCGGTTCCGATCCAGCCACAGCAATCGCCAACAAAGTCGCGACCTATTGGTCACGACGCGCCCAGGCGGCATTCGTTGCAACCATGAATGGAGTTTTCGCAGACAACACCGCGAACGATGCGGGCGACTACACCAACGACATCACCGGCGCGTTCACTGCTGGCGTCACTGATTTCAGTGCGGAAGCCCTGATCGACTCAGTGGCCACAGCCGGCGACAGCCTGGAAGACTTTTCGATGCTGATGGTGCATTCGGTCGTGTACGCGAAAATGCGCAAAAACAACCTGATTGATTTCATTCGGGACAGCGACAACGACACGCGCATCGCCCGGTTCGGCGACCTGGAAGTGATTATCGACGATGGCCTGCCGGTTTCGACCCAGGACTATGATTCGTGGATTTTCGGACCTGGTGCGATTCAGTTGGGTGTTGGCACGCCGAAAGTGCCAGTGGAAACCGACCGCATCCCATTGCAGGGCAATGGCGCCGGCACGGAAACACTGACCAGTCGCGTGCAGTGGATTCTGCACCCTGCTGGCCATGCCTACATCGGCACGGCAGCGAACGGTGGACCGTCCAATGCCGCAACGGCGAACAACCTGGCAGCAGCAACGTCCTGGAATCGCGTATTTCCCGAACGTAAGCAAATCAAAATTGCCCGGCTGCGCACGACCGAAGCCTAAGCAACAGCCAAACCGAGAACCCGGCGGGCGATCCGCCGGGTTTTTCCAACCAAAGGGACACCGTTATGGCGAAGAAAAAGGCAACAGCGGCAGCCGCACCGGCTGACGACATCGAAGCGGCAGCGAATGCCGCAGCAGCGGACAATCCACCGCCGGCACCACCGCCGGCACCGGAACCGTCCAGCGATCCCGATGCAGCGGATGACAAGCCGGACATCGTGGAAGGCGCACCAGCCACCGAAAGGCAGAAACAGGACAGCAAGCCGGACGCCGAACCATCGGCCAATGCGGCGCACCTGGCAGCAGCCAAAGCCAACCGACCGGAACCGCCTGAACCATTGCAGCCGGCAGAACTGTCCGACGAAGCCAAAGCGAAAATCGAATTGCGCCTGGCAACGCGTGCACGCCTGGATGAAATCCGCGACGAACTGGCTGAACTGGAAGCGGCCAAACGCGTCCTGGTTGACGAACAGCAAGTGCTGGCAAACCCGGTTTCCGAACCTGATGGCATGACGTTCATCGAACGACTGCGCCAGGTGCAGGCCCGGACCACGGAGAACCGCGAACGCCGCGTGCGCGACCGTTTGAAAATGTTGGCCATCGGGGCCGGCAAATCACCGCTGGACCAGGCAATCGGTGGCGGCAAACGCAAGTCGCCAGCCGACGCTGACGCCGACCCGAAGGAATAGTCCGCCGTGGCTGCGCAGGACCGCGCCGCCTATTACCGCCGCCAAAACACAAAACAACGGCGTGCGGTGGTTTCGTGGCAGGGTGACACCAAACCCGCACTGTTCACCGGACAGGTGTTCGCCGGCGTGCGTTCCAAAACCGCCATCACCGGCATCCAGGCAAGGAAGTCCAACGGCCTGGGCGTGATTCAATTGCGCGTGGCCGGTGTCAATGTCGGCGTGATCGCGACAGGCCCAGGATTCACGGCCCTGGGCAACGTGGCAGCCAATGCCCTGGTGGAAGCCAGCATCACCACCGGGTTCACTGGTGTGGAATACATCGAACTGATCGACGGACGCGGTAACCCAATGGGCCGCGGCGTCATCAACTGCCGGAACTGATCGTGGGCAGCGTCAACGCCACGCCACTGCTGGACGCCAGCCAAATCGCAGCCAACCAGGCCGCGATCACGGCCCTGGCCGGTTCGTTCGCCACGCACATCGCGGACACAACGATCCATTGGGCTGACGCACCCAACAACGGCAGCAGCTACGTGCGCAACAGCCTGGGCTGGACGCTGGAAACAGTGCAGAGTTTTGGCGAATATGTTGGGCCGTTCGACGCATCCGGCGGCGTGTTCCCGGCAGCACTGAACCAGGGCGACTGGTTCAACACGACCGTGGCCGGCACAGTGGACAGCCAACCGTTCATTGTCGGCGACATCCTGGTCGCGGTGGTCAATACACCGTCCACCACAATTTTCGCCGGCAATTGGACCATCGTTCCTAACATCAGCGTGACCGATCACACGCTGCTGACCAACATCGGCGTGAACACGCACCCGCAGATCGACACGGCGCTGACGAATTCGGCCAACCACATCGCCGACGCCAGCATCCATTTCACGCAGGCCAGTATTGACCACACGGCCATCGCCAACATCGGCGTGAACAGCCACGCAGCCCTGGATGCCCACCTGGCCAGCATGGCAAACCCGCACGCGGTGAACGTGCAGCAGGCGTATGCCGCAACAGGCGGCGCCCTGCACATCACGCTGGCGCCTGCCGAACCGTTCACCATCCGCGACAACGCGGCGCCCATTGGCGCGATGGTGGTGCTGGAAGACGGTGCCGGCACGGCGTTCCTGAATGTCCAGCCGCTGCAAATCAACTATGGCCAGGCATTGGGCAACCGTTTGCTGGCGATCAACGAAGTGGTGGACGGCTACGGTAGCGTGGAATTTTACCCGGACGGACGAACGCGCACCCAGGTGGGCAATGCGTGTTTGTTGTGGGGCAGCACGATAAACAGCATCGTGCCAGGCGGCGGCGGAATCGGCAACGACACCGCGCCAAACTTTGTGGATTGGCGCGGCGAACTAATCCTGACCGAACAGGGCAACCTGTTCAACACGCAGTCGCTGTTCAATCAGGGCACCACCGTCACGTGCCAGGGCGCGAACACTGGCCCGATATACACCATGATCAACCAGCCGATATTGCGAACCGGCTCACTTGGCGGGTCCAGAACCGGCAGCCAGCAAAATGCCGTGCGATCGCAACTACGCGTAGGCCCGAACCTGGCTGGAAATTTCACGCTCGCATCGCACGAAACATTTTTCGCGTTTTGTTCCGTGGATGCCACGGTTGGCACGGCGTCGATCACAGCGGTCAATTATTTCGCGGCCAGATCGCCGGGCCTGATAGCAGGTGGTACGATCGGCACGCTTAACTGTTTGGACATTCCAAACATCCCCGCCGCTGGCATCACCACGCTGCGCGGCATCAATTCCGCGATGAATTCCGGCTTGTTTATCAATCATACGGGCACGGCGCAATCCGATTTCGGCGGCCACGTCCACCTGAACGACAACGTGTTCCTGAAATTGGGCGCCACCAGCGCAGCCGCCGACATCGCCATCGGTTGGGACACTGCGCAGTCCGCGTTTCTGTTTTCCACGCAGTTCGGCCTGGCGGCAAACCCGCTATATTTGCGACCGACCGCCGCCGACGAATGGACATTCGAACAGGATGACGGCGGCGCCCTGGACATCGGCCTGGGGTTCAATGTCAACGCGGTCGTGTTCGGCGGCACGGCGCCCACACCGAATTCCAACAATTGGTTCGTGCAGTTCGCGGGCGCGAATTTGCGCCAGGTGCAGATCGGCGGCGAATACTCGGATGTGCTGTGGACTGCCAGCGGCAGCATCGACGTCAATGGCCAAACGGTCAATGATTTGCAGGCGTTCAAAATCAACAGCCCGGCGGTGTTGCTGTCGGGCGGCACCATCGACGACCTGTCCAACCTATACGTGGCGCAAATGCCATCATTCGGCGCCACACGCGTGCAGGCATTGCGTGTCAATGGTCGCGCCCGCATCGACGGCCGCGTGAACCTGGGCAGCGAATCGCCGGCGCAAATCACGGCGAATCAGAACAATTATCAGTTGGCGGCCAACAACAACCAGCGCACGATTGTCCGGCTGGACACGGATGCCGACTACAACATCACCGGCATCGACGTCGCGTTCGGATTCGGCCAGGACGGCGACACCATCCGCCTGGTGAACATCGGCGCGTTCAACATCACCCTGACCGACCAGGACGCTGCCAGCCTGGCGGCCAACCGTTTCGCATCGTCCAACGGCCAGAACATCGTTTTGCAGCCTGGTGAAACGGTCGAAATTTGGTATGACGACGCCGGCACGGACAGGTGGCGCATCATCGAAAGGGTGACGAATGCCGGCCTGATTTCGGGCAACTGGAAATTCAGGACCGCCACCGGCGCAGCCGATCCAGGCGCCGGCGCCCTGCGATTCAACAACGCAACGCCGGCCAGCGTCACGGCCCTATATGTTGACCAGTTCACTGACGCCGGCGGCGATGCGCAAAACATCCTGGCGGCCCTGGCGTCCGGTGATCAAATTTACATCCAGGAAAGTGGCAGCAGTTCCGCGTTCCTGGTCATGTCCATCACCAGCACGGTGGACAACACCGGCTGGTTCACAATAAACGGCACGATTTCGGCCAGCGGCGCATTGCCGGCGGCGAATCGGGTGCTGTTGGTTTCCGTGAGGTTCGCATAATGACAATTCGTGACGCATACGAAGCCGGCGTGGACGCCGTGCTGTTGGACAACGCCCTGAACAAAGGCGATTTCGCTGATGCCATTCGCACGGTGCTGGTTTCGAATTTCACCAACGCCCAGGCAGTCGCCTGGATCGACTCGCTGGCCGTGGAATACAACCGCCTGGGCCAAACCAATGCCGACACATACGCGCAATGGCGAAACCAAATTGTGGCCCTGGGCAGTGCCGTGGCCCTGGAACTGTGGGACGCCTTGCAGGTGAACATCACCGGCCTGGCTGAATCCGTGCCGGCCATCGAATCCGCGGTGCTGATCGAACTGCGGGATGAACGCGACAACATTGACGCCGCCATCGACCGTTTCACCGTATTGATCGACGCCGAACCGTCCGGCACGGTCGGCCGCCTGGTCAAAGACGAAATGCTCGGATCGAAAGAACGTCTGCGCGAACGAAAACAGCGCATCAGATCGGCCATTCAGGCGATCACCGGCGACCCGGATGGTTTTTGAAAATGGGGATACACTTGCACGCATCGCGGCTGACGCCGCATAACTTTGGACTGTGAGGGTCAGAAAATGAACGCGAAAACAAAGCAAATCGACGCACACGCCGATCAACAGAAAGGTGCCATTGCCGCCGCTGCGGCTGCCGCACCTGTCACGCGTGCGCCACTGGACCCGAACCGACCGATGTGGCACCTGGTGCCGCCTTCGACCATGCAGGACGTGGTGGAAATCCTGAAATCATTGCCGTGGGAAAAAGTCAACCGCGTGATGCCTGCGCTGATGCAGGCGCCAATCCACCAGAATCCGCCGGACTAAATCATGGAAATTTCCGTCAATCTGCTGAAAACCAACGCGCCAGTGAACGCCCTGGCCACGGCGCCCACCATCACCATCCAGCGACTGGACACCGGCGCCGAAGTGATTGTGGATTCAGCGATGACGGACAGGACGACCCGCGGCCTGTACACGTTCACGTTCGCGGCAGTCAATGGCCTGCGGTACGCGTTCCTGATCGACGCGGACCCGATCGCAGCCAGCCAGGTCGATGTGCGCTACTGGCGCGGCCAGTTCGACCTGGACATCGAACAGTCCAGGGACATGCTGGAAGCGGACGAAGTGTTCGACAATGCCGGCAGCCTGTTGCACCGATACCGGCGCGGCACGACCACCGACCTGATCCCTGCCAAAAACGAAATCGGCAGCCTGGTCGGCGTCGATACGAGTTTGAAAGAATGATCACCCTGGGCGGATATTTGCTTTTCGCGCCGGCCACGGTGAACACTGGCACGCGCCTGGTCATCGACGACCTGGATGCGGAAGTGGAAGCCGACCTGGTGGGCGTTTTGGAAGCGGACCTGGTGGCGACAATCGAACCTGATGTGGAGTGCGGATAATGGCAGGCAAAGGCCCGGATATAACCTACACCCGCGGCGACACGGTGGCGAAACAGATGACGCTGACGAAAGCCGGCGCAGCGTTCGACTTGACTGGCCTGGTCAACATGGAAATCGTGGTCAACAGCGAAGACGAACCAGCCACCGCAGCCAACGAACAGTTCAGGATGCCGGTCACGATCGTGGCGCCGGCCACCAATGGCATCGTGGAATTTCAGCCGGCTGGCGTGAACGTCGCGGCCCGGAAAGTCATTTCGGACGCCTACGTGCCCGGCGATTATTTCTATGATTTCCAGGTGGACGATGCTGCTGGCGAGCGCATCACCCTGCTGCTGGCGGGCAAATTCACAGTCCAGCAGGACATCAACAAGGCATAGGCGAACGACATGGCGATCACACTGACGAAGGAAGACGGCACCGGGCTGGCGAACGCCAATTCATACGAAGACGACGCCGGCGCCAAAGCCTACATGGAACTGACCGGGCGGAAGGATGAATGGGCCGCATTCGGCACCCAGGACCGCCTGGCGGCGCTGATCGTGGCCACGCAGTTCATGGATCAAACCTATCGCTGCCGGTGGTTGGGCGAACTGGCGGAAGCCACGCAGGACACCCAGGCATTGGACTGGCCACGCGACGGCCTGAAATTGCCATCGGGAGCAGTGATCGCATCCACAGCTATACCGGCCGCCATCGCGCAGGCGTGCGCGGAATATGCCCTGATCGCTGCCGGCAACGGCATCAATCCGAACCCAACCTATGACGCCAGCGGCAAGTCCATCAGCAAATTGAAAGTCCGCGTGGAAGGCGCGGTGTCAAAGGAAACCGAATTCGCCAGCGCAAGCAGTGGGCCGGTGTTGTTCCGACGCTATCCGCGGGCCGAAGGCGTGCTGCGCGAATACATCACTGCGGCGTCCCGCACGCTGCTGCGGGCCTGACATGTCTGCTGCTGACGAACTGGAACTGCAAGGTGTCGCCCAGGAACTGGTCGCCGAATTCGGGCGCGATGTTTCCCTGGTCGGACCTGGCACCACGAACGTCAGCCCGACTGAACCGTGGAAAGGCAAAGCGGCGAAGGGCGCCAGCCAAACCGTCAAAGCGGTGTTCATCGACCTGAAAAAAGAATTGGTCCAGGGCACCGCGATCCAGTTGGGCGATTCGCTGGCGATCATCGCATCGACGTCACTGACGCCAGCCGGCCGCAAAGTCACGTCCGCGGACATCATCGTGGACGGCAGCAGCCAGTGGGCCATTGTCGTCGCGATCGAATCCAAACCAGGCAACAGTTCGTTCGTGTGGTTCGCGCAAGTGCGCCAGGCAGGTGCCTGATGGCCGTGAAAACATACAACACGCTGGAAATTATCGAACGCATCGACGAAGAAATCGGCGAAGACATCCAGCGCGTGGCGGTGGCGATCCTGTCGTCTGTTGTAGTCGCCACGCCAGTCGGCAATCCGACCCTGTGGCAAAACCCGACATCAGCGCCGGAAGGCTACGTGGGCGGCCACGCCAGGCGGAACTGGCAGGTGTCCCTGGGCGCAACCATCCAGGGCGTGCGCGGTGTCGAAGGCCGCGGACCTGGCAAAAATGCAGCCAGCCAGGAATCGCTGGCAGCAGGTCGTGCGCAAATCGAACGTGTCAAACCGTCCACGCGCCGCATCGTCATCCAGAACAACGTCCCATATATTGGCCTTTTGAACGATGGCCACAGCACCCAGGCGCCCACCAGTTTCATCGAAACGGCGGTCATGGTTGGGCGCAACATTGCGCGAAATGAACGCAAGGATTTGCCCTGATGGCTGGCGCAACTACCACCGCCGAAATTCAGATCGACGCAATGAATGCGGCGTTTCTGGCGCATTGGATCGCTGCCGGCGAACTGGCTGCGAACATCGCCTGGGATACGGAAGACTTTGACACCAGCGCCGTCACTGACTTCGTGCGGTTCGGTTACAACCACGAAACGGGAGAACATGCGGCCCTGGGCGCAGGCAATTCGCGGTTCATCCGCCGGTTCGCTATCATCACGGCCGTCATCTATGTGCGCAAAGGCGAACTGGCCAGCAGGCGTTTGGCGCTGGTCGAAGTCGTGATGGATTTTTTGGAAACGGTGGACGTGGCCGGCATTTCGGTCGAAAATCCAGGCGCACAGGACAACGGTGTCGTGAATGGCTGGAATCAGGTGAACTGCACAGCCGAAAGTCACTATGATCTAATCAGGACGGCGTGATGCTGACCATTCAAAGGGGAAAGTCTCATGTCTGACACTAATCGCGTAGGCGTCCGCATTGCCAGGTCACCGGCAAAATCGGCGCCAATCCTGAACCCACAATTGACGCTGACCGCGCTGCGTTATACCGGGGCGCCTGGGCTGGCATTCACACCGACCACAGTGGTGTCGGAAGAAATCCGCAGCGATCGACAAACCAGCGACCTGATCCTGGTGGGCGGCGAAGCCGGCGGCGACACGAATTTCGAAATGTCATTCGGTGCGTTCGACCTGCTGATCGAATCGGCAATGATGTCGCTGTATTCGCAAAACAAATTCAACCTGGGCGCCACGGACATCGTGTCGTTCGCAGCCGGGCAAATCCAACTGGCTGCCGGCGAAGGCGACGACTACGAAGTCGGGCACATCCTGCGACTGGATGACCTGGCAACAGGCGACCAGGGCGATGGCGTCTATGAACTGACGGTCATCACCGTCGATTTGCTGACGGTCGTGCCACATACCGCGGGCACCAATGCCGTGCTGGCTGCCTGGACGTCCGGCGCTGAAACCAAACTTTCAGTGTGCGGCCTGATTCCTGGTGCAGTCGGTGACATCACGATGGCAGCGCCGGCATCCGGTGAAATCGTGCTGACGGTCGCCAACAACAACACCATGTTCGACAATGCCCGCGGCGGCAACGTGGACACCCTGCTGACCATTGGCATGTGGGTGAAAATGGCACGCTGGCCAACAGCGGAAGCCGGCAACAACGTGTGGGCGCGCATCAAAGCCATCGACACCACGGCGCGCACCCTGACATTCGCCGCGCAAACCGGCATGGTTTTGGGCGCCGCAGCAGCCGAACGCGTGGAAATCTATTTCGGCGACCACGTGGAAAATGGTGCCCAGGCCGTGACAGCCCACCAGTTCGCACTGGAACGCCGATTCGAAGACCAGGTGGAAGTGTTGCGCGAACTGTTCCTGGGCATGGCCCTGAACAATTTTTCGATCGCCCTGGCACCGCAGTCGATTATGACCGGCGCGGTGACGTTTTTCGGGTTTTCCAGCGCCGTCCAGGTGGAAACGGGCAACGCGCACGTGGGCACCATTGCGCCGGCACTGTACGAAACGGCACCCATTGACGCCGCAGCAGCCACAAATCCCGTTTATAACACCAGCAGCAACGTGGGCCGCCTGGGCCGCGGTGTGGACCCGATTGACACCGCTGGCGTCAATTTCGTGCTGGAAGCCAGCATCGACCTGACCAACAACCTGCGCCGCCAGGAAGCGGTCGGCGTGTTCGGCGCTGCCGGCATCGGTGTCGGCGAAGTCGGTGTCACTGGCACGCTGCGAACGTACTTCGACAACAAAGCAATCCTGGACCAAATCCTGGCCAACACCGAAACGTCGCTGGACATCAGCGTCGTGGACAGCAACGGCCGGGCCATGTTGTTCGACATGCCACGCATCAAATTCGCCGGCGGTGCGCCTGACGTTCCTGGCAAAAATCAGGACGTAACGATCCCGGCAACATACCAGGCAATTTTGTCGCCTGATTTCGGCTACACCATCAGCGTGCAGCGTCTTAACTTCGTGAGGTAGAACCCCGCGAATCTGTGAGGGATTCCAAAAATGACAAGTGTTTATGAACTGTTCGAAACAAGCGAATCGGCCGTCACTGACGGAATTTGGTGCGCAATCGAACACCAGGGACAGGAAATTTGCAGGATACGGGTGCGCAGTGCAGACCGTGACCTGAATCCTGAAATTCGAAAGTTCATGGCGACCGAAGCGGCCAAATCTGTGAAAGAACGCGGCAGCCTGGAAAACGTCATGGACATGTTGGCCGACCCGCAAATGGAACACCGCCTGTTCGCGCACGCGATTGTTTCGGATTGGGAAGGCATCACAGACCAGGCAGGCAAGGCACTGAAATGCACGCCGAAGAACGTGGAAAAAGTCCTGAACGATTTGCCGCTATTGGCGCGGCAGATCAAAGCGAAGGCGTATTCCTGGACCAATTTTCGCAAAGTCTTCGAACAGGAAGCGGTGGGAAACTGACAGCGGTGCTGCGCCACGGCCTGCGCGGACACCAACCGAAAGACCAGGGCCACATCGCAGCAAGCTATGCCGAACGCGGCCTGGCCGTTCCCGAAGTCATCGAAAAACCGCCGACCGTGGACCCGCGTTTCAACCTGTATTGGACCGCCTACATGGACCTGCAAACGGAACGGCCGCCGTCACTGTTCAAAGACAAAAAAGCCATCATCCAGCGCATTCCCTGGTCCGCCATCGCAAACTATTGCCGCCACCACGGCCTGAACGTGGACGAAATGAAACGCTACGTGTGGCAGTTCGACGATGAAATGATCCAGGCCAACACCGCGCCCGACAAACACGAAGAACCACCGAAGGGGCAGTCCGATGGTCGATAGAGTCATCCGCATCGTCGTCGATTCCAGCGGCGTCAAAAAGGGCGTCACCGCTGCCAAAGCGGACCTGGGACAGTTGGAACAATCGGCAACTGGCGCCGGACAGGGTTTCGCGCTGCTGAAACAGGGCATCATCGGCATCGTCGCATCCCTGGGCGTGCGGCAAATCATCCAAACCGCGGACGCCTGGCAGCAATTGAATGGCCAGTTGAAACTGGTGACCGACAGCCAGGGCCAACTGTTGCAGGTGCAGCAGCAACTGTTCGACGTCGCCCAGGCAACCAGGCAGCCGATCGAAGCCACGGCCGACCTATACACGCGCCTGGCACGGTCCACGGATTTCACCAGCGAACGCGTCATCAATTTGACGGACACCATTTCCAAAGCCATCGCCCTGTCCAGGGCCGCGCCTGAATCGGCACGTGCGGCGCTGTTCCAGTTGGGGCAGGGTTTTGCGTCCGGTGCATTGCGTGGCGAAGAACTGAACAGCGTGTTGGAACAAACGCCGGAACTGGCGCGTGCCATTGCCAACGGCCTGGGCGTCACGATCGGCGAATTGCGCAAATTGGGCGCCGAAGGAAAACTGACCGCCGAACTGGTCGCCACCGCATTGGAAGCCAGTGCCGCATCGGTCAACGAAGAATTCGGCGACATCCCGCTGACTGTCGGCGATGCCGTCACGCAGGTGCGCAACGCCAGCCTGTTGTTCATCGGCACCCTGGACGATGCCCTGGGCGCCACCAGCGCACTGGCGAAGGGACTGAACGGCCTGGCCATCGGAATTCAGGGCCTTTCGATTGCGTTCAACAGTTCCAAATTCGGATTCGGACCCGATGCTGATTTGTTGGAAAAACAGATCAACGACCTGGAAGGCAGCCTGTCCGACCTGCGACAGATCGCCAACGGCGGCAGCGTGTCCACTGGTCCAGGCCAGTTTTCGTTCCGGTTCATTGATCCAGCCGAAGCGGCCGACGCCAAAGCACAAATCGCCGGCATCGAAAACGCGATGCAGGAATTGAAGCGGATTCAGTTGGAAGTCATCCAAAACGGTGGCATTTTCCCCGATCCAGCAGCGGATGCCGCACGCGCCGAAGAACGCGCCGCCGAAGTCGCACGCCTGGCTGCGCTGGCGCTGGAAGAACAGCAAAAAGCGGCCGACGAATTGGTCAAATCGTTCCAAACCAGTCGCGAAAAGGCCATCGAACAGTTGGCCCTGGTCAATGCGTTCATCGCCAAAGACCTGATCAACGAATCCGACGCGGCACGTGTGAAAGCCCGCCTGGACGACATGATCAACCCGCTGGAAGAAATCAAAGTCACCACCGTCAAACGCGAAATTGACGAATTGGGCCGGTTCATCATTGACACCGCGGACAATGCGGCGGACCTGCGCGAACAGTTGGAAGCCTTTGCCACCGGCGGCCAGCAGCAACTGGATGCCACCATCGCGTTCCAGGAAGCCAGGGACATCCTGGCGGACTACAACGGCGAAATAAACATCACCGTGGAAGAACTGGCCAAACTGATCGCCACCGAAAAGGAACTGCAAGGCGTGTTCGACACGACCACCGGCGCAGTGGCCAAACAGGTGGACGCCATCGAAGATTTCAAAACACGCGCCCGCGAAAACAGCCAGGACATCCTGGCCGGGTTCCTGGAATCGGGCCTGCAAGACCTGGACAATTTCGAACGGGCGTTCGCGGACATGCTGCTGTCGCTGGCCAGCCAGGCGCTGGCGGCGGCCATTTTCGACAAAATCCTGGGACCGCAGGACGGCGCCGGCGGCGGTGGACTTTTGGGCACGGCGGTCGATTTCTTCGGCAGCGTGTTCGGCGGTGGACAGTTCGGTCGCGGTGTTCAGGCTGGCCAGGCGGTGATGGTCGGCGAAGGCGGCCGATTCAACAGGGAAGCGTTCGTCCCAAACCAGGGCGGCAGCATCGTGCCGCTGAATCAGGACCGCGGCGAAGGCGGCGGCGGCGCGGCGCCTGTCGTCAATAACACCATCGTGAACACCATCGAAGAAAGTGACATCACCGGCGCATTCCAGGGCGGTGCCGGCGATTCGGTACTATTGAACCGGATTTCGGTAAAACGCACCGCGTTCCGCCGCGCATTGGGAGTTTGAAAAAATGCCATTCATCCATGAAACATTAGTCGCCAACGGTGTCAGCGCACTGGGCCGCATAGTCTTTTCGAAAGCCATGCTGGACATGATCGTGAACGACCACGTGATCGCCCTGGCGGTGAATGCCGGCGGCACCGGCTACGTGGTCGGCGAAACTTTCGATGTGGTTGGTGGCACGCCCATCGGTGCATTTGTGGCGCGTGGCGTCGTCACAGCCCAATCTGGCGGTGTTGTCACGGCGGTCAAATACATCAGCGCGGGCGCCTATTCGGCGCTGCCAGGCGTCACAGGGGCCGCCACAACGAACGCATCGGCTGCTGGCAACGATGACCTGACGGTGGACCTGACGACCGAAACAGCCAGGTGGACGCTGGACCGCAGCACCTACACCAACGACACAACAGATTTTGAATGGATCGCCACCAGCGTGAAAGCCACGAATCCGGCGACCGTTGGCATGATCACGGTGACCGGCGCCGGCAACGACAGTTCCAGGCTGATGGTGGCCAGTGGTTTCGACAATGGGCAGACATTCGACGCACAGCCGGATGGATCGCCGGCCACGGCCATGTTTCTGAACCTGCCGTCGCAGAACCCGGAAATTTTCCTGTCCACCACCGAACGCCGCAACAACGTCGCAGCCCGCGATGGCAATAACGTCCAATATGGTGGCCTGGGCCTGTTCATACCGCGCACTAACGTCGATGCGTCCTACCCGTTCCCAGGCATGGTTCACGCGCAAAGCACTGCAATCCGTGCATTTTCGGATGCCTACGTGCAAAGCGGCGTCGGCGGAAACAATGCCGGCGTGCTGAATATCGGCACCTTTTCCAGCGTTTTTCCGGCAGCCCGCTATCGCGACAACCTGTCAGTGCAGTGGAAGAACCTGGCCGAAAACGCGACCACCGTGGCAGTGGATGCAAACATGTGGCCGCACAGCCAGGCAGACAGTCAGTATTTGTTCACGCACGCGCCGCAGTTGGGGGCGCAAAACACCAATCCGTTCAGTTCGTCGAATTCGGGCGTGCTGTCGGATGATTCCAGCGGATGGTTCATTTTCCCATTGGGCGGTTCGTTCGGCGTCCAGGGCGTCAGTCCGTTCGGCACCGGAATGCAAATGACGCTGACCGTGCTGGCGCACATCATCAGCGTGGCCACCGGCGACACGCAGGTCATCGGCTACATCGACGGATTTGAAAACTGCCACGGTGTCGGCCTGACGGCCTTCGAAGAAATTGAAAGTTTTGCATCAGCCGACCGATACATCGTTTTCCCTGACACCAACGGCGCCGACCTGGGCCAGTGGGTCGCTATGGAGATTTTATAATGCCGCACGAATTTGTAGTCGGGGCCTTCGAACCCGGTGATGACGACATGGGCGATTTTATGATCGACCGATGGCTGCCGTTCGCTAGGGATATTTGCAATTGGGTCGCCAACAGGGCGCCGGTGGTCGGCACGCTGCCGGAAATCGAAGTGTGGACGCACCGCGGCACAGTCGGTTCGCCGGTGTCGCCGTATTTCTTCGCGCACACGCTGGCCAATTCGCTGCAACTGTTCACTGGCGACGGTGTGGACTTAACGCAGGAAATATATGACCAGCCGAACAATCCAGCGAACGCGCCGGCCAACACTTCGTTCACCATCCCAACGTCCGGCAGTGTCGGGCCGAGTCAGCGCAACCTGTTGCTGAACAGTGTGTTGGGGCCTTATCAGGGATACTGGCTTTTCAGCGACACGACTGGCGAATATATCCACTGCGTCCTGAAAGTGAATTCGCGCCAATATCGCCATTTCCACATCGGCCGGCTGCGGCAGATCGACGGCGGCAATGACCTGAACCCGGAATCGTTCTATGTCACCGGGCATTTTTGGTCATCGCTGGACCCGGACCCGCTGAACTATCCTATTGGCGCCGGCGCCAACGAAGAACTGAACCCGTACGCCAACGCGCACCGCCTGCCATTTCGAAACCAGGCCGGCACCCAGGCCAACGGCGCGTTCGGTGGGCCGATGCCGAACACGGTGCCACCGTGCTGGTTTTACATGCCGGACCTGTACCCGATCCAGGTGTCAGTCGCTGCGGTCAATGCCGGCGGCACTGGCCACGCGGTCAACGACAAAATCACGGTCGCACTGACTGATGGCGTTCATGCTGGCGCTGGCACACCGGCAGTTTTGAATGTGGACAGCGAAGCCGGCGGCGTGATCACGGCGGTGTCGGTTTTCACCGCTGGCGACTATGACGTGCAGCCTGGTGATGGCAACACGAACCCGGTGGTGGGCATCGCCCAACAAAGCACCACCGGCACAGGTGTCGGCGCGGTTTTCAACCTGACGTTCATCGGATACAAGTATTTCATCCCGGTCGGACAGCCCGAATTGCAGGTCACATCATCGCCGGCACAGAAATCCAGCGATGGCGGAGTCACCACGGCAGTCGGCGACCGGATGATCCGGTCGCGCATCGGCTGCGCGCAGACAAATTTCTATGACGCCAACATGGGCACCGTGCTGTTCGCCTGCGATCGCAATTTCACCGCCAACGCCAACGTGTTGGTGCCGATCTATGTGTCGGCCGCCTTCCCGTTCCAGTCGGACACGCGCCAGGGCATCGTCGCCCAGGTGCCGGATGTCTTCCGCATCAATATGCGGGACTACGCGCCCGAACAAACGATCACGGTGCAGGGCGCCGATTACAAGGTTTTCCCGATGATCAATAATGACAGCAACAACACCGTGGCCGGCGAAGGGTACAGCGGATTCGAAGGGCTGGCGTATCGCGTCGAAACTGGCGCTGTGGTGTAGTCGATGGCCCAGGGCGCCGCAGGGCCATTTCGGCCGCTATTCCACACGCCAGGCAATCCGCAGTTGCCGGTGCTGCCTAATCCTGCGGACCCGAAAACCGGCCTGGACGTGCCATTCATCACCGGCGCATCCATCACCGCCAGGCGGTTCGATGTCAACGTGCTGTCAGTGCTGGCCGCGGCGCCAGGTGTCGCCCGCGGGTTCGCGCAAGACTACATGTTCGGCCTGGGCGGAACACCGAATCCCATAGACTTCGGCAACATCACAGCCACCAAACAGGCAATCGTGACAGCCCACAACACGTTCCGGTTCCCTGTGCAGATCACCGCCGTGGATGTGTCGGCCGTTTCAGGTGTGACGCTGGTGACGCCTGGCCTGCCTGTCACCGTGCAAAGTTTTGCCAGCACAGTGTTCACGTTCGAAGCCAACCTGGTCGGCGATCCAACATTCGACGCCCTGGTGACGTTCACGCACGCGCAGGGCAGTTTCACCATCCGCATGATCGGCAGGCGCGTGATCCTGTTCAACACCGTGCCGCAGCGACCGATCCAGGAACAAATCACGTTCGGCACTGACGTCATGCCATCCGAAGACGGCAGCGAACAGGCGATGACCTGGCGTGCCACACCGCGCAGTCGCGTCACCTACAACATCCGCCACACCGACAACAAAGAACGCACCACGCTGCTGAATTTGATTTTGGGCGCCGGCTACCTGCTGCAAGGCGTGCAGCTATGGTTTCAGGCCAGGACGCTGACGACCGCCGCGGTGGCCATCGACACGGTGTTGCAGATCGACACCACTGGCATGGAAATCGCGATCACGGACACCATTTCGATCGTGCTGAAAGACAAAACGGCGATCACTGCCGAAGTGCTGACGTTCAACGCGTCCAGCATCACGCTGGCCGCTGCGGTCGGTCAAATTCTGCCACTTGGCACGCTGGTCATGCCGGTGCGGTTCGGGTTCATGCAGGCGCAGCAACGCGTGGCCACGTTCCCGAACAATGCGGAAGACTTGCAAGTCACGTTCGACCTGATCGAATACGACAACATCGGCGCGGTCGATGCCGG
>Ga0307380_10004902_pt1 | contig 17910 bp, 12 predicted proteins | sample UN3MG_FD_202239 | JGI IMG/M metagenome (GOLD analysis project Ga0307380, IMG submission 202239) | Soil microbial communities from Risofladan, Vaasa, Finland - UN-3 | ecosystem: Environmental > Terrestrial > Soil > Coastal area > Acid sulfate soil | place: Finland: Risofladan, Vaasa | collected...
TCCGCCCGCGTACCGACATCTCACGACCAGTACACGCCCCTGGAGTACGCGAAGGTTTGGTCGATGATCAACTCTTGACCGGGCCGCGACTTCTGGCGACCAACAGCGTTCGGCTCTCCAGCAAATACCACTCTAGGTAGCCATATCGCTACACGACGTGACGTTCGGCGGAGATCGCCGTGCTCAGACCGCAGCGAGGCGGAGGAGATCCGGCGCCACGGCCGTGTAGATCAGATTGGCACCCGGCTTGTAGACGTGGACGCCGTCCCACCGGTACCCGAGATCGGACGAGATCGTCTCGTCGTCGCACCACTCGTCAGGACCGTCGACGAACTCGACGCGAGGCGAGTCGTACGTCGCTGCGGTCTGGCGGAGCAGGTCGTTGACATGGGCGATGCGAGAGTCGTCACCACGTTCGGGCAGCGCCCGGACGCCCGCCCCTTCGACGTCCTGCGGTCGCATACAGGCGACCTCCAGCAACGCGACGTTGGCGCCCTCGGCGAGCATCGCGTCGATGCCCGAGGACAGGTTCCGAACGAAGAGTTCATCACCTGCGGGGGTGGCGAATCCGTACACGGTGCCGTCGTCATCGATGTCGAAGACATCCCACGCGCCCACGACGACCAAGGCGACATCGTTGCCTGACGCTGCGTCCGCCCACTCCTGTTGCCAACCCTGGCAGATCGAGAAGTTGTTGCCGAACCGGACCGAACTCTGCACGGACCCCGAGTCGTACACACTGCAACCGTCCACGCTGCCATTCACCACATCGGGGAAGACCCCCTCGATGCCATCGGGCAGGTTGATCGCGAGCGCATTCGCCTGAGAATCACCGACGATCGCCAAGGTCGCCGAGCTTGCAGACGCGATCGACGTCGTCGGTGCGACCGACGAGGTCGGCACCGCGGACCCAGTGGACCATTCGGCTCCCACAACGGCGGGGTCGAGTGCGTCGAGGGCGATCGCATCGTCGAGACCGTCGAGGTCGAACACTGCGGCGTCGCCGCCCTGGAATCGATTGAACTGATCGACGCTGACGTAGAAGAGCACCAAGACGCCCACGAGCATGGCCCCGCCGGCGAGGGGCCAATAGGTGATCGTCGCTCGATCGTTCCACCATCGGCCGATCGCACCTCTGCGGACGGGAGTCTCCAGGTACCGATACGACGCCTCTGCAACCACCACGGTCAGGACCATGGCCCAGCCAAACTTCGACACCGATCCGGTAGTGGCGCCGACGATCACGAAGATCGGCCAGCTCCACAGATAGAGGCCGTAGCTTCGCTTGCCCATCTCGACGAGCGGCATCCAACTCATGATGCGGCGGAATCCGAGGGCGGCGGGATGGACCGCCACCATCACGGCCACAAGCGACAGAATCGACACGAGCGGAAACAGCCACTGGTACACGTAGCCCTCGGTGAGCACGGCGACCGACGCCGCACAACCGAGCATCGCGACGGCGGCGGCACCGACCGGGTCGAGAACTCGACCAACCGGAGCGTCGGGCGCGTGCGCCCACCGCCATGGCCGCCAGACGAACGCAGCGCCTGCTCCGAGCAGCAGCCCGCCCGCCCTCGTGCCCGTGGAGAGGTAGAGGAAGTTCGTCCGGTCGACACCCTCGAATGCCGCGGGCGGGCCCCCGAGCGGTGTCGGAGTGCGCGAATGCATCCAGAACATGTAGGCGAACACGACGAACGCGGCGGCCACGATCGCACCGCCGATGACGTGGCGGGGCACCCGGATCCGCAGCAGCGCCACGAACACGAGCGGCCACAGCAGGTACCACTGCTCTTCGACGGCGAGGCTCCAGAGGTGACGCAACAGCGGCGGCTCGCCGGAGAAGTACGGCACGTCGCCGAGAATCTGGCCCCAGTTGTTGACGTAGAAGACCGACCACGGGATGTCGCGACGCACCTGGGTCTGCTGCTCGGCCGACCCAGCCAGCGCGGCCCACACCGCGACGGCGAGCAGCACGGCGTAGAGCGCGGGAAAGAGCCGTCGGGCGCGGCGCAGCCAGAACTGGCGGAACGACACGTCGCCGTTGCGATCGCGTTCGTCGAGCAGCAGCGACGTGATCAGAAACCCGGACACGACGAAGAACACCTCGACGCCGAAGAACCCGCCGTGCATCCACGAGAACCCTGCGTGGTACAGCAGAACCACGCCGACCGACAGAGCTCGCAACCCGTCGAGCGACGGCTGGTAGCCCATCGACGGAAACGACGTCGGAGGCGCAACCGCCGGTTCGGCGGCGGCAGGCGCCGGTCGATCGACGAGCGTGGTCACCGCCGAAGCGACGTGCCGTCGCGGGTGGTCTCCACCGTCCATCCCTCGGCTTGGAGCTCAGCACGCAAAGCGTCGGCGGCGGCGAAGTCCTTCGCGGCGCGGGCGGCGTCCAATGTCTTGGCGCGTGCGAGCGACTCGGCATCGACGTCCTCCTCCGAGCCGAGCCGCAGCCCGACCGCGCCGGCGATCTCGTACACGGCAGCGACGAGCGAGGCGGCAGTGTCACCGTCACCCGCGTCGAGCGCGGCATTCGCACGCCGAACGGTGTCGAACAACAGCGCCGTCGACCGCGGCGTGTCGAGGTCGTCGTCCATCGCTTCCCGGAACTCGCCCAGCACGGCGATGTCGGGCTCGGCAGTGGCGACGGCAGCGACGCGCGCCGCGAATCCATCGAGGCCCGCCAACGACTTGACCGCGGCGTCGATGCCGTCCTGGGTGATCTTCACCGGGCTGCGGTAGTGCGACTGCAGCAGGACCATCCGATACGCACGCGGGTCGTAGTTCTCGATGAGGTCGAGCAGGTTCGACACGTTGCCGAGGCTCTTCGACATCTTCTCGCCCTCGGCGTCGACGACGAACCCGTTGTGCATCCAGTGGTTGGCGAACGTCTTGCCGAGCGCAACGGCTTGGGCGCGTTCGTTCTCGTGGTGCGGGAAGCGCAGATCCTGACCGCCACAGTGCAGGTCGAAGCCTTCGCCGAGGAGGTCGAGGCTCATCACCACGCATTCGGAGTGCCAGCCTGGGCGGCCATCACCCCACGGCGACGGCCACGCCGGATCGCTCTCGGTGGCCGGGCCGGTGGCGAACTTCCACAAGACGAAGTCGGCCGGATGGCGCTTGCCGGCCGCACCGACGACCTCGCGGTCACCGCCGCCCGAGCGCATGTCGTCGACCGACTGATGGGCGAGCAAGCCGTAGTCGTCGACGGACTCGACCGACATGTAGACGCCATCGTCGGTGACGTAGGCGTGATCGCTCGCGATCAACTCGCCGATCATCGCGACCATCTCGTCGACGTACTCGGTGGCGTGGGGCGTGTCGGACGGGCGCTCGAACTCGACAGCGTCCATCGCCTGCCACCAGATGGCCTCGCACTTGGTGGTGATGTCCTGCCACGGTCGGCCTTCACGAAGGGCTCGCTCGATGATCTTGTCCTCGATGTCGGTGATGTTCGACACGAGGCGGACCTCGAGGCCGGTCCATTCGAGGTAGCGCCGCAGGATGTCGTAGACGAGCGTCGCTCGGCCGTGGCCGAGGTGCGGCGGGCCGTACACCGTGGGACCGCACAGGTAGATGCTGACCTTGCCCGGCTCGCGAAGGGCCAGCTCGCGCACGGATCGCGTCGCGGTGTCGTAGAGGTGCAGCACGGCATCGAAGTCTACGAGCACCCCCTCCACCCGCCCCGGCACCATTTACCCGTTTGCGTCGGGGTTCCGGTGAGCCACCCCACCCAGATCCCGACGCAAACGTTCTGGGGAGGGGGTGGGGGCAAGTCGGTAGCCTCGGCGGTCTATGGCGAACATCCCCGACAAGCCGACGCTCGACGGCATCGAAGACCGCTGGGCTGCCCAGTGGGACTCCGATGGCACGTACCGCTTCGACGCGTCGGTACCTCGCGAGGGCGTCTTCTCCATCGACACCCCACCGCCCACGGTGAGCGGCTCACTGCACATGGGCCACGTGTTCAGCTACACCCACACCGACACGATCGCTCGCTATCAGCGCATGTCGGGCAAGGCCGTGTTCTACCCCATGGGGTGGGACGACAACGGCCTCCCCACCGAGCGCCGGGTGCAGAACTACTACGGCGTGCGCTGCGATCCGAGCCAGCACTACGTCGACGGATTCGAGCCGCCGTTTCGCGGCGACCCTCCGAAGAACCACCACGCCATTCCGATCTCGCGACCCAACTTCCTCGAGTTGTGCGACGAACTGGTCGAACTCGACGAGCAGGTCTTCGAAGCCCTGCTCAAGCGGCTCGGCCTCTCGGTCGACTGGAACCATCAGTACGCCACCATCGACGAGCGGTCGAGGCGTGCCAGCCAGCGCGCATTCCTCCGCAACGTCACACGCGGCGAGGCCTACAGCCAAGAGGCACCCACCCTGTGGGACATCGATTTCCGAACTGCGGTCGCACAGGCCGAGATGGAAGACCGCGATCGTCCGGGCGCCTATCACACGATCCCGTTCGCACGGTCTGACGGCAACGGAGCCATCGAGATCGACACCACTCGGCCCGAGCTGCTCGCCGCCTGCGTTGCGCTGGTCGCGCACCCCGACGATGAGCGTTACCAACCTCACTTCGGCACAACGGTGCGCACCCCGCTGTACGGCGTCGAGGTGCCGATCGTCGCCCACGAACTCGCGCAGCCCGACAAGGGCACTGGCATCGCGATGATCTGTACGTTCGGCGACACCACCGACGTCACGTGGTGGCGTGAACTGAACCTGCCCATGCGGGCAATCATCGGCCGCGACGGCCGCCTCCACGCCGACGCCCCCGACGGCGTCGACCCCGCGGCCTACGCCACCATCGCCGGACTCACCGTCAAGCAGGCGCAGAAGGTCGTCGTCGAGCAACTCGTCGAGCAGGGGCTCCTGATCGGCGAGCCGCGCGGCATCCAGCATCCGGTGAAGTTCTACGAGCGCGGCGATCGTCCGCTCGAGATCGTCACCTCGCGTCAGTGGTACATCCGCAACGGCGGCCGCGACGCGGACCTGCGCGGCGCGCTCGTGTCACGCGGCACCGAGGTCACCTGGCATCCCGCCCACATGCAGCACCGCTACGACAATTGGGTCGAGGGGCTCAACGGCGACTGGCTCGTGAGCCGCCAGCGATTCTTCGGCGTGCCGATCCCCATCTGGTATGCGCTCGATGAGCACGGCGAGCCCCGCTACGACGAGCCGTTGTTGCCGGACGAATCGCGCCTGCCGATCGACCCGTCGACCGACGCTCCCGAGGGCTACACCGAGAGCCAGCGCGGTGAGCCCGGTGGATTCACGGGTGATCCCGACGTCTTCGACACGTGGGCCACCTCGTCGCTGACGCCGCAGATCGCCGGCGGCTGGGAGGAGGACAACGACCTGTTCGAGCACGTCTTCCCGATGGACATGCGGCCGCAGGCGCACGACATCATCCGCACCTGGCTCTTCTCGACGATCACCCGCAGCCACCACGAGTTCGGCTGCGCTCCGTGGAGTCATGCCGCGCTCTCGGGCTGGATTCTCGACCCCGACCGCAAGAAGATGTCGAAGTCGAAGGGCAACGTCGTCACGCCGCTCGATCTCTTCGAAACCTACGGCACCGATGCGGTGCGCTACTGGGCCGGGTCTGCTCGACCGGGTGTGGACACCGCCTTCAGCGAAGAGCAGATGAAGGTCGGCCGCAAGCTGGCCAACAAGCTGCTCAACGTCACCAAGTTCGTGCTGCAGTTCGGTGCACCCTCGGACGACCGTTCGCTCGATGACGCCGTCACCGACCCGATCGACCGGTCGATGCTCGCCAAGCTCGACGGCGTGATCGACGACGCGACCGCGGCGTTCGACGCGTTCGACTACGCCCGGGCGCTGGAGCGCACCGAGGCGTTCTTCTGGTGGTTCTGCGACAACTACGTCGAGTTGGTCAAGGGGCGCACCTACGACGAGCAGCGACCACAAGGTGCCGAGTCGGCCAAGCGAGCACTGCGCGAAGCGCTCGGTGCCGTGCAACGCCTGTTCGCACCCATCCTTCCCTTCGCAACCGAAGAAGCCTGGAGTTGGTGGAACGACTCGAGCGTGCATCTTGCGCCGTGGCCGACCGCATCGGGCACTGCCGCAACGCCGTTCGGCGATCCGACGCTTGCCGACGTCACCATCGAGGTGCTCACCCAGGTTCGACGAGCGAAGACCGAGGCCAAGCGCAGCCAGCGTGCCGTCGTGGCCACCCTCGTCGTCACGGCGCCATTGACCTTGCACCCGGCGATCGATGCGGGACGGCACGATCTCGTCGACGCCGGATCGATCCGCACCCTCGATCTCGTCGACGGAGCGACGCTGGGTACCGTGGTCACGCTCGCCGACGAGGACTGACCGCTCGCCTCAGGTAGCTCACCTCTGACCGCTCACCCCTGACCGCACGGCGCGACCAGGAGGCAGCGGGCAGGGGCAGTATCGTCGGCGCCGACATGTCCGACCCGAACGAGCCCGACACCACCGCATCGGACCCCACCCCCGATCCGCCGCCGGTTGTCGTCACCGTCGCGGTGCCGCCTCCGCCGACACCGCCGAAGCCGAGCGAGCCGCCGAAGTCCGCCACGAGAATTCCGCGAACATGGCCGCAGCGCCTCACGATCGTGGCGGTGTTCGTGATGGCCATCGGATCGTTCGGGGCCGCTGGGGCCCTCTATGCCGGCCAACGTGTGGTCGAGGACCGCAACATCGCTCCTGCAATCGTCGACCCGTCCCAGTCCGACGCCATCCAAGCTGCCGAATCGGGCACCGGCGACGAAATCGGCGAAGCCGGTGAGGCCGAAGCCGGCGATCCGGATGCACCGCCCGAGACATTCCCTCGCGTCGAACCCGACGCCAAGAACTTTCTGATCACCGGCGCCGACAACAACTCGTGCATCGACCCCGACTCTCCGTATGCGCCTGCGTTCGGCGACCGGTCCAACCTGGGCGAGCGCAGTGACACGATCATGATGTGGCGCGTCAATCCGAGCACGTCGCAAGTCGCCGTGCTGTCGTTCCCTCGCGACCTCTTCGTCGACATCGCCGGCACATCTCGCAAGGGCCGTATCAACGAGGCGTACGAGCGCGACAACCCCCAGAAGCTGATCGACACGATCTACCAGAACTTCGGGATCAACACCGACCACTTCGTGCAGGTCGACTTCTGCGCGTTCCGCACGCTCGTCAACGCGGTCGACGGGGTGGCCGTGCCGTTCGCCACCCCGGTTCGCGACCCGAACACCGGGCTCAACGTGCCCGCTGCCGGTTGCTTCACCTTCGACGGCGACCACGCCCTCGCATACGCCCGGTCGAGAAAGCTGCAGTACCTCGACGAGAACGGCGAGTGGCAGCAGGACCCCACGTCCGACCTCGGCCGCATCTCGCGCCAACAGGACTTCCTGCGACGGACGGTGACGCGACTCCTGTCGAAGGGCGCCTACAACCCCGACGTCGCCGGCGGCCTGATCGAGACGTTGTCGGAGTACATCGTCGCCGACCCCAACTTGACCCCTCGCAAGATGCTCGAGTTCGCCGGGGTGCTCAGCGGCGTCGACCCGACGGCGATCACGACCTATCAGATCAACGCCGATCCGAGAACCGTCCAGGGCAACGCGGTGTTGGTCCCCTCGCTCAACGGCGACAACATGCAAGCCATCCTTGCGATCTTCCGTGGCGAGGCCACCCTCAGTGGCGCCCCGATCCAGGTGATCGAGCCGGGGTCCACCACGACTGCGGTGCCAACCGTCGAGCAGCCGTCGCCAACCGACGACGACGCCGGTTCGACGGTGCCGGCGACGACGCTGCCGCGAGTCCAGGCCGACGAGAACCTCTTCGGCGTCGTCCCGGACAAGAACATCTCCTGCTGACCGGTGCGCCTGGGCTGAGACCAGACGCACAGGTCGCAGACCCACCCGTCAAGCGTCGAGCACCCGTGCGAGCGCTGCGACCGCGTCGGACGGACCCGCAACTGTCGTGAATCGGGCCCCCACCTGTTCCGCGAGTTCGCGGGCTTCGGCGTCGTCGGACTCGGGCGCCACGATCACGAGCTCTCCGACACGGCGTGCGGCCGCCGGCACGTCGCCGGGGGCGGTCGCTCGACAGTCCGACAGCAGTACGACGACCTTGCGGCCCGCCCTCGATCGCGAGAGCTGCTCAGCTGCAGCGGTCAGCGCAGCGGCGACGTCCGTCGTGCCGAAGCCGCGCAGCGCCAACACCGAGTCGATCACGCCCTCGTTCGGCTTTGCGACGTCCTGGCTCTTGGCAGCCACGACGTCCTTGCCGAACGACAACACCGAGTAGTCGTCGGGGCTGCGCCACGCCACCGCGGACGCTGCCACAGCTGCCGTGGCCAACGGCCGACCGGTCATCGATCCGCTGCGATCGACCAACAGACAGATCGCGGTGCCAGGCGTTGACCACGACCGCACGCGCAGGTCGTCCGGATCGACGGCGGCACTCTCGGCGCGCGCGGTCACCAGCGCATCGAGGCTGGCGTCGACGTCGAGATCCCCACCATCGGGTCGATACCGCTGCGTGCGCAGCTGACCGACGCCGCGTGGCGAGGCGGGCCCCCTCTTGGCGATGTCGAGGAACAGCTGGCCGGCGAGCCGGCGAGCAAGTTCCCGCAGCTTCGGGTCGGTGGCGCCGGTGAGGTCGGCCAGCAACGCCAAGGTGTCGTCCGGATCGTCATCGAGCGCTTTCGACACCGCCTCTTCGTCGAGTTCGCCGACCTCGGGCGAGATCTCGTCGAAATGCGGTTGTTGTTCGAGCGCCCGGCGCGACGTCGTCTTGCGACGCGCCTTGGCGACCTCCTCGTCGGCGGCGTCGCCCTCCTTGGCCGGCTGCGGGCTGTTCAGCGAACCGGCGTCGCCCCGGTCGGGGCGATCGCTTTTCCCCGCTTCGACCCGTCGTCGTCCTGCTTGCCGAACACTGACGTCCAGAGTTCTCGGACGATGTCCTCCGCGGATCGGGTACTGCCCTCGCGGAGGCGGACCCGACCGGACAGCGCCACGAGTGCGGCGTCGAGTGAGACATCTCCGGCAGCCACCGACGACCCGCGCACTGCGGCGAGCGACGATGCCACGGCACACATGTCGATCGCTCCGCGCACCGACGAGCCGACTCGGAGGTCGCCGTGTGCTCGCGTCAGCCGTACGAGTTCGACGACCTTGGCGACCCAGTCGGGGTCGAGGTCGGACGTGCCCGATTCGCGCAGCGTGATCTGGCGCTCGTCGATCGCGGTCTGGTAGTCGACGGCGAGGCGGCAGACGCGGTCGTAGACCGCCCCGGAGATCCGGGCGGTGCCGATTGCGTCGAACGGGTTCATCGCTGCCACGAGACGGAACCCCGGCGCTGCGGCGAGCCGGCCCAGTCGCGGCACGTGCAGCTCCCCTTCGCTCATCACCGTGATCAGGACGTTCAGCGTCTCTTCGGGGACACGGTTGATCTCCTCGACGTAGAGCAGCGAGCCGTCTCGCAACGCCGACGCGAGCGGGCCATCGACGAAGACGTCGGCGTCGTAGCCCTCCGCCATCACCCGTGCGGGATCGAAGTGCCCGACGAGACGAGCCGGTGTGAGCTCGGCGTTGCCCTCGACGAACTCGAACCCGACGCCGAGTTCGTGGGCGACCGTTCGCAGCAGCGTCGACTTGCCGGTGCCGGGAGGGCCTTCGATCAGAACGTGTCGGTCGGCGATCAGTGCCGCAACGACCAACTCGATCTCGCGTCGACGACCGACCACCGTAGAACCGATCGACTCGACGAGTTCGGACGGGAGCGGGTGGGGCACACCGGGAACGGCGGGCTCAGGCATGTGACCTCATCGACCGCCGAACCTAGCGACCGATCGCCGGCGACAACGGATCAGCGTCGGCGACGGCGCTGCCTCAGCCGTGCATGACGACGCCGCGGATGTTCGTTCCGTCGCGCATCGCCTGGTAGCCGTCGTTGATCTCGTCGAGGCGGTAGCGGTTGGTGATCAGCTCGTCGAGCTTGAGCTGGCCGTCGCGGTACAGGTTCAGCAACTTGGGGATGTCGGCACGCGGGTTGAGCGAGCCGAAGATCGTGCCCTTGATCTCCTTGTTCCACATTGCGAGTTCGAACAGGTTGACCGACGACTCGGTCTGCGTGATCGGCGCCACGCCGGTGACCACGATCGTGCCGCCCTTGCCGGCGAGCTTCGTGCCGAGTGCCATCAGGTCGCCGTACATCACGCCCGGGGTCATGATCACCTTGTCGGCCATCATCCCCTCGGTCATCTCCATCACGGCGGGCATGGCGTCCTCCATCGAACTGAACGCCTCGGTTGCGCCGAATTCCATCGCCTTCTCGCGCTTGAACTCGATCGGGTCGACGGCGATGACGCGACGCGCACCGGCCATTGCTGCGCCCTGCACGGCATTGATGCCGATGCCGCCGATACCGACCACGACGACCGTGTCGCCGGGCGCGACGGCGGCACGATTCGTCGCCGAGCCCCAACCGGTCGCAACGCCGCATGACACGAGCGCGACCGCTTCGAGCGGCAGGTCGGTGTCGACCTTGATGACCTGCGATTCAGCGACGCACGAATACTGCGAGAACGTGCCGAGCTTGGCGAGCAGCGTCAGTTCGGGGCCGCCATCGGCAACGCGGTGACGGCTCGTGCCGTCGGTGGCCATCCCCTTGACGAACGCGCCCCCGCCGCCGTCGCACAGGTTCTGGCGGCCCGTCGAGCAGTAGCGACAGCGGCCACACGACGGGACGAACGATGCCGACACGTGATCGCCGGCGGCGACGCTGGTGACGCCGGGGCCGACCTCGGCGATCACGCCCGCACCCTCGTGCCCGCCGAGGAGCGGCCACAGGTCATCGATACCCATCGACGGCCAGGCCTCCTCGGGCGGCACCATGTCGCCGGTGACCATGTGTTCGTCGGAGTGGCACAGCCCGGCGGCCTTCCACTCGACGATCACCTCCCCTGTCTTGGGTGCGTCGACCTCGATCTCCTGGACCTGCCATTCCTGGCCGGTCCCGTGAAGTATTGCCGCCCTGCTCTTCATGATCGACCCCCAGTCGAATCAGTGTGACGTCCGTGGTCGGACCCGGCCGTACCCGGTGGTTCTCAGTCGTAGATGAGGACGCCGCGGATGTTCTTGCCGGCGTTCATGTCGGCATAGCCCTGGTTGATCTCGTCGAGCGTGTAGGTCCGGGTGACGAGCCCGTCGAGGTCCAGCTGGCCCTGTGTGTACAGCTCCATCAGCCGCGGCACGTCCTTGCGGATGTTGCCGGATCCGAACACCGAGCCGACGAGCTGCTTCTCCATCAGCGTCAGCAACGACGCTGGCACCGTGATCGACTGCTCTGAGGTCGGGTGGATGTTGGTGATCACGATCTTGCCGCCCTTCGCAGCCAGCCAGAACGCCTCGCCGATGGCCTCGCCGCTCCCGACACCCATCGTCATGATCACCTTGTCGAAACCACGGTCCCACGTGGTCTCGGACATCTTCTCCATCGCCTCCTGCATCGAGGAATGGGTGTGGGTGGCGCCGAAGTCCATCGCCTTCTCGCGCTTGAATTCGACCGGGTCGATCGCGGCGACGACACGGGCCCCCGCCATCTTCGCCCCTTGGACGGCGTTGGCCCCGATCCCACCGACGCCGACGACCGCCACGTAGTCGCCAGGTTGCACCTCGGCCGCGTAGACCGCTGAGCCCCACCCGGTGACCACTCCGCAGCCGAGCAGGCACGCGCGGTCCATCGGCCAGTCCTTTTCGATCTTGACGCAGCTGAGCTCGCTGACCACGGTGTGATACGCAAACGTCCCGAGCGCGCCAACCCCGAGCATGAGGTCCTTGCCCTGGGCGTGGTGGCGCGAGGTGCCGTCGGAGATCTGTAGGCCGGTCGCGGTGACCGCCCCCATGTCGCACAGGTTGCTGCGCCCCGAGGCGCAGCTGTAGCAACGGCCGCAGGCCGGGAGGAACCCGAAGACGACGTGGTCACCCGGCTCGACATAGGTGACCCCCGGGCCCACCTCCATCACCACACCGGCCCCCTCGTGGCCACCGATCAGCGGCGGTTCGGGGGTGACCCCGGCGAGGTCGCCCGTGACGAGATGCTCGTCAGAGTGGCACATGCCGCTCGCAGCCAGCTTCACCAGCACCTCGCCGGCCTTGGGGGGATCGAGCTCGATGTCCTCGACGCTCCATGGGGTGTTGCGTTCCCACAAGATTGCGGCTGTCGTCTTCATGTCGAGGCTCCCAGAGGTTCAGTGGCGGTTCGGCTCGGCGTCGCCGGGCGTTTCTTCGGACGATCTCGGACTGTACCCACCAGACTGGTTTCGTGACGGATCCGACCGACGCCCCCCGAACGAGTGGCCTCGCCGGCGATCCCGGGGCCGTCGCCGCCTCTGTCCGATCGCTGTCCGACGACGAGCTGCACCACCTCGCGGAGGTGGTCCGCCAGGTGCAGATCGAGCGGGCGATCGACAGCGGCGACCACGACGCGATCATCGCAGCGGGTTTCGAGTCCGGCTTCGGGCGCGACGGCCTCGGCGTGCTGCCGTGGGTCGAGGGCGGCGTGATCGTGTGTCCCGGCGGCATGGTGTCGAAGTCGAAGACCAGCCACCGGTGCCGGTTCGTCAGCGTCGACGACGTCTGGGTCTGGGACTCCGGGTTGTTGTTGCGCGAAGACAAGCGATCGTCACCTGGCACAACTGAAGGATTCCGGGCGATCGCCCTCGTCCCGCTCGTCGACGGCACCGAACTCGACGTCGTCAGCGGCAAGGCTCGAAGCGGACAGCACTCCGTCGACCACGTCGTGAGCTACGAGGTTCGCGCCGGCGAACTCGTCGAGGTCAGCCAGCGCACCGTCGCCCCCGCCAACATGCGCTGACCCGAACCCCGAACCCGAACCACTACCCCTACCCCTACCCCGAAACTTGCGCACGGGGTGGTCCTGAGCGGTCTGCGCCGCGCACATTTCGGGGTGGGTGCACCCTCAACGGGGGACGACGCGAACTTCGATGAACCGGTCGGCCGGCAGCCAACGTGCCGCTGCGTCGCGGAGCTCGGCGGCGTCGATCACCTCGACCCACTGGGCCTGGTCGAGGAACTCGTCGAACGACGCATTGCCGGCGGGGTCGGTGAACACCGACAGCACCTCGTCGTTGGCCTGCTCGTTGCTGAAGAGGTCAAGCTGCTGACGGATGTTCTCGCTGGCAGCCGCGAACTCGGGCTCGGTCGGGCCGACGGTGCGCAGGTCGTCGAGTTGGGCGGTCACGGCGGCAACGACCTCGTCGAGCAGATCCGGAGCGGTCGTGTTCGAGATGTACGTGTCGGTGTTGGGAGTTCCACCGTCGCCGACTTGCACAAACGCGAACTGCGAGTACGAGTCGCCCAGTTCCTCGCGCACGACATCGGTGAGGCGCACCGTCACGACCTCCTGCAGGACCGCCGCGACGATGTCGTCGCGGCGATCCGCGGTGGCGGGCGCGGTGAACAGCATGACGACCGATGCCTGGGCACCCTCGCCCGCAACGGTCTGTTCGGTGACGATGCCGACCGGCGGATCCGGCTCGACGAAGTCGACCGATTCGACACGACCGGACGACGGCAACGTGCCGAGGTATCGCCGCGAGAGCTCGACCACCTCGGCCACATCGAAATCACCGCTGAACGAGAAGGAGAAGTCCGAGGCGTCGCCGAACCGGTCGCGGTACACGCGGTCGATGTCATCGGCGTTCACCGAGTTGAGCGAATCGACGGTGGGAAAGAGGTACCGCGGATCGTCGTAGCGGGCGTTGAGCAGCGCCGAAGACCCGGCGTAGCCGGGATCGATCGATGGATCGGAGGCGATCGCCAACTCGTCGTCGAGATACTGCTCGAGCACAACCGGATCGACACGAGGCTCCGTCATCGAGAGATGGATCAGCTGGAAGAGGGTTTCGAGGTCACTCGTCGACGCACTCCCGAGGAACCCTTCCGTGAACGAGTCCACGACAGCTTGGAGACCGACGTCCTTGTCGGACAGGAAATCCTCGAGTTCAACGGGCCCGTACGTGGCGATTCCGCTCTGGCCGACGACCGCACCAGCAGCGTCGGCCGCCGGAACATCGGCGTCGGAGAGGACCGCGAGCCCACCGGGACTGCGCGCCTCGAAGGCCACCTGGCCCTCGACGATCATGCTGGTGTTCAACGCGACCCGAACACCGTTGCCGAACTCGAGCACGATCGGGTCGATGAAGTCGCCCATCCCGTTGTCGGAGAGTCGCTCACCGGAGATCTCCTCGACCGGTTCGGGCGCGACCATCAGGTCGCCCTCGATGCCTACATCCTCGGGTCGCGGCGACAGGTCTCGATCTCGCATCGACGTGGCCTGAGCCTCGAACGTCGCTGCGTCGGGCACGTCACCGGCTTCACTGTCGGGCACGACGACCAGGACGTGCGGAGCGGAATCGGCGAGGCGCTGCACGAATCGGTAGGCGATCGTCTCAGGTGCGGCGCGGTCGAGCACCGCCTCGGTGAACTCGAACTGTGCGTCAGCGGTCGGAAACGGTTCGTCGGTGAGTACGTGCCGGACGTATTCGTCGGCGTAGTCCGCGTCCTGGCGCGAGTTGCGCCCGTCGTAGTTCGACTGCGCCGACGAACGGTACGACTCGACGACTCGGTCGACCTCTGCTGGCGAGAACCCGAACCGGCGCACTCGCTCGTATTCGTCGAACACCGCTTGCGTGGACGCCTCCAATGCGTCACCGTCGGCCGAGACGGTGATGCCGGGCGCCTCCAGGCTGCGGACGAAGCTGCTCGAGTCGACACGTGCGTCGTCGAACGGCGCCTCACCGCGCAGTGCCTCGTTGCCGAGCCGGGTGGCGATCATGTCGAGCGCCATCGAGTCGAGCACCAGATTCTGATAGTCGGCCTCGACGGACTCGGCCGGCGTCACGGTGAGCGGCAATGTGACCTCAGCGAACCCTTCGGCCACGTCGGGATCGGCGAGGATCGACACCTGCGGATCGTCCGAAGGTTCCACGATCAGTTCCGGGCGATCAGGCGACGCGCCTCGTGCAACGACCGGTCCGAACCGTTCGATGATGCCGTCTTCGATCGTCGAGGTGTCGATGTCGCCGACAACGACGACCGCCGCGTTGTCGGGTCGGTACCAGGCGTCGTAGAACGCCCGGAGCGGCTCGGCATCGGTGGCCGCTATCGCCGCCTCGGTGCCGATCGGAGCCTTGTCCTCGTACGGCGACCCGGCGAGATAGAGCGTTGCGAGGGCGTCGGAGATGCGGCCGTTGGACGTCGCTGCGGATCCGCGCCACTCGTCGAGCACCACGCCGCGTTCGGCGACGACCTGCGCTTGATCGATGGTCGCGGCCGACAGCCACTGCTCGAGCACGTCGAGACCTGTGTCGACCACCTCCTGATCCTCGGTCGGCATCGTCAGCTGGTAGACGGTTTCGTCGTAGTCCGTGTAGGCGTTGATGTCGGCGCCGAAGCCGGCACCGAAGCTGCGGAGTACGGCGATCAGTTCGTTCTCGGGGAACTCCTCGGTGCCGTTGAACAGCATGTGTTCGAGGAAGTGGGCGCCACCGTCCTGGGTGTCGTCCTCCAGCGCCGATCCTGCGTCGACCGCCAGACGCATCTCGACCCGACGGCCCGGGCTGTCGTTGTCCCGGATGAAATAGCGCAAGCCGTTGTCGAGCTGGCCGACCACGACGGCAGGGTCGGGCTCGCTGATCGACGGCAGCCCCGTCGGGTCGGGCGGAGTGATCGGCGTCGAGCCGTCGACGGCCTGCGGAGCAGCCGTACTTGCAGGAGCGGAGTCGGCAATCTTGACCCCGACGTCGGAGGTGGACGTGCAGCCGGCGACGAGAACGGCAACGACGAGCGCCGCCGCGGTCCGGGAGCGTCGCAACCGACGAACGGGATTCACAGGGCGAGACTACGGTCGGCCAGCGCCTCGGCGATGCCGCGTCGCACACGTTCGGTCCAGTCGATGTCCTCCGTCGACGCGCCGCTCGCCTGCACTGCGGACCGCTCGGCGGCGAGCGTCTCGGCGAGCACGCCGATCTCGTCGGTGAGGAACCCGTCGATCACGTTGCGCAGCTCACGGGCGAGCGCAGGGCTCGCCCCGTCGGTGCTCACCGCGACGGCCACCCGACCGCGCCGGGCAATGGCCGGGAGGATGAACTCGCAGTCGACGGGCTGATCGGCTGCGTTCGTCCAGATCCCCCGCGCGCGCGCCTCAGCGGAGATGGCGGCGTCGACGAGCTCGTCGCCGGTTGCCGTCACGACGAGGCGGATGCCCTCGAGGTCGGCGGGCTCGAAGGCGCGAGGCCGCAGGTCGTGAATTGTCGCAGTGTCGAGGTGCTCGCTCACGTCCGTGGCGACGAGCCGCACCAGTGCACCGGCAGCGGCCAAACCCTGTGCCTTGCGGGCGCCGATAGGGCCACCGCCGACGACCAGAACGTGCATGTCGTGGAGATCAAGGAAGACCGGATAGGCGAACGTCGATGCCGAATCGATGGGCATTCCGGGAGTGTACGAACTCAATTCCCTACAAAGTTGATCTGTTTGGTCGGAATTGATTGAATGCTCCCTGTGACCGACCTCACCGACCGCCCTCTCGAGACCGACGACCCGGTCGTCGACGCCCATCGCGTCCTGCGCTGGGCCCACCGGCGATTCGGCGGCGGGCTCTGTGTGACCGCCAGTTTCGGCGACGCCGTGCTCGCTCATGTGGCCAGCGAAGCGATCCCCGGCATCGAGATCACCCTGCTCGACACCGGCTACCTCTTCGCCGAAACGGAATGGTTCGCCGATGACCTTCGCGCTCGCTTCGACCTGAACCTCCGAATCATCCGTCCCGAGCCCGGCCTGCCGGTCAACGTGTGGCAGACCGACACCGACGCATGTTGCGCGGCTCGCAAGGTCGAGCCACTGGCCCGTGCGCTCGCGGGGCACACCGCCTGGGTCAGCGGGCTCCGACGCACGGACTCGAACGCTCGCCGGACGGCGCCATTCGTCCACGACGACCTCATGCGCGGCGTGGTGAAGATCAACCCGCTCGCCGCGTGGACCGACGCCCATGTCGTCACCTATGTCGCTGCGTACGGCATCCCAGACCATCCGCTCGCCGACCGCGGGTACCCGTCGATCGGTTGCTGGCCGTGCACCCGACCGGTTACAGGCGGCGACGACCAACGCGCCGGACGATGGGCCGACAGCACCAAGACCGAATGCGGGCTGCACCTGTGAGCGCCGACGCCGAAGCCATCAAGCTGGCCAGCAACTACCTCGGCGGCACCATCGGTGACGAACTGGTCAACGACCGAGACGACTTCGATCACGACGCCGAACTGCTGTTGAAGTTCCACGGGATCTATCAGCAGGACGACCGCGACATCCGTCGTGCCCGCACCCAACTCAAGCTTCCGCTCGACTACTCGTGCATGGTGCGGGCGTCGGTGCCTGGCGGTGCGATCAGCAGCGCGCAATGGCTGGCACTCGATCGGGTCGCCGCGCTCGCCGACAACAAGCTGCGGCTCACGACCCGCCAAGGGGTGCAGTACCACGTCGTCCACAAGGGAGAGCTGCGTGAGCTCGTCGGCGGGATCAACTCATCGCTGCTCACCACACTCGGCGCCTGCGGTGACGTCGTGCGCAACGTGATGGCATGCCCGCTCCCCCATCCCGAGCGCCGAGCGGTGATCGAGCCGCTTTTGGCCGAGATCGTCGGTCGTTTCCGGCCGCAGACCGAGAGCTATTGGGAGCTCTGGGTCGACGGCGAGCGAGCGGTGTCTGCCGACCGGTCGGACACCGCGACACCGATCGACGAGGTCGAGCCGATCTACGGCGCCGCCTACCTTCCGCGCAAGTTCAAGATCGCCATCGGCTGGCCAGGCGACAACTGCGTCGACATCTACACCAACGA
>Ga0307380_10004903_pt1 | contig 17908 bp, 16 predicted proteins | sample UN3MG_FD_202239 | JGI IMG/M metagenome (GOLD analysis project Ga0307380, IMG submission 202239) | Soil microbial communities from Risofladan, Vaasa, Finland - UN-3 | ecosystem: Environmental > Terrestrial > Soil > Coastal area > Acid sulfate soil | place: Finland: Risofladan, Vaasa | collected...
GCACACAAAACTTTACTTTCCCTCTCCATTTGTCTTGCCAGTTCCACTTGATGGTCATCGAAATGTTCTCCCAGTCGCCCATACCTGGGAAAGAGGATAGGAATTTTGCCCATGCTCAGGCAAAGAAGCGTAGAACCAACGCCTGCATGTGCAACCACGATGTCCGACCTTTGAATGAATTCCACCAGTTCATCAAAGGGCAGCAATTCTGTCGTATAATCAAATGATAACGGGATGTACGCGGAAGGCCCGGTCTGGGCAAAGACCTTCTGTTTTATCCGGCCGGTTTTTATCCCATTATCTATTGCCTTAAAGAGTCTATCAAAGGGGAATTTTTCTGTTCCAACCATAACGAATATCATATAATCCGGCCCTTAAACACGGCTTTCCTGTATTTGCTTGCCAATTGCGGCCATTGAACAAGATGATGATCCACAAAAAAATATAGAATCTTCGCGGAAAGGGATAAAGTGGTCACTCTTGTTAACAATTCGATATAAACAGTCTTTTTACCCAGTATCCTGCCCATCAATATAAAAGGAACCGCCACTCCGGCGCCGGAAGAGATAATTACATCGGGATTCTCTTGTCTTAATATTTTGAGGGCCAAATACAGGTTCCTGAAAAGGTTCCATAAGTTTCTATTCGTTGGACAGAATGCCCAAAAAACCATTTGGCCATTGAGAAGCGAAATTGAATCCTGGTGAGGAAAGGTAATCCACATACGCTCATATTGTAACCAGAGTTCATTCAGACTATGCAATTCCAATAAATGTCCGCCACTGGAACAAACCAGGCAAAGCTTCATTTTCTTCCTGTTCAGTAAGCGGTTATCCATCAAACAACACAGTCCTTGTCCTTGCCGCCGGTCAGAGCAAGTCCTACCATCATAGCACCGTAGAGCATGAACCCAGGTTCTTCAAGCCAATCATAAGCTGCTCCCAGTATCCCCGCCATTGCCAGGAAGCCTATTGCCGCACCGGCCTCCCATGTGGTGCGGCCTCTCAGGACCTGGAAAATCTTCCAGCACATCCACAGGTAAAGAAATAAGCCAATCAAACCCAGATCACCAAAGAGCCCGAGCACGCTCGAGATCCCGCTCCATATAGAAGTGGAAGCCCTCACCGATGATGAATAACCCATCGCCCAGATCTCTTTTGTAGCCGGAGCAGGCGTCAAACCCAGCATATAAACCGGAGATGCCGGGTTGACATAGCCTGGCAAACCCATCAGAGCAACCCTGCTGATTGAATTGCCGGGACCCAATCCGAATAACCAGCCACCGGGGATGTCCGAGGCATTGTCGGCAATGATCTCAAAAGCCATTACCTTGCCGAGGGAGCCTTTACTCAATAGTTCCCAGTCGAAAAACCTTTGAAATGGCCGATAGTATGTGAATACTGCTACAAGAACCACCAAAACGACAGGCACGACTATAAGACCGTAGCTCAATCTAGCCCGTGTCAGCCCAAACACAAGTAAAACCACGGGTGAAGGTTTTTATGAAATCAGCAACCAGCATGCTATCCTTTACCAGCGTGGAACCCAGAACCTTTGTGCCTGCAGCCTGCTCAACAGCATCTGCCCTTGCCCTCTGAAGCGCTATAAGCTGGCCCTGCTCGGCAGTTATACCCACCACAGCAGCCTCGCCTTTGCCGATAACACCCTGTACCGTCTCTGCATAAAGACATGTAGGCAACATAAGACCGGCTGCGATAAAAAGTATAATAGCAGCTATATTACGATTCCATGTTCGTTTCATTTATCACCTTTCCAGGATGCTGTTGGGTTGCGCTTTGCTTAACCCAACCTACTTTTCTGTGGGAGTGGCTTTCCAGCCACGACCATCACGGCAAGAATGCCGCTCCCACAGTGAAATTCCCCTCATTCCCATGCTCTTGCGTGGGAATGCATAACCCTCCGTGATCTCTGTGGTAAAAAATTACCTACTTCAGCCTCACCGTCTCGCACGACTCATCGCCAACCACAACCGGCGTCTGCTCCCTTCCGGTCAGCATTCTTGCCCGGTAAGGAACCTTATCTTTTAGATATTGCTTCAACTCTGCCACGGTTATTTTCCTGTCGCCATCTTTATCCGCCTCACCCCTTAAACCTTTCATAAAAAAGTAGGTAAACAGGCTGTGCTGTTTTTCCTTATACCAGTGACTTACCTGATCCTTGCCTGTGCTTGAAAAAATTACGCCATTGTTCAGTTTTCTGACAGGGCTGGCAGACTTTAACATGGCAGGGCTTATATCTTTAACAAGCATGCCTCCTGCTGAATTGCCTGAAAAGCAGGCATCCATGACCACTGTAATACTTTTGGCAGGTATTTTTTCAAGATTATTGTAAAATGTGTCAAGCGGGTATCCATTGGCGGAAATATAATCGGCAGACGCATCAACAGGCATCAAAAATGCTCCCTTCCCTGTCGGATCAGGCGCGCCGTGCCCCACGTAATAAATAAAAACATCGGATTTACCGGACTTTACATAGTTGTAAAGCTCGCCTTTAAAGTTTCCCTCTGTTCCGAATATCCTCGACATCTGTCCCTGGGTTGCATCAAGTTTGTAGATGATATTTTCATCACTATATCCGAGGAGGTTTGTCACATATTTTTTCATGTATGCGGCATCCCTTGCGGCATAATCCACGTCAGGAATACCGTAGCCGGAGCGGGTATAGTTTTTGTTGCCGATAATGACTGCTATGGCGTGAGGCTTTTTTGTTTTCCCCTCAGGAATATTCTGGTCCACATCTACAAGCAGATCCTCTCCGGTCTCGTGTATTGCCTTTCCACCCTGGAGCCCGGCAAGCAGAGCAGCGCTCCTGCCGCCGGTCTCCTTGCTTTTTGAGGCAATCTTCATGGGCTTGGGCACGGAAATGGTATCCGCCTCATCCAGAATCGCCGCAAACATCCTGTCATAGGCATCGTTTAGCCCCTGGTGCGCCGCATATTTCTGCCTCATCTTATCGGCAGATATGACCGCATCCGACCTCTTTCCGTCTTTAAACTGCTGATAACAGGCCTGGATGAACCTGTCCATAATCTGGTCGAATGTGTCTTGCAAAGTTTTGTTCCCTGCAAATTTATCCTTTGCCCTTTTTGCCTCGCTTAATGCAGATTCTGCCCTGCCGGAAGCAATAAGTGTCCAGCAATAAGCATTTGACACATCAGGATCAAAATCTATTTTTTTCAACTCGTTAAGGGCTTCTTTTTGGTTTCCAGCCTTTGCCTTCTCGAGACAATAAGCAATATAACTGTCTATAGCCTTGTTATAGCGCGCGGCAATCCTGCTGTCTTTGGGCCATTTTTTTCCAGCTTTATTTGCAGTCGATGCAGCTTTATATACTTGCCCATTTTCCATGTATGCGCGGATAAGCGTGTCGAACACGGCAGAAAAATTTGATCCGAGTTTTGCCGCCTTTTCGGCATATTCAAGCGCCTTTTCTTTGCCTGAGCCTGTTTCCAGCATTACCCATGCCAGAAGATTCAGCCAGTCGCCGTTGCCGTGGTCCTTGCTTACTGCTTTTTTGAGATACCCTTCAGCTTAGTTTAAATTGCCGTATTTATAGTAGGCAAGACCGAGGTTAAAATTAAGGCGGGCATCGTCAGGGCAAAGACCATGAGCCTTTATAAACAGCTTCAACCCCTCTGTTTTGTCTTTCTTGAACTTCTGCGCGGCCTTTTCCCCGATCTTCTTTGCCAGGGCGCATTGTGAATCCGCTGCAATGGCCGGGAAGGTGAATGCCGGAAAGATCATGATCATGCAAAGTAAATATAACTTTTTCAAGTTCATTGCTTTGTCCTTCTTATCTTCCTGTCCTTTTCTGGTGTTTTTTTGCCATTGTATATATTTCATCAACATCCATTCCCTTGAATAACTCATCCTGCAACTTCATGTAATCCTTTTTTTCATGAGTAATCTGAGATAAAAACCTCAGAGCATCCACTTCGCCAAGCTCCTTGAAAAGCACACTAAACCCTTTTTCCCTTACCTGTATATCACTCGTCTGTTGCATATTAATTCACCTTTACTTCTCTTATAAAATCAACGGGGTTAACTATTTTGAGGTTTTCGCCTAAAACATCAGCTTTTCTTACCACTTTATCATCACAACTAAGAAAATAATCCGCATTGCTCTTAACCGCACATGCTATGTGCAAAGCATCCCTTGGTTTGATCCCCTTTTTTTCATATTGTCTGGCTGCTTTCCTTATATCTTCCGAAGACATTACATTTTCAGAAGAAAGAAAGGAAATCCTCTCTATTTCCATTCTTACGTCATCATATGGATTGAGACTGTTTTCATACTCAAGTATAAATGACCATACCAACGACAACGATCCGGACTTAACCATTTGAAGTGTTTCAAAAACAGCTATAGTCTCCAATCTGACCCTGACCTGGGACTGGTTATCAAAAGGACGGTTATAAATATTCATATCAAGATAGATTTTCGTTTATACCATCCACAGCCTGTACACTTACTAAAAAAACTATAATATTATTTTACCACAAAGCACACGAAAAATGGAAGTTTACTTTTAATTTAACAATCATTTTTGTTTTAGTAGTACCTTCTTCTCTTTAACCTTTTTTTCAACCAGGTTCAAGAGAATATCATGATCAATGCTGTCAAAATACTTTGCAATGTCTGTTTTAAGGTAATAATAATTGCTTTTCAAAAAGCGTTGTGCTCTCTTAATTGCCCTGTGTGTTCCCTTGCCTTTGCGAGTTGCGAATCATATATAAATGTCCTGTCAATAACGGGCTCAAGTATCTGAACCAGAGCATGATGGACAACCCTGTCCCGAAACGGCGCCATGCTGATTATCCTATCCTTTGGGTCAAATATTTTAAAATACCGGTATGTTGCAGGATGGTATGAACCTGTCTCGAGTTCGTCTTTGAGCTTAAACAGTTCCTTTTCCAGGTTAAAGTGAAACCGGCATGCATCTTGTGTTTTTCCAGATCCTTTAATGGCTTTACTAAAAGCTTTATACAAATTTTCAAACCTGCATATCGACTCAAAAAGATATCCGGTCCGCTTCATCGGCTTTTTTTCCAGCCCCCTGTCATCTTTCCTGTTTCATTAAGAAGTCCGCTTATATATTCGTACTGTTTTGCAGATATGTATTTTCTTTTATAGGTAATCCTGAACATAACCCGCAATTTTTCTATATATAGGTTTATCCTGTCCAATATATATGATCTGTCTTTCGTATATATAGCCTCAACTATACCTTCCATTACATCAATCGTCAGGTTGGAAATTCGTCCTGAAATGGTGAATCGTACAGATTTGTGTCAGCATGCTCTTGCTGGCTCTGTGTGTTTTTGTTTTCAGAATAAGGGATATAAGCCGCATAATGATGGGCATTTTCTTTCTTCTGAATATAGGGTTGCTGGCTATCAGCAAGTGGGTTGTATACAAGCTCTTACGTCACTACCGCCAAAGAGGGTTTAATTTCCGCATTGTTCTTATTGTTGGTAGCAGGCAACGAGCCATGCATGTAATCCGCACTGTCGAAGACTATTTGGATGCGGGATACAGAGTCCTCGGGTGCCTGGAGGTGGACGAAAGCTTTGTCGGCAAAGAGATAAAACCCGGCATCAAGGTTATTGGAATGATTGACGATCTTGGAAAGATCTTGCGGGAACACATCGTGGACGAGTTGGTTTTTGCCATGCCTCTAAAGGGGATAGAGAACGCACATGAATATATCGCTTTAGCTGAAGTGTTCGGTGTGCCGACCCGCATCATTCCAGATTGGCAGATCCACAGGCTCATGTACCAGCCAGACATTGCCTCCATCCGGATAGAGGATTTCCTTGGTATCCCAACAATGGCTTTTACTACAACCCCCGCTAAGCCTGCTGAACTCTTGATTAAAACCGCGTTTGATTATGTTACCAGCGCTATTGGGCTCGTTATTATCTTGCCTCTTTTTTTAGTTATTTCCCTGTGCGTCAAGCTCACCTCAAAGGGGCCGGTTTTTTTCAAACAGGATAGGTGCGGCCTCAACGGCCGTCGTTTCCAATTGCTGAAGTTTCGAACCATGGTTGAAAATGCAGAGGAACTAAAGGGAACGCTGAAGGCACAAAATGAGATGACAGGACCTGTTTTTAAGATTACAAACGACCCGCGCGTTACCCTGGCAGGCAGGATCCTGCGCAAATTGAGTCTGGACGAACTCCCCCAACCGATAAACATCCTGAGAGGCGAAATGAGTCTGGTTGGCCCCCGCCCGCCCATACCATCCGAGGTGGAAAATTATGAGCTATGGCAAATGCGCAGGCTTTCCATGAAACCCGGAATAACCTGCATCTGGCAGGTAAACGGCAGAAACCATGTAGAGTTTGGTGAATGGATGAAGATGGATTTACAATATATAGACAACTGGTCAATCTGGCTTGATTTGAAGTTGCTGCTTGCAACGGTTCCCGCGGTCTTGATGGCAACGGGGAAGTAAACGTGTAAAGAAAAATTGTAACCGTTCACAGTGACAAGAAGGGGTCTTCATTCTTCACTTTAGTCAAGAATGAAGACCCCTTCTTGTTTTACTGTAATCTGAGAGGTTTGAAAAACCTGATAGATTTCCGATTTTATGATTTTTATCAATTTTTCAGAAAAGGAGCAGTAAAACTTACAACAAATTAAACTCAAAATTAAACAAGGGTCTGTGATCAGGCTGTATATTAGCCCCGCAAGAGGCTAATTTTGAGGTGCCCCAGTTAAATAAATGGCCAAAAGGCAATTTAACGGGGTAAAATTTACCCGGCTTTTAATCTCCAGGCGCATCCCACGCCCCGTTAAATTCCAAAGGAGCATTTATCCGGAGTTACTACCTTATACGGTCGCAACTCCCAGGATTTTTAAGTCCCTGGATATATTAAAGGCAGGCCGGCGACACCAGCATCAAACTTATTCTTAATGATTGTCGTAACCCCCACTACAAATTCTATGATGAGTTAGTTGTTTGGTCGTAATGGATTTAAGAATGGAGAATTAGGAAAAACAAAGGTACTATTTTTCTATTCTTCGTGAACTTCGTGATAAAAACATAAGGTAACCGTGAACCGTGAACCGTTACAACAGGCTATTTTAAAAAGAAATAGAATTCGGAGTTCTTGGAAAGGGTATAACATCCCTGATGTTGGTTATACCTGTTAAAAACATCAGTAAACGTTCAAAACCCAGGCCGAATCCGCTATGAAAAACAGAGCCATATTTCCTGGATTCGATATACCACCAGTAATCCTTTTTTGATAATCCCGTCTCGTTCATTCTTGCCTCAAGAATATCCAGCCGTTCTTCGCGTTGGCTTCCACCTATTATTTCTCCTATGTTTGGCACAAGAACATCCATGGCTGCAACCGTTTTATTGTCGTCATTTATTCTCATATAAAACGGCTTTATGTTTTTAGGATAATCGTAGATAATTACAGGATGTTGAAAATAGCGTTCGGTAAGATATCTTTCGTGTTCGGACTGCAGGTCTTTGCCAAAGCCTACCTCAAACTCAAAATTTTGTCTCGATTTACTTAAAATCTCCACAGCCTCTTTGTATGAAAGTCTTGTAAAACCGGATGAGATTAAGCCATTCAGGGTTGCCATAAGGTTTTTGTCCACATACTTTGCAAAAAGTTCCAGATCGGCTCCGCACTTATCTATTACATAGCCTGTCAGATATTTCAAAAACTCTTCGCTCAAATCCATGGCATCGTTTAGATCGCTAAAGGCCATTTCTGGTTCAACCATCCAGAACTCAGCCACATGCCTGCTTGTGTTTGAGTTTTCAGCCCTGAAAGTCGGGCCGAACGTATAAATATCACCTAATGCCAGGGCAAACATTTCTGCTGAAAGCTGTCCGGATACCGTCAGATTTGTTGCAGTGCCAAAAAAATCGAGCGAAAAATCGGTCTTTCCATCCTTTTTTGGAACATTATCTAAATCCAGCGTGGTTACCTTAAACAGTTCCCCTGCGCCTTCGCAGTCAGAAGCGGTTAAAACCGGAGTGTGAATATATTTAAAGCCTCTGTATTTAAAGAATTTATGTATTGCAAAGGACAGCTCCGATCTTATACGAAAGACAGCTCCGTATTTATTGGTTCTTGGCCTTAAATGAGCGATGGTTCTTAAAAACTCGTCGCCATGCCGTTTTTTTTGCAGAGGGAATGTATCAGGGGCAAGACCAAGCAGTTCCAGGCTATCTGCCTTTAATTCCCAGGTTTGACCTTTTCCCTGCGATTCTATTAGCGAGCCGGTTACACTTACTGCCGATCCAGTCGAGCTTTTTGTTATTTCTTCATAATTGGCAAGAGAGCTGTCTGCAACCACCTGCAAGTTTTTAAGGCACGACCCGTCGTTAATTTCCAAAAAGGAAAAACCCTTTGAATTACGCCGGGTTCTGATCCACCCCATTATAATTATATTATCTATGGGTTTGTCTGACTTTAAAAGATTTAATATTCTAATGCGTTTCATGTTGTCGGATAATCTCCATTTAAAATTTCATTTTTTACCACAGAGAACACAGGGGAATTATTATAAAAAGAAGGATTGTTGGCATCCTTCTTTTTCTCTGAGATCTCTGTATGCTTTTTTGTGAAAACCTATCTGCGTTCATCTGTGTGAATTTGTGGCTGAATGATTGTTTTTTATATTCTTCGTGTGCTTCGTTGTGAATATTTATCATTATAATTTAACGGTTATATAATAACTCTGATCTCTGCGCTGCAATAAAACAACTACCGAATTTTTATGGCGATATTTTACAACCGCTTTTTCAAAACCCTTTACGCTGCCAACAGCCATTTCATCAATTTGTTGTATTATATCACCTGGTTTTACCCCGATACGCGCCAGATAGGATTGACGATTGATCGATGAAATTACCACGCCTGTTTTTGCGGATGTTTTATCTTGAAAACGCTTTGTTAAAGACAGGTTTTCAACCTTTATCCCAAGAAGATTGAAGGCAAGTTCCCTGGCCATCTCTTCAGGGAACACAGCTGCTTTTGCTGAAACAATAATTTCTTTGTTGTTTCGCCAGAGCTTTATTTTGATGATATCCCCTTTGGCATAATTTTTCATGGCTGTATGGTAATGCTCAATCGAAGGGGTGTTCCTGGAGCCGATAGACAGGATAATATCACCATCCCGGACGCCTGATTTGTGGCCGGGTCCTTCCCTTGAGACTTCTTTGACAACCACACCCTTGAGTTCAGGGACTTTCAGGTATTGAACAAGCCTTTTATCAAGATTCTGCACAGTTATGCCAAGCCATATTTGAACAACCTCTCCGTATTGAATAAGGTCTGACACAATTCTTTTTGCCTTGTTAATGGGTATGGCAAAGCCTATTCCCTGCGCCTTTGCATAAATTGCAGTATTAATGCCGATAAGTTCGCCGTTTATATTCAGCAGAGCTCCTCCGCTGTTGCCGGGATTAATGGAGGCGTCCAACTGTATAAAATCATGATAAACAGTATCATCTGCCCTGATGCTTCGGTTGACGGCGCTTATAACTCCTGTTGTTACTGTATTGGAAAATCCGAACGGATTGCCTATGGCTATAATAGTTTCTCCTATCATAAGGTCGTCGGAGCCGCCCATTTCTATAGATGGAAGAGAATTTTTTGACGAGATTCGAAGCACCGCCAGATCGGAATCAGGATCAGCGCCTATAATTCTGGCATCAAATTTACGTTCATCATTTAGAATAACCGTTATGGTTGTGCTTTTTGCGAGCACGTGCGCATTTGTGAGAATAAGGCCCCGTTTCCCATCAATAATAACTCCTGATCCAAGGCTCGTTCTTTTGTGTTGCTGTTCAAAACCAGGGTCAAAAAAGTCTTTGAAAAAGGAATCAAACAAAGGATCCATCCTGAATCCGGAGAAAGGATTGGTGCGCCCGCGAACCTCATATTCCGAATTTATGTTCACAACCGCGGGGCTGACCTTGCGCACAGCCCTGACAACAGGATTTTCCCGTTCATATTCCGTTGCAGAGCATGGAAATGAAATTATTAGTATTTCAACAAAGGCTATAATTAAATGGATAAATTTTTTATATATGTGTATCATAACCGAGACCCTTGCTTTTGTGTTTTGATTAACGGTTAACGGTTACAAAAAAAGTTTGTATAAGCTTGTAAAATGATTATTACAACATAATATCATGAAAATTAAAACGTTTCAAGACATCCTGCCGCTGGTAGAACGGCCGAGCCGATATCTGGGCACGGAGATAAACTCCATAAAAAAAGACACAGACAAGGTCAGACTAAAGGTTGCCCTTGCATTTCCGGATTTGTACGAAATAGGCACATCACATTTCGGGCTTCAGATACTTTATCATATCCTCAATAAACATAAAGAGATAGCTGCTGAAAGGGTTTATGCTCCAGATGTTGACATGGAGTCGTATTTGAGATCGTCACATATGCCCCTTGTGTCTATGGAATCACATAAACCGCTTAAAAGTTTTGATATTATCGGTTTCAGCCTGCTTTATGAGTTAAATTATACTAATATTCTTACAATGCTCGACCTCTCAGGCATCCCGTTTTTTTCTTCAGAAAGGGATGGTTTGTTCCCGCTGATTATAGCTGGTGGTCCCTGTACCTGTAATCCAGAGCCTGTCGCCGATTTTTTTGACGCCATGGTGGTCGGAGATGGCGAAGAAGTGGTAATGGATATGGCACGCGCGTGGCTTTCCTGGAAGGAGAATGCATATCCTGACAAAGAAACTTTGTTAAGGGAGCTGTATAAAATTACCGGCGTTTATATCCCGGCGCTTTCAGATTGCAAGAAGGTTACAAGGGCGATTATAGGTGATTTGAACCAGGCGACTTTTCCGGATTCCCCGATAATTCCTTTTGCAAGACCCATACATGACCGGCTCAGGCTTGAAGTAGCAAGAGGATGCACAAGAGGATGCAGATTCTGTCAGGCAGGGATGATTTATCGTCCCGTGCGTGAACGATCGCCAGAAACTCTGCTTGCGCTGACAGAAAAGGCTCTTGCCGCAACCGGTTATGATGAGATTTCTTTGTTGTCGCTGAGCACCGGCGACTATACATCTCTAAGCACTCTTATGGAAGGCCTGATGGGCAGGTGTGATTCCAGGCATATAGCTGTTTCTCTGCCTTCCCTGCGAGCCGGCACATTAACACCGCAACTGATGAAACTTATTAAAAGAGTTAGAAAAACAGGTTTTACTATTGCGCCGGAGGCCGGCAGCCAGAGGCTTAGGGATGTTATTAACAAAAACATTTCAGAAAAAGAGATATTCGAAACTGTTTCTAATGCGTTCAGTCTTGGCTGGCAGACTATAAAGCTGTATTTTATGACAGGTCTTCCCACTGAAACCGATGATGATTTGCAAGCTATCGTGGCTCTTGTAAAGGAGTTGCGCAAAATCAAAGGGCCAAAAGGGCACAGGGAAAACATAAATGTCAGTGTGACAACATTGATTCCCAAGCCGCATACTCCTTTTCAATGGTTCCCCCAGCTCACCCTGGAAAAATCAAGGGAGAATCTGGACTGGCTCAAGCAAGAGCTTAAGATGCCTGGAATTCATTTTAAGTGGCAGAATCCTGAAGTAGGCATTGTTGAAGGGGTTTTTGCCAGAGGAGGCAGACAGCTCAGCCGGTTGCTGGTAGATGCATATAAAAGAGGTTGTAAATTTGACGGCTGGAGCGACAGGTTTCAGTATAGATTGTGGGAGGAGTCTTTTTCCAGGCAAGGTGTGGATCTGAATTTATATACAAAAAGTCCATGGAATATAATGGATTCGCTGCCATGGGATCATGTTGACACAGGCGTTACAAAAGAGTTTTTAGCGGCCGAACGGGATAGAGCTTTAAATGGCGACTGTACGCCTGACTGTCGCCGTGGTGATTGTAACGGTTGCGGTGTATGTGATTTTGAAAAAATTGAGCCAAAGATTTATGAAGCATGTGAGGATAAATCCAACGTTGATTCTGTAAAGGAGTTGTCTCAAAAAGATGCTGTTGTTCCAGACACAAAAGAAGCTGATTATAAAAAGGTTAAGGTTTTTTATTCAAAACAGAACCATGCTAAATATTTTGGGCACCTTGAGCTTGCCAATATATTTTTGCGAGCCTTAAGGCGTTCCGGGATACCTGTTAAATATTCAGAAGGTTTTCATCCCATGCCAAGAATTTCTTTTCATGATCCGCTTCCCATAGGCATGGAGAGCATGAATGAATTCTTATACTTAACCGTGCCAGGCAACTTAAAACCAGAGACAATAACCATCCTTTTAAACAAACACCTTCCGGAAGGTCTTTTAGTGAAAGACTGTCAAATATCTTGTTCAAGGCCGGACATTAAACAGCAAAAATCGGCCACATATCTGGTGAAACTAAAAGAGGGTTGTTTTGATAAGCAAAAATTAAACGATTTTATAAAAAGTTCCGATTTTGTACAAACCCGTGTTAATCGAAAAGGCAAAGTAAAAAAGATAGATTTTAAGGACATGATTTTAAAGATTAATTTAACCGAGTCTCGCACAATGATGATAAAGCTCAGGTCGGAGCCCGGTAGAACGGCAAGACCACTTGAGATTATAAAGGGAATTTTTAACCTTTCCGAAGAGACAATAAAACAGGCAACAATAGTAAAGCAATGATCAAAAGTTGAACCGCAAAAGCGAGCACATTCCCCGCTGCTTGCTACAGGGTTCTTCAGTTCGTAAAAAGTCGAAAAGTACGTCATTGCGAGCGAAGCGAAGCAATCTCATTGATTGTAACCAATTGTAATGATTAGATTGCTTCGTCGCTACACCCCTCGCAATGACTTGGGGTATGACTTTTTACGAGTTCATCAAGTTTTGATGGTTGACTTTATAATTGACTTGTGACTACTTTATAAGTTTAAAAATAACTTATCGGGCATTTTTGCTGCGAGACACTTGCTCTCAATAAACACATAATTTAGGGGATATATAATATGAAAAGAACCTATCAGCCAAGCAGGATAAGGCGTGCCAGAACGCATGGTTTTTTGAAAAGGATGTCAACAAAACAGGGTAGAAGAGTTATTAACAGGCGTAGAGCTAAAGGCAGAAACCGTCTGAGCGTTTAAGTGTAATACACAATAAAATCAGTTGGTTGCAAATGTTTCAGGGTTGATATCTCGTGAGATTTTTTTTTACCAAGTCGGACAGATTATTAAAACGCCCCGATTTTTTAAGGTTGACGGCAAAAGGCAGGCGATGCCAAAACAACAATTTTATTGCAGTTTTTGCTCCGGGTAAAACTGAAAGAACGCGCCTTGGCATTACCGTTTCGAGAAAGATTGGAAACGCAGCGGTTCGCAACAGAATTAAACGCTTTACCCGTGAATATTTTCGACTCAACAGGCACAAAAATACAGGGAATTTGGATATAAATATTATAGCAAAGAAAGAGGCTGTCAACCTGTCATCAGCCCAGGCTTTTTTGTCCCTGCAAAACATTTTTGACAAAACCACAACTATTGCAAGAGGTCTTTATCATTAATAAAATGTTTCGGATGCTCGCCCTGTTTACTATAAGGGCGTATCAACATGTTTTGTCTCCTGTTTTGAGCCCGTCGTGTCGTTTTTATCCAACCTGTTCCGAGTATGCCTATCAGGCTGTTTTACGTTATGGACCGCTAAAGGGATCATTCCTTGCTTTAAAAAGAATTCTGCGATGCCACCCGTTTAATCCGGGCGGAGTTGATCGTGTCCCTTAACCGGATGGCCGTGAATATAAATAGCATAATGGGTCAGGCAGGCCTGTGCTGCCAGGCTCATTGAATATTAGATAATATTAGAGATTCCTTGTATCCCCTAATAGGCCGCTCAAAGATTCTGCCAATGCAGCCAATCTGTTTCAGCAGGTTTTAATGAACTTGAACCGACAATAATTTTTACTAAGTATAAAATTTAGGAGTATATTATGGATTTTCGTCGTTTAGCTATAGCTATTGTTCTTTGTTTGATTGTTTTTGTTTTGTGGGAAATGTTCTTTATTGACAAGAAAGCTATTCAATCCCCAAGCGAAAGCCGACAAGTTGAACAGACGGCAAAAGAGACCCAGCTTAATAAAGATCTTGAGAAGGGTATTATTGACAAGAAGATAATATCCGAAAAAAGCGGCGTATTGAACCCGATAAAAAAAGCCAGAACAATTACTGTCAATACCCCTTTATATTCGGTTAAAATTTCAGAAAAGGGAGCGGCCTTTAACAGTTTTGCTTTAAAGGATTATAAAACAACCAACGAGGATAATTCACCTTTATATGAAATGATACCCCCGGAGATACAGGAACAGGGAACGGTTCTGCTCGGGCTTGCCGGCAACAGCCTGCCCGGCCTGAAACAAGCGGTTTTTAGTGTAAACAACTATGCCGAAGCTATTAACATTAAAGACCAACCGGAAAAAATTACATTTTCCTGGGTATCTGAAAACGGCGTAGTTGTGGAAAAAAGCTTTGTTTTTTCTCCTGAAACATACCTGATTGGGCTGGATATCACAATTAAAAACGGTTCTAATCAAACAATAGAAGATAATCTAATACTGTCGTTAATGAAAATATATTCTAAAAAAAAGGAAACGTATGGTTTTGATGGCCCGAGCGCTTTGATTAATAATTCTCTTGAGCAAATCGAGGCCAAGAAAATAAAAGACAAAAACATATATGCAGGGGTTCTGCAATGGATCGCGGTGCAGAATCGTTACTTTATGTCAAGCATTATTCCTACCAAGCCTGTTGAGGCGAGCATGCGTCTTTTCCTTCAGGATGACCTGTTGGAAGCTCAGTACATGCAGCCGGAAACCATAATAAGACAGGGGATGCAGCATGATTATGAATACAAGCTGTTTTTTGGACCCAAAAGAACAAGCATCCTCAAGCAAATAGATTATAACCTTGACGATGCGATTAATTTTGGAATGTTTGATGTTATTGCCAAACCATGCCTCTGGTTTATGAATTTTCTATACAGAACTATCCCTAACTATGGTGTGGCCATTATTATTTTAACTATACTGACAAAAGTTGTTTTCTGGCCTCTTGGTACAAAGAGCTATAAAACAATGAACGAAATGAAAAAGATTCAACCGCTGTTAAAGGAGATAAGAGCAAAGTATAAAAATGATAAAAAGAAGATGCAGGAAGAAACTATGGCTTTACACAAAACATACAAGATAAATCCTCTGGGCGGATGTCTTCCCATGCTTGTGCAGATACCTGTATTTTTCGCGCTTTATCGCATGTTGTATGAAGCTATAGAACTCAGACATGCTCCTTTTTTTGGCTGGATCACAGACCTGTCTGCTCCGGATCGCCTTTTTCATTTTGGTTTTTCTATTCCGCTGATGGAGCCGCCTTATGGCATCCCTGTGTTAACTATTATTATGGGTGCCACCATGTTTCTGCAGCAGCAAATGTCACCGCCCGTGGGTGATCCTGCCCAGGCCAAGATGATGAAGTTTCTGCCGATTGTTTTTACTGTGATATTTATAAACTTTTCCTCCGGACTTGTTTTGTACTGGTTGATAAACAATATCCTGTCTATTGCGCAACAGTATTATATTATAAAAAAAAGAGCTTAATAAAGGAGGTTATATATGTCGCCTTCTTTGGAATTTGAAGGTAAAGATATTGAGCAGGCGGTCAAGAATGCCTGTGCTGCACTTAATGTGCCCAAAGAAAAACTCAAACACGATGTTATTTCTTACGGATCTACCGGTATTTTCGGGTTGGTCGGAGCCAAGCAAGCAAAGATAAGGGTTAAGGAGCCTGATTCTTTGCGCGAGATCAAGCCGGAGACGGTCTGCAAAAAGCAGCCGAACAGCATTAGCGTTGGTGATGGCGATCAATCATTAACAAAAGTACCTGTAAGCACGACAACAACCCCGGACGATTGTAAACCGGTCGATCTTGGAAGGGATGTTTTACAGCATATAATTGATTGTATTGTTGCTGATACAACAATATCGACTGAACGGGATGAGGACAGAATATTGTTAAGAGTAAAGGGGGATAACCCTGCGCTTCTAATCGGCAAACACGGACAGACGCTTGAGGCCATACAATATCTGGTTGAAAAAATCATCAACAAAAGTAGCGAGCAAAGAATACGCATACAGGTAGATGTGGACGGTTATCTGGAAAACAGACAGACAAGTTTGCAAAAACTGGTTGGACGGCTTGCTAAAAAAGCGAAGCAAACAGGTAAACCTGTGACAATAGGCCAAATGAATGCTTATGACAGAAGGATTGTGCATCTCGCCTTAAAGGATGATAGCGAAATTAGAACCAAGAGTATTGGCAACGGCTATATCAAGAAGTTGATGATATTTCCCAGAAAAAATTCTATCAGAGAGAAGGTCTCTGATTAAGCCGCTTTCAGAATCATAGTTCCAAAGGTTTCAAATGGACAATCACACCATTGCTGCTGTTGCGACGCCAATAGGTCACGGTGGTATCGGTATTATCAGAATTTCAGGTAAAAAGGCTTTAAGGATAGCCGCAACTGTTTTTAGAAGATCTTCTTTTGCCTCTGATCACGATTCAGATACATGCGACCTTTCTTTTGCAAGATTTAAATCACATTGGTTATACCATGGATATGTTGTTGATCCGGCAAACGGACGGCAGCTCGACGAGGTACTTTTGACAATTATGAAGGCGCCACGTTCATATACCCGTGAGGATGTCGTAGAGATACAGGCTCATTCGGGGCCTGTTGTATTAAGCTCTATTCTGGAACTGGTGTTAAAAAACGGCGCCAGGCTTGCCGAGCCAGGCGAGTTTACAAAGAGAGCGTATATAAATGGCCGCATTGATCTTACACAGGCTGAGGCGGTTGTTGACATTATCAATGCCAGGACAAACAAATCGCTAGAAATCGCCACTGCTCAGCTAAAAGGTGATATGCGAAAGAGCATCGAAACAATAAGGGGTTTGCTGTTTGATGTTTTTGTTGAAATAAATGCAGCCATAGATTTTCCGGATGATGTTACAGAGATTGTTGATATTGATACACCAATCAAAACACTCCAAGACAAGGTTGTTGCAAGGTTAAAAGAGCTGCTTGAGCGATATGAAAACGCCCATGTTTTGAGAGACGGTCTCAAGCTGGTTGTTGTGGGCCGCCCAAACGTCGGAAAGTCAAGCCTTATGAATCGCCTGCTCCAAAAGGAGCGAGCTATTGTTGCTTCAACGCCAGGCACCACAAGAGACTTTATAGAAGAGCCGTTGGGCATCAGGGGCATTCCTGTAATTATTACAGACACTGCGGGTTTGCATGAAACAGATGACCCTGTTGAGGTTATCGGCATCAAAAAGACTTATGAGCACACCGACCTGTCTGATCTGGTTTTGTTTGTGCTTGATGCAGGCTGCCGGATAACAGAGGAGGACTATAAGATACATGAAAGGATCAGTAACAGGAATCTGATAATTGTTATAAACAAATCGGATCTTGTAGATGATAAATACAAACCTGACATGCCGGATTCCTGGATTAATATTCCGCAAGTTAAAATATCGGCTCTTTATGGCCATGGGCTTGACAAGCTTAAAGATTTGATAGCAAAAATATCCCTTGGTGAACATGGTTTCGACGCTGAACATACAATTGTTCCAAATTTAAGGCACAAGATAGCTCTCGAGAGAAGTCTTCAGGCCACATCATCAGCTGTTGAAGGAATGCAAATGCGAACACCATTTGAGTTGATTTCCATTGATATTAAGGAAGCCATCGATTCGCTGGAAGAAATTACAGGCGTTATTTCTAACGAAGAGATGATTGACAGAATTTTCAGCAGATTTTGTATAGGCAAATAATGTTTCACGTGAAACAGTGCTAAAAATTAAAAAAACAATCACGAAAAAA